>Ga0208929_1000010_pt1 | contig 114424 bp, 94 predicted proteins | sample Colrivmet1548A02_FD_187647 | JGI IMG/M metagenome (GOLD analysis project Ga0208929, IMG submission 187647) | Estuarine microbial communities from the Columbia River estuary - metaG 1548A-02 (SPAdes) (version 2) | ecosystem: Environmental > Aquatic > Marine > Intertidal zone > Estuary | place...
GGGGTTGGTTTTGCAGATTTTGCTGAAGAGTTCGTGGGCTTCTTTGAGTTGCCCTGCGTCCCATAATTTGTCGGCCTTGAGCATGAGGCCTCTGATGATAGGGCGGTTTTCGAGACAGCCCCAAACTACTTTCTTCTTGAAGATGTCGTCTTTTTGGGCGATGTGTTCGCAGGCTTTAATTTTACGTTGTTCTAGGTCATTTTGAAGCGTTTCCGTTTCTTCGGATGGTTCAAATTGGCTCAGCATTCCGAGTGCATATTCATAACTCAAGACAAAATTGGGTGCTTTGTGATTGAGGTCAAGTAAAAAATGGAAAACGCTGTTGAATCGATCAGGGTCGTCTATTTCTTCAGGCATAAAATCACAAGAGCCCATTAGACTGTTGAATGTCAAGTAATCAATGGGGTCAATGTATTTGTCTTCTTCGTGGAAATATGCTTTCATCCCAAGTGTTTTGATGTTTGGACACCTAAAAATAGCACAACTCGTTTGAACACCCACCACCTACAAAAGAAAAACCGACCTATACAGTCGGTTTTTCTCGTTTTTGCAGGTCGGCTCGGATGATTTTCATTTGCCGGTTTTGGTTAGCAATATAGATGGCTCCTCCAATGATAACAACCCCCAGGGCTATCATCAAGATGATTTTGTCGTTGTTTAAGTTGCCATTTTCTGCTTGTAGGTTGCCATAGTCAGAGCCTTGGCCTAGCACGTCGAAGGTGCCTAGTTCTGGATGTTTATTCATTGCTTATTTTTTGTAGGTAGACATAATTAGTATCATTTGGGTCATTGATGATCATGACGTCGTGGAGGGTAGGCTGCTGCTTTCCGTTGTAGGGTGTGTAAAAGGTCAGAAGGCCCAAATCAGCTCCTGCGCCTCTTAGAAACTCTCTTGATCTCTTGATTTTGGTTCGTTTACCCATCAGCTTTCGATAAATTCCGAGTGTTTTCCTGTGCTTGGCTTCCATTTGATTAAACGCCCGATACTTCGCGTTCTGGACTAAATTATTGTTGTCCTTTTGATGTTTGCGATTCAGATACTTTTTGGTGCTATTTCTTGTTGTGAAGATTTCTCCGCATCCGCACTCGCATTCAAGTGTAATTGGTTCCTTGTAACTCATGGCTGTCAGATTAAAGGTTTCTAAATTGTTCCGGATTGCGTTGTCTGCGCTGAATGCATTCCACTATTTGTTCTTTGTAGAAGTACACCCGTGAGGCTATTTTTACCTCAGGAGGCAGGATTTTAAACCTTCGCCACTTATCAATTGTGGTTGTGGTAACCCCGAAGCGTTTGGCCACCTCTAAGCGGCTATAAAGCGCTGAAGGGTCAGCCTTCACATTTTCCTGTGTCATCACAGGCTTTAATTTTTCATCGAGTACATCTGCGATGAGGCTCCGAAGGTCGGAGGTGGTCAGTGTGACCAGTAAATTGTTGTTTATCATAGTTATTATTTTGGCTACAAAGAAAATGCGCCAAATCGATGCTATGAAAAAAACAGACGGTATTCAGACGATGAAATTTTATGGTCTTTTTTCTGTACCGTATTCCATACTAGTAAGTAAGCTATTGATTTGATTTTCAATTTTATCCTTGTAAACGGGTTCATCCCTCTTACTGGTCAATAGGGATTCACAATAGCTAGCAGCTACCGTGTTTTTTGCTCCCTTTTTATTGAAGTAAAAATTGGTATGAATCCATTTAGCAATCTCATATTTTTTGGATGTAATAAGATACCCCTTCTCAAGCATTTTTTTGATAGCATAGCAAAGATAATTTGCTTGCATCTTCAAGAAAATACGATGATCAGGATTCAAATGCCGCCCTTTCGTTACTTCAATAAGTTTGTTTTTATCAATAGTCTCGTTGTCAAGATATTCAATCAAATAAAAGCACATATAGCCCTGCCATTGTTTTGAAATGCCAATGCTTGGAATCGATCCTTCGTCTTGAAATAGGGGAGTGCTGCTCTTTTTTTTACTTGTCTTTTTCTTTGGTTTCTCTGTAGCTATTTCGTCGATGATTTCTTCATCAACAGCCCCAACCTCGCTTGTTTCTGTTTTGTTAACTGTTGAAGTGCTTCCAATAGTAGTATAGTTCTTTTCACGGACCCATTTCACAACGGCATCATCTTGAGCCTGGTGGTCAAACGGAACGTGATCAAGACAATTTACAAGTAAGAACTCAACTGCGTTATTGAAGTTCTCCGTTGGCCCATACTTCTCACTGGCATACATATCCAGTATAAAGCTGATTTTATTGGGTTTTTGTAGGGTTATATAGTAAGCTAACCAATTATAAAACGCAGGATGCGTAGTCTCAATCTCCATGAGCTTTTTGGCTTCAACTTCACTGATGCCATCCGGTATTTCAATCGACTCAGCAAATGCCACAACCGAAAGGTTAAAAATCTCTAAAAAGTGAGCTTTTCTTGGCCCCTCTTCAAGTTCAGTTTGAATACGGTTGATAATTGCTCTACCGGTGTCTTCGACATCGATTTTGTAGGGAAGAACAACAAATGTTTGGTCAGTTTCTGAATTCATCATGCGCAAATTAGAATGTTAAATCAAAATCCCACGACACCTGCTGTAGTTGAACCCTGAGTTGTTCCAGTGTTTCGATCAACTGAGAAAAGGTTGGCGGATTTTTTTCATAAATCATGCTTTCAACCATAGTATTGTAATCGGCCTCCCAAAAGTCGATGATATCTCTTGGTGGAATAGGGTTCAGTATGTTTGGATGATGCATGTTGTAGTCTACGCCGGCAATTTTTGAAAATACATGGCGGTGAGCAACTATTGTTTGATACAACGATTTATCTTGAAAGGCGAGTTTATTTATCCCTACTTGCGCTAATTGATACACATCGTATAGATGGCGACTCAAGCGATCTACTCTTCTTTTTTCTACAGGTCTATGAAACTCCTCATGAAGCAAGAAAAGTTTCTCTAGAAAAGTGCGCTCTGGGTTTACGGTCGGAACCATAAAGCTTTCCATTGTGAAATCTTTACCCGAGAAATGTGTATCGACTAATGATTCGATTTTTCTATCGCTAAATGGCTCTCGTAAAGAACGACAACTGAGCTCAACTTGTACATGTGGCTCCATGTAGTTGCCATTTTGTGTAATGAGGGCAGGGTAAAATATTTTTAGAATCCGAGGGTCTTTATCGCTTTCGGTTGTTTCAATGACTTGAAATTTAAGGCCTTCGTAGCCTTGTTCTATAAATGACTTTTCGATGTCTAAAAAGAAATGATCTGTGGAGTATTTACCTGCAATTTTTCTTAGTTGGGTGCGCTCTTTTTTTGACCAATTGTTAGCAGGGCTCATGAAAAATTCTTGGTCAATTGCAAGGTCTATATCTTCAGAAAATCGATCAATAAGCCCCCAAGCTTTACTTAAGGATGTACCTCCTTTGAACACAATATGTTTGGCGATGTCGAGTTGAAAGATGATATCCAAAGTCCGGCTTACCCACCAATCTTTTTCAACCGCAAACCTCGACATCCCTGTTGCCTCGGATATTTGCTGTAAGGAATTTAGTCTGGTATTCTCAGGTAACTGTTGCCAATTCATGTTTTTTAATTTTGAAGCGCTTTTCGCATGATAATTCTTATCCATTCCGGAGCAAATTTGATGTCATGTGCTAAACGATATGGATCTTCTTTTTTCAATTGATTGAGTATGATTTCTATTTCTTGCTCAGTAGCGTTGTCTTTGCCTATTTCTTTTAATGCTTGAATGACTAATGTGCTTATTTTGCCAATGGTTGCTAAGTTTTTTGGTGCCGTTTTTTTGAATTTAATGGTTCTGTTACCCACCTCGATTTTTCTCGCAGAGCCATCTGTGTAGTAAACGACATTGATAGAAATTTGTGTGGATAGCCCTAGTGCATTCAAGGCTAAAGTTCCCGTTGGTATAATTCTCGCCTTATCTCGTTTGCAAATCGCTTCAGCAATTTCTTCTGTACTTGGCTTTATGGGACCGAGAATAGAATCTGCTGCAAGACGCGCATAAATACCTCGAGCAACTCTTTGTATTTCACCTCTGGTCACCGAGCGTTCTAAGGCTTTTGATACTGCTTTTGCACTACCAAAACTCAAGAAGTCATCAGTGAAAAATAGCGAGCCTCTTTTTGCTTTTTTTATTTTGGCAAATATCTTATCGTCAATACTTTGAATCATTATATTTAAGTATAATATGTCGCAAAAATAGTAAATAAATGCGACATAATGATGCTCGAATTATTTTTTAATCAACTATTCATTCTTGTCGTTTTTTTTTTGGCCCATAGGTAACTATTTGCACTAAAAATTATCCAAAAAAACCTCATTTTGAGTACTTCTACCCGCATTTTTAGTACAATTAGCCAGAGTACATTTCAATTGTATACTTGAACTTTGTAGAAACTTAAAAAACTATGAGTGAGTTATTTAAAAATATCATTGATAAGAAATCCAAAGCATATAGTGAACTGCGTTTTTTTCTGCTTTTTAACCGCATCAAAACCGAAGAAGACCTCATTCAGTATTTTGAAACGCATCCCACAAGAAATGATCCAAATGAATTCGCAAATAAACTTCTCGAGCATCATTCGTTTTACAAAGCCTATTTAAGGTATTTGGAAATTACAGCCAAAGAAGACAAACCCTTTTTATTAAACTTTGGACTAGCAACGCAAAAAAGGTTTCTTTCAATGGGTGTTTATAACGAACAACGAGTGATCGAATTTGCCAAAGAGCATCTCATTGAAAAATTACTACCATACTATCACCCGAAATTTTATATCATCAAGACGGTAGTGGAAAATGAAACCGGAGTGCTGAGTCATTTTTTCGACCACTTCTCGGAACGTGTAAAAAACATCCTCAAGCATTACAAAGTAAATAATCCTGAAGACCTCATTAACTTCGTGCAAGAGACCAATCTCGAACTCCCTCGCGTTGGAGCTGAATCAAGAAAAGAGATTTATGTTTTTTTGGAAGGGTATATGAATGGCTAGTTTGTCAAACACATAAAAATCAAAACCCCAAAAATAGTTGATACATCTTGGGGGTTTCTATTTCCTACAGCCATATAGGACTTGTCTTAAACGTTAGCGTTTTAAGTCATTTTTGAACTCTATTGATAACAATTGACTTTTCGGGGTTGCATCCCAATTCGAAAGATGTTTTCGAATATAAAATGACATTACTCTAAGACTATTAGAACAATTTCTTTTTTCCAAAGCAGATCTAAATCATCAATTTTTCGTTCACGAAATTTCATGTCCCATGATATGACTTCATAGGTTCGTAATTGGAATATTATCCATTCTTTGCCATATGAAGATGAGGACACTTTATCTTTTAGGTAAAAGAAATAAATGTAATTCAGAAGATCTCCAACTGTGTTAAAGTCTCCTAAGTTAATTATGGCTTTGCTAGTTCTGTTAAAATACAGAACGATTTTAGATTCTGGAATATCAAATTCACGATCAATTTCAAATGGAAGAGAACGATCAAATAGTTTTTGATTTATTTGATTTTCAATTTCATTTAAATTATGACTCTGTTTGTAGTTATTAATTATTCGAAAAACATCGAACCTTTTAATAACACTATTTTTTTGAAGATACGATTCTTGTACGCCCCATTTAATAGCAGATAAATAGTCTTCAAATATTTGTTGAATTGGTAAATAACCATTAATGTAACGCATCCTTAAAACATGCTGTTTAACTTTAATGTCCAAATAAAATGAAAGTAAAGGTCTCCAGTTATATATGTCCTCTAAGTTCTCGTTTTTATTTCCACCATAAAATATAAAGTCCGATACATTGGTACTGAAAATATTAAAAATGTGTTCTAACGTTGATAAATCTTCAGAGTATCTTTCATGAATATTTATATCACCTGTTGATGGGTCAAAACAAGGGTGCTTGTCCAAAAATTTAGTAAATAATTCGATAGGTTTAAAATAGGCGTTCATGATGTTTTTATTTTTTAAATATTATCGTTATTCCGTTTTAACTCCCCCTTTATTTTTTCGTTATATTCATAAGTTGCCCAGCAAAGGTAATATCCAATGAACCCTGCCTTTTGTAAATATTCTAGTTTAATATTTAGATCATCACCTCCCCACCTACAAACACCATATTCCATACCATTATTCGAATTAGAACTGAAAATGGTTTGATTTTTACCATATTTTTGATCGAATATTTTTTTGATTTTGTAAACTTGATTGAATTTTACTAAACCAAGTTTATAATAACTATCTCCAAAAAAATTTGAAATAACCGGAGGGATCTGTGTTGAATAAAATAGTATTTCAACAGATGTCAGTATTTTTTTGCCTTTGTAATTTGTAGAGTTCAAATTGATTGGGATGGCATAGTAATGGTCATTGATTTTGTAAATACACTTATTTTTTAGTGCAATACCTTTGTCATTATAATAATACCTTACATTTTCAGGATTAATATCTTCACAAAGTCCATTTTGTTTTCCGATTTCCACTTGATCATCAAATGTTAAACCGAGTTTCATTCCTTTAATGGTTTCTGGATTGGGAATGTCATTGCAACTAAAGAAGCATAAACAAAATGTAATTAGGTAAATGTAAATTTTCATTTTGAAGGTTTTATAGTATATAAAAAATCAAGGTCGAAGATTAATAATTTTAAGTTAACTATTTGTATTCAAACGAAATAATATTATTTCCTTTTCAGTCAAATTTATGTAGAAATGATGTTTTCTCAATGTTTAGAACATTAAAGAATTAGTGAATTTACTAGACGGAAATAATCGGAGTTTGAGAGGAAGAAAATTGAAATTGCTAAAACAATTTCTTTTAATTAAAGCGAATCTTTTTTCGATTTTCCCGCTTTAATCCAAATTAAAAATCAAAACCCCCAAGATAGTTGATACATCTTGGGGGTTTCTATTTCCTACAGCCATATAGGACGTGCTGCAAAGGTAGGGTATAAATATGGATTTTTTGGATCTTTTTTTGAGGACTGAAAGCGGCCCATTTTTGCGGTCTGAGCCGGACCGTGATTCGAAAAGTTATTAACAATTATTTTTTTCGAAATGCCCTCAAGAAATATGAAAATCCGTCCACGGTTCCGTCCACGGTTTTTTTTCTGAAAATAAAAAAGCCTGTAAATCAAGGATTTACAGGCTTTGCTTTAACGTTTGAGCGGTCTGGACGGGACTCGAACCCGCGACCCCCTGCGTGACAGGCAGGTATTCTAACCAACTGAACTACCAAACCAATTTCTTTCACTTGCGTGAGCAACGACAGTTGCTTTAGAGAATTGTGTAATGCTTTCGTTAAAGCGAGTACAAAAGTAAGCTCTTTTTTGAAATTTACAAACAAAAGCATGGATATTTTTTCAGTTTTACTGGATTTCTTTTGGGCTCTTTGGTTTTGGTGTGAAATTGGTAAATTTGAGGACATGAAAAAAATTGCTCCACTTTTTTTGGGTTATTTCTTTATTTCACTTTTCACGTTTCAGTTATGTGCTCAAGTTCAGGTAATTCCTGAGAAAATTGTCATTCCGCCATTCTGCCTGATCAATCCTGATACGCTTCATCTTGGGCCTCACGATGAGGTGCTGTGCGATTCATATGTGGCATTCGGGATGCCTTCTGTCTACGATGCCCTGCATTCGTTTAATGCCAGGATCGTCGATGATTTTGGAGGATACATCAATGTGAAGGTCAATAAAGGCTTGGAAGACATCCGAAGAAAAGGCTTCAATTCTGATCTGAAGCAATTGTATATTCAGATCAATCCGCTAACGCTGACGGTGTATTGGACTGCTGTGGTGGGTCCGAGCGAAGATGGGCGCTGTTATGTGCGCTTGGATAGCCGCGGTTCGGCAGGCGGGGGGCTGAGAGCTGTTACGCCGCAATTGACGCGCATGCACAATTTATACCCAACGCTTGAGCCCATCCAAGTGCTCGACTTTAATGAAAATGTCATTCAATGTTACGATTGGAGCAGTCGGCCTTTGGATTCCATTTGTAAGTTCATCAATATCAGGCAGCAATTTTATAAATATTACGACGTACAAATTGGTCAAACGATTCAGCTGGAGGACTATGTGCAGAAATATCCATATACAACCAAAGGTGTAGATCTGGCGGGCGTTAAAAAGGTTGTACATCCAAGTTATAGAACTTATAGAGTGAGGTCAGGAGACAACCTTTCGAGCATTGCTGCAAGACACCGCACAACCGTTTCTCAAATTAAAAAAGCCAATGGTTTGCGTTCTGATTTTATTCGAGAAGGACAGGTTTTGAAAATCCCTTCCTAAAGTTGTCGGGTTTACCAACGCTGTTCTGATATGTAAACCGTTCCTTTGAAATAGGCGACCACTTTTTGATGTTGGTTTGCAATGCGAACTTCGTAAACCCCCGTTGTTTTGCCGCGATGGACTTCTGTACAAGTGGCTGTTAGGATGTCGCCAAGTTGAACTTTGGCTAGGTGTGCAATTTGTGTGTCAATGCTCATGCATTGGTAACCGTAGGTGTTGGCGGCAAAAGCCAAAGCGGAGTCTGCTAAGGAGTAAGTGAGGCCTCCGTGGGCAATCTGAAAGCCGTTGGTGGTTTGTGCTGAAACCGGACAGCTCAATTGACAAAACCCGAGTTCGAGTGCCTTGATTTCCATCCCAAGTAATTGGCTGAAGGCGTCGTTGTCGAGCATGCCTTGAACAATTTCTTTGGGGCTTTTCATGTTTCTTTTTTAAAGTTCAGCAAATGAAAAAGTATCCTTTAATCGGATGCCTTTCTCGGTGTGTTGAACGGTGCAACATTCGTGTTGGGAGTCGTGCTCTAAGAATAGGACATATTCGTTGTCGGCTGCTTCGTTTAAGAAACGTTCTTTTTCGGTGAGCGTAAGCAAAGGGCGGGTGTCGTAGCCCATGACGTAGGGCAGCGGAATATGACCAGTGCTAGGTAATAAGTCGGCCATAAACACGAGCGTTTTTCCTTTGTATTGAATTTGCGGAAGCATCATGCTTTCTGTATGGCCATCAAAGAAGGAAAGATCGATTCCTGGCAAGGCGTTTGGTGTCAAAATGCCATTTCGTTCTACAAATTGAAGTTGACCACTTTGTTGAATCGGCAGGATGTTTTCTGCCAAAAAGGAGGCCTTTTCTCTTGGGTTGGGTTGGGTAGCCCATTGCCAATGGTTTTCTGAACTCCAGTAAGTGGCATTTTGAAAAACGGTTCGATACGCTTCTTTTTGCGTGTCAAATGCAATTGCGCCGCCGCAGTGATCAAAATGCAAGTGGGTGAGGATCACGTCCGTGATGTCTGAGGCATGAAAGCCCAAGCGCGCTAAGTTGCCATGCAGGCTATCTGTGCCGTGAAGGTGATAATGAGAGAAGAACTTTTCGGATTGTTTGTCGCCGATTCCGGTGTCGACTAAAATGAGTCTTTTGCCATCTTCGATGAGTAAAGAACGCAGGGCCCAAGTACACATGTTGTCGGTGTCGGCTGGGTTGGTTTTTTGCCAAATGGTTTTAGGGACTACGCCAAACATGGCACCGCCGTCGAGTTTGAAAAAACCGGTATTGAGAACGTGTAGTTTCATATTAGTTGGCGATGCGAGCGTTGGTTTCTGGATTTTTAATGACGTCTGCACCAATTTTGAGAACGACCATTGTAGGATTCGTATTCGCCGTGACCGTAACCGTTTTGTCCTGACGCCCCAATTGACCAACTTTAGGATGGAATTCTACGGCAATGATATCTGACTTGCCTGGCGCAATCGCTTTTTCTGGTTTTTTTGGGGTTGTACAGCCGCAAGATGCCTTGACATCAGCAATGAAGAGCGGTTTTTTACCTGTGTTGGTCACGACAAAGTTATAGAGGTGTTTGGTGTCTTCCATGACTGTGCCAAACTCGTGGTTGAGTACATTGAAACTCATGGTAGTCATGTTTTGTTCCGCTTCTTTAGCCAGTCTCTTTTCTTCTTCAGCTACGTCTTTGAGACTTTCTTTCAACTCTTTGGTATTCTCTTCGGTAGCCACTATAGAACTTGGTTCAGGTACTTTAGTGCTTGGTTTATTGTCGCAAGATTGGAATGACAAAATCAGTCCGGAAATGAGAAAAATTTTCAATTTCATGAGGTCTTTGTTTGATAGGGATAAATTTAGTGAAAAGTAGTTGACTTTTTTAGGTTCAACAATACCCTTCGTTACTTCATTTTTAATAAATGCTGAACTTCCAATTGAAGTACAGGGATGTCTTTATGAATAATTACCCAGATTAAAATAGAATCAACATTGTCATAGGAATGAATCACCCAATTGCGAAGGTTGACAATTTTTCTTGCATTTGAAATTTGAATTTTCGCGTCAATCTTCAAGATCCGATTAACGGCTTCTCCAATTATTTCTATTTCTCTTTCAACGCCTCTTATGTCGTATAGATATTTGAGAATATCATGCTGCATAAAGAAGCATCTTGGTTTGCTCTACTTTAGCTATAAAATATGGATTGGATAGAGATCGTTCTGTTAGTAAATCTACCTTTCTATTGAAAACTGCCTCTAGTTTTTCGTGAAGTGAAAAATACATATCTGTATATTCTTCATGAGAAAGGTCTTTGAATTTGATCAAGATATCAATATCGCTTTCTTCTGAGAATGCATCAGTGACTGCAGAACCAAAGACGTGCAAGGTCGATACCTTGTGTTCAAAACAGAGTTCACGAATTTTTTCTAGTTGATTTTCAATCAGATAGTTCATCTTATCAAAATTACAAAAATCTAACTTACAAAAGTGCTATTTTCTCTTCTCACGCGGAAGGGTTCTAGACGTAAATACGGGCTTGGGTAAGGGGAATTACGGACATTAAATACATAAAAAAAGTCCTTCCGAAACGGAGGGAATTTGTTGTGTTTTCAAGCGTTTGTGTTCGTTGGTTAAATTCAGTGAAATACAATGTAAATCTGATTGAGCTGTTGCATAGTAATAAACAGCTTACGCTGGTCGGGTAGGTTTTTGAAACCGAATTTTAAATAGAATTCACGTGCAGCTGCGTCCTTGGGCTCTACAAAAACAGCGCAGGCTCCAATTTGATTTGCTTGCAACGTACATCTTTTGAGTGCATCGGAAAGTAATTTTTTTCCGAAACCCTTTCCTTTATAGTTCAGATCAATGGCAAAACGACCAATTAAAATAGTGGGTAGGGTACGGTAATTCGTTTTAAACGGCATGAAGCGCTGATCGTTTGTATTTTTTGCATCAATGCTACTCGCACTTAGCGTGTAGTAGCCAATTATTTCCCCTGATGGAGATTCGAGCACAAAGCATACACTCAGTTTTTTTTGTTGGTCCTGAAGGGCGAAATGTGCAAGGTATTTGTCGAGAATATCGGTGCCACATTTGAAGTTTTTTTTAGCCTCCTTGTGCTGAGGGCCAAGAACGACTACTTTCGCTTCCATTGAAAGTATGTTGCGCTTTCTTCTGCTGCTTTTTGCAGGTAATCATTTGGTTGCTGATCTTCGATTAAAGCGGAATAGAAAACTTCAGCATCAGCGACACTTAATTTGATCAGTTCGTGATGTTCAATGATTTCATTGGCTTTATCCTCTGCAACTTTGATAACGAAATCAGAAAGACTACGATAACCGCCAAGATGAGCGGCTTTCTCAAGAAGTTCTTTTTGAGTTAAACTGAGTCGAGCATCAAAGCGTGCATTTTGTGACATAAGGACAAGATTCATAAATTCAAGATTAAAAGTACGGATAATTTCCGTACTAATGAAAAAATAGATTATTTTCAAATTTCCGAATTTGGTCTGCAAGGGAATTTGAAATCAAGGATTTATTCAAAGATAGCTCAGTAAAAACCCGGATAAATTAGATTACCTCACTGCGTTCGGTGAACCAAGTTTCTGGATTACCTCACTTCGTTCGGTGAACCAGTCTTGGCTTTATAGTGGATCAAAGCATCTTTTTGCTTCGCAAATAGATGCTTTTTTCTCTTTCACTCCCTCAAAATTTCATTTTGGACTCGTGTAAAAGAAAAAAGCATCCTGCCTACGGCAAGATGCTTTGATCAATGTGCCCACGACTGGATTCGAACCAGCACACCTGTTGGCACCACCCCCTCAAGATGGCGTGTCTACCAATTTCACCACGTGGGCAGCAGACTATCCGATTTTGCAATCGGGACACAAAGATAAATATTTTAACGAAATGTTTACGTAGAAATGTAAGAAAGACATAACTTCGACGAAATTTTTTTCATCATGGCGCACCTTAACACCCAAAAAATTTCGATTGCTGGATTATTGATCACAACAGGAATTGTTTTTGGGGATATCGGAACTTCACCTCTATACGTATTTCAAGCAATAACTGGCGGAGGTAAAAATATATCTGAACCTTTTATTTTGGGAGCGCTATCTAGCGTGATTTGGACTTTGATTTTATTGGCTACCATCAAATACATTTTCTTTGCACTGAATGCTGATAATAGAGGTGAAGGTGGAATATTTGCGCTATTCGCACTATTAAAGGATAAAAACTATAAATGGATCATCATACCAGCATTGATTGGTTGTGCCACACTGATGGCCGATGGTTTCATTACACCAGCCATTTCTATATCTTCAGCTGTTGAAGGGATCAATGCGATCAATCCAGATGTACCCGTCATTCCAATTGTCGTTACGATTATTGTCTTGCTTTTCATGATTCAACAATTTGGTACGGCTGCAATTGGGAAAATGTTTGGTCCTGTGATGGCTTTGTGGTTTTTATTTCTAGGTTATTTAGGAGCCATTCATATTTTTGACAACCCTGTCGTTTTACAAGCTTTTAATCCTTATTGGGCTTACAATTTGGTGGCAAATGTCGATGGTGGTTTTGCTGTTTTAGGTTCAGTTTTCTTGTGTACCACTGGGGCTGAAGCATTATATTCAGATCTCGGCCACTGTGGTAAAGGCAATATTCGCTTGAGTTGGACTTTTGTATCAGTTCTTCTGGTTATCAACTATTTGGGGCAGTCTGCACTCTGTTTATCTCCGGATTTTCATGTAGTAGAGAACCAAACCATCTTCTACAGTATGGTTCCTAAACATATTCTGCCATTCGCAATTGCATTGGCAACCGCAGCAACCATCATTGCTTCACAAGCCCTCATCACTGGCGTTTTCACCCTTATGAATGAAGCTATCAAGTTGAAACTTTGGACGAACTTGAAAGTGAAATATCCATCAGAACACCAAGGCCAAATTTACATTCCATTCATCAATTGGTTCTTGATGGTAGGCTGTTTGGTAGTCATTGCCATCTTTAGGGAGTCAAGTGCTATGGAGCATACCTATGGTTTGGCCATTACAATAGACATGGTCATGACTTCTATCCTATTAGGATTTTTACTTGTTTTAAAGTATCCTAAAGCGAAAGGATTTTATATCGTGATTTTCTTGATTTTCCTTGCTATAGAAGGCGTATTCTTACTCTCCAATTTAGGTAAAGTAGTTTCAGGTGGATGGTTTACACTCATTCTAGCTTCAACCTTCTTTGCTGTTTTATATCTCTATTTCAAAGCCAAGCAACTGCGCACAAGTATTACGGAGTACTTACCTATGAATACTGTGATTCCTGTGTTGAATTCTGTACGAGAGGATAAAGACATCGATTTTGAAGCCACCAATTTAGTTTTTCCAACGCGTTCTGATTCAGCAAATAAATTAGATCTTACCGTTTATCATTCTTTATTCTACAAGAAACCACGCAAGGCGGGTACCATTTGGTTCTTGCACCTCGATATCCTCAACGAACCATGGGGAGTGCATTATTCGGTGCATCAAATCATCGACAAACGTTGTTATTACGTGACCCTTCAAATGGGCTTTAAAGAGGAGCACCGCATTGAGTACATGATGCGTAAGATTTACTGTAAAATGATTGAAAAAGGCGAGTTGAGCGGTGAAAGCATCTTTGAAAGCGTGCGTGGCAAACTTGACCAAGTCGACTTCAAATTTATTGTGATCAACTCGAGAGTTGCCATGGATAACCACTTAACACCTTTCCAAAAGTTGTGTGTGAAAACCTACCGTTTTGTGAAGTCTACGGGCCTCAAACCAGCAGAAGACTTTGGCTTAGATAAAACGAATGTTGTGGTAGATTTTATTCCGATTACTGTGGCGAATCAAGTCGATCAAGAACTCATCGAAGACTTCGAAGATTACTCTCAGAAGATCTAAGAGACCTCAAAATAATTGAGGTCTTTACCAAACGTTTCTTTGAGTTGGCTTAGGCTATATAATGCAAGGCCAATAAAAATGAAACCCACGACCATAGCAGAAACACCGTCATTGATCTGAAAGCTTACCAAAGCACTAAACAGCAATACAATCAAGTTCACGGAACCGCGCACAAAATTAGGGATGGTATTGGCTGCTGTGGAGCGGATGTTCGTGCCGAATTGTTCTGCAGCGATGGTGACAAAAATGGCCCAATAACCAGTTCCGGAACCAAGCAAGAAACACAAGAAGTAATAGGTGCTTGCTGAATTATTGTATTGATGGAAAACACCCAAAAACAACACAGTGACGACCAAAGAAAACAGTAAATAAAGTCGCACCACCTTTTTTCTACTTTTCAACCATTGACTCAAGAAACCAGCAAGTAAATCTCCAGCGCTTAAGCCCAAATAACAATACATCACGGCTTTTCCGTTCGAGATGTCATTTACCCCAAGCCATGGGCCAAAATTGTCGGCAGAATTCATGACCAAGAGCCCGACGGTATACCAAATAGGGATCCCAATACTGATGCAATGCAAGTATTTAACAAGATTATTGCGCTTTCCAAAAATGAGGCGGAGTTGTCCTTTTTGAATAGAGGGGTCGTTGTCCATTTGCTGGAAAAATCCCGACTCTAGGGCGCCAACTCTCATGAGTAACAACAAGAGCCCCATGGCACCGCCAATCAAATAAACCACTTGCCAATTTTCAGGTGCCCATCCGCTTAGCTTGTAAATATATGCTCCCACAACTTGACCTTCTGCTCCCACCAACGAGGCTGTTACTGCACCGAGTGCGCCAAACGTAACGACTATCATAGTGCCGTAACCCCGGGTTTCTTTGGGCATGAGTTCGCTAATGAGTGTAATGCCTGCCCCGAGTTCGCCAGCCAAACCAATTCCTGCAATTAGTCTGATGAGCGTGTAACTCGGAATGTCTGTTACAAATGCGTTGGCAATATTGGCAACAGAGTAGAGGAGTATGGAGCCAAAAAGCACCTTTAAACGCCCTTTTTTATCGCCTAAAACGCCCCACAATATTCCTCCAATTAACATCCCAAGCATTTGTATATTGAAGAGAAATTTCCCGGTGCTGGCTCTGAGTTCATTTGTGGCCTCCGGCATAATTGTCGCTAAACTTTCTGCCTTTACTACGCCAAACAACACGAGGTCATAGATGTCTACAAAGTAACCTAGCGCCGCTATAATGATCAAAAACAGGACCTTGCGTTGATCTTTCATGAAAAGGAATGTTTTAATGATTTGAATGCCCAATAATACGTAATTTTAAAGAAAAATGGAGAGGATACAGCACATCGGTTTACAAAGTTCTATTCTTGGTCAATACATGGCCGAGATCAGGGCTGTTGGCGTTCAGGACGATCGCCTGCGTTTCCGACACAACCTTTCGCGCATTGCAGAAATTCTTGCGTACGAAGTTTCCAAACAGCTCCCTAGCCAAACCAAGGCGGTCCAAACTCCTTTGGGTGTGGCTCAGGTACAACAACCCGCCGAACAACCTGTCTTGCTCACCATTCTTCGCGCTGGTTTGGCCATGCACGAAGGCCTTCTGCGCAGCTTTGACCACGCCGACAGCGCCTATATTTCTGCCTACCGCAAGCACAGCAGCCCCGAAGATTTCGAGATTGAAGTCGAATACATGGCGGTTCCTGATTTAGATCACAAAATTTGGCTCATTTCAGACCCCATGCTCGCCACTGGCAGCTCCATGGTAGCGGTTTACAAGGCGCTCAAGAAGCACGGAACGCCCAAACAAATTCATATTTTAAGTGCCATTGCCACACCAGAAGCTTTGGCATTTGTACAACGCAATTTACCAACCAACACCCAAATTTGGGTTGCGGCCATAGACGACGAACTCACCGCTAAATCTTATATCGTTCCGGGTCTTGGCGACGCCGGAGATTTGGCATTTGGCATCAAATTATAAAGAGGACACAACCATGAACTGGGTAGGATTTTGGAGTATATACGGTTTGGCAATGGTCAAATTTTTAGTGTCGTCTTTTCCAGGCAAAAGTTTTCATCTTGCTTTTCATGAAACCTGGTTAGCATCGTTTTTAGGCGCTGCCACAGCGTCGGCTATCTTTTATTTCGGTAGCGAGTTGGTCCTGCGCTTTTCACACCGTCAACGCGCCAAAAAAAGAGAAGCCGCTCTTGCTGCTGGCAAAGAACCCATTAATTATCACAAAGTTACCCGCACCAAAAAATTAATTATCCGTATCAAATGGACCTTCGGGTTTTATGGCATTACGCTTTTTGCACCCTTGCTATTTTCAGTGCCGATTGGCAGTTACGTAGCCGCTAAATTCTACGGCAAATACCAAACAACCTTTATATTTATGTTGATCGGTTTGGCAGGCAACGCTTTTCTTCTCACGCTCATGAGCTATGCCCTTTTCTGATTGCCACCTCTTCTTTGACCTAGACCGCACCCTCTGGGATTTTGATCAAAATTCAGAAATTGCTTTGCGACAAATTTTTGTAGCGGAAGAGCTGGAGGCCCAAGTAGGTGGTTTTGATCATTTCCACAAGCAATATGTGTATCAAAATGCGCATCTCTGGAAACTCTACGGCAAGGGTATGATCAAAAAAGACGACCTCCGACACGAACGTTTTCGGGTCACGCTGAAGTATTTTAAAATCAAAGATGAAGCTTTGGTGCAACGGCTTTCAGACGCCTATGTACAGATCTCGCCGCGCCAAACTGCTTTGTTTCCGAAGGCTATAGAAACGCTAGAAACCCTCCAAAAGATGGGCTTCAAGCTCCACATCATTACCAATGGTTTTCAGGAGGTCCAGTTTGTAAAACTCGAAAACTGCGGCTTGAGGGCCTTTTTTGACGTCGTGGTATGTTCGGAGTTCGTGGGTAAGAATAAGCCCGATTTAGCCATTTTTAAATATGCGCTCAATCAAGCGAGTGCAAAGGCAGAAAAGTCTGTCATGATTGGCGACGATTACCACGTAGATGTAGCGGGTGCACTGCGCGCAGGCATGCAAGCCCTTTGGTTTGACCCCAGCGCTAAAAATCATTACAACTACGACAACTGTATTTCGGAACTTTCCGTGATCCCGGAACTGCTACCGAAGCTGTTGTTAACCTACTAATTCTTGACGGATTTTCTCGTAAAGCACCATTCCGGTGGCAACCCCTACATTCAATGAAGAAATGGCTCCTTTCATCGGGATTTTACAGCTGATATCTGCCAAATTGATGAGGTCTTGGGTAATGCCGGATTCTTCAGAACCCATGATAATGGCAACGCTACCTCTTAAATTGGTTTCGTGCAATGGTACCAGGGCTTTTTCTGTACACGCTACAATGCGCAAACCTGACTGTTGCAAGTAGAACAAAGACTGCTTGAGTTGCTCTGTTTTACAAATTGGAATGCGGTTGAGTGCGCCGGCAGAAGCTTTCATGGCATCGGAAGTAGCGAGTGCAGAGCCTTTACTCGGGATGAGAACGGCGTCTATGCCCATGCATTCGGCACTGCGGATAATTGCCCCAAAGTTGCGAACGTCAGTAATGCGGTCTAGGACCAATACGCTTGGTTTTTTACCTTCTTCTAGCCATTGATCGACAAGTGGCTCAATTGCTTGATAGGTAATAGGCGGTACCATCGCAATAACGCCTTGGTGATTGCCTTCTGTTAAAGAATCTAGTTTTTGGTTCGGCACATACTGCAAGAAATAGTTCTTACCAGTAAGTGCGTTTCTTAGTTCTTCGAAAAGCGCCTTATTGATCCCTTTTTGAATCAAGATTTTATTGAGTTCACGACCTGCATGAATGGCTTCTAGTACGGAGTGCACACCAAAGATGATGTCGGTGCGTTCTTTGCGTTGGTAAGTACGTTCTTTAGTTTCGCGACGTTCTGGACGCTCGCTTTTTTGATATTTGTCTTCCATTAGTGGATGTTAAGTTCGAGGCTTACATTGCCCTCGAGGGTGCGGGCCACTGGGCAAGCTTTGCCTGCTGCAATGACTTTCTTTTTGGTGAGTTCGTCCCAATCGTTGCCGCTTAGGTCAAGATCGAGGACAATTTTTGAAATCCGACGTGGGTCTGAGGCCATGTGTTTTTCGATGGTGGCTTCTGCCGCTACAAACGGAATGTTGTGGCTTTGGCAGTAGATACCCATGATGGTCATGACGCAAGAGGCCAAAGAGGTGGCTACGAGGTCGGTAGGTGAAAAAGCTTCGGCCTTGCCGTGGTTGTCTAGGGGTGCATCAGTGATGATGGTGGTGCCCGAACCTAAATGCGTACATTCGGTGCGGAGCTCTCCTAAATAACGGACGCTTGCAGTTTTCATGGGGCAAAGTTAATACTTCACCTCGACAAATCCGTGTTTCTCAAGAGGTATTCCTCCTTCGTACATCGCTTTGATGATGTAAAAGTAGGTTCCTTCTTCAACTTTATCGCCATTTTGTGTGAGTCCGTTCCAGGAGCTAGCAGGATCTGTGTACTGATAAATGGTGTTGCCCCAACGGTTCACGATCGTACATTCGAATTCAGAAATACCACTGTATTGCACATAGAAACTGTTGTTTCCGTTCTCGGAAGAAAGGACAATAATGTTCGGCGCAATGATGTCACAAGGTTTAAAGCCAATAGTTGCGGTATCTGAATAGGTATAACACGCATTGCTAATGGTGTAAATGTAATTGCCAACTGCACTGATCATTCGAGGGTCATCGGTATTGCCGTCTAGCCAAGCGCCAAGTGTTTGCGGATTGTAGTTGCTTTGGAGTGTCCATTCGGTAAGCGTACTATCTTTAGGTACATTTAGAGTGAATGGATCAATCGAGAAACTCGAACCCTGACAAATATTCGTATCCAATAACTGGACATAAACGTACGGTGGAAACTCAATGAATTCGGTGAGGGTGATGCCACAAGCGTTGTCGGTGTAACTTATTGGGTAAACACCTGCATAGGTAGCAATGATCAAAGGATTTTCTGAAGTACTATTTGAAAACAAAATAGTGTTATCTGGGCAAGACCATGTTCCGCCCAAAGCAGAAAGCGTACCTACAACTTGCTCTTGGTAATTACAGCCAAGGCTATCCAAATAGATGTATGGTTGTGCGTAAAGCTCTAGGGTTGTACTCGCCGTATGGTTACAAACCGCATCGGTAAACGTAAGCGTGAAAATCCCGGATTCTGTTGCGTTGAGTGTCGGGTTCAAGGTGTTGTTGTTCGGCGTAAAATTGAGGGTAGCATTTGGATTATTGCTTGTGTAGGTCCAGGTGCCGCCACCTACGTCAGCAGTTGTGCCTGTCACTTGAAAATTCAATTGACACAATGCAGAATCTGCAAAGATTTGAGGGTTAGGAGGTAAAGTGATATTTGCGCTGAGCGTTTGTTGACAAACGTTGTCGGTAAAGGAAACGGTGTAGGTACCAGGTGCACTAATAGAAATAAGGGGCTCCAGTGCCGAAGTACTACTGAACGACACATTCGCCGAAGAGGCAGTCCAAAGACCCCCAGGCGAAACGGTGCCTAGTACTTGATACGTGTTCTGACAAACAATTGTATCCGCAAAAATGGTGGAAGCGCTGGTGCCAAACACCGTAAAAGTGGTGTCGGTGCTGCACAAACCTGCAGAATCTAGCAGGTTAATGGTATAAGTGCCTGCACCCAATACATTATTGAACTGTGCATTTAAAGCAGGATTTGAAAGACCCCAACTCACGGTAGAATAAGCAACTGAATTAGGAATTGTTAAGCTTACAGAAGTGTCTGGCGGACAAAACGCTAATGGGCCTTGAAGGTTAATGGGCGCTGGGTTGACAACGTCAAAGGTGTCTGAAATGTGCTTGTAGCAACCATTTTTACTGACGGTTACACCATAAATTTGATCGGTGGTGATGCCACTTGTGGGCATAACGGTGAAGTCGTCCCAGAGGTAGCTGTCATAAGGACCATTGGAGACGCTTAAATCAATGGCTCCGCAGGAGTTTGCGATGACAAGCATTGCCGAATCAAGGTTGTTGACAATAGTGTCGATCACAACTACAAAAGTAAGGGCAGTAACACCTGGGGTAGGTTGGTTGTCGTCGGTGGCGGTTACGGTAATGTTGTAGGTGCCCATGGTGGCTAAAGAGCCAACGGCACGCAACACTATATTAGCGGTATTGCCAGGCGTGTTTGATATTTGTTGTAAAGTGGTTAATCCTCCATTTGAATAGGTAATGCTTGTACTTTGGTTGGTTTCAGGTGACAGGAAGTTGATACTGAAATCGGCGGAGTCGCCGAGGGCGCAAATTTTAAAGGTGTCGCAAGAGGCAATACCTTCTGGGATGGGTGGAATATTGCCACCGTTGGAAGCGTCGAAGGCAAAGCTTTTGTAGTCGAGCCAAGAGATGCCGTCTGGGTTGCCCAATGCGCCGTCGAAGTCGTTGCCGGCGTGGTCAAAGCGAGAAATGAGGAAGTAAGCCAAGCCATCGCCTTTGTTGGCGCCACAAGTTGCGGGTACACCGCCAAAACCGTTGATGCCCTGCGAAGCATCGCCAGTGGTCCAGTCCATGTTTTGGTAGCAGAAGGCCACGTTACCGCCGTCGATCACGGGGTCAGATCCGTTGGTAATGATGAGCTGAAAAGTATTGAGTTTGTCGCCGTGAAAAGCGTAGTAACCGACGTCTACCCAATTGACATAAACGGCTGTTGGTGTAATTTTATAAAGCACTTGCCCATTGCCGTTGCGCGTATCGACATCGGCCCAAAAAGGCGCAACAATAGCATTGCCTGTCGACGGAAAGGCGGTAGCAGAAAAGGTAGAAAGTGGCCCGGTGAAGGTAATGTTCCCATTGTTATTAATGTAAATAGAATTGTAAGCCTGTCCGTACAAATTAAAGGTGAATGGGATAGGTATAAGACCTGTTGAACCGTCGTCGTTGGGCTGCATCGCTAAAGTGTAGGTGGCGTCTGGTGCAATATAGCAGTCGCAGGCGTTGGCTTTGTTGTAGGTAGCAGGCTGAACGCTCGCCACTGGCAATTGAATAGAAGCATTCGCTGCTGTGTTGACGGTTCCTAGTTGGCCCGAACCTTTGAGCTGCTGGTAAAGTGGAGAATCGACAAGTACTTGTGCGCTGACTTGCTGAAACAAAAATAAAAAGACGGAAAAACGTATAATTTTAAACATAGTAGTAGGACTTAGACCTAAATGAACAGGACGTTAAATTGGGGTTTGAGGTTGCACGAATTTAATGTATTTTTAGCAAAAAATTAGGATATGAGATTACTTCTAGGGTTTTCCCTCTTGTTGGCGAGCGTTACATTTGCGCAAAAGAAAACAACCACACCTGTAGAAAAACCACCATATGACGCCGGAACGGTTGGCGCTCTCTCGTTTAGAATGGTGGGTCCGGCCCTTACCTCAGGGCGTGTAATAGACCTTGCCGTACACCCAACCAATAAAGACACATGGTATGTAGCTGCTGCTGCAGGTGGAGTTTGGTATACCCAAAACCACGGCATTACCTTTGAACCAATTTTTGATGGTTACGGTTCTTACTCCATTGGTTGCGTGACACTTGCGCCAAGTAATCCTAACACCGTTTGGGTGGGATCGGGTGAGAACAACAACCAACGTTCTGTTTCTTACGGCGATGGCGTTTATAAGTCAGTTGACGGCGGAAAGTCTTTTACAAACATGGGCCTCAAAAATTCTGAACACATCGGTGAAATCATCGTGCACCCGACAAATGAGAACATCATTTGGGTAGCAGCCTATGGCCCACTTTGGAGCAGCGGCGGCGAACGCGGTGTTTACAAAAGCACCGACGGTGGCAAAACCTGGACGCGCACGCTTTTCGTTTCTGAACACACCGGTATTGCAGAAATCGCGATGGATCCTAGTAATCCAGATATCTTGTATGCCTCGGCACACCAGCGCCGCCGCCACGAGTATACTTACATCGGGGGCGGCCCAGAGTCGGCGCTTTATAAATCTACTGATGGTGGTTTAACATGGAAAGAAATCAATGCAGGTTTGCCAAAAGGTGACATGGGTCGCGTGGGTCTAGCTGTTTCGCCTGCCGATGCAAATGTCGTGTATGCCATTGTAGAAGCCCGCTACGACAAAGGAGGCGTGTTCCGTTCTAGCAACAAAGGCGAAAGCTGGTCCAAGCAAGGATCTTTCTCTACCAGCGGTAACTATTACCAAGAAATCTTCTGCGATCCCCAAGACGTCAATAAAGTCTTTGCGATGGATACCTACATGCACCACAGCACCGATGGCGGCAAAAACTTTGTGCCAACAGGCGAGCGCAACAAACACGTAGACAACCACTGCATTTGGATTGACCCCAGCAACACCAATCACTGGTTGGTGGGTTGCGACGGCGGTTTGTATGAAACCTACACGCATGCCAAAGAATGGAGTTTTTATGGCAACTTGCCGATCATTCAATTCTATAAAGTCGTGACCGACAACGCCGCGCCGTTTTACAATATTTACGGCGGCACCCAAGACAACAACTCGATGGGCGGCCCTTCTGCTACACAAAATGTATCGGGCATCCTCAATACCGATTGGTTCATTACCAATGGAGGCGACGGCTTTGAGTCTGCTACCGATTGGTCAAATCCGAACATTGCCTATGCCCAAGCGCAATATGGTTGGCTCGTGCGCTACGACCGCGCCTCAGGCGAAAAAGTGCCGATTCAGCCCATGCCAGCTGTTGGCGAGCCTGCGTATCGCTGGAACTGGGACGCGCCTTTAATTGTATCTAAGCACGACGCAAGCACACTTTATTTTGCAGCCAACAAACTCTTTAAATCGAGCAATAAAGGCGACGACTGGCAAACTATTAGCCCCGACCTCACCCAACAAATCGACCGCAATGAAATCGAAGTCATGGGTCAAGTCTGGACCATCGATGCCGTCATGAAAAACGCCTCCACTACCATCTACGGGAATGTTGTAGCACTAGACGAATCGCCCAAAAAGAAAGGCTTACTATATGTAGGTACCGACGACGGCTTGGTGCAAGTTTCTGAAAACGATGGCCAAACCTGGACAAAATACGCAACTTTCCCTGGGGTGCCGCTCAACACCAGAGTGAACATGCTCACGGCGTCTGTGCACCAAGAAAATGTCGTTTATGCATGTTTCAATGCACAACGCCAAGGCGATTTCAAGCCCTATTTATTGAAATCTGCAGATAAAGGCAAGACCTGGACCAACATTGCGGCCAATTTACCGATCCGCGGTACGGTTTACTGCCTCAAACAAGACCCAGTTGTCGAAAACCTACTTTTTGTCGGGACCGAATTCGGTGCTTATTTCACCACCGACGGCGGCCTCAACTGGACCAAACTTTCAGGCTTGCCAACAATTGCGGTGTATGACCTCGACATCCAAGAGCGCGAGGTAGACCTCGTTGCCGCTACTTTTGGTCGTGGTTTTTATGTTTTGGACAACTACAGCCCTTTGCGCGCACTTTCCAAAGAAACCCTCGATAAAAAAGCACACTTGTATCCAGTGAAAGACGCCTTGCTCTACATCGAGGCTGATCCGCTGGGCTTAGAAGGAACGGGCTTCCAAGGGCACAACATGTGGTTTGCCAAAAATCCAAGCTTTGGCGCCACCTTTACTTTGCATTTGAAAGATGTTCCAGCTTCACTCAAGAGCGAGCGCCAAACCAAAGAGAAAGAATTAGAGAAAGACAAAAAAGACGTGAGCTACCCAACTTTTGAAGCGCTCAAAGCCGAGGCACTCGACGAAGCAGCGCAACTCATTTGGATCATTTCAGACGCCAACGGCACAGAAATCCGTCGCATGAGCAGCAGCCCGCAAAAAGGTTTGGTGCGCCAGCAATGGAATCTGCGCAAAGCCGGCACCAACCCAGTTGGCAATGGCGGCCGTGGCCCATTAGTTGTGCCGGGTACCTACTATGTGAAAGTCATGATGGTCCACAATGGCCAAGTAGAAGAACTCGTGGCCAACACGCCGTTTGTCGTCAAAGGACTCAACAATCAAACCTTAATTGCCAAAGATCTTTTTGATCTCGATGAATTCCGCAGGGCGGTGGCAGAGCTCAACCGCAAGGTGAGCGGTTCGGAGAAACGCTTCGAGGAGCTCAATGACGAATTAGCGGTCTTAGAAAAAGCGGTACTCACATACCCGAACACCGACCTCTCGCTGCTCAAAGAAATTCGCGAACTCAAGGTGCTCAAAGCACAACTCCGCGAACAACTCTACGGAGACGACATCAGAACAAGACACGAATTCGAAACCGCCCCAACCTTCACCAGCCGTTTGGGCATGATCGACTACCAACTTTCTGAGAACACAACAGGTGTCAGTAAAACCCACAAGGCCAACTTAGAAATGGTAGAACTAGAATATGCGCAATTCAAGGTTAGCCTCGCAGCTTACCAAACACGTGTGTTGAAGCTTCACGAAGCACTCGATAAAGCCAATATTCCGTACACGAAGTCTAGATTGAATTGGAAGGAAGACTGAGTCAAGAATCGTCAGAAACAAAAAAAGGCCGCTCAACGAGCGGCCTTTTTTGATTTCAATTTAAGAAAATTGTTCTACTGATCGCCGAAACGCTCAATGACTTGTTGGGTAACGCCCGTGTTGGAGAACCCACCATCGTGGAAGAGGTTCTGCATGGTGACGTACTTGGTGAGGTCAGAGAACATGCTGATGCAGTAGTCTGCACAAGCAATGGCGCTGGCGTTGCCGAGTGGCGACATTTGCTCAGAGAAGTTGATGAATTCGGTGAAGCCTTTGATGCCTTGGCCAGCGGTAGTGACGGTTGGCGACTGAGAAATGGTATTGACACGTACTTTCTTTTTGATACCGTAGTGATAGCCAAAAGAGCGCGCGATTGATTCGAGTAATGATTTGGCATCGGCCATGTCGTTGTAGTCAGGGAAAATGCGTTGTGCGGCAATGTAAGAAAGTGCCACAACAGATCCCCATTCGTTCATGGCGTCGTGCTTGTAAAGGGTAGCTAGGGTTTTGTGCAAAGACATCGCGGAGACATCCATGGTTTGCCCGTAGTAGTTGTAGTCGTTTGCGGTGTAGTGTTTGCCTTTGCGCACATTCGGAGACATGCCGATGGAGTGGAGAACGAAGTCGATTTTGCCGCCTAAGATTTCTTGTGCTTGCGTAACGAGGTTTTCGAGGTCCGCAATGCTAGTGGCATCGGCCGGGATGACTTGGCTTCCGGTTTCTGCCGCCAATTCATTGATTTCGCCCATGCGCATGGCGATGGGTGCATTGGTAAGTACAAAGGTTGCGCCTTCTTCGTGGGCTCTTTGTGCGACTTTCCAAGCGATACTTTGATTGTTTAGGGCACCAAATATGATCCCTCTTTTTCCTTTAAGTAAGTGATTTGACATGTGCTTCAATTTTCAACAAAGTTAACAACTTTATTTTTCGAGGATGCGCTTTAAATTTTTTAGTCCTTTTTCGAGGTCAGAACCTAGTTGTGCTTCCATGTCGATGAACAAGCCCATTAGATTGGTAGGATAGGGCATTTGCCCGCTGATGCCCCATGAAACACGTGTGGTGTTGTCTTCGATGTGCTGAGTTGAAATGAATGATTTGTTTGTGCTTACGAAAGGTTCAAAGAACTGTAATTCGAGGTCGATGCGCTTGCCTTCTTGAATGGCCATGATTTTTTGTTGTCCGGCTCCGACATCTTTGTTGTTGCTATTCCAGGCAGAAATAAAACCTGGCTGACCATCCGTGCCGGTGTATTCGGTTTTCATTTGGGGGTCGGCTTTCCACCAAACACTGTAGATTTCTTGGTTTTTTAAGTACTTGACGTAATTGAAAACGGTATCGCACGGTTGGTTGATCATGGCGCTGCGTTCAACTTGAAAATTTGAAGGCAGAAACAAAGCCACAAACAAGGCGAGAAGCACAAGGAAAACAAGCCAGAAAAAAAGGCGTTTGAGCAGTTTCATGGAGCGTAACAGATTAGGTTTTCCGAAAGGTAACTATAATTGAATTGCTTTACTCTGAAACCTATTGAGAATTAAGAGAGATCTTAATTTCCCTAATTAAATGGCTCGTTTTATCTCAGGTATTTCTTTTCTGCCCAAAAGGTTCCGAAGGGAAGAAATGCCGTTAGAAACAGCACAATGCATTTGGTAATGTTCCATTTTTCTTCGAAATAAAAATAGACGATGTAAAAACAATAGCCAATAAATAGAACACCATGGATCATGCCGACCCATTTGTTGGGTTCTGGCATGTCAAGGCCATATTTGAGGTACATGGTCACGAGTAAACCTAGCCAAGAGAAACCTTCGGCGATAGCCATGATCCTGAATTGTTGGAGTGCTTTGTTGGTAGACATATGGATGTTTATTTATGATTTTTCGATGGTTTTGATGATGTCGCGGATGCGGGCTGCTTCTATAAAATCTAATTCTTTGGCAGCGCTTTCCATTGCTTTTTTAAGTGCTTTTAATTCTTTGGCGCGCTCTTCCGGATTTTGAAATTTGGCGTCGTGTTGGATAGATTGCTGCAATTCTTTTTCATTTTGCAAGAGTTTGACCTGACGCGTGTTTTGATCGCCGTCGGCTACTTTTGTCGATTCTAGGATTTTATCCTTGGATTTGACAAGAGCAGTTGGCACTTGATGGTGGGCAATATTGTAGGCTTCTTGGGTGAGCCTGCGGCGTGCGGTTTCGTCGATGGTGCGCTGCATGGAGTCGGTCATTTTGTCGGCGTACATGAGCACTTTGCCGTTTACGTTTCTTGCGGCACGCCCAACGGTTTGCACCAAGGAGCGCTCGTTGCGCAGGAAACCTTCTTTGTCAGCATCTAAAATAGCGACCAAAGAAACTTCGGGAAGGTCGAGGCCTTCGCGCAAGAGGTTGACGCCGATCAGGACATCGAAATCGCCCAAACGCAATTGCCGAAGTATTTCTACGCGTTCAATGGTGTCGATCTCGGAATGGATATAGCGGCACGGAATGCCCAAGCGATCGAGGTACTTTTGCAGTTCTTCGGCCATGCGTTTGGTGAGGGTTGTGACCAACACGCGCTCGTCTTTTTCGCGCCTTTCTTGGATGTTTTCGATGAGGTGATCAATTTGATTTTTAGACGGAAATACTTCAATAATGGGGTCGAGCAAGCCTGTTGGCCTAATGAGCTGCTCCACAATAACGCCTTCGGATTGCAGCATTTCGTAGTCGGCGGGTGTGGCCGAAACGTAAATAACGTTGGATAAAAAGCCCTCGAATTCGTCGAATTTGAGCGGGCGGTTGTCGATGGCCGCTTGCAAGCGAAAGCCGTAGTCGACCAAATTGATCTTGCGGGAGCGGTCGCCGCCGTACATGCCGCGCACTTGCGGAAGCGTAACGTGGCTTTCATCGATGACTATTAAGAAGTCGTCGGGAAAGTAGTCGAGTAAGCAGAACGGGCGTTCGCCGGGCTCTCGGCGGTCAAAATAGCGCGAGTAGTTTTCGATGCCGGAGCAATAGCCGAGTTCGCGGATCATTTCGAGGTCGTAGTTGACGCGTTCTTCTAGGCGTTTGGCCTCTTCTAACTTTCCTTCTTCTTTAAAGTTGGCTACTTGCTCAACGAGGTCGTCCTGAATTTGGGTAATGGCCTGGCGCGTGTTGTCTGGGCTCGAGACGAAAAGATTGGCCGGAAAAATATCGATTTGTTGAAACTGCTCGAGTTGTTTGCCGGTTTCGGGGTCAATAGCGGCGATTTTTTCGATTTCGTCGCCCCAAAAGCTGATGCGCAGCGCGTAGTCGGCGTAAGCCAAAAAGATGTCTACGGTGTCGCCGGATACCCGAAATTGGCCGCGTTCGAAATCGGTGCCAGCGCGTTGGTATAAATTTTCAACAAGTCGAAATAAAAACTTGTTGCGCACCACGGTTTCCCCTACTTGAAGGTGCAAGATGCTATTCTTGAATTCAGTAGGGTTGCCAATGCCGTAAATGCAACTGACCGACGCCACCACAATGACATCTCGGCGCCCCGAAAGCAAAGCAGAGGTGGCGGCCAAGCGCAGCTTTTCGATTTCGTCGTTGATTTGGAGGTCTTTTTCGATGAAAGTGCCGGTGGATGGGATGTAGGCCTCGGGTTGGTAGTAGTCGTAGTAAGAAACAAAGTATTCTACTGCATTATTCGGAAAAAAATGCTTGAATTCGCCGTAAAGTTGGGCGGCAAGGGTTTTGTTGTGCGATAAAATGAGCGTTGGGCGTTGTACTTCTTGAATGACGTTGGCGACCGTAAAGGTTTTGCCGCTGCCGGTAACGCCCAAAAGGGTTTGTTGATGAATGCCATTGTGCAGACCACTGACCAATTGGCGAATGGCTTCGGGTTGATCGCCCGTTGGTTTGTAGTCAGAAATCAGTTCAAATTGCATGGCTTAAAATTACCAAATAAAAGCGTCCTTTGGCTATATTTGTCTTATGGAAAATCGTGAATTTTTAGAAGTGAGTGCTCAGATTTTAGCCCCGCTTTCCGGAGTTTGGACCAAATGGACACAAGCAGCGCACGTCGTGAACTGGAATTTCGCACATGAATCATGGTGTTGCCCGAAGGCTGAAGTTGACTTTAGGGTTGGCGGATCTTCCAACTACCGCATGGAAGCCAAAGATGGTAGTTTTGGTTTTGACCTCAAAGCAACTTTCTTAGAAATCGAACCAGAAACTTTTATTGCCACCGAACTTGAAGACGGCAGAAAAGTCGAAGTAAAATTTATTGTTGGTGAAAATTTAGTGCTGCTTCAACAGCGTTTTCAACCCGAAAATCAAAATTCGTTGGAGCTGCAGCAACAAGGCTGGCAGGCCATCCTTCATCAGTTCAAATCCTACTGCGAACAGTAATGCATCCAGATATAGTAGCCCATATTGCCCAATTTCCAGCGCATGCACAAGTTCAACTCAAAGAACTCCATCATTTCATCGATGCAAAAGTTCCGAATCTGACCCAAAAGATCGGTTATGGCATCCCTACTTTTCAACGGAACGGCAAAAATTTCATTCATTATGCGGGCCACTCCAAGCATATTGGCTTGTATCCTGGCGCCAAAGCAATTGCTCATTTTGCTCCGGTTTTTGCCGAAAGAGGTTTTAAGTTTTCTAAAGGAGCAGTGCAGTTTCCGCTCAAAGAAGTCCTTCCGCTACAATTAGTGCAAGACATCCTTGACTTTCTCCAAAACAAAGCATAAAAAAAGCGCCCGAAGGCGCTCTATTAATTTTTTCCTACTAAGATCGCAGCGGATTTGCCTTTGATCACTTCCAAGGATTTGCTGTACATTTTCAGAAACTGAAGAATGCTTGGGTCGGGTAGAAGTGTGGTGCTTGAGGTAGGTGTTGCTGAGTAAGGGTTTTTAATCATAGGCCGTTTTAAAGTTCGCTATATTAACGTTCAAAACCAGAAATTATTATATCGCAGATAATTTCTAATTTTGTGGCATCAATCAACAACAACAAAGCATGTCAATGATCAAACCCGGAGTCGCCACTGGCGAACAAGTTCAAGCTATTTTTCAGCTCGCCAAACAAAAAGGTTTTGCGCTGCCCGCTGTCAATGTCACGAGCACCAGTACGGTAAACGCCGTAATGGAGGCCGCAGCCAAGCTCAATGCACCCGTTATTATTCAATTTTCTAACGGTGGCGGACAATATTTTGCAGGAAAAGGACTTTCTAACGCAGGCGAAAAAGCAGCCATTTTGGGTTCGATTTCAGGCGCACGCCACGTACATGCACTTGCAGAGGCCTACGGTGCAACAGTTATTTTGCATACCGACCATTGCGCCAAAAACCTTTTGCCTTGGATCGACGGCTTACTGGACGCAGGTGAAGCCTTTTTCAAAGAAACTGGAAAGCCGCTTTTTAGCTCACACATGATCGATTTGAGCGAAGAGCCGCTTGCCGAAAACCTCGAAATTTGTCAGCACTATTTGCGCCGCATGTCCAAAATTGGCATGACCCTCGAAATCGAATTAGGCATTACCGGAGGCGAAGAAGACGGCGTAGACAACACCGACATCGACAACGCTAAGCTCTATACCCAACCCGAAGAAGTAGCGGAAGCCTATGAAGCGCTGTTGCAAATTTCGCCCAATTTTACAATTGCCGCGTCTTTCGGAAATGTGCACGGTGTATACAAGCCAGGCAACGTACAGCTGACGCCCGTCATTTTGAAAAATTCACAAACCTTCATCCAAGAAAAATACAACACTGCACCCAATCCTGTAGATTTTGTATTCCACGGAGGGTCGGGCTCTACGCTAGCAGAAATACGAGAAGCTATCGGCTATGGCGTAGTCAAAATGAACATCGATACCGACCTTCAATTTGCATTTACCGAGGGCGTCCGCGATTACATTGCAGCAAAAATGGATTACCTTCGCACTCAGATTGGAAATCCAACTGGGGCAGACGAGCCCAATAAAAAACACTATGATCCACGCAAATGGTTGCGAGACGGCGAACTTACTTTTATCAAGCGCCTTGAACAATCTTTTGCCGATTTAAATAATATCAACACGCTGAACTGAAAATATGTCATGGTTTAAAAGAAATAAAGAAGGCATCACTACTTCCACAAGCGACAAAATGGAAGTTCCTGAAGGCCTATGGGTACGTTGTTCTAATTGCAAAACGCTTTACACCAGCGAAGACCTCATGCGCAACAATTACGTCTGTGACCGCTGTTCGCATCACGAGCGCATTGGTGCAGCTGAATACTTTGAACTTCTTTTCGATGAGCAAAAATTCGAAGAACTCAATGCAGATCTTCAGTCTGGCGACCCACTTGGTTTTGTCGATACCAAAAAATATACGGACCGCGTTGTGGCTACCCAAAAAGCAACAGGCCTCAAAGACGCCATCAGAACGGCCAAAGGCAAACTCGAGGGCATGCCTTTAGTTGTGGCAGCCATGGATTTCAATTTCATTGGGGGCTCTATGGGCTCTGTCATGGGCGAGAAAATCGCTAGAGCAATAGACGTTGCCATTGCCGAAAAAGCGGCCTTCATGATCATTTCAAAGTCGGGCGGCGCGCGCATGATGGAAGCCGGATTTTCTCTGATGCAAATGGCAAAGGTTTCTGGCAAACTTGGTCAGCTTTCCGAAGCTAAATTACCATACATCTCCTTTCTAACAGACCCCACAACAGGTGGTGTGACCGCATCTTTTGCCATGTTAGGCGACATCAACATTGCCGAACCAGGTGCATTAATCGGTTTTGCAGGGCCGCGTGTAGTAAAAGAAACCATTGGCAGAGACCTCCCTGAAGGTTTTCAAACCAGTGAGTTCTTATTAGAACACGGTTTTTTAGATTACATCATCGAGCGCACCGAATTGCGTCAAACGCTTGGGCTTTCGCTCAAATTGTTTTTCAATTAAGCACAAATAGTTGTATTTTAGAGGGCTACTAAAGTCCTTGCTATGAAATACCTACTTTTTGCTCTTTTTCTGATCTCAAATTGCGCTCTTTTTGCCCAAGACACCACTTGGGTTCAGACCTTTACCTTCGACTCAATTACAACCCGTCGGGCAAATTTTCAATTCCCAGCTTCCTTAGATACCGAGCGCTTCGAGAAGGTACAGATGTACTACAAACTCAAGTGTTCGCCCCTCACCACCTGGGATCAATACGACTGTGGCGAGTGGGACTACCTTACTTACACCCGCGTTTTTGACCATACCGGACAATTCGATTCCACACAAGTCAATGGCATGCAATTTTTAATGAATTGGTCGAGTCCAGCTCAGATCAATTACAAACCTTTGCCATATCAAGACGCCGATCAATATCAAATTCAAGAATTGACAAGAGATGGCGCAGGGCTAAGCTACCTGCCAATTAATAGCCCAGGAGGCACCTCTGCACTGCCTTTTCAGACCAATCAACAAGGTAGTAAGTATCAGTTTGTGATTCATGCGGCTGAACTTTTTGCCGCCGGCCTGCAACCAGGCGCCATTCGCTCACTGCGCTTAAATACCCCAACTGGTGGCCTTTTATGGCATCCGGTGATCCGCATTGCCTCGACACAAGCGCTCGCGCTTACTCAATTTTTAGACTCAAGCTTCACGGAGGTATACCGTGCCTCACACGCACCCGGAATGTCTCAAATGCCACTATCCGTGGGCTGGAACAATTTTGTTTTTTACCAAGACTTCATTTGGGATGGCGTCAGTAACCTGCTCATAGAATTCGCCATCAGCAATGACTTTCCAACGCTTGCAGCCATCGATTTTCTGATGGATGCCAATAATGCACCAATGGCCGTGAGTTATGGAACGCGCAATGGTCAGTTGGAACTCAGTGGCAGCAATCACACGATGTCATCATTTGCCAACGAAGAAATTGGCGATCAATTCACCATCGAATTTTGGGCAAAAGGCAATGGCAATTTGGCGCAAAACACCACTTTTATGGAGGCCTTAGATACTGCAGGTCGTCGCATTTTCAACATCCATATGCCCTGGAGCAACAATAATATTTATTTTGATGCCGGCGACGAAACGGGCTATGACCGCATCAATCAGGCGGCTAGCAACACCGAAATTGACGGCGAATGGAACCACTGGGCTTTTGTAAAAGACCAAACTACGGGTCAAATGTTCATTTACAAAAACGGACAACTTTGGCTAGCAGGTAACAACAAGAACCGCGAAATGGGCTATTTCCATCGACTGATTATCGGCGCAAGCGGCAACCAAAGTCTTTCCTGGAAAGGAAGTCTAGATGAACTCCGCATTTACAAAAGCGCTTTGAGTGCAGCCACAATTGCGGCCAATTACAATCAAAAAATCGATGCCAACCACCCCAATTGGTCGAGTTTGGTATTGTACCACGACTTCGATAACCTTTCCTATTGCAGAGATTTAAGCCCTAATGCCCATGTCCTCATGCCTTCTGAAGCAGGCATGATCAAAAGTAACACGACAAAATTTGTGGGTCAAAACAGTCAAAATCAGCGTCCTTTACTTCAATTAGGGCAAGGAAATATGGCGCCGAATGTGACTACTCATTTGGTCAATCAATTGAAGTTAAAAGAGCCGGTAGTCATTTTTGAGCAAGTGCCTTTGCATCGCCATTTTGAGCTCGTGAATACTTTTATCGGTGCCCAGGCAGGTTCCAACAATAGTTATGACCTCAATGGTCTTTTGCTTAGTAGCACACCAATACTCACTACACAAACCATACAAAATCAGTCGCAAAGCGTTTACAACCCGCCTTACGAAATCATTCACGATGTTGAAATTGCGCGCTATATTACTCCATACGGTATCCAATTCGATCTCGGGCCTAATGGTTTTACTTGGATCTACGACGTTACCGACTACCAACAATACCTTCACGGTTTGGTAGACCTCGCTGCTCACAACACGCAAGAACTCATCGATTTGAAATTTGCGTTCATTAAAGGAATTCCACCACGCGATGTGGTGAAACGCGAGCCAATATGGGCTGATTTCAAATCCTATAACTTCGGACAAATGGCCGCAGACGCGGTTTTACAAGCCAAGCCTGTAGTGCTCAGCGATACCGCCGATATGTTCAAAATCAAGACCCGAATGTCGGGCCATGGTCAAGTCGGCGACTACGCTTGTTGCGAGTGGGTCAACAACAGCCATCAAATCAAGGTTGACGGCGTGCCGCGCTTCAACTGGAGCATCTGGGACGCCATGGTTTGTGGCGACAACCCCAATATCGGACAGGGCGGTACCTGGCCTTATGCCCGCGAGGGTTGGTGCCCCGGTGACATGGTCAAAGAATTCGAATTCGAACTCACGCCTTACGTTACGCCAGGCGACACCGTTGCACTCGACTACGCGATCAATGCGGTTCCAACAACAGATCCGGGCCAGGCCGGAGGTAACTATATCGCTGCCTACGACCTCATTTCTTATTCTGCTCCAAATTTTCAAAACGATGCCGCCGTTGTCGACATCCTCAACCCTAATAACTACGAGTACTACTCTAAATGGAACCCAACTTGTCAGAATCCGCGCATTGTCATCAAAAATACGGGAGCACAGCCGCTTACATCTTGCCGTATTTTCTGCTGGCTAGACTACGGTTCTAATTTGGTTTTCGACTGGACCGGCAACCTCGGTTTCTTAGAGCAAGCAGTGGTCGAGATTCCCGTCACGGACATGAACTGGTGGTATGAGCAAGACAGCTCCTACACATTTACAGCCTGGATTGCCGATGTTAACGGCAATATTGGCCCAGATGAATACAACTTCAATAGCCTCAAAACCGTCAAATACGACGCTCCAGAACGCATCGATGGCCCCTTCTTTATTTGGCTTACCACCAACAATAAAGCTAGCGAAAACAGCTATCAATTACTGGATCACGCCGGCACCGTTCTTTTTGAGCGCGCTAACCTTCAAAACACCACCCAATACAAAGATACTTTCGACCTCGCTCCAGGTTGCTACTCTATCATTATTCAAGACACCGACCACGATGGCTTGGCATTTTGGTATTCTGCGCAAGTAGAAGGCGAAACCTCTGGTCAAATGCGTTTGCGTAAAGTAGGAGGTACTTATATTGAGTTTTTCCCAGGCGATTTCGGGCATTACCACCGCTATGACTTCACGGTTGGCTTTACGCTAGATGTACCTGAATACGCGCAAATTCCCGAAATATCTATTTATCCAAATCCGGGAGCAGGCCTTACTACAGTAGAATTGAACGGACAAATCAATGGGCAGGCTAGGCTGCAATTATTAGATCTAACGGGTCGGACATTACATCAAGAAGACATGAAAGCAACTGCTGATTTTGCTGAAAGTTTCATCGACATGAGTAAGTATCCTTCCGGAACCTACCTGATTCAAATTGAAACGCAAAGCGGCACCTATGCCCAAAAATACATTCGACAGTAAAGATGAAGTTTTTTAAATCTATCGTTTTTCTTTTATGCACGGTCTTGAATTCTACCTTGTGGGGTCAGTTTTCTATCGACTCGCTGTCTCATATCGATTACCAAGCCCTTCACGGTGCCAACCTCAACGATGTCTGGGGCTACACCGATGAACTCGGCAACGAATACGCAATTGTTGGTACTTCAAAAGGCACCTCCATCGTGGACATCACCAACGGCGCACAACCTCAAGAGGTATTCTGGTTGGCGGGTTCTGAATCCATCTGGCGCGACCCGTGTGTGTTTGGCAACTACGCTTACGTTACCACTGAGGCCGAAGACGGCCTACTGATCATCGACCTCAGCCCCTTGCCGCAATCCACGAATCTACCAACTTCACTTTACACGGGCCCTGCGGCCAATCCATGGCAAAGTGCCCATACCTGTTTTACTTCCGAAAGTGGTTATGCCTACATTTTTGGCGCAAACCGAGGCGAGGGCGGCGTTATCATACTCGATCTGAATACCAACCCGATGCAGCCCATTGAGGTGGGTGTGTACGACGTTTCTTACGTGCACGATGGCTATGAGCGCAACGACACCCTTTACACGGGTCATATTTACGACGGTTATTTTAGCATCCTTGACGTCTCCGATCATAGCAATCCGGTGTTGCTAGCCACCCAATCCACGCCTAACTTTTTTACCCATAACATATGGCCAAGTGCCGACGGTAGCACCGTTTATACCACAGACGAAATTTCAGGTGCTTTTGTAGCCGCCTACGACATCAGCAACTTACAGCAAATTCAAGAAGTAGATCGCGTTCAGAGCGAGCAAGGCACCTCGGTTATTCCGCACAACACCCACGTCAAAGGCAACTATTTGATCACGAGTTACTACAGCGATGGCATTGTGGTCCACGACGCCCACGATCCATCTAATCTGATCAAACTTGGAAGCTACGACACCTATGAAGGGCAAACACCAGGCTTTGACGGTTGCTGGGGCGTTTATCCGTTTTTTGCTTCCAACAAAGCGGTGGCGGCCGATATCACCGAAGGGCTTTTTATTTTGCAAATCAACTACGCACCAGCGGCCAGTTTGGTTGGTGTTGTTAAAAATTTAGCGAACGGCCAGGTCCTCGATCAAGTGAGTGTAAAACTTATTGGTGCAGCCATGATCGAGAAAACAAACGCACAAGGTGTTTATAAAACAGGCATAGCAAGCACCGGAACTTATGTCGTTGAGGTCAACAAACCTGGTTATTACCCGCAAACTGTACAGGTTTCTTTAACGGAAGGTTTGACAACTACTCTCAATTTCAATTTATTGCCAATTCCGCCCTTCAATTTGCAGGTGAAAGTGCTCGAAGAAGGTACTAACTTACCGATTTCGAATGCGCAAATAAAACTGACACATCCTCAAATTACACATGAAGGCCTGACAAACGGCCTTGGTCAAGAGGAACTCACCCTTTTTTATCAAGACAATTATGAGGTGGTCGTTGGTAAATGGGGCTATCAAACTAAATGTTCGACGCCGCTCATAGACGCCAGCACCCAAGAGTTAGTGATTTATCTTAAAAAGGGCTATTACGATGACTTTACTTTTGATTTTGGTTGGTCGGTAATAGGCTTTGCAGAAACAGGTTCTTGGGAACGCGCAGAGCCAAATCCGACTACGGCTACGGTATTTGATTTTGATGTCGCTTTAGATTGTTCAGATCTTTGCATGGTCACGGGGAATGGCCTCACATCAAATACCGATCAAAATGACGTAGACAATGGGTTTACGACTTTGATTTCACCCATTTTTGATTTGACGGGTCTGTCTACGCCGCACCTCAATTATGCCCGCTCTTTTTATTGTTATCACGGCCCGAATAATATAGATGATACGCTTTTGATCACGCTGAGTAATGGCATTGACCAAATCGTATTAGAGGAAATTATTGCGCCGCAAGGAGACCCAATGACCTGGGCATACAGAAGTTTTGCCCTCAATGGTTTGCTTCCATTCACCAACTCCATGCAATTGTTTATCCGAACTGCAGATTACCAAGGTAATCCAAACATAACAGAAGCCGCATTTGATCATTTCAGCCTAAGTAACGAGTCTATCCTTGAATTGAACAACGAGGGTTTTGCTCAAGCAATCATGCTTTATCCAAATCCGGGGCAGGACCAACTCTTCCTAAGAGGTGTCACGAAGGAAACAAATGTGCGAGTTTATCAATTAGATGGAAAGCAATGCCTATCGGCTCTCATTGCGCCAACTCAGCCCTCAATTGGTACTGAATCCTTGCCAAATGGAGCCTATATCGTCGAAATCGATGGGCAACGCTTTTCTTGGGTCAAATTAGGGCAATAAAAATGTATCTTTGATTTTCAGAATTCGCCAATGCAACTTTCGATCGTCATACCACTCTACAACGAAGCAGAGTCCTTACCTGAGCTCCACGACTGGATTGTTCGGGTGATGGAAGCGCAGCAATTTAGCTATGAAATCCTATTTATTGACGACGGTAGCAAAGACACCTCATGGGCTGTCATTACCAACTTACAACAACAAAATAAAGCTGTCAAAGGCCTGCGTTTTCAGCGCAATTATGGCAAATCTGCAGCTTTGCAAGTGGGATTCGAAGCCGCAAATGGTGCTGTAGTCATTACCATGGATGCCGATTTACAAGATTCACCAGACGAAATCCCTGAACTCTACCGCATGATCACCCAAGACGACCTCGATGTTGTTTCGGGCTGGAAAAAAGTGCGTCACGACCCCATTTCGAAAACTATTCCAACCAAGCTCTATAATTGGGCTGCACGCCGCATCACGGGCATTTATTTGCACGATTTCAATTGTGGTCTGAAAGCCTACAAACTAGAAGTTGTCAAAAGCATTGAACTCTATGGAGACATGCACCGCTATATCCCTGCACTTGCCAAATACGCAGGTTACCAGAAAATCGGCGAAAAAGTAGTTGCGCACCGTGCCAGACAATACGGCGTTACCAAATTTGGGCTCAACCGCTTTGTCAACGGCCCGCTTGACCTCATGACCGTCGCGTTCATGGGTAAATTCGGCAAGAAACCAATGCATTTCTTTGGTGCAATTGGCGTCTTTATGTTTTTATTGGGTTTTGGACTTTTTGCCTACATGGGCATCGATAAACTTTTGATTCACCGTACCGCCGAACGCTTGGCTACGCGCTCTGATTTTTATGTCGCACTTGTCGCCATGATCATAGGTGTTCAATTCTTCATGGCTGGATTCATCGCCGAACTCATTGGCCGAAACTCCAGCACGCGCAACCACTATTTAATCTCGAGTCGCCTCGGCGCATGACAAACTTTCCGCAAATAGGACCCGGCTGGACGCTTTTTTTGGACCGCGACGGCGTCATCAACGAACGCATTTTTGATAATTATGTGCTGGATTGGTCGGCCTTTCATTTTACAGAAGGCTTACTAGAGCACGCCCAAAAAATTGGATCTGCTTTTGAGCGCATTATTGTGGTGACCAACCAACAATGCATTGCTAAAGGTTTGTTGACTCTGCAAGCGCTTGACGCCATTCATCAGAAAATGTGTGACGAATTGCAAAAAGCGGGTTTGCATGTAGATCATGTCTTTGCCGCCACCGAATTCAAAAATGGCCTGCCTCCACGCAGAAAACCGCAGCCACAAATGGCACTTGAAGCCCAAGAAATGTTTCCGTCCATCGACTTTTCAAAGTCGGTTATGGTAGGGGATACCAACATAGATATTCAATTTGGTCAACGTTTAGGCATGTACACAGTTTTGGTGGAGTCCAAAGAATTGGTCAAAGAAAACCCCGATTTGCGCATTGCACATTTAGCACATTTAAGTCAATATTTATGAAAATCTATACACTGGTTTTAGCAATATTGTTTGGTAGTTCACAATTGAGCGCACAAGTGAACAAAACCGATGCGCAAGGGAGAAAGCAGGGGCCATGGCAAAAAAATTACCCTGGCACAACCGTTTTGCAATACAAAGGCACTTTTCTCAATGACAAACCAGTAGGCAAATTCATCTACAATTTCGAAAGCGGGCAAAAGAAAGCCGAACTCGTCCACGGATTGCCAGGTGGCAATTCTTCGGTGTTGCTCTTTTTTGAAAATGGTCAGCTCTTATCCGATGGCTTTTACAAAGGAGAAAAAAAAGATTCCCTTTGGTACAACTACGCTTCAACAGGTGAGCTCATCAGTGCAGAAAATTACAAATTAGACCAGCTTCATGGCAAAAGTGTCTATTACTTCAAAGAAGGGCAGTTCCATGAGCAAAAATTACAAATACAAAAGGTGGTGTATTATGTCAACGGCAAACGCGACGGCACCTTCCAAGAATATTTTTACAACGGCAAAACCAAACAAACGGGCACCTACAAGCAAGGAGAACGCACTGGTTTGTGGACGGAATATTACAATACGGGGCAGGTCATGGCCAAAGTGCATTACCAACGCGACTTACCCCACGGCTGGATGACCTACTACGATAAGGCCGGTAGCGTCAAATCAAAAGTGATGTACCGCGACGGTTATGCGCTCAACGACAAAGAACTCAAAGCGTTTTTAGAGCGTTGCAAAGCCCAAAATCTAGACCCGAATCAATGAGTAAAGCAGCCGAAAAATGGGTCTTCTTTTCAGCCTTGCCACCATTTCGAGGCGGAATTTCAAAGTTCAGTGCGCACACGCTGCATGCTTTGTCCAAATCAAAGCACATCACGTCGTTTACGTTTCGCAAACAGTATCCCAATTTCTTGTTTCCCGGAAGTAGTCAATTTGAACAAAGTGTAACAAACGAATCCTCTGAAAGAATTGTCTCCACCTTCCATCCGTTGACCTATTTAACATCTTTGTTGCGCATCAGGCAAGAGCGTCCTGCCGTGTTTGTAACGAGCTACTGGATGACTTTCATGGCACCTATGATGGCTTTTTGGGCGTTTTTTTTGCCGCGCCGCACTAAAAAAGTAGCCATCATTCACAATTTGGTTCCTCATGAAAAACGTTTCTTTGATGGAGTTTTCAACCGTATTTTCTTGCGTTCCTACGATGCCTTTGTAGTGTTGTCTGAAGCCGTCCGAAAGGATGTTTTGCAACTCAAACCCAATGCAAAAGTGGCACTGCTCGGACATCCGCCTTACGAAGGCGAAGCGGGTTCCATTTCTAAAGAGGAGGCTAGGGGAGCACTCGGGATGGATCCAGAGAAAAAAACCATTCTCTTTTTTGGCCTGATTAGACCCTACAAAGGGCTTTCTGAACTCATTGCTGCTTTTAGTTTACTCGACGACAGCTATCAGTTATTGATTGCCGGCGAGGTCTACGGAACAGCTGAATTTTACCTAGAGGCCTTGAATGCCTTGCCCAATCAAAATTGGAAATTTGTGAATCGCTATCTTGCCGATGCTGAGGTGGATACTTATTTTGCAGCTGCGGATATCGTGGTTTTGCCTTACCTAAGTGCCACCCAATCGGGTATCCGCGCTATGGCTTTGAGTCAAAAGCGCGCAGTTTTGTGTACAAATGTGGGGGGCTTGGCCGAAGGCTTGGAACAAGAGGGGCACGGCTTTGAATTGCAAACCACCGCAGCAACGCACTTTGCTGAACGCGTGCAAAGTCTTTTTAATCAGGGAGATATCGCAAAGTGTAACGCGCGTTTGGCAGCGCTAAATCTCGATCTCGACGCAGCTTGGCTTTCTTTTGCTAAAGGCTTGATTCACTTAGTAGAAGAAGCCTAGATTTTTTATTTGAATTTAAGGATCCAAAATCCTATATTTGCAACCTTAATTCAAATTCAAATATTCAAGAAATGCGTTTAAAAGGATTTTTTTGGTTCTTGTCCATTCTTCTTACTGCAGTTTGCGTCTATCAGCTCTCTTTTACATGGGTAGCAAGCAACGTTGAAAACAAAGCAGCAAAAGAAGCAGATCTTAAAGTGAAAATGCTTCGCGATGAAGCCAAGAACAACGATGGTAGTGCTCTTCTTCCTAACGGCACGCTAGTTAATTTCAACGACCCAGAAGCGGTAGAACTTGCCAAAGCAGCGTTCGTGAACGAAATCCTTCGCGAGAAAGGCGAAAAGCCAGTTTATCCTGTGCTCGGTTCTACTTTTGCGCAAGTGAAAAAAATGTCATTGGCCTTTGGTCTTGACCTCGTTGGTGGGATGAGCGTAACGGTAGAAATCTCCTACCCAGACCTCATTCGTGGCCATGTTAAAAGTGTTACCGATCCTAAATTCACCAAGCCGTTCAACCGCGCTGTAGCGACCTACAACAAAAACGGTGGCGACTTCATTGCAACATTCATCGATGCCTACAAAAAAGCAAATGGATCGTTGCCATTGAGCTACGTCATCAAAGGGGAGTCTATCGGTATCAAAACTACCGACTCACAAGTAGAAAGCTACCTTCGCGACCTCGTTGCCTCTTCTATGAAAGGCATCGAAGACATCATCGGACGCCGCATCAACCAATTTGGTGTAGCGCAACCAAACATCCAACGCGACCTCGCTACCAATCGCCTCTACATCGAACTTCCAGGTGTACAAGACGAAGAAACTGTTTCGCGTAAAATCCGCTCTACAGCCAACCTAGAATTTTACGAAACCTATATGCCTGAGCAAATTCAAATGCAATGGCAAGAAGCTGCGCGCTTGAGCAAGACCAATGAAATAGTTGTAGATGAATTAGCACTCGAGGCAGATACCCTTGCTGATTCAACAGGTGTTTCTACCGATACTGCCGTACAAGCGGTAACTACAAATTCACAAAATTCAATGTCCAATGCCTCTAAAAAGAGCTTGGCTGAATTCGTTGTTCCTGTTGGCGGTTACGCCATGGGTTATGTAGCTGCCAACGAAAAAGCAGCAGTTGACGCTATTTTGCGTCGCAAAGACGTACAAGCTGCCTTTCCACAAGATCTCAAATTCATGTGGTCTGCAAAGCCAGAAAGCATTGACAACAAATCAAAGAAAACTGCTTATTTCCTCTACGCTTGCCGCATCCCTGATACAGGTAAAGCACGCGTTCGCGGCGAGCACGTAGACAACGCCAAAGTTGACTACGACCAAACAGACGGTAGCATCATCGTAAGTCTTTCCATGACAGACGAAGGTGCCAACGAATGGGGTCGCATGACCACCGAAAACAAAGACCGCATCATTGCCATCTCAATGGACAGCGTTGTATATAGCGCTCCACGCGTCATCAACGCCATTACCAACGGTAACACACAAATCTCTGGTAGCTTCACCTTCCAAGAAGCCGAAGACCTCGCAGGTCTACTCAATGGTGGTGCGCTTCCTGTCCCTTGTGTCATCAAAGACCTTCAAAAAGTTGGACCAACAATCGGAGCCGAGAACTCACAAGCAGGTCTCATCTCATTTGGTGTAGCGTTCCTTGCCGTACTTCTTTACATGATGTTCTACTACGGTAAAGCAGGTCAGGCTGCCAACATCGCCCTCATCGTCAACGTTGTATTTATCTTCGGTTCCCTCGCTTCTTTTGGTGCGGTCCTTACCTTAGCTGGTATTGCAGGTATCGTACTTACTATTGGTACGGCCGTTGATGCCAACATCCTCATCTTTGAGCGCGTTCGCGAAGAGCAAGCCTTGGGTGCTGACACCGAAACTGCCATCAACACTGGTTTCCGCAAAGCCCTTCCATCTATCATCGATGCGAACGTAACCCACTTACTTGTAGCCATCATCCTCAAAATTTTTGGTACAGGTGAAATCGAATCATTCGCAACAACGCTCATCATTGGTATTTTCACCTCCATGTTCTCTGCAATGGTCATTGCTGAGTTAGCCATCCATACTTGGTTGTCTAAAGGCAAAGAAGTTGCATTCAACACGAAGTACTCTAAAGGTCTTTTCCAAAACTTCAATTTTGACTGGATGGGCAAAAGAAAATACTTCTACGTATTCTCCATTGCCGTGACCATTGCTGGTGTCATTTCTTTGAGCACACGCGGACTTAAGCAAAGTGTTGAGTTTACGGGTGGTCGTACGTTTGCTGTTAAATTCGAAAAGAAAGCAGACATCGAGTCTATCCGCAAAGAACTCACCAAAGTATTTGTTGAAAACGGCGAGCCAGCCTCTATTGACCTCAAAACTAAATCTAACGATTTCAACGTCGAAATCGTGACCAACTATTTGCTCAGTAACGACGGTGCAACTGATGAAGTTAACGCCAAATTAGCACAAGGTCTTGACGCTTGTAAAGACAAAATGGGCAATTACGAAGTACTCGAGTCACGCGCAATTTCCGCATCTATCTCTAGTGAGCTCTGGACCTCCTCTACAATTGCAATTACCCTTGCATTGTTGGCCATCTTTGCCTACATCCTCATCCGTTTCGGACACTGGCAATACTCTTTGGGTGCAATTGTTGGTTTGGCTCACGATGCTTTCTTCGTGATCTCTATCTTTTCTTTGCTTCACGGTTACTTACCATTTACCTTAGATGTCAACCAAGCGTTTATCGCGGCCATTCTAACGGTCATCGGTTACTCCATGAACGACACCGTCATTGTATTTGACCGTATCCGCGAGAACCTTCGTAAAAGCAAGCCAGAAGACAACCACGGTGATATCATCAACAGCTCTTTGAACAGAACGCTTTCAAGAACCTTCAATACCTCAATGATCTTATTTGTTGTTGTCTTGATCATGTTCATTTTTGGTGGCCCAGCCATCAAAGGCTTCTTGTTTGCCTTATTGGTTGGTGTACTTATCGGAACTTACTCTTCGTTGTGTGTTGCCACACCTATCTTACTTGACTTCTCTAAGCGTCTTCGCGCTTAAGCAATTCAACTATTTTTGAAAAAAGCCGCTCCTAGGAGCGGCTTTTTTGTTGGATTTACGTCTAGCTTGCGTTAGTAGTATTTTATGCGCTTATGAAAAATAAATTCTTTGGTGTTTTGTTCTTGTTGGGTGTGCTCGTTGTGGGTATTTGGTTAACCATTGGCCCACAAAAAGAACCTACAAAAGATCCTTATCGTGCCCTCATATCAGATCATACCTCACCACCCGAATTGGCAAATAAGAAGGTGCTACCGTCTCAAATTCCAACGCTTCAAATCAAAGGACCTGAGAAGGAACAAGTGCGCTTGACCTCCTTGCAAGTGACAACCTACTTAGAGAATGGTTTTGCTAGAACGCGTTACGATCTCGTTTTTGAAAACCCACATGAGCGCGAATTGGAGGCAGAATTTGAATTTCCATTGCAGGCAAACCAAACCATTACCCGTTTTGAATTAGAAGTCAATGGAGAGTTGCGCCCAGCAGTGGCCGTAGAAAAACAACAGGCACGCATTGCCTACGAAGCCACAGTTAGGCGAGGGGTAGACCCCGGTTTACTCGAAAAGGTAGAGGGTAATGTCTTTAAAATGCGCGTTTACCCTTTGCTTCCTAAAGCACCAAAAAGAATGCGCATAGAGGTTTGTTCGGTCCTAAAGCAAGATGCCAATACTGCCTATTTTCACTTGCCTTTAAAAACAACTCAAGCCTTAGCGCTTTTTAAATTCAGAGCCATCGAATTTCGCAATGGTCAGCCACATGTTTTGAAACAAATCCAAAGTCGTCAAAAACCTTTGAATCAAAGTATTTCTCTTCAACAAAAACTCAATGGGAGCACAGGTTTACAGGTGGATCAAGTAGGAAACTATCAGTATTTGAACACCAATTTATCGCTCCCCAGAAAATATGCCCGTAAAAAAGCACCAAAATGTCTGACGGTTTGTTGGGATGCTTCAAGCTCTCGCTCGGCTGCCGATATAAAGCAAGAATACCGCTTGCTAGAAAACTACCTCAAATGGATCAAGAATGGCAAGTTAGAGCTCATCTTTTTTGCCCATCAGGTGCTAGATCGTCAGCGTTTGAAGGTTGTCAATGGCGAGGTGAAAGGCTTATCTGCGTTGTTTAAAAAATTACAGTACGACGGCGCGTCTTCGCTCTCAAGTCTTTCTTTTGGTCAGTTTGCTGGCGACGAGATTCTACTCTTTACAGATGGTCTTCAGACTTTAGGTAGTTTGGACAATAAGTTGGGTAAGGCGCCCATTTACCCAATAAATAGTAGTGAATTAGCCGATCTAGGTTTGCTGCGCCATTTGGCCTTGAAGTCGAATGGTAGCGTCCTCGATTTGCGTTCTCAAAACGTTGGGCAGGCACTGCAACAACTCAAAAGAACCTACCTCAAGTTTGTAGGCTTCAAAGAGCAAGTAACAGGCTTAGAATATTACCATACAAACTTAGATCCTTCCAATGAACGCCTGATGCTCAGTATCAAAGCTCCAAAAGAGATCAAGCGCCTTACTGCTCAGTTTGGCTTAGACCCACTTCATGTACTCGCAGCTAATAAAATTGAACTCAAGTCCATCAACTTGTCGAAAAGTGGCCGCACCCAATACAAACGTTGGGCATTGGCTAAATTAGAATCCTTAGAAGAGCAACCTGTTGCCAATAAAAAACAAATTTGCACCCTCAGTCTCAAGCATCAGCTCGTGAGCTCGGCCAGTTCTTTACTCGTGCTCGACTCCCTTTCAGATTACCTCACTTATCGCATTGTGCCGCCACCATCTCTGCGAAAGGCCTATTATAAAGCTTTGCCAGAGTTACAAAAGCAAGAAGTGGAAAGCAAGGTGAAAATGGAAAAATCGCATCTTCGCCGTATTAAAAAAGAGTGGAAAGCCTATCAAAGTTGGTACTGGAAGAAGCCTAAAAAAGAGAAAAAACCAAAGCAAGAAATAGAGACAGACGAAGAAACTGAAACAGGTACAGCCGTGGAGGCTTCTCCACCGCCACCGCCATCGGCAACCGAACAAGTAAGTCAAAGGAACCAAGAAGGGACATTCGATAGGGAAAGCAATTTACTTGAGCCAATTGCACAAGCCAATAGCGTAAGCATTACCACCACCACCACAGTTCTCGGTTCGACAAGTTATAGTTGGTCAAGTTTTGCCTCTGCTGGTGTCGACTTGAGTTCAGGCTATGGCACTTTTGCGACAACGGTTTCCTACAATGCCAACACAACGGTAGCTGGTAACTCACCTGCACCAGGTGCAACATTGGCCGTTGCGCCTTGGAATCCGAAGGTGCCCTATTTGAAAAGCTTGCGGAGTGTGCCGCTCGAGCAAGCATACGAGCGCTATTTAAATTTGAAGGATAAGTATGCAGCGCAACCTTCCTTTTACATTGATGTTTGCGACTTCTTTATCCAGAAAAAGGAACCAAAAATTGCGGTGCGTGTCTTGTCTAATTTGGCCGAAATGCAGCTCAAAGATGCCGCTCTACTCAGGGTGTTGGCTCAAAAGCTAGTGCAGTTGAAATCCTACAAGATGGCTATTGGGATATTGAAGTCGGTCATTGACTTGCGCCCTGAAGAGCCGCAGTCTTATCGCGATTACGGTTTGGCCTTAGCGCAAATGGGCAAATACAACGAGGCAGTGCGTCAACTTTATAAAGTAGTTCAAAAGCCCTATGACGTTCGCTTTGAAGGAATACACCTCATTGCACTCAATGAAATCAATCACTTGATTGCACAACACCCTAAGGAAATTGACACCAAAGATATACCCGCTTATTTCTTGGTGCAGTTGCCGATGGATATCCGAATTGTGCTCAACTGGGACGCCGATAACACGGATGTCGATCTCTGGGTAACCGAGCCGAATCAAGAAAAATGTATGTATTCCTACAAGCTCACGTCAAACGGAGGCAGGATATCCAATGATTTTACCCAAGGGTATGGACCTGAAGAATATTTGATTCGCAATGCACCAAAAGGCACCTATCAAATTCAGGCGCATTACTTCGGAAACCACAGGCCAACCTTGAGCGGAAAGGCCATTCTGACAGTTCAGTTTTATCAATACTATGGCACTCCTTATGAAGTCAAGCGCGAAGTAACACGCCGCTTATCTGTAGTAGATGAAGAGCTGGACCTCGCGACTTTCGAGTTTGACTAGTCTTTTCCATTAAAGGAGTTCGACTATCCTATTCGATATGATGAGAAACTTATTGCTTCACAAATTGCAATACAGCACCTTGCGTTTGCTCATAAACACCAAGATAGTATGTCCCGGCTGCAATTTTCGGACTGAGTTCTACCGTTTGTTTTACCTTCCCGTTGTTGCTTTTGAGAACGAAACTAGCTACTTGTTGTCCTTGTGCATTGAATAGTTTTGCATCTAAACTAGCTTCGTTTACACCTTCAATTTCGAGTTCAAAAACGCCGTTGTTCGGATTCGGATAAAGGCTCATGAGGTCAAAGGTGAGTTCTGAAAGGCTAGAGCTGTTCACTGTTACTTCAATAGTGGTGATGCAGCCGTTGTTGTCTTTGACATAGCAAGTGTAAGTGCCAATGGCTAAATTCGAAAAGAAAGAACCAGAATAGTAGGTCTGGCCGTCCATTGAGTAAGTGTAAGGTGAATTGCCGCCTGCGCCAGACAAAGCAATGGTGCCATCGTTGCCGTTAGAAACGGTTGTGCTGGCAACGAGGGTTAAGGCACTTGGTTCGGTAATGGTACTGGTGAACGCTTGCTGGCAGCCATTCGCATCGGTTGCGGTAAGCATGTAAGTACCTGCTGTCAAGTTATTGAAAACCGGATTTCCAACTGCTGTGCCGCCATTAATTGCATAGGTGTAAGGGCTTGTGCCGCCGCTCACTTGAGCACTGAGCACGCCGTCGCTTGCACCATTACAACTGATCATGGTTGGGATCATGTTTACATTTAGTGGTGCTGGTTCAGTTACCGTATAAAGAAGGCTCGTGCTGCAGCCGTTGGCGTCAATGACACCAATTGTGTAGGTGCCTGCACCAAGATTATTGAAGGTATTGCTCGCTTGATCGGCGCCATTGTTAATGGAGAAGCTATAAGGTGCCGTCCCGCCTGTTGGTGTAACCACCAAGTTGGCTGTTTGTGAACCCGCACAAGCAATGGTGGCAGTTTGTACAAGCGTTGCCCCGATGGTGGTGGTAGCGGCTACTGTAAGACTTCCTGACGTAGTACACCCTTGGTTGTCTGTTACTGTATAATTGTAGGTACCGGCACCTAGGTTTGCAAAGGTATTGGAGCTTTGTGGTGTAGCGTTATTGACTGAATAAGTAAAGGGACCGTTGTTTCCTGTCGCGATAAGTTGAATCTCGCCATTTGTTGCATTACAACTTGGTTGTTGACTCACTAAAGGGTTGACGGTGGTGGTTGAAGCGCCAATTACAGCAATACTTAAAGTAAATTGATCGTTGCACGTATTTTCGTCGTTTCCGTTTCCGTTGACATTCGAGAGTTGGAGCTGTAGTGTATTGCTACCCGCAACAAGACCCGATGCATTGATGTATATGGTATCGATTTGTTGATAGCTACTAAGGTTTGTGCTGGTGTAATTTTGATTGCTTGCGCTAGTGCTACCAACTTGAGCCGACACCGTAAAAGTATTTACTGCGTTGGCGCCTCTGTTTTCAACTACAACTGCAATTTGTGTGCTTGCACCGCAGATACCTCCTGATTGTACAGTAAAAGCGTCTAGAATAGCTAAATCGAGGCTATCAGGGTTCATTTTAAATGCCGAGACGTTCGTGACGATGTTGTTATTGGAATTCATGACCACTCCTGTGTAGTAAAATGTGAGTCCGTCAAAGTCGTCTACACACATGTGGTGGTAGTCGCCCCAACGAGTATTGGAGGTGCGGGCAGACATTCCTTGCTTGATGACCATTTCAGGAAGTGTCATTTGACCCAGCGGATCACATGCTTTGCGGCCGGTCATTTGAATAGACGGGTAATCTGGCGCAGTACTGCCCGATGTAGAATAAGCCATCATGATGTTTCCGTACTTATCAATATTGATGGCTGGCATCCAGCGGTTGAGGGTAGTGCCAGGTGCATAGGTGCCTTCTTGATAGACTGTCCAAGAGCCGGTGCTGCCTGATGGGCGACGAAGCTCTAGCCAGCGCACACCGGCACGGTTGTTACCGTTGACATCAGTTGCTAAACACAAAGCCATGGATTGGTGGTCATTGAAAACGCGCATGGGCGCTTTGTACATGACGCATTCGCGCAGTGGATCGAGCTTAACGGTGGTGCCTGGTTGCGCAATACACGAAAAACTAGTGAGGCCGCACAAGTCGGAGTCGATTTCGGTAATTGGCACGTCTTGAATTTTTGCAACGCTTCCGGTATTGTTGGTCCAATTGATGGTCATTTCCCAGATTTCGATCCAGTCGTTGGTAGGGCTGTCTGGCGAGCCATTGGAGTGTTTTTCGTCGTCGCGGTGACGCACAAAAAGTGGTTTTTGCCCAGCTGGCGCAGCTAAATCACCTTCGAGGTCTACAGGTGTAATGGATTGAAAACCAAAGCCATTGAGAGAGTACCCAATGGCCATGCCGATAAATGGCGAGCTGGCACCTGAAATAAGTGCGCTGAGCTTCATGGCGTAAACGCGTGGCGGACCTCCTTCGTTGGTAGAAGCGAGCAAAGCGTCTGATGTCTCAGAAATGCTCCATTTCGGATAGTCAGGGAAATTAGGGCAAGTAAATTGGTAGAAATGATAAGCGCCTTGCGGGTTGCTGGTTTGGGAGACATAAACCAATAATTTCTTTTGTGCTTGTGTAGAAAATTGGGTAATGATCCAACGTTTGGCACTTTTGTAATAAAGAATAATGGGGTCTCCGAGGCCTGTAACGGTTGGGCTACCTAGGGTGGTAGCCATTACAAGTGTGCCGCTCACCGCTGCACCACTGGTTTTATTGAAAATTTTGTAAGAACCTCCGCTGCCTGCGTTGGTTCCTTGAATATAGACGGTTGAATCGGCTTCGCCGGAAGGATCTGGAGGAGAAATGCCATTTCCAATTCCTTGAACTTGCCACAATAGGCTTGCAGAGGTTGTTTTCTGGGTGTTTTGGTGTTGTTGCCAAACCCAGTCAGGCTGGTGCGCATTTGTCCCTAACTGAACTGGAAGTTCGCGACCTTTGAAATTCGGAATAACGATGTCTTTTTTAGGATCAGCTTGGTTTGGAGCAGGCACTAGGGTTGCGGTTGTAGGGCTGATGTAGCCATAAAACGTTGCTTCTTGTGCAAAAAAATGTGCGCAGAGTAGGAGAGCGCCAAAAAGTGAGAGCAGTTTCATTTCAGGTAGTTTTGAGTTTAGCGTGCTGAATTTATGAAAAATTATCTGAATTTTAGACTTTACGAGTAATTTTACAGCGAATGAAACTCATTTTATCCCCAGCGAAGCTCATGCGCTCTCATCAGGTGCTTTCCAATGGCACGCCCGTTTTTCTGAAAGAGGCGAAGGTCTTGATGCAGCAATTAAAAGCATGGTCGGTACAGGATTTGAGTAAGCACATGAAACTATCTGAGCTTAAAGCTCAAGAAACCCATCAGCTCATTCAAAATTGGGGTTCAAAGAAGAACCTAGTGCATGCCAGTCCAGCCTTGTTTGCCTACATCGGAGAAGCATTTAAAGCGCTGGACGCCGCTGCGTGTTCCGATGTAGAATTGGCCTATCTCCAAAATAACTTGTTGATTTTATCAGGAATTTATGGTGTTTTGAAACCATTGGATCAAATCGAAATCTATCGCTTGGAAATGGCCCAGCGCTGGGTGGCTCTTGATGGCCGATCACTCTACGAATTTTGGCGTCTCAAAGTTGAAAATTATTTGCTGAAGGCCTTAGCCAAAGAAGAGTACTTATTGAATTTAGCGAGTTCGGAATACAGCGACCTTATTCAGTCTCCAAAGTTGCGTTTGCACATGGTGACACCTCATTTTTTTGAAGAGAAAAGTGGCCAACTCAAAGCGGTATCGGTCTTTTCGAAGCAAGCGCGCGGCACCATGGCAAGGTGGTGCGCCACAAATGGCATTACAGATCCTAAAGCCATTCAAGCGTTCACAGAATTAGGCTATCGGTTTGTAGCTGAGAAGTCTAGCGAGAATGATTGGATGTTTATCCGTTAAAATCGAAGTCTGGATTTTGGTCAATGACTTCCCAAGTATGATCAGCCAATAACTTTACACTCGCTAAAAAGGTGAGTTCGGCTCCTGATTTACCCCAAGCGTTCGGACCAATAAGCGATAGCATCAGTTTGAGGTCGGCTTTTCTATAGAGGTGGTAGCTGTGATTGATGAGGGGTTCAAAACGCAATTCTGTTTGATAGATGTAGTCAGAAATTGACTTGCGTGTTTGGATTTTTTGAGCCTGTGCCGCTAATAATTGCATTTGCTCATAGATTTGAGACAGCTGCATGTCGGTCTGTTGGTTCATGGCACTAAGCGCGCGGCCTTTGAGCTTGCCGGTGTCTTCGGGCTTGATGACTGCGCCACCTACGGTGTGCGCATAGGGTAAAAGGTGCGGGTTTTCAGCAATTTTGTCCGGGTCAATCGGATTGACAAATTCTTCTTTAGCCTGTTTTTCTTGCTTCATTTTATACCATTTTACTCAGGGCGTCTCCTACCGCGGAGCCAATTGCAATGCCCATGCCTCCCATTCGAACACCTGCGTGCACGTTTTTGTTCAGCGAACGAATAATTGGTTTCTTTTCGTCGCCCACACACATGATCCCAGACCATTCTTGTTCAATTTCAAATGCTTGCCCAGGCAGAATCTCATGGCTTAGTTTGGCGATCAAAGCTGCTCTGATGCGCTCGTTTTGTTCAAATGCAGTGGTAGTTTCTGCTTCGAAGTCGAGGTTTCGGCCTCCGCCAAGGAGAATTCGTTCACCAATATCTCTAAAGTAGTAGTAGCCGCGATCGCTGTGAAAAGTACCTTTGATGTGGTGTGCTAGTGGTTTGGTGAGCAAGACCTGAGCCCGAGCTGGACGCAATTCAGTTGGAAAGAATGCTTGTGCAAAGCCGTTGGTGCACAAAAACAGCTGTTGCACAACCAATGCGCCATGTTGGGTATGGACTTCCACATTTTGTGCATTCGAACTCCAATGCTGAACTTCCGTTGCAAATAAAAAATGAATGTCTGCTGCAATACACTGCTTGTAGAGCGTCTGAATCAGCTGGCCGGTATCGATACTTCCTTCATAAGCATTGAAGTAAGCTGCTTGATAGCCCTCAAATCCAAATGTTTGTTGAAAGTTATTGTCGATGGAATACACGTGCTCGAGTCCGAAATTTTGTTTCATTTCGCGATTGAGGTAGGCTATAAAATCGGGTTCGAGTTTTGCCTCGTTTTGCCCGATTAAATCCCAGGATCCGCAGTTTTTGTAGTCCATTTGATCCGCTCTGACTCTTTTTTGAAGTAGCTCAAGCCCTTCAAGCCGGAGCGCTACGGTTTCCCAAACGCGCGCTTCGCTCATATTTTCGAGGTCGTCTTTCAATTCAGTGGGGCTTCCAAAACAGGCAAAACCTGCATTTTTGGTACTGGCACCTGTTGGTAAATAACCGCGTTCGAGGATCACAATTTTCTCTGTTGGGAAGCGCTCGCGCAAGGACAGCGCAGTGGACATGCCCACTAGTCCCGCACCGACAATTCCGAAGGTATGATTGCTCAAATATTGTGCGCGTTCCCAGTAACTCAATTGATCAAATCGCAGCATTTTTTTTACTCGTTGATTTTTAGCAAATTTGTGTTTGAAACAAATGTACCAATTTGCGTTGAAATGGTCATTTGACAAACCCTGATTGACATGACAAGATTCTTCATCTTTGTATTGCTCTTATTGCCTTTCGCGTCTGTTGCTCAGCGCGATTTTCTAGTTGTGATGGAAGGTAGCACCCGAAATTTGCTCGACAACCAAACGATTTTTGGTGTAGCGATCGATATCATGCAACAAGATGCCGTACTCACTAAAGTACTCAGCGACCAAAACGGCAATTTTTACGCCTCCGCTAAAATTTCGCAAGGAACACCACTACAACTTCGCTTATCGAAAGGTGGTTACCAGACCAAATTCATCCTTTTTGACCTCACCACGCTGCAAGGTCAAAAAAATACTGCAAATGGTTTGCAATTGATCCGAGACCTCAACTGTGAGCTTTACGAACTCCGACCAGACGTCGATCTCAGCTTTTCAAAAAATCAAATCACAGATAAATTTGTTTGGACTTCAGGGGCATTGGTACAAGTACCGTTGCTCAAAACCGAAGCCGATCAAAAAGCACGTGCTGCTTATCAATACGCAAAAGATCAAAAAAACTACAACCGCCTACTACTAGCTGCCAATAAAAGTACGGCAGCTCAAAATCAAGATTTAGCCCTGATCTACCTCGATTCTATTTTGGTACTCAGACCAAACGACTCTCTAGCTACCCAAAAGAAAACGCAAATTACTACAGCGCAAGCTGCAGCGCTCAAACGCAGTCAAGACGAAGCGCGTCAGAAGGCATTGTTAAATGAAGCTATTGCTGCAAGAGAGGCCAACGACCTCAAATTAGCCAGTTCAAAAGCAAAAGAAGCCGATGCCCTGATTCCAAATAATCCACTTGTTGTTCAAGAACTGAATTTGATCAATAAACGCATCACTGAAGCCAACGACGCACAGGCCAAGACCCAAGCGTTTCAAAATGCCATGAAAACAGCCGCAGCTTTAGTGACGGCCAAGAAATACGACGAAGCAGAGAACAAATACAAAGAGGCCCAACAAATCAAGCCTACCGAAAAAGAAACCGTCAATGTCCAATTAGCGGCACTCAAAGACCTCAAGTTCGATATTCAAAACGAAGCTGAACTCAAAAAAACGATGAAGTTGGCCAATGATCAATTTGTTCAAAAGAAATACGATCTCGCGCTGGAGACCTACAAAAAAGCAGATCAGCAAATTGCACTCTTTCACAAGCAAACCCTGATCGATACCTATTCAAAAGAATTGCAGGCGGGCATGAAACGCGTTACCGAGGGGATCAACTCGATGTCTCAGGTGTATCAAAATCAGTTGGCCAAAGCCAATGAAAATTTCAATAAAGGGCCGCAATTTTACGGTACTGCCAAATCTATTCTGAACTCTGATCCGATGAAAAGCCGTCAAAACGAGCCTGAAGTCATTGCCTTAAAGGAAAAGATCACCATCATGGAGACTTACTACAAGGACCGTAAAGAGGCTTACTTGTTGGTCAAAGCAAAAGACAACGCAGCTGCTTTCAAAGCGCTAGAAAAAGTTCATACAGTGGGGCAGGCTCAACAACAACACTTGAAGCCAACCGAACTACCAGCGCTTCAAAAAAGCATCGATTCGCTCCGCGAGATCTTGAAGCCCGTTCAGGTAGCTAAGGTGAGGCCCGACGTTCCGGTTGAACCTGCGGGCATCCGACTCGCAGCGCCTGGCGAGGCGGTGAGTGGCGAAAACTCAATGGTTTTCAACGACCTACAAATCAACCGAGAGACCAAGCAAGAGCAACCTTACCGCACCCAACAACAGATCAGAACAGAGGTGGAGTACCAGAATTATTTTTCACAACAAAATGCCCAAATCGGTTCCTTTGAAACCATGTCTCAACTGGAAATGACACGTTCTCAACGCGATTTAGCAACACGTCAAAGCAACACCACCCAAAATACTTTGCAAGCCGATAAGGCCCAACAAACACAAGAACACGAGGTTGCTGTTCAAAACCGAGAAGCAAGTGCTGCGGTTCGTCAGCAAGAAAACAGCGACAACCTCAACGCCTGGAAAGACGCCAAAGATCACCAAGATCAAACCACAGCCAAAGCCGCAGATAGTCGTCAAGAATACGAACTCAAACGACTCAATGAGTTTCAGAATGGTCTAGAGCTTCAGGCCCAAAAAGAGCCAGCGAAAGCCGAGCAAAACATGAATGAACTCAATGCGCGAGCGCAAGACGTTGCCTATACCAAACAACAAGAGCTAGAAGTGGCTACGGTTGGCGGCCAAGCACAATACGAGAAAATTCAGCAAACCGCAGCTTCTACTGTACAACTCAAAACGACCCCCAACTATTTGCGCGATGAAAACGGCGTGTTGTTTCCTGTGAACACCATGACCGAAAAGACGTATCAAATCAAGAACAAAGAAGGGTTTGTTACCAAAGTAATTATTCGAAGAGTTGTCGTGGACCCCAACGGATACGGCGTGGTTTATGAGCAAACAACCGATGAAAATGGCAAAACTTATTTTACAAGAGACGGACAGGTAAGCACAGAATATGTATGGTTCAATGATTCTACCGGTGCCAACGTTTTGAAAAAATAAGAAGAATGCAAGTACATTTTATTGCCATTGGCGGCAGCGCGATGCACAATCTCGCTATAGCGCTTTCTAGAAAAGGAATGGAGGTAACGGGGTCAGATGACGAAATCTTTGAACCTTCCCTTACCCGCTTAAAAAAGCAGGAAATTTTACCGCTCGAACTCGGTTGGGATGCTGCACGCATTCATAAAGGCCTCACCGCAGTTATACTTGGTATGCACGCCAGAGCCGATAATCCTGAACTCTTGGCAGCCAAAGAAATGGGTCTTCCAATCTATAGTTATCCGGAATACCTCTACGAGCAAAGCAAAGACAAAATCCGTGTCGTCATTGGCGGAAGCCATGGCAAAACCACCATTACTTCCATGTTGCTACATGCGGTAGCTAAAATCGGTCTAGATGTAGATTACATGGTTGGTGCACAGCTAGAGGGCTATGATTGCATGGTCAAACTCACGCAAGAAGCCAAGTATATGATTTTGGAAGGGGATGAATACCTGAGCTCACCCATAGACCGCCGTCCTAAATTTCATTTGTACAGACCACATATTGCTTTGCTTTCAGGCATTGCCTGGGATCACATCAACGTGTTTCCGACTTTTGAAAATTATGTCTCCCAATTTGAAACATTTGTTTCACTCATTGAACCTAACGGGTCTTTGGTTTATAATCAAGAAGATTTAGAAATTCAGCGACTTGCTGAAAACGCTACAACGATTTCCTTGCTTCCTTATCTGACGCCAATTTTTGAACCGAAAGCAAACGGTACCTTACTCACTTTTGACGGACAACAATATCAATTGCAAGTTTTTGGTGCACACAACCTCCAAAATCTAATGGGCGCCATGTATGTGGCTACGCAAATGGGCATCAACGCCGCTTCCTTCTTAAATGCAATGTCCGATTTTACAGGTGCGGGTAAGCGTTTGCAGAAAGTGGTTTCAGAGGGTAGTTTCGTGCTTTACAAAGATTTTGCGCATTCACCGTCTAAACTCAAAGCAACAACTGCAGCTGTCAAAAAACAATATCCCGACCGAGAAGTCATTGCCTGTATGGAGCTCCACACTTTTAGTTCTTTGCAAAAGGCTTTTTTACCGCAATATAATGGTGCAATGGATGCCGCCGACCACGCGCTCGTTTATTTCAGTCCTGAAGTTGTCGCGCACAAAAAATTACCAGCACTCGATCCAGAAGAAGTGAAAGCAGGTTTTGGCGGAGGCGTTCAGATTTGTACGCAAACCCAAGATGTATTGGCTTTTATTGAAGCGCAAGATTGGCACCATAAAGTGCTGCTCATGATGTCTAGTGGTAACTTTGATGGAATTGACTACGACGCACTCGGGCAAAAGCTGTGCGCGTCTTTAAATGCCTAAAAGCTAGTCTCTAAAAACAACCCTACGGTAAATAACCGCAATGAGCAGGCTATTGAGTGTTCCGTAAACCAAAAGGGCCAATAAACTGACGCTCAAAGTAAATTGTGGGTCGTACATCATGGCGGTATTTTGACGCGCCATGGCTACTATTTCTGCATCGCTTTTGTTTTCTAGCGCGCTGTTGCCTTTGCGAATTGCAGCAATCTCTGCTGGGCTATCCATTTTGCGTTCATACGCAGCTCTTTTGTTTGCATTGAACTCTGGATAGATGTCTTTGTAATAAAAAAACAAAAAGAAACTCACTAAAAGGGTGTAGGGAAGGCCTACGGTGAGGCCAGCTTTGATGTCGGTTAGGATGTTACTCTCTTCGGTGTTGGTTCTTTTTTTGCGGTACATGAACAACGCGATTGCGCTGGTCAAGAAAGCCATATTGAGCAAGACGAATATTTGGATTTCATCTAGGCGCCAATTGAGCCAAAAAGCAAGCATTTTGAGCGCAATCCAAAGACCGCTAAAAACCAAGCCGTAAAGCCAACCTTTTTTCATTAGCTATTCATTGAAACTAAAAACTCTTCGTTAGAGAGTGTGTTTTCCATATGTGATTTCATGAATTCCATGGCTTCAACGGGGTTCATGTCTGCAATAAACTTGCGCAGGAGCCAAACGCGTTGTAAGACGTCTTTACCGACAAGTAAGTCTTCGCGACGTGTACCGGATGCCGTAATGTCAATGGCAGGGTAGATGCGTCGGTTAGAAATTTTACGGTCGAGTTGGAGTTCCATGTTGCCGGTACCTTTGAACTCTTCAAAGATGACTTCGTCCATTTTAGAACCTGTTTCGGTAAGTGCAGTGGCGAGAATAGAGAGAGAACCTCCGTTTTCGATTTTGCGCGCTGAGCCAAAGAATCTTTTTGGTTTGTGCAAGGCATTGGCATCGACACCACCAGAAAGCACCTTGCCTGAAGCAGGCGAAACGGTGTTGTAGGCACGGGCCAAACGCGTAATGGAATCGAGTAAGATACAGACGTCGTGTCCGCATTCTACCATGCGTTTTGCTTTTTCGAGCACCATGTTGGCCACTTTTACATGGCGATCTGCTGGTTCGTCAAAAGTAGAGGCAATGACTTCTGCTTTGACAGAACGCGCCATGTCGGTCACCTCTTCTGGGCGCTCGTCAATGAGCAATACAATCAGATAGGTTTCAGGGTGATTGGCGGCAATAGCATTGGCTACATCTTTGAGTAGCATGGTTTTACCCGTCTTTGGTTGAGCGACAATCATGCCGCGCTGTCCTTTACCGATAGGCGCAAAAAGATCCATGACTCTTGTGGAGAGTGTTTCTTGGGCGTGACCGGTCAGTTTGAACTTTTCTGACGGGAAAAGCGGTGTAAGGTATTGAAAAGGAACGCGGTCTCGGATATATGAGGGGTCGCGGCCGTTGATAGATTCTACTTTGACGAGCGGAAAGAATTTTTCACCTTCTCTTGGTGGGCGAATGGTGCCCTTAACGGTATCTCCGGTTTTTAGACCAAAGAGTTTGATTTGATTTTGAGAAACATAGATGTCGTCTGGTGAGGGCAAATAGTTGTAGTCTGAGGAACGCAAGAAACCGTAGCCATCTTGAATTACTTCCAAAACACCCTCTGCAGAAACGATGCCAACGAGGTCAAAGTTTTCCTCTTTGAGCGCTTCTTCTTGGTTTTCGTTTGGCTGACGCTGCTGGCGTTGATTTGGATTTTGGTTTTGGTTCGGATTGCGATTCTCAAAACGTTGGCCTTGTTGTTGATTTTGGTGCTGATGTTGTGGCTTTCGCTGTTGAATTTGCCCTTCTCGTTTTTCTTCTTTGAGAACTGGCGTATCCAAAACTGGAGCAACTTCTTCAACAGCGGGTGTTTCATCGTTGACGACAATTCTGGGTTTACGACCACGTTTGCGCACTTCAGGTTGAGCATCTGCTGTTGCAACAGGCGCTGCTTCAGTTACGGATGCTGCTTTTTCAACCGGCGCTGGGCTGTTTTTACCAGTAATTGCGGTAATGAGTTCGTTTTTTTTGAGACTGCCGGCGTCTATGCCAAGGCTTTGTGCAATGACACGTAGGTCCGAGATTTTTTTACTCTCTAAGGTCTTTAAATCCATCAATGGTAAGTTATAAGCTGAATTTGGAGCTGGCCCTGAAATGGGCGATTGGAAATTCGATGCAAGTTTAAGTAAAAAAACGCGAAAAAGAATGCGATTTGCTAAAAACTATGTTTTGCGTTTTTGTTTTTTGGCAGCAGGAAACAATATGTTGTTCAAAATGAGGCGGTAACCCGGTGAGTTAGGGTGTAAGTTGAGGTCGGTTGGTGGGTCGCCAACGAGGTGTTGGTAGTCTTCGGGGTCATGACCTCCGTAGAAAGTCCAGGTACCTTGGCCAAATTCGCCATGCACATATTTGGCGGTGTTGGCCGCTTTGTTTTCGCCCAAGATAAGCACGTTAGACTTGATGAATTCTTTGTGAAAGTCGGTCGTTTGTCCCATAAAGCCATTGATGACGTCTACGTGACACTGTGTGAGCATGGTGGGGACGACATCCCATTTGGCGGAGAAATCAAAGAGTGTAAATTGGTCGGTTTTTTCGGTGATTTGGCGTTGGGTGCGCAGATCTGTGCCGTCGATGTCGCTGTATTCGTACACCATTGGGTCTTTGATGATGTGAAAATCTTCAAAAGCAAAGGTTTGGCCGAAGTCGAGTTTACTTTGTGCGCTGGGATCGGAGGGTGTGCCGTCAAAGATAGCTTCTTGGATGTCTACGTTTTGAGCAGCCAACGCAATATCAAAAGAATCGGTGCCGGAACACATGGTAAACAAAAAGCCACCACCAATGACGAAATTTCGGATGTTCAAAGCGACCGCGCGTTTGAGTGCCGCCGTAGAGGCAAAGCCTAATTTGGCGGCAGCTGCTTCTGAACGTTGAACTTCTTGCTGATACCAACTTTGCATGCGTGCCGAGCTATAGAATTTACCGTATTGCCCGGTGAAGTCTTCGTGGTGAAGGTGCAGCCAGTCGTATTTAGGTAGAATGCCATTGACAATTGCGGAGTCGTAGATTTTGTCGTATTTGATTTCGGCGTAGGTCAGCACCAGTGTAACGGCGTCGTCCCAGGGAAGTTTGTTGGGGGGTGTATAGACGGCTATTTTGGGCGCTTTTTCGAGCTGCACAACTTCCATGTTCACCTCGGGGTCGGCGATTTCACTTTTGATTTTGTTGACCTGACCATCGGCCAAAATTTGGTAGCTGATATTGCGTAGTAATAATTCTTCTTCAATGCGCTGCAGGTGCGGAATCAGAAAGCTACCACCTCTGTAATTGAGCAGCCACTCAATGGTGATTTGATTTTCGAGGGTCCAGTAGGCCAAGCCGTAGGCTTTTAGGTGGTCGCGTTGGGAGTCGTCCATTGGCACTAGGATTTGACTAGACCAACTTTGAAAACTTATACTCAACGCAAAAAATACAAATAGAAGGCTAGAACGGATCTTCATCGGCGTTGTCTTTGCTGAAAATGTCTTCGCTGCTTTCGTCCATCTTGCTTTTGATGGTGTAGGTCGAGAATTCTTGGTTAAATTGATTGAGTCCAGCATTTGTGGTGCCAGGTAGATCTAGTGCTTCTACTTCATCGAGGTTTTCAAAACGTGCAAATTCAGGAACAAAACGCAGCCTTACATTTTTGAGGGCGCCATTTCGGTGCTTGGCAATGATGATCTCGCCCATACCTAAAGTAGAATTTCCGTCGGCATCTTGGGTGAGGTCGTAGTATTCGGGCCGGTAAATAAAGGAAACGATATCGGCATCTTGCTCAATGGCTCCGGATTCACGTAAGTCGGACAGCATTGGTCGTTTGTCTCCGCCTCTGGTTTCTACTGAACGACTCAACTGAGAAAGTGCAATAATAGGAACGTTCAACTCTTTGGCGATTTCTTTGATGGAACGCGAAATGGTTGAGATTTCTTGCTCGCGGTTACCGCCACTTTTTGAATCTTTGGCACTCATCAATTGAAGGTAGTCAATGATGATGAGGTCGATGTTGTGTTGGGCTTTTAAACGGCGACACTTCGCTCGGAAGTCAAAAATATTGATACCTGGGGTGTCGTCTATGAAAATAGGTGCTTCGGCAAGTTTGCCAATGCGGCTGTGGAGTTGTTGGAATTCGTGTTCCTTGAGGTCGCCTTTGCGTAGTTTTTCAGCAGAAAGCCTAGATTCACTCGCAATAAGACGCTTCACCAGCTGCACCGAGGACATCTCGAGCGAGAAGACCGCAACGCCTCTGCCGTAATCTACGGCGGTATTGCGCGCCATGGAAAGTACAAATGCCGTTTTACCCATACCAGGGCGAGCGGCAAGTACAATCATGTCTGAGCGCTGCCAACCCGACGTTACTTTGTCGAGGTCGTGGAAGCCGGTAGGGATACCCGAAACACCATCGGTGTTTTTGGAAGCGAGTTCGATCTCGTGGATGGCTTCTTGTACAATATATGACATCGAGCCCACTTGCTTCGACATGTTGTTTTCTGCAATACTGAAGAGGTCTGATTCGGCGTCGTTGAGCAGGTCAAAGACGTCGCGGGTGTCGTCGTAGGCATCGCGGATGATCTTCGAACTCACGTTAATAAGTTCTCTTTTGATGAATTTTTCGGCTAGAATGCGTGCGTGGTGTTGCACGTGAGCCGCACTTGCTACCCTTGTGGTTAGAGAGCTCACATAGCCCGCACCGCCTGCAAGTTCGAGTTCGCCACTTTTTTGTAAATGGGTCGTAACGGTTACGAGGTCAATGGGGTTGGTTGCAGCAAAAAGTCCACGAATGGCTTTGAAAATATATTGGTGACGTGGGTCGTAGAAGGTTTTTTCTGAAAGGATATCAATAGTGTCGTTGATGGCTTTGCTTTCGAGCATCATGGCGCCAAGTACAACTTGTTCAATATCAATTGCTTGAGGTGGTACGCGACCGATTTCACCAAACGCTTGTGCTTGGTTTTTGATGCGTGCAATTGGTTTGCGGTTGTTATCAGGTGCGTCCATTGAACAAATATAGGCAAAGGCGACTTGACAACGAAAAACTACAGACCCTTAGTTATAAAAAAGTTGTGAAGGAGGTTTATCAACAATTGTTGAAATCAACAAAGTTCTTTGCGCGCTTTGGCCGTGCCAATTGCTTGGGTAATGAAGTCTTTGTCGCGTTTGGGTGAACGAGCAGGCGAGTATTCGCGCCCATAAAAAATGATTTGGAGGTGGAGTTTGTTCCAAGTATGTTCAGCAAAAAGGCTTTTGGCATCGCTTTCAGTTTGCTCGACGTTTTTGCCGCTTGTAAGGCCCCAGCGCGTCAATAAACGATGAATATGCGTATCGACTGGAAAGGCTGCAAAACCAAAAGCTTGCGACATCACTACCGAGGCCGTTTTGTGTCCTACACCAGGTAGGGCTTCTAGTGCTTCGTAACTTTTTGGCACCTCGCCTTGATATTTATCGATCAGTATTTGAGATAGCGTGGAAATAGCAGCAGCTTTTTTGGGAGAAAGCCCGCAAGGCCTAATGATTTCTTGAATGCGCTCGACAGGTTGCTGCGCCATGTCGAACGGGTTGTCGGCAAGGGCAAATAAGTGAGGTGTAACGGTATTGACGCGCGCATCGGTACACTGCGCAGAAAGTAAAACTGCAATCAATAGGGTGTAAGGATCTTTGTGGTCTAGCGGAATAGGTGTTTCTGGATAAAGCGTTTCTAGCGCTTCTACGACAAACTTTGCTTTTTCTTTTTTGGTACTCATAATTGGCCTAAACTCAGAAGGTGAAGGTAGCGGTTTTCACTCATTAAAAACCAGATCATGAGCGCTAAAATGGCATATCGCGACACAAAAGAACCCGCTACAAAAATAATGTCGGCACTCGCAAAATGCCAGCTCAGAAAAGGAACCAGAAAGAGTAAACTCACCCAAATTTGGGCCCAATAAAAACTGAAATGAATTGGTGTGGTGAGCTCGTACAAGCCATCGTTGAAACGCAACGCTTTGACTTGGTGCAGCCAAGGTGTTTCTATTGCGCTTAATCCTTGGACTTTTGGTAAATTTTGGCTGAGGTAGTCACTGACCCAAAAAGCCCGGCCGTCCGTGCTTTTGAAAAGTTGAACCATGTGGCCGTCTACGCTGCCATAGGCGTGAATACCATAGGCATGTGCTTGGAGGGGTTCTTGTTTGGAAGGCAAGAAGTAGTCTAGCCAAACGACAAAAAAGAGCAGCAGACCCAAATAGGCAGCAGCGTTGTGCCAAAGTCTAATTTTCCCACTTTTCAGTTGTTGAAGGTAGTTTATTTTGTAAGCTTCTTCTTTGAGTTTTTGCTGGCGGAGTTTTTCGCGGGCAGCAGCTCTTTGTTGCTTATAGGCCTCCAGGTCTTGGTCGTATTGTTGTTGGGTGGCGCGGTATTTTTGTTCTACTGCTTCTGGCTGAAGCGCGGCCTCGCCATTGGTGATTTGTTCGTAGGCTGCTTGTATTTCAAGGAATTTGGCAGCTGCTGCTTGATTCGGGTTTTTGTCTGGGTGGTATTTTTTCACCAAAGCGCGGTAAGCCTTCCTGATGGCTTCAGGACTTGCATTCGGTTCAACGCCAAGTATCTTATAAGGGTTTCCAGTCGGCATTGCTCAAAGATTGAAGGATTTCTTTGCGTTGAATTTTGTGGGTACTGGTACGCTTGAAAACCTGAATACAGGCGTATTTTTTGGGTATTTCTGCGCTGGAGAGTCCGAGTCCGTCAAAATGAAGGTAGTCCTTAATAACTTCACCTTCAAAAATGATCCCGACCACTTGCCCCCATTTTTCATCGGTAACACCAGTTGTAAAGAACGGATTTTGAAAGTGACCAGCGAGTTTTTGCTCCAGGAGTTCCGGAATGATTTTGAATCCGCCGGAATTAATGGCGTTGTCGGCTCTGCCTAACCACGTAAAGGAGGTAGCGCTGTGCAGGGCAACAAGGTCTTTGGTATAAAATGCCTGAGTTTGCATTTGTGGGTAGTGGATTACCAAACAGTCATTTTTTGTTGAAAATTGAATGCCGGGCAGGGCGCTGTAATGCGCAGCTTCAGTGGGGCTAATTTGTTGGAGGGCCACATGAGAAAGCGTTTCGGTCATGCCGTAGCTTTGCCAAACATGAAGCTCAGCCTCACGACACGCCGCTTTCAGCGCAGGTGTGAGCTCGCCACCGCCAATTAAAATCTTGGGGATGCGTTTGAGCTGCTCGAGGTCGTGAAGTAGGCTTTGTTGCAATTGTGTGGGTACCATTGCAATAAAATCGATGGATTGGCCGAGGTTTTGAAGTGGCCGAGAACTGGGCTCTTGAAAAAATAATTCAAAGTCAGCAACAAGTGCACGCGCCATGAGCATTTTTGCGCCAACGCTGCTCATGGGTAAGCACAAGAGCGCACGGGTGTTTTGGTTTAGGCCAAATGCCGCTATACTCGCAGTGGCCGATGTGAGTAGTTGTTGTTTTTGAAAACTGCATGTTTGCGGACTGCCGGTCGTTCCGGAGCTCTTGATTTGAAAAACAGCATTTGTTTCCCATTGCTGCAAAAATTGTTGGGCTTCTTTTTCGAGAAGTGGGTTGGGGACCGCAAATTTCCATTTGGCTCGCATCAGTAATCAATATCTAGATTGAAACGATTTTTGAGCGTATGCAGGTTCGGGTTTTTCCGCGCTAGTGCAGCAAATTTGTCTTTGCCAGTCAAAAATTTGACCTCTTCTTCATCGGCGGCAGCTTGCACCAAAACGATATCTAGATAGTAGTTACTCAGCTGCTTGCGCATGAATTCTTTGAATGTAAGCAGATGCGTTTGAATGTAATTTTGTTGAACGAGGTTGTCTACGGTAAGTTCGAGGGTTTCTTCGCCTCTCAAAACTGGGTCGCGCTTGATGAGTGCGTTATAGAAAGTTTCCATCCCATCTTCTTTGACTTGAAAAGCAAATTGCTTCCAGTACATTTTGACGTGGTCGAGGTGAAAACCTTCCCGAGGGAGGTCTTCTTGCCGCACTTGTTGGTTGCTCGCTTGGTCTTTTTCGAGGGTTTCTCTAATCGAAATGATATTGGCTTTGACGTTGCCTTGTGGCTTGCTGAGTTGCGGAGCTGGTTCTTTTACCGGCAGAGAGGGTGGAGCACTTGTGGTGTTGGGTGCTGCATTTGTTGTGGTCGTTGAAGAGGGGGCGTTGGTTTTTGCTTTTCGGAGCGTTTGTTTGGGTGCAGGAAGGATATCGATGCGCTCAGTTAGCCCTTTTTTTTTTCTTGCTCTTGCTTGAGGGAGCAGAGCTGCATGAGGGCTACTTCGATGAGAAGCCGCTGGTTCTTAGACGCTTTGTAGTCGACGTCGGTTTTGGAGAGCACTTGCAGGCCTCTGAGAAGTCTTTGTGCTTCGATTTCTGTTGCTTGCTGAACAAAGCGTTGTTTGATGGTGTCTGGGGTTTCTAGCAAGCTAGCCGTTCGTGGGTCTTTGCAAACGAGAATGTTGCGTAGGTGTTCGGCAAGACCAACAACAAAATGATGGCCATCAAAGCCTTTTTCGTAGATGTCGTTGAGAATGAGAAGTGCCGACGAAATGTCTTCTTTTTCAGCGGCGTCGATGACTTTGAAATAGTATTCGTAGTCTAGGATGTGTAGGTTTTCAAGGACATCTTTGTAGGTGAGCGTGTTGCCGGCAAAGGTAACGAGCTGATCAAAGATGGAAAGGGCGTCGCGCAAGGCGCCATCGGCTTTCATGGCAATTTGGTGCAGGGCTTCTGGGTCTGCAGAAACTCCTTCTTTGGTTGCTATGGTGCTGAGGTGATCGGCGATGTCTTTGACACGGATTCTCTGGAAATCAAAAATTTGACATCTCGAGAGGATGGTGGGAATAATTTTGTGCTTTTCCGTTGTTGCTAAAATGAAAATAGCATGCTTTGGCGGCTCTTCGAGTGTTTTGAGAAACGCATTGAAGGCCGAGGTAGAGAGCATATGAACCTCGTCGATGATATAGACTTTGTGGCTGCCAAGCTGTGGAGCTATGCGCACTTGGTCAATGAGGTTGCGGATGTCGTCAACAGAGTTGTTGGAGGCGGCATCTAGCTCATAAATGTTGAGGGAGTTTCCGGTGTGGAAAGAAAGGCAGGAATCGCATTGGTCACAGGCTTCAATTTCTGAAGTAGGGTTGAAGCAGTTGATGGTTTTGGCTAGGATACGTGCCGTGGTGGTTTTGCCTACACCTCTTGATCCGCAAAATAAAAAAGCTTGGGCAAGGTGCTGGTTTTTGATGGCGTTTTTGAGCGTGTTGGTAATGGATTGCTGCCCCACAACCATGTCAAAGGTTTGCGGGCGGTATTTGCGTGCCGATACAACAAATTCACTCATAGCTCAAAGATACCGCTATTTTTTAAAATTGTGCAGCGAAGATATCAACACTTCGGCTAATTTTTGAGCAATTTAAATTGTTGACGACCTACCGATAAGAAGTATGTTCCTGCAGGAAAAGAGCTGAGGTCTAGTTGGTGTTCAAGGTTGCCCTTTAAAACTACTTTACCATCTTGGTTGCTCACTTCAAATACTTGCCCATAACAAACCGTTGGCACTTCAAAAATTCCTGCGCTAGGGTTGGGGTAAATAGGCAATGACGTAGGGATTTGCTGCACAAAATTGCTGCTGTCGTTTTGATTGTAGCGATTGAGGTAGATCTTCAAACTGCCACTGCGGACGTCGCCCCAAAGTGTATAAAGTTGGTTGTTTTGAAATTGAACATTCAAGAAGTCATTGCCATTTTCAAGTAAGATGGAATCGTGCGCAACTATTGGGCTAATAGTAAATTCTCCTCCCCACGCCTGGTTGCTTTGAATACGGCAATAGATTTGGCTGGCGCTACTGTAAGTTCCTAGGGTGCCATTGCGGCGGTCGCGCCAGCAAACGGCAAGGTCGCCGTCGGTGTCGTAGTCAGCCCAAATCAAATCTTGAATGGCGCCATTGGCTTGCGGATCGTTGTTTAATCTAGATGGCGCACCCCAATTGCTGCCATTTTTTTCAATAAAGGCAATATCTGGATCTCCAAAGACTTCAGTTATAAAAAAGTAGGTGCCCCGACTACTGTTATTGGGGTCGAGCGCCAAGTTCGGACCACTTTTTAAGGTGTCATTGGAGGTGCCGAATCCGAGTCCTTGAAACGCAGTTTGGTACGTATAAAAAGAGGAAGGAGCTGTTTTGTTCACCTCTACTATACGAGGTAAGATGCTTTGACTTGGGTCGTAACTTGGGTAAAGTGCTACAAAAGTGCCGTCGTTGGCAAATGAAGGTGAAGGCATGGGCTGAGTTATCGCGTTTCCTGCTAAAAATGGTGCTGCATCGAGCTCTTGTAAACTGAAACTTGCACCGCCATCCGAAGATACGGCCAAGTACGGATGATACGGTGCTTGCACAAGTGTAGGTTGCTCGGCATTAGTACTCGTAATAACGATACTTCCAGTTAATGGGTCTACTGCAATCCAAGGGCGGTCAATACACAGTTTATTCGGACAAGAAGCAATGGATCTTGCCACCACTGCCGCGCCCCAATTGAGACCCCCATCGGTGGATTTTCTGCAAATGACGGCACCATTTGTAAAGCTGACGTTGTCGTAATCGATATAAGCCATATAAAGGTTGCCATTGAGGTCAAAACCGAGCGAAACATCGGCGCTGCTGTTGCCCGCTTGCTGATGCGCTTGCCAAACGGGTGCCGACCACGTGCTGCCTCCATCTAATGAAACAACGCTTTTGATCACAATTTTTTGATTGAATTGAAAACCCATCCAGGCCGCCACCAAATGTTGGTCATTTTGAGGATTGACTGCCAAAAACGGTTCGCCTTCAAAAACATTTCCGCTCGATACAAGTGTATTTTGTGCAGTTGCGCTCACCAGTGAAAGAGCGCTAAGCAACGTAAAAAATAACTTCATATTTTGGTGCTAAAAAGTAAGTAACAACTCCACAAAAATAAAAAAGCCACTCGAAAGTGGCTTTTCATTTGGTCTAAAAATCGGTGGGCAATACTTCCTTCGGATTAACTTCAATAGTTTTGACATTACCGTTTAAGGTCATTTTACCAACACTCATGTTAAAGGAGTGTGCAAACATCAAGCCGTTCACAAGCTTGAAGTCAGAGAAAGAGGTGGTCGTTTCTACGAGTTCATCGCCTGCTTTGCGCAGATTGGTCGAGCGCACTTTCATAAATGTGTTGGTCGTGTAGTAATCGTAGTTTTCGGCTTGGCCATCGGTGGTGTACAACACATAGCAATCCTGTCCTTCGATATTTTCAATGCCTTTGATTTCATAACTCATGCCATTGGCTTTGTAGTTGAGTTCAGGAATGAGTCCACTTGCTTTTTGTTTGGCTGCGATATCTTCTGCTTTGAGGTCTTCTCGGCCACCCTGCATGCTAAATGTATAGCCGCTCTTGCCGTCGTAAAAAGACTTTTGAAGCACCATTCCCGGCATTTCCATTTTACTTGCCTCTTTAGAGCCTTCCCAGAAATAGTCTGTAGAGGTGAGGACAAATGGAATTTGTGCAGAGCTCAATTCTGAAACGCGCACATAAGATTTGATTGCTTTGACTTTCTTGAGCGCTGCTTTTTTAGAGCTGGTTCCTGTGAGTGCCATTGCATAACTATCGATGAGTTGCTCTGCGCTGATATCCGCTGTTTTGGTTTCCTTAATGGCTGCACCAAAGGCGTCTAGTTTCTCGATTTTTCCATCGCTGTCAAAAGGTAAAAGTTTAGGTAAGATTTCTTCGTTACCAACTACGATAATATGGCAGTTTTTGGCGGTGAAATACTGTTGAGCAACGCGGAGTACATCTTCTTTAGTAATGGCCTCTAGTTGTTGCAAGTACTTTTGATAGTAATCGGGCGCTAATTTTTGTTTGATGGTATTCAAAGCAAAACGCGCAACAGTTTGCGGACGCTCCAAAGAACGTGCAAAACCACCAGCCATGTTGTTTTTAGTGAGGCTGAGTTCTTCGTCCGTCACTTGTGCTTCAATGATACCGGCAAATTCTTTTAGGATTTCAGTGATGGCAGAGTCGGTGACTGCATTTTTGAAATTACCACCTGCAGACATCCAAGAACCATTTTCAGTGATGTTCAAAGAAGAATAACAGCCGTAAGTAAATGCTTTGTCTTCGCGTAGATTTTGCATGAGGCGCGTGCCAAAACCGCCACCGCCTAAAATGCCGTTCAAGACATTAAGTGCGAGTTGGTCTTTATGCCCAGAGCGGATGTCAATAGGGAAGGTGACGTAAACTACAGATTGAACGGCACCTGGTTTTTTAACAAAAATAACGCGGTTGCCTTTGTCAAATTGGCCTTTGCCTAGAGATGCTTGGTAGGCAGGGCCACCTTGCCAGGTAGCAAAATACGTTTGAACCAATGCTTCTGTTTCAGCTCTGGTGATGTCGCCCACAACGACTAAATAACTCCCTTGTGGCGTAAAGGTATTTTTGTAGTAGGCGAGCATGTCCTCGCGCGAAATGTTTTGAAGGGTGGCTTCAGTCATGATTTCGCCGAGCGGATGATTCGGGAAGTTGACGGCGCGCGTGGCATTGCTGGACATTTCACCTGCGTCTGCTTTGGTCGACTGCAAGCCCGATAAATTTTGCTTGCGTACACGCTCTACTTCACTTTCAGGGAAATTTGCATTGTACAAAACGTCTGTCATGAGGTCGAGACCTTTGCTGAGGTGTTTGGTGAGGCAGCTCAAGTACATGCTCGAAGAACCTGCCGAAAGGTCGGCGCCAATAAAGTCGATTTCGCGATCGAGTTGATCTTTGGAGCGGGTAGTGGTGCCAGACATCAATAAAGAACCTGTGAAATCAGCTAAACCAGCCTTAGTGCCTTCTAAGCGCGGCGAGTTGCCGAGGCTCAGTTCGATAGATACCTTTGGAATTTTGTGATTTTCGGATAAAATAACAGTGATGCCATTCGAGGTAGTGAAAACCTGCGAAGCTGGAATATTGATTTTTTGTGCCGCCGCTGGAGCTGGTCTTTGGGATCGATCGAGTTGTGCAAAAACACTGTTGGTCAAGATCAATACCGCGAGGAGATATAGACTTTTCATGAGGCTTATTTTTCTTTAGGTAAGTAATAGAGGATCACGCGCTTGTCCTGAGTGAGGTAAGTGTTGGCTACTCTAAGGATGTCTTCTCTGGTGACCTTTAAATAATTTGACAACAAAGAGTTGACGCGATTGGCGTCGCCGTAATAAACGTGGTTGTCTGCTAAATTCTCAGCGATACCAGCAATGCTAGCGTTGCTAGAGGCAATGTCGTTTTCAAATTTATTGCGCACTTTCTGAAATTCTTCTTCGCTAATGAGCGCCGCTTTAATGGTAGCAATTTGTGCATCAAATGCAGCAAGAAGGGTGTCTAAAGCCACTTCTTTTGGGGCAATGGCAGCCATAATGCCAATTCCGGCATCTTCTAAGCCATAATTAAACGAGAAGGCGTATTGTGCCAATTGGCGTTTTTCTACGATTTCCTTGTTGATGCGCGAAGAACTACCGCTTGAAAGCACTTCGTTTAAAAACTCCAACGCATAGGTGTCAGGATGCGTTTGTGCAGGCATTTTGTAGCCTATAAAAAGCGCAGGCAACTGAATATTATCGTAGATGGTATCCTTGACAACGCCAGAAATGGTTTGTTTGTCTTTGGCGGGTCTGTCAATGACACAAGGTTTGTTGAGATAGCTGTTGATCATTTTTTTAGCTTCAGGCGTAGTAGATGCCATGAAGTTTTTGGAATCAAATTGATTCTTTGAAATGTTGTAGCGCGCCATAAATGCGTCGTCGCTCAAAGCAATGAAATCGCGGTATAAGTTGATGGCTTGCCCTTGTGGAATCGTTCCGAAGTATTGGGCAATCCATTTTTTGGTTTGTTCGATGTTGATGTCGCCAGCAATTGAGAGCGTAGCATTGGAAGGAACGTAATAGGTTTTGTAGAAATTAACGTAGTCCTCTTCTTGAGCAGCGTCGAGGTGCTCCATGCTACCAATAGGCGCCCAATTGTAAGGATGCACCGTAAAGACGCGTTTGAAAATTTCGGTGAAGAAAGAACCATAAGGTTGGTTGTCGACGCGTTGTCTTTTTTCTTCTTTGACCACGCTGCGTTGCGTTTCAATTCCTTTGATATCCACTTTTGCGTGGAGCATGCGCTCACTTTCTAACCAAAGTCCTAATTCGAGTTGGTTGGAAGGCAATACTTCGTAATAGTAAGTGCGGTCTTGCGAGGTGTTGGCATTGAGTGTTCCGCCATTTTTTTCGACGAGTTCGCTGTATTCGCCACGGCCAATATTGGCTGAACCTTCGAAAAGCAAGTGCTCAAAAAAGTGTGCAAAACCAGTGCGGTTAGGGTTCTCGTTTTTAGAGCCGACATGGTAAAGAACAGATACCGCGACAATTGGTGTGGCGTGTTCTTCGTGAAGGATGACATGCAACCCATTCGGGAGGTCATAGGCTTCATAAGTGATTTTTTGCTGCGCCCAAAACGAAGCGCTTCCAAGCAAAAAAAGACTGCATAAAATAGTTTTTTTCATAGTCATTTGAATAAGCGTTACGAAGATACATTTATTGGTCTAAATTTTGGTAACTTTGAAAGATGCGTTTGAAAAGTTTATACTGTTACCTCAGTTCATTCATACTTTCCGTTGTTGCTGTTCAGGCGCAAGGAATCGTTCCTACCACAGATTTCAACAACTATTTTGTCTCTTTCCAGGATGGTTTTTTCCGTCCTGTCGAAATACAGCCTATTGTTAATTACAAAGCCGGCGACGAAATCGTTGCATACATCGATACCAGAGGCAATCTTAAAATTTACGATGGCAAGCAGCGCATAGACGTCACTACCCTCAACGTAAATTACCAAGTCTCGGATCACCTCATGGCCTACAGCATTGCCAATGGCTTGCGCATGTGGGACGCAGGCAAATTTACAGTTCTCACCAATTTTGGACGCGAGTTTGTGGTCAAAGACAGCCTTATTGTGTTTGAAGATACCCGCTACCAAGCCCTCAATGTATACTGGAATCAAAAAGTAGAGAGTTTAGTCACTATCACCAATGGGCTTTCGATGAATGCCACTGTCGGAGAAAACCTCGTCGTATACAAAGACAACAGCAATACCTATTTTGTATATTGGAACGGTCAGAAATTCGAAATCGGCACTTACAATGAAGAAGTAATCGATTTTCAGTTAGGCACCGACGTCATGTGTTTCAAAGACCCATACACCCAGTCTTTTTATGTTTTTGACAAAGGAAATTTTGTGGAGCTCGAATCCTTTCCCATTAAAAAATACAAAGCTGGCCGCGGCTTCGTGGTCTACGAAGACATGAACGGCAACTTGTGGCACTACCAAAACGGACAAAAAACGGCGCTGTCCAATTTCTCTACCGAGCTTTGGGACGTCAAAGACGACATCTGTGTCTGGATGGAAAACTCCTACTTTTTTGCCTATTCAAATGGCCAGCGTATCCAAGTAGCTACTTATCAGCCGCACACCTTTCTACTCAAAAACAATGTTTTGGTGTTTCGCAATATCATCGGGGGCGTGAGTGCTTTGGTAGACGGAAAAGTCGAAGAGCTGACTACTTTTCAAAATGCTGAGTACGAAATTTACGGCAACAAAGTACTCGTGAAGCTGGCCAATCAAACATCCGTAGTTTATTATAATGGTAAGCTTTACTCGAACTAAACTAGCTCTTTCAGGTCTTTTTTTTCTTTTGTCCTTTGGTCAAAAGGTGGCTGCCCAAGACAACAAACTTCAAACATTAGCGCAGCTCTACAGCCAAGGTCATTACAAGCTAGTTTATCGCAAAGCAGGACGTTTGCTCATGGACCCGGCTTACGACCAAAGCAAGGATCCCGCCAAATACAGGCAGCTTGCTGCTTTGGAACTCGCCAAAAATCCAAATTGGGCCAAACGACACGCCTTAGAGCTCGAATGGATGGAAAAACCAACCGATGCCAATGTAAAGGTAACTACGCAAGGCAGCGCTCAAACGCAATTGCTTCTTAAAGAGGCTCAAAAACACATTGGTGTGCCTTACAAAGTTGCGGGTACAGACCCTACAGGTTTCGACTGCAGCGGTTTCACTTGTTATGTTTTTGAAAAACAAGGAGTAAAATTACCCAGAAGAGCCATGGACCAATATAGCTTTTGTCAGGTAATTGACCCAGAAAAGGCTGCGGCTGGCGATTTAGTGTTTTTTTCAGACGGGAATACGGTGAATCATGTGGGCATTCTTATTTCCGAAAAAGGTGCGCCCAAACAAATGATTCATTCGAGTTCTTCAATTGGAATTTCTATTGTTGACATTGAAACATCCACTTATTGGCAAACGCGCATCGCAGGCTACGGCCGTGTCAAGCCATAATGTCGGTACTGATGCTGCCTAGTATTGGAAAGGTTGGAGCTCTTAATTTTGCTTGAGCAGTAAGCTGAAATAATAAATCAAGGCAAGAATCTCTAAGGTAATTCCTGGCAAGAGGAAGTCGACATGAGCAAAAGCACCCATCAATAAATAAAACAAGCCAGTAAGCAACAAGAGGCCTTTGATGCGCTTGGTGTGTCCTTGTAATTGATATTGGTTTTGTCTAGAGGAAAGCAAACTCATTTTAGCAAGAAGCAATACAATCGTTGACAGCAGAGGGCTGACCAGCAAGAGCAGTAGGTTGGGTGCGTGCGGATCTTGTAAATTAAAAACGATCAGATAGAAAAGAATGTGCAAGCCGAGTAAGCCAAGTTGGATGCGCACATAAAGTGGTGCTTGTTCGGGCGTCAGTTTCGCCAAAAAACCAATCGCAGCCAAAAAAGGGAATAAAAATAGCTTGCTGCCCCATCCTAAAAGATCCCAATTATAGATGTTCCAGATGCTAAACAAACTGAGTAAGCCAAAGCTGAGTGCAAGCCCAGTAATGATTTGTGATTGCTTGATTTTCATGCGTGTTGTCGTCGGGAAAGTTCGGTGGCGCATACCAAATGCCAGAGCGCTCGTGCACCCACGTTTGCATCCCAGTCGCCGTCGGGGCCTGGTGCTACTTCATTGAGGTCAAAACCGATGATTTGTCGGCCTGAGCGCACGAGTTCAAAAAGCAAAAAGGCGATTTGTTGAAGTTCAAAGCCACCGGCAACTGGTGTGCCTGTGTGTGGGCAGAGTGAAGGTTGAAGGCCGTCGATGTCAAAGGAAACGTATACTTTTTGAGGTAGGGTAGCGATGATTTGCTGCACTTGTTCAGACCAATTGCTGCCTAAATACTGCTCATTTTTGAGGTCCCAGTCGTAGAATGTAGCGACTCTTGGATCATTTTTGGCAAGTTCGATTTCTCGTTCTGAAACATCTCTAATGCCTACTTGCGTAAGTTTTTCTAGGTTATTGAGCTCTTTTAAAGCATTGAACATAATGCTGGCATGCGACTGCTCAAAACCTTCATAGGCATCGCGTAAATCGGCATGTGCATCGATCTGCAAAATGCCAAAAGAGGCATGGTGCTCATTGAGCGCTTGAAGAAGACCAAGTGGGGTAGAGTGTTCTCCGCCCAAGACACACGGCATTTTGCCTGATTCGAGGAGTGCCAAGCAACGCTCTTTGAGGTTGGCGCGTAGCGCATGATGCGCTTCATTGATTTCTTCAAGTGTGGAGCTGTAGCGAATTTGTGCCTTTTCTTCACCGACTTCTTCTAAATAGGAAATGTACTCCATTCCTTTTTCGCACAAGTGGGCATTGATGTCGAGCCATTCTGCAGAAACCGGAGACATATAAATTTTGGTTTCGTAAGCGCGCTCGAGTTCAGGATGGTAAAAGTCTAATTGTGTCGAGGCATCTAAAATGGCTTGTGGGCCATTGCTTGTGCCTTTGCCATAAGAGGCAGTGGCATCCCACGGCACAGGAATGAGTACGATATTGGCTTCTTGTTCCGAATAAGGAAAACCAAAAATATTGCCGTTGGCGATACCTACGCCATTTGGATCAAATGTGCTCATTGTTGTGTTGCTTTTGATAGGCTTCGACTGCCTTGCGCACAGAGCCGTGATCTAGGAGCCATTGTTGCGCTGTTTCGTGTTCAATGTTTAATTCGGCAGCTACCATTTTGGCGCCGCGGTCAACGAGTTTTTCGTTGGAGAGCTGCATGTCTACCATGCGGTTGCCTTTGACATGCCCGAGTTTGATCATGAGACTCGTGGAAATCATGTTGAGCACCAATTTTTGGGCGGTGCCAGATTTCATGCGCGTGCTTCCGGTTACGAATTCAGGCCCGACTACAGGAGTGAGTGCGTGTTGTGCAAGCGCGGCAAGGGGCGAGCCCGGGTTGCAAGAAAGACCTGCGGTGAGTAAGCCGGCTTCGTTGGCGGCTTGTAGTGCTCCCAACACATAAGGCGTAGTGCCCGATGCGGCAATGCCGACGATGGTATCTAGTGGAGTGGGGTGGTGCGCTAGGATATCTTTCCAGCCTTGCTCGGTGTCGTCTTCGGCAAACTCGACGGCTTTGCGAATAGCGCTGTCGCCTCCGGCAATGAGGCCAATAACGCGGCCGTGTGCAACGCCGAAAGTGGGCGGGCATTCGCTGGCATCTACGATGCCCAAGCGGCCGCTGGTTCCGGCGCCGATATAAATGAGCCTACCGCCTTGTTTCATGCGTTCAAAGCAGGCATCAATAAATGCTTCGAGTTCTTTAGAGATTTGAGCAATGGCCAGCGGCACAAGTTGGTCTTGTGCATTCATGCCCTCGAGGAGCGCTTTGGTGCTCAAGTGCTCGAGGTCGTTGTAGACAGAGCTCGCTTCGGTGATTTTCTCCATTAGTATAGGAATACTTTTGCGTCAGTAGGGCTGAGGTCAACCTCGACGTGGTTCTTGAGTGTAGTGGACAGACTGAGGCCAGCAAAATCAGTTTTGATGGGGTAACGGCGGTGTTGGCGATCGATCAGTGCTACAGTTTTGATGGCTTTGGTCGCTTGCTCTAAAAATTTCAATAAAGCATATTGCATGGTTTTGCCGCTGTTCACGACGTCGTCAATCAATACGATGTATGAATTTTTGAGGTCTTTTTGAGGTATAGAAAAGGCAATTGCCTCACTCCAGGGCTCGTCTTTATTGAGCTTGATTTCAAAACAAATCACTTGTAATGAGCTATTTTGTGAAACGACGTCGGCGAGGAGTTGCGCTAAAACGAAGCCGTTACCAACAATACCACCTAAATAAATGACCTCTTGGTCAAATGCAGCTTCGATGAGCTGATGGCCCAAGCGAACGATTTTTTGCTGTATTTGCTGCTGATTGAGAATTGTTTGCATAGAACAAAGATAAGCAAACAGCAAAAAGGCCACTCGTTTGAATGGCCTTTTTTCAGTGTTTGAAAAGAATTAGTGCTTGATGAGCTTGACGCTGCTTTTTTCAGTGTTCAAAAAGTAGATACCACTTTCAAAATTACTGAGGTCAATGCTGTTGTTTTGGCCCACCAAAATGATCTGACCGGTGGTGTTCACAAGCTGGTATGTTTGGTTGGAGCCAAGCCCATTGATTTGAAAAACGCCACTGGAAGGGTTAGGCGAAACACCAAGGTTTTCGGTGTTTTCATCGAGACCAACGTTAGATCTGAGGTCAAAAACGATGGTGCCTGGAGAAACGCCTACTGCAAATTGGTGGCTCAGCGTATTGTTCACGTCGTAAATTTGAACCATTCCTTGTGAGAAGAAATCGGTGGTGGAAGTGTACAAAAAGCCATTGACTGGTTCTTGTGCAAGTTCGTAGAAGTTGTTGACGATACCTGCAACTGGCCCAACGTTGCTCATGCTGAGGAGGTTGTAGTCGTTGAGGGTATTTTCCATGGAAATCTGGTAAACAAGTTTGTCGTCGCGCAGCGCTGAAGTACCACAACCTGTTACGGCGCTTGCGATGTTTTGGGTGTTGACGTTGCCGTTTAAACTTACTTTAGAAACAGATGCTCCGGACCAATCTTTGTTGTTCACCGTGTAGATTTCATTGTTGAACATGAACATGTTGTCTGGGTTCTTTCCTTCTGCCCCGAGGTCGATTTCTGAGCCGTATTGTAAGGTATTGAGGTTGAGTTGCCCGATGAGGCCTTTTTCGTTGCCCCACTCATAAGCGTTGTTGACGGCGATGTAGGCGATGTCGTTGGCTACAACAATATTTTGAGCAGCCCATTTTGGGCCGTTGTTCGTATCAAATGCAACGATCAATTGGAGGCTGTTTTTGTCGAATACTTGCAAATAAGAATCAAACGTTTGAAGGTATTCACCGCGGGTGGCAATGAGTTTGTTGCCTGAGATGGCTAAATTGCGCACGCCTGGCAAACTGATGCTTCCAACTTCTTGATGCGTGTTTAAATCGAATTTGTAAATTTTAGTGTCTGCAGCTACAAAGTAAAAGTTGCCATCGATGATGACATCTGAACTAAAGCGCTGGCCTGCGAGTGTGTTGGCTACTTGATAGGTTTGTGTTTGTGGGTTGTAGGTGCCGATGGTTGCTGGTTCTACAATGTTATTGGTCTGAAAGTCAAAGTAACCTTCGTTGGCAATAAGTACTTGGTGTACATATTGCTGTGCAAATGCAGTGGCGCAAAATAATGCTGCCGAAAATAACAATCCTTTTTTCATGTGTTGAAAATTAAAATAATTAAACAATGACATGGAAAAAAGTGGAGCGACAAGGGTATACGAAGCCCTTGGCGATACCGACTTTAATCTGAAGTCTTCACGCAGTTCGGGGGCAAGTCTTCTGGCTCGCGCCTTTTGTGGTATCACCTTCCCGCTTGCGCAGTGGCTAATAGATACTACTTTTGAAGCACTTACAGCTGCAGATACAGCTCCGGATTCTAACCGGATTCCTTATTAAGTTCGACAAGCGAACACCCAAGAACGGCACAAAGGTAGCAATAAAAACCACATGCGAATTTTGTCTGAATCAAAAAGAGTTCGTATCTTTGCAGCCGTATTGACCAAGGTGGTCAGTCTACATAATAATCATTTACACAAATATTAGCATGTATTTAGATTCAGCAAAGAAGAAAGAGATCTTCGCCAAACACGGTGGTTCAGAAAACAACACCGGTTCTACAGAAGGGCAAATCGCCTTATTTACATTTCGTATTGCTCACCTCACTGAGCACTTGAAAAAGAACCGAAAAGACTTCGGTACCCAACGTTCACTTCAGTTGTTAGTTGGTAAACGTCGCAGCTTGTTAGACTACCTAAAGGCAAAAGACATCGAGAAATACCGCGCCTTGATCAAAGAATTAGGACTACGTCGTTAATTCTGAGATACGCTCGGAAAATTTTATGGGAGAGGGGGCTTCGATAACATCGATAGCCCCTTCTTTTGTTTTAAAAGTTGTAAATAAATAAAGATGAATATAGGAACAAGAAAGTCAATGATGACTGGCGGCAAGGAAATCCTTGTAGAGACCGGGAAGTTGGCAAAACAGGCAGATGGTTCTGTTGTGGTGCGCATGGGCGACACCATGTTGCTCGCTACTGTTGTGGCAGCACAAGACGCAAAGGAAGGCGTCGATTTTCTTCCACTTACGGTAGACTACCGTGAGAAATACGCGGCTGCAGGTCGTTTCCCAGGCGGATTCTTCCGTCGCGAGGCGCGCCCTTCAGAAACCGAAATTTTAGTCATGCGTTTGGTAGACCGCGCTTTGCGTCCACTCTTTCCAGACGATTACCATGCTGAAGTTCAGGTCATGATCCAACTCATGTCTTACGACGGCGTACACAACCCAGACGCTTTGTGCGGTTTGGCAGCTTCTGCAGCAATTGCGGTTTCGAACATCCCGTTCAATGGCCCAATGTCAGAAGTACGTGTAGGTCGTATCAACGGTGAGTTCATCCTCAACCCAACAATGGCCGAAATCGCACTTTCGGACATCGATGTTATGGTTGCAGGAACAGCCAAAGACGTCAACATGGTTGAAGGCGAAATGCAAGAAATCTCCGAAGCCGAATTGGTAGAAGTGATCAAACTTGCCCACGCTGCCATTATTGAACAATGTAATTTCCAATTGGAGCTTGCTGCAGAAATCCCAACTGCCAATCCAAAACGCGAATACTCCCACGAGTCTCACGATGCAGACGTTCGTGCCAAAGTATTCGAACTTGCAATGGAAAAATGTAAAGACGTCGCACGTCAAGGTTTGGCTAACAAAGCAAAACGCACCGAACTTTTCGATGCTATTAAAGCAGAAGTTAAAGCTGGTTTTTCTGAAGAAGAACTCGAGCATGCAGCCAAATTCATTTCAACTTACTTCTCAGAAGTGAAGAAAAAAGCAGTTCGTTGGGTCATGCTCAATGAGCGCAAGCGCCTAGACGGTCGTCAGTTTGACGAAATTCGTCCAATTTGGGCTGAGGTAGATTACCTTCCAATGGTGCACGGTTCAGCAGTCTTTACCCGTGGTGAAACACAATCGCTTACTACCCTTACTTTAGGTGGTAAAATGGACGAGCAAATGATCGACGGTGCTACTTTCCAAGGAACAGAAAAATTCTTATTACACTACAACTTCCCGCCGTTCTCAACGGGTGAAGCCAAACCACTTCGTGGAACTTCACGTCGCGAAATCGGTCATGGTAACTTGGCGCTTCGTGCGCTCAAGCCTGTCATGCCAGACGACTACCCATACGCAGTTCGTATCGTTTCTGACATCCTTGAATCAAACGGTTCGTCTTCCATGGCAACTGTTTGTGCAGGAACCCTCGCTCTTATGGACGGTGGTGTGCCTATCAAATCTCCAGTTTCAGGTATTGCAATGGGCTTAGTTGCCGACGAAGGCAAATTTGCTGTCTTGTCTGATATCCTCGGAGACGAAGATCACCTCGGCGACATGGACTTCAAAGTAACAGGTACTGCCAACGGTATCACCGCTTGCCAAATGGACATCAAAGTCGATGGCTTGCCATACGAAGTCTTGACACAAGCATTAGAGCAATCGCGTGCAGGTCGTTTGCACATCCTCGGTAAAATCACCGAGACCATGCCAGCACCACGCCCTGAGCTCAAGCCACAAACACCTCGCCTAGAAGCATTGACTGTTCCGAACGAAATGATCGGTGCCATCATCGGGCCTGGAGGAAAAATCATCCAAGGTTTACAGAAGGAAACCAAAACAACCATCACCATTGAAGAATTACCAAATGGCGAAGGTCGTGTACAAGTACTTTCTAACAACGGAAACGACATGGCTGAAGCGATCCGCTTGATCCGTCAAATTGCATTTCCACCACAAGTAGACGAAGGTGCTACTTATGAAGGTAAAGTGAAATCTGTTAAAGAATTCGGTTGCTTCGTAGAAATCGTACCAGGAACAGATGGTCTTATCCACATCTCCGAATTTGCTTGGGAAAAAACAGCAAAAATGGAAGATGTCGTGAAAGAAGGCGAAATGCTTACTTTCAAAGTGATTGGTAAAGATCCAAAAACGAAAAAATGGAAATTATCTCGCAAAGTTTTGTTGCCACGCCCTGAGCGTCCAGCAACTGAGCAGGCTTCTGCAGAATAAAATTCATAGCAGTACAATTATATAAGGGCGGAGGTAACTTCGCCCTTTTTTAATGCACTCTTCATCCAAACTTACAGTATATTAACGGACAAAGTTGTAACTTTACCCAACAAAATTATTTTTATGAAAAAAGGTTTACTTTTTATACTTACCATCTTGAGCCTCAATGTATTTGCACAGGCCTTTGAATCTTTTAATTTTACCGGTGCAGCCAACGCCAATGGCTGGACAACGCATAGCGGAACCGCAGCCCAAGTTGTCGCTATTACAACGCCATCAGGAAGCGGAAATAGCCTTACTTATCCTGGCCTTCAGGCTTCAGCAGGCAACCGCATTGAACTCAATTCAGCATGGTCAGAAGACATCAATAAACCAATTGCCATTCCAGGTACCACTGGGTATTTTTCGTTTTTGCTCAACGTGCTCAACACCACAGGATTAACCGCTGCTGGTAATTACTTCGTTGGTTTCGCAGCTTCAGCAGGTGCAACCAACGTAACCATTTTCTTTCCGCGTTTATACATCAAGTTAGGCACTACCCCGAATACTTTTCAGTTAGGTATCCTCAATACTTCAGGCGGAACCGTAACCATTTCCTACGCGCCAACTGAGTATTCCTTAAATACGACTTTATTTGTAGTTGCCAAAGCAACATCAACGGCCGTGGGCTCTCCAATTACCGCATCCCTTTGGGTTAATCCAATTCCGGGTGCAGCTGAACCAGCAGCTGTAGTAACCAACGCTTCTGGCACCAGCAACTGGGCGGCTACCGGTATTCAATCTATATTTTTGCGTCAAGCAGCTGGTACTGGAAACTACGAAATCGACGAAATTCGCGCAGGTGAAACCTGGGCTTCAGTTACGCCGGGTTCGGCTGCGTCTTGCGTCACGTACAACACGATAGCTGCTACGGCATGTAATTCTTACGCACTCAATAACCAAACCTATACCACTTCCGGTACGTATGTGCAAACGCTCGCAAACGCAAACGCTGCAGGTTGTGACTCCATCATCAACCTGAACTTGACTATTAACAATGCCAATAGTTCAACCTTGAACATCACGAACTGCGGTCCTTACACTTTAAACAACCAAACCTATAGCGCTTCTGGAGCCTACACCCAACTCACTCAAAATGTGGCAGGTTGTGACAGCACCATTACGCTCAATCTGTCAATCGTTGGTTCCTTGACTTACTACCAAGATTTAGACAACGATGGTTACGGAAACGCAGCGGTTTCTCAAACGGGTTGCGCAGCTATTACCGGTTATGTAACCAATAGTTCTGACTGTAATGACAACAACAATGCTATTTATCCTGGAGCTGTTGATATCGCAGGCAATGGCATCGACGAAGACTGCAACGGTTTTGATGCGCCTTTGCAATTGGGTATTTATCAATTTGCAGCAACAGTTGACTGCGCTACTCAAGACGTAGCGGCCACAAATACAAGTACCAACTGGACTTTCTCTGATTTTACAGCGCAAGGCAATAGTTGTGCAGCAGGCGGTGGTGTTTTCAACCGCAGCGGTTGGAATCAAACGGCTATTTTAGACCTCAATCAGTACAATCAATTTACAGTGAGTGGCGCCAATTGTACCAACCTCAATTTATCTAAATTGGCCTTGAACCACCGCACCAGTACAACAGGTGGCACGCCAACAATTTTTGTGCGTTCAAGCCTTGATAATTATGCTGCAGACATCGATACAATTGCTTCCTCTTGGAATGGCAACGTAGCTTTAGCCGATACCGTACTTTTACCAGCAACATTCGCTAATGTGAGTTCAGTAACTTTCCGTTTTTATGTCATCAACCAAGCGACAGCAACGTCTACTCTGCGCATGGACAACGTTTCTGTATGGGGTAACACAATTACCATTACACCTTCATTGTTTTATGCCGATACCGACAACGACGGTTTTGGAGACCTGGCAAACGACACCTTAGTTTGTAACGCGCCAGCAGGCTATGTGGCCAACAGCACTGATTGTAATGACAACGATGCTTTGGTGAACCCAACTACTATTTGGTACCAAGATTTAGACAACGATCAAGTTGGTAATTCAGCAGTTTCTCAAGTGGCTTGCTTGCAACCTGCAGGTTATGTCTTGGTCAACGGCGACTGTGATGACAACAACGCGGCAATTGTTGCGCCAGTTTTGTATTACACAGATGCAGACAGCGATGGTTTTGGAGACGACGCGACGGCAACACCTTTCTGTCAAGCACCAGTCAACATGATCGCTATTGGTGGCGACTGCAACGATTCCAACAACGCTATTTATCCAGGCGCACCTGAAATTTGCGATGGCTTCGACAACAATTGTAACGGTCAAGAAGACGAAGGACTCACTTTCTTGAATTACTATTTCGATGGAGATGATGACGGTTATGGTATTGGCAACCCTACAGTTTCTTGTACGCCTTTAACAGGTTACGCAACCCTCACCGGCGACTGCGACGACAGCAATGATACCGTTTACCCAGGTGCAACAGATACTGAAGGAAATGGCATCGATGAAAACTGCGACGGCGTAGACGGTGTTCTCGGTTTGAATTCAGTTGAACTCAGTGCTCAAATTGCACCAAATCCGACCAATGGAAGCATTCAAATCACTTTGAATCAAGTTGGCAGCGGCCAAATTCAAATTTTAGATTTGAATGGCAAAATATTAATGACCAAACAATTGAACGGAGCTACAGCGCAAATCGATTTGGGTTCTTTACAACAAGGTACTTATTTGGTAAGTATAGTGACAGCCCAAAAAACATTCGTTCAACGCATCAGCAAAATATAAAGATGTAACATTTAACGATGTTTGACGTCTACACTTTGAAAGCCACCTTCGGGTGGCTTTTTTGTGCGCAAAACTTTGTACTTTTATTTCAAATAGTTCAACATGAAAAAATTACTCTTCTTACTTCTTCCATTTGGGGCTTTCAGCCAATATTTTCAGCAAGATGTCAGTTATCAAATTGAGGTCAAACTCGATGATAAGAACCATACTTTAAATGGTTTTGAATCTTTCACCTACAAGAATAATTCACCCCAAACACTAGACGTTATCTACATGCACGTTTGGCCCAATGCCTATAAAAATAAAGAAACGGCTCTAGCCCAGCAGCTCAAGCGCAATGACGGCGACAAAATTGCCAAAGCCGAAGCTAAAGACCTCGGTTTCATCGATTCCCTTGATTTCAAAGTCAATGGTAATCAAGTCAAATGGGACTACGATCCCAAGCATATCGATATCGTTGTATTGCATTTAGCAAGCCCACTAGCACCCGGTCAACAAATTCAGATTTCTACGCCTTTCAAAGTCAAGATTCCATCGGGGAGCCTTTCTCGCTTGGGTCACATCGGTCAATCTTACCAAATTACGCAATGGTATCCTAAACCTGCTGTTTACGACCAAAACGGCTGGAATGCCATGCCTTATTTGAATCAGGGTGAATTCTATTCTGAATTTGGTGATTTTGATGTCAAAATCACAGTTCCTGCGAACTATGTAGTTGGCGCCACAGGTGAGCTGCAAACGGCAAGTGAAATTGCCTTCTTGAACGATAAAGTCAACGAAAGCAAGAAAAAATTAGAAAAGCTCCTCAATCAAGAAACGGACCGCTCCAAGAACTTTCCGGAATCAGCTACAGAATGGAAAACCATTCAATATAAACAAGACCGCGTCCACGACTTCGCTTGGTTTGCCGATAAACGCTTTTTGGTCTTGAAGGGCGAAGTTGTATTGCCACATTCCAAAGAAACCGTCACTACTTGGGCTATGTTCACACCCCAAAATGCCAAACTATGGTCCAACGCCTTGGAATACCTGCACGACGGAACTTATTACTATTCGTTGTGGAACGGCGATTACCCTTACAAGCACGTTACCGCAATTGACGGTACCATTAGTGCGGGTGGAGGCATGGAATACCCCATGATCACCGTCATTGGTAATTCAAGTTCGAAGGAAGAATTAGAAGTAGTCATTGTGCACGAAGTAGGGCACAACTGGTTTTACGGTATTTTAGGTTCTAACGAGCGCGTTCATGGCTGGATGGACGAAGGACTCAACACACTCAATGAAATGCGTTACGTCCAAACCAAATACCCTGACAACACCCGCTTTTCCGACATGGTTGCCGGTGGCCGCTTTCACCTCGGGGACCTCGATCACCACGACTCCGGCGACATCATGTACCGCTCTTTAGCAAGTTTTGGCCTAGACCAACCGCTCGAAACCCATTCTGATGATTTCTCGAGTTTCAACTATGGGGCCATTATGTACCAAAAAACAGGGGTTATTTTCTTTTACCTCATGGATTACCTCGGTGCCGAAAAATTCGATGCCGCTATGTCTGCCTACTACCAACAATGGAAGTTCAAGCACCCGCAACCTGCCGATTTACAGAAAACCCTAGAAACCCAAACAGGCAAAGACCTCAATTGGTTGTTCAAGGACCTCATCCAAACTACCAAGCACATCGACTACAAAGTAAAGACAGTTCAAATCGCCAAAACCGGAACCGTTGTCAAGTTGGCCAATAAAGGACAAGTCAACGGACCAATAGAAGTCAATATCTATGGCCAAGACCAAAAAGTTGAAACTGTTTGGGCCGAGCCAGGGCAAAAATCGGTGTTGGTTCAAACGCCATTTGCTTCCATTTCAAAAGTCGAAATTGACCGATTAAACGATATCCCTGAACTCAATCGCCAAAACAACCTTTGGGTGAAAGATCAAGTATTTCACAAGTTAGAACCCATCAAATTTGAATTCTTATTTGGCGATCATCAAAAAGACCAAACCGCTGTTTTCTGGACCCCAATGCTGGGTGGCAATGCCTACGATGGCCTCATGGCCGGTGTTACTTTACACAATATCGGGTTGGCGCCAAAGAAATTCACCTATTTGGTGAGCCCAATGCTCAGCACCTCGCGCTTGCGCCCAGCTGGTATCGCTGAGTTCTCCTATCAGATCTTGCCAACAAAAGCAATTGAACTTATGCGCTTGGGCTTGTCTGTCAAATCTTTTGGAACGCAACGCGACACTGGTAATAACAATGACGCAGCCAACAACTATTTTGTGGCTTTCTCTCCTTATGTAGCCATCAATTTTGGAGACCGTAAAGCACGCCACGCATTTCACCATGATTTACTCATCCAAGGGATTTACAAAAGAAATGTCTTAGGTGGCGCTATTTCATATAACGATCAAGGGGCGTTTGTTCAACTGACTACCAACTACCACAAACCGGCATATCAAGCCCAGTGGGTCAATCGTTACGAATACTTCAAAACAGGCGACGAATTCATCTCTAGAATCTGGACCAACCTCAATCAGAACTTCTCTTACCGAATAGGTAAACTTGATCGCGATGTTACCCTGAATCTTTTTGGTGGCTATACGCTCAATCATCAATACTCAAACCTAAGTGGCGACCGCTTTTTTTGGTCCATGAATGGTTTGCAAGGTCCGCAAGATTTATTTTTAGAAGATTACAATTTTGGTCGTTCTGATGTCAGTGGTTTTTGGTCGCAGCAGCGCATGGAGCGCCATGGTCAATTCCATACAGGCAATTCTGCGGGCAGCAACATCAATTGGCTCACAAGCGCAACTGTTTATGCGCAGCTACCTATTAAACCCAACTTCTTTGGCGTTTTTGCCGATTTTGGTGCGGGGCGCGGTACGTTTCAAACGGTTGATTTGTATTACAACGCCGGTGTAGCGCTCCGCCTCGGCAAAGTATTTGGCGTCTATTTCCCTTTAGTTTATGGCAATAATACCTTTTCTGGTGACCTCTTCACAAACTACGCACAAAACATTCGCTTTACGCTGCGCATCAATCCAGTCAATCGCTTGAGCTTACACGCGCTTTTAAATTCTTAATATGTCAGACAATCGCCTTTCTTTCGGTAAACTCTTTTGGCCAAGTTTCCTTGCTGTTTTTGTAGCAGGTTTGGTCGGTATGGTTTTTTTCTTTCTTGTATTGGGAGGTATTATTGGTTCTTTTGGCGATTTCGGCCCAGAGCCTCTTGCCTTGCAAAATAAAACAGTTTTGCACCTCAAGCTCTCCGGTACAGTTCAAGATGAATCCGCTGAATCTTTCGATCCGACAGCCTTTCGTCTAGATCGCACCATGGGCTTGCCAGAAATTCTTGTTGGGCTCCAAGAAGCAGCGCAAGATGCAAAAATCAAAGGTATTTTCTTAGAAATGAAAAGCCCGAGCATGGGCATGGCCACCGCAGAAGAACTCAGAACTGCGTTGCTAGATTTTCAGAAATCAGGTAAATTTGTAATTGCTTACTTAACGGGCGAGCAAATAAGTCAATTGGATTATTACGTAAGCAGTGCCTGTAAAGAAGTTTACGGCATGCATGGAGCATCATTTGTTTGGAGTGGGCTCCATGCCGAGAGTTACTTCTTCAAGAATTTACTTGACGAACTTCAGATTGGCGTTATGGTGGTCCGAGGAAAAGAAAATGACTTCAAGAGTGCCGTAGAGCCTTTCTACCGCAGCGAAATGTCGGACTCGAGTCGTTTGCAAATGCAAGTTTTATTGCAAGACCTCTGGAAGCAAAATCGAAACGATATTTCTGCGTCGAGACAACTAGACACCTCAACAATTGACTCATTGGTAAATGCTTTGGCCGTTCGAAATTTGGACCAAGCCGCAGCGCAAAAGTTACTCAACAAAACAATGTACCGAGGTGAGGTACTTACCTTACTCAAGAAAAAAGTAGGAATTGACGAAAACACACCATTGCGCTTGCAAACATTTGCAAAGTATGCAAGAGATACCTTTCACGACAACCAATTACTAGCGCGTCAAGAACGACACATAGCAGTGATCTTAGCGGAGGGCGATGTTGCAACCGAGGGAGATCAAATCAGTACTGAACGCATGACAAAAATGCTGCGTCAGGTCCGAGACAACGACGACGTAAAGGCGGTTATCCTTCGCATCAACAGTCCAGGTGGTTCGGCCTTAGCGAGTGAAGAAATTTGGAAAGAAGTTGCGCTTACAGCCGCTAAAAAAACCTTGTATGTCTCCATGGGCGACTACGCTGCCTCTGGCGGATACTACATCGCCATGCCAGCGCTTCAAATCTATGCCAATCCCATGACCATCACCGGTTCTATTGGCGTTTTTGGTGTTGTGCCTTACGCTGGTGATTTTTTAAAGAATAAATTAGGAGTCACTACCGATGAGGCGAGAACACACCGCTATGGTACCTTATCCTTAACCCAACGCCTGAATCCAGAAGAACTCAACTTCATGCAACTCGAAGTAGATGCCATTTATAACCAGTTTCTGAAACGCGTAAGCGAAGGTCGAAAATTGACTAAAAAGCGCGTGCAACAAGTGGCAAGAGGCAGAGTATGGACGGGAAAAAATGCTCAGCAACGCGGTTTGGTCGATGAATTGGGAGGTCTAAACGCAACTGTTCAAGCGCTGCAAAAGAAAGTTGGTGTCAAAGAGGTGGTATATTACCCTCAAAAAGAAGACGATACCTTTAGTAACATTTTGGCACTATTAGATGAAGAACTCGAAGGTGAAAAGAGTCATTCAAAAGTTCAAATTCCTGAAGATTTATTACTCTACTACCAAAAATATGCGCAAATAAAAAAAATGAAGGGCCTACAAATGCGCTTGCCCTTTTCCTTCTGTATCTATTGAAAAATATAGGTTTTTGTCAAGATATTGACATTTAAATAGTTAGGTTTTTGTAAATTGTTGAATAAATTTTTGTAATTATTAAACAATAATTATATATCATTGTTATTCAAATAATTATTGGCGGTATCCGAAAAGCCACAAAAAGAGTAGGAAAAACTAAACCTATCTATTTATGTTATTTTCTTTATCTAGTGCACTCAACGTGCAAGCTCTATTTGAAAAAGGTGATGTGTATACTTACACGGCATTTACCTTCTTCATTGGAACAATGGCCATGATGGCTGCAGCAGCATTTTTCTTTATGGAAATGCGCAACATGGAAGAGAAATGGAGAACCTCCATTTTAGTTTCTGGTCTCATCACTTTCATTGCCGCTGTTCACTATTATTACATGCGTGATTACTTCACAGCAACTTCTACATCACCAACGTTTTTCCGTTATGTAGACTGGATGCTTACAGTTCCACTCATGTGTGTTGAGTTCTATTTAATCACCAAAAAAGCAGGTGCTAAAACGAGCTTGTTATGGAAACTTATCTTTGCTTCTGTAGTAATGCTTGTAACTGGTTACTTCGGTGAAGCAGTAGATCGTGGCAATAGCGTTATGTGGGGTGTGCTTTCAGGAGCAGCTTACTTCTACATCGCTTACTTAGTTTGGTTTGGCGAAGTGGCCAAATTGGCAGAATCGGCTGGTCCGGCTGTAGCTAAAGCAACTCGCGTTTTGGCTTGGTTCGTATTGGTAGGATGGGCAATTTACCCACTTGGTTACATTATCGGTACACCGGGCGGTTTATTTGGCGCATTTGGTAGCGCTGATCCAAACCCTTGGATGGATGTTGTTTACAACATCGGTGATGCAGTTAACAAAATCGGTTTCGGTTTGGTTATCTATGCATTAGCTAAATCTGATTCTAAAGCATAATCATTTTACATATGATATGAAAAAGGGAGGCGAAAGCCTCCCTTTTTTTGTGCCAATTTTTTAGTTGTTTAGTAAAGTCTTGGAAAACTTTGCGGATCGAGGTCGTGCATCATGTCCAGGACTTTTTCGATGATGTCGTCGATGTTGGGCTTGCTGAAGTAGTCGCCGTCGGAGCCATAGGCAGGGCGGTGGTCTTTGGCAGCCATGGTTTGAGGCGCGAGGTCGAGGTGTTGGTAGCCGTTCTGTTTTACGAGAATTTGATCGAGCATAAAGGCGCTCGCACCACTGCTGACGTCTTCATCTACGATGAGTAGGGCATTGGTTTTGGCCAAAGACTTAGCGATAAGGTGCTCGGTGTCAAATGGAAGTAAAGTTTGGGCATCGATGAGTTCTACAGAAATATCCATTGCAGAAAGATGCTGTACGGCGAGTTCGCAAATATTGAAAGTAGAGCCGTAAGAAACGAGCGTGAGGTCTGTGCCTTCTTGTACAATTTCGGGAACGCCAAGCGGCTCGGTGAATTCTCCAAAATTAATGGGCATGCGTTCTTTACTGCGGTAGCCATTGAGCGGTTCAATCACGAGTGCAGGTTCGTCTGCTTGTAGTAAAGTATTGTAGAAGGCAGCTGCTTTGGTCATGTTGCGGGGTACGCATACGTGAATACCTCTCAAGGCATTGATGATCATTCCCATTGGCGATCCGCTGTGCCAAATGCCTTCTAGTCGGTGCCCGCGCGTAGAGACAATTAAAGGTGCTTTTTGTCCGCCTTTGGTGCGGTATTGTACCGTTGCGAGGTCGTCGGACATAATTTGAAGACCATAAAGCAGGTAGTCTAAGTACTGGATTTCGGCAATAGGGCGCAATCCGCGCATCGCCATACCGATGCCTTGACCGATAATTGTGCACTCTCGGATGCCGGTGTCGGAGACGCGCAGGTTGCCAAATTGTTCTTGTAATCCTTCTAAACTCTGATTGACACCACCGATTTTACCTGCGTCTTCGCCAAAAACAAGTACTTCTGGACGGTTCTCTAGGATGTGGCGGTAGTTTTCGCGCAAAATGATGCGGCCGTCTTCTAGTTGTGTTTCAGAAGTGTAGGCAACTGGTATTTTGGCAACGTTTGAAATGCTGTTCGCTGAGTTGGAGTAGAGGTAAGAGCTGTAGCGGTCTTGGGCTTTGAGCTGAATGCGTTGTACCCAAGCAACTAGGGCGCTGCGTTGTGGGCTTTGGTCGTGCATGCCTTGGCGCAAAAGCAAACGCGCTTGCGTGAGGAGGTCGCGGCGAATGCTGTCTTTTTCTTTGCTAAGCTGTTGGTGCATGTCGTTGGCACTTACATGTAGTGTATGTGCGGCATCGAAACTGGCTAAGATAGAAAGCAAATCGTTTTTATCTTCAATGATGTCTGCGGTGAAGGCCTGCCAAGCATTGTTTTTAGCGTTTCTCACGCGTTCTTTGGCAGTATTTGAAATGGCGTCGAGTTCTTCTTCGGTGGCTAAAACCAATCCTTTTTGTGCAAAAGACAAGATCCATTCTTTGAATTTGGCGATGCAGTCAAAATCGGTTTCCCATTGGAGGCGTTCTTCGGATTTGTAGCGTTCGTGCGAACCCGAAGTGGAATGCCCTTGTGGTTGGTTCACTTCTTTGACGTGTACCAAAACAGGAACGTGTTGATCGCGAGCGATTTGCACGGCTTTTTCGTAGGTTTCGCAAAGGTGTGCGTAGTCCCAACCTTTTGTAATGAGGATTTCGAAGCCTTTTTGGTCTGCATTGCGCTGAAAACCCGCTAGAGCATCTGAGATGCTGCCCTTAGTGGTTTGGAGTTCGCGTGGCACCGAAATGCCGTAACCGTCGTCCCAGACAGACATCACGAGCGGTACCTGCAGCACGCCAGCTGCATTCATGGTTTCCCAAAAAGGACCTTCTGAAGTGGAGGCGTCGCCGATGGTTCCGAAAGCCACTTCATTGCCGCCCGCACTGAATTTTTTGAAGGCCTCTAATTCTTTGAGTGAAGGATGCTCGCGGTAAACTTTAGAGGCTTGCGCCAAACCTAGTAAACGCGGCATTTGCCCTGCGGTAGGAGAGATGTCAGAGGAGCTGTTTTTTTGCGCCATGAGGTCTTTCCATTGGCCGTTGTTGTCTAAGTTGCGGGTGGCGTAATGCCCACCCATTTGACGGCCCGCAGATTGCGGCTCTATGTTTTCGTCTGTATGGGCGTAGAGCCCAGCAAAGTATTGTTCTAGGGTGAGGGCTGAAATAGCCATCATGAGGGTTTGGTCGCGGTAGTAGCCAGAGCGGAAGTCTCCGTTTTGGAATTGTTTGGCTAATGCAATTTGAGCAAGCTCTTTGCCATCGCCAAAAATGCCAAATTTGGCTTTCCCAGTGAGTACTTCTTTGCGCCCCAATAAGGAGGCTTCTCTGGATTCACAAGCAAGTTGGAAATCTTGGATAACTTGTTGCTTGAAACTATTGAAGTCGAGTTGCTCGCTTGTTGCTTGCGCTTTTTCTTTGGCCATTTTCAGTTGATTGCCTACAAATATACGTAAAATGGACCTGATTTTTGTTGTAAAATGTGCAATTTTGCCCTTGATGAAAGCTCTACAACTCGAATTATGCGCTGCCTCTGTGGAGGCACTCACGCTAGCCAAGACTCACGGTTTTGACCGCATTGAACTCTGTCAGAATCTTGAGCAGGGTGGCCTTACGCCATCTGCTGGTCTTATTGGGCAGGCCTTGAACTTAGGTTTAGAGACACACGTGCTGATTCGGCCTCGCGCAGGTGGTTTTCATTACGAGCAAGCTGAAATCGAGGTCATCCAACGGGAAATCGAATTTTGTAAAAACCTTGGAGTGCAGGGTGTGGTTGTAGGTTTACTCAAGTCAAATTTTGAATTGGACAAATCTTTGCTTCAAGATTTAATGCAGTTGGCTCCTGAGCTAGACTGGACCTTCCACCGCGCCTTCGACGAAAGTTTAGATTGGAAACGTTCACTGGACGTTCTTATGGAACTGGGTTTCAAAAGGGTGCTTACTTCAGGCTTTGCCTCCAATGTAGAGATAGGTTTACCGATTCTTTTGCAGATGTGCGAATATGCAAACGGCCGTATTGAAATCATGGCAGGCGGCGGCGTAAATGCCGGGAATATCGCTAAGTTGGCTCAAATTCCAAACATTGCCGCCGTGCATTTTTCGGCTACTCAAAAAGAATTATTAGACGAAGATTCTGCTTTTTCAGAGACCATTTTAAAGGTGAGTGAAACCCGTCTGAAACGCATCCTATCGGCAATCTAAGGTAGCTCAAATTTATTTGCGTACCTTTGCACCACTTCGGCGGGTAAAAAATGTTGTTTACCACGTCCGAAAATCAAGATTACATGTTATTTAATGAATTACCCCTGGAGCAGAAGCTCCTCCAAGCCATCGCTGAAAAAGGCTATACAAATGCAACCCCAATCCAAGAAAAAGCCATTCCACCTATTCTAGAAAAACGAGACCTCATCGGTCTAGCACAAACCGGAACAGGAAAAACTGCAGCTTTTGCCATTCCAATTTTGGAGTTATTGCACGCCAAAAAACCGCTAGATGGAGGCATTCAAGCACTCATTGTAACACCAACCCGAGAGCTTGCCATTCAAATCGCCGATAATTTCAAAGCTTACGGTAAGCATTTAGGTTTGCGTTCGTTGGTTATTTTCGGTGGTGTAAAAGCACACGCGCAAATTCAGACCCTCAAGCAAAAGCCTGCTATTCTTATTGCTACGCCGGGTCGTTTACTCGATTTACATCAGCAAGGATTCGTCAACCTCAAGCAGTTGTCTATTTTTGTTTTGGATGAGGCTGACCGCATGCTAGACATGGGTTTCATTCACGACGTCAAACGCATCGTGAAGCTTTTGCCTAGAGAACGCCAAACGCTTTTGTTTTCGGCAACCATGCCAAATGAAGTCAAAAATCTAGCGCAAAGTTTACTACAAGATCCCATTGAAGTTACCGTAACACCAGTTTCGTCAACAGTTGAACGCATAGATCAATGCATGATCCACGTTGCCGACCGCAAACACAAAGAATCTTCTTTGGTGGACTTACTCAAGAAAGACAAAGCAGAAAGTGTATTGGTTTTCTCCAGAACCAAACACGGCGCCGATAAATTAGTGCGAATGCTCGGTAAAAACAAGCTAGAGGCCATGGCCATTCACGGCAATAAGTCTCAAAATGCACGTCAGATGGCGCTCAATCATTTCAAGGAAGGTAAAATCCGAATTTTGGTCGCTACCGATATTGCCGCCCGCGGCATCGATATTTCTGGGCTTGACCTCGTGATCAATACCGACGTACCAACAGTTGCAGAAACCTATGTGCACCGCATTGGCCGCACAGGCCGCGCAGGGCGAGAAGGTCGTTCCGTTATTTTCTGTGAGCCTGAAGATCACAAATACTTCAAGGCCATTGAAAAACTAATTGCAAAAAAAATACGGGTTGAATAACCCGTATTTTTTTTGTTTAATATGTTGATGCTTGATTTAGATCGCTGCAATTTTATCCGACATATATTCGCCGGCTTTTAATTTGTCTACGATTTTAGAGAAGCATTCGATGGTGTATTTGACATCTTCTAGGGTGTGAACTGCCGTAGGGATAAGGCGCAAAATGATCATGCCTTTTGGAACTACTGGATAAACAACCATTGAACAAAATACATTGTAGTTTTCGCGGAGGTCAAAGATAAGGTTGGTTGCCTCTGGAATGGAGCCGCTGAGGTAAACTGGCGTAACACAGCTGTCAGTTGGGCCGATTTCAAAACCTGCTTCTTTCAAGCCATTTTGAAGCGCATTGGTGTTTTCCCAGAGTTTGTCTTTGAGCTCAGGGTGCTTGCGCATGAGGTCGAGGCGCGTGAGTAGGCCAGAAACCAATGCTGCAGGCATGGCTTTGGCAAAAATTTGCGAGCGCATGTTGTAGCGGAGGTATTCAACTACTTGTTCGTCTGAAGAAATAAAGCCGCCGATGAGCGCGAACGATTTGGCGAAAGTACCGAAGTAGATATCTATGCCGTCTTGGCAACCTTGCTCTTCGCCGGTTCCGGCACCAGTGGCGCCAAGTACGCCAATACCATGTGCGTCGTCTACGAATAAACGGAAGTTGTATTTTTCTTTGAGGGCAACGATTTCTTTGAGTTTGCCTTGGTCACCGCGCATCCCGAATACACCTTCGGTGATCACGAGGATCGCACCGCCGGTTTCGGCCGCAAGTTTGGTGGCGCGTTGCAGTTGTTTTTCGCAGTCATCGACTTCGTTGTGCTTGAACACAAAACGCTTGCCCATGTGTAGGCGTACGCCATCGAGGATACAAGCATGCGATTCGGCGTCGTAAACAATGACGTCGTGGCGATCTACTAAACAATCAATTGCAGAAACAATGGCTTGGTAGCCGAAGTTACATAAAATGGTGTCTTCTTTGCTGACAAAAGCAGAGAGTTCGTTTTCGAGTTGTTCGTGGTAGTTTGAATTACCAGACATCATGCGTGCTCCCATTGGCGAGCCAAAACCGTAGATAGCTGCAGCGTCCGCGTCTGCTTTGCGTACTTCAGGATGGTTGGCCAAACCGAGATAGTTATTGAGCGACCAATTGAGTTTTTCTGTGCCTCTGAAATTCATGTGAGGACCAATTTCGCCTTCTAATTTGGGGAAGGTGAAGTACCCGTGAGATTCTTTGGCATGCATTCCGAGTGGTCCGCGGTTTGCCTTGATTTTTTCGAAGATATCTGCTGACATGCTGCTATTTTTCTGCAAAGTTAAGGGAATATAAATTCTAAATGTGTTAAAGTGTGCTTAGTTTTCAACAAGCTTTTCACTTAAATAGTTCGCTGTAGTGTTGTCTTTCAGCTGTATAAAGTCTTTTGGGTGCCCGCTAAAAAGTAAATTTCCGCCGTTCTCTCCGCCGTCGGGCCCGAGGTCAATAATGTGGTCAGCGCATTTGATGACTTCCATGTTGTGTTCAATCACCACTAGAGAGTGGCCTTTATCTAGTAAGGCGTTAAATGCGATCAATAGTTTTTCGATGTCGTAAAAATGCAAGCCTGTTGTGGGTTCGTCAAAAATAAAGAGGGTAGGCGTGCCTTGGTTGCCCTTGCTTAGAAAGGAACCGAGTTTGATGCGCTGTGCTTCTCCGCCTGACATCGTGCTAGAGGATTGCCCCACGGTTAAATATCCAAGTCCGACGTCTACCAGTGGTTGGATTTTTTCGGCAACTTTTTGGGCGAGTTTGTCTGGGTCTTCGCTAAAGAAGTCTAACGCTTCTTGTAAGGTCAGCTCAAGTAAGTCTGAAATAGACTTTTCTCGGTACAAAATTTCTAAGGTTTCGGTTTTGTAGCGCTTGGCTTTGCAGTGATTGCAGGGGAGCTGAACATCGGCCATAAATTGCATAGAAACCGTAATGTTGCCTTCTCCTTCGCAGATTTCACAACGGCCGCCCGCCACGTTAAAAGAAAAATACCCAGGCTTGTAGCCTCTTAATTTGGCTAATGGCTGCCTGGCGTAAATTTCGCGAATATCGTCAAATGCCTTCACGTAAGTGATCGGATTGCTGCGCGAGGATTTTCCGATGGGGTTTTGATCTATAAATTCAACGTGGCCAATCTTTTTGATGTCGCCACTTAAGCCATTGCATTTGCCAATTAAATCACTGCTGAGGCCTAATTCTTTGCGCACAAGTGGGTAGAGTAGTCTTTTGATCAGGGTAGATTTGCCAGAACCCGATACGCCAGTTACGCAAACGAGTTGCCCGAGCGGGATTTGTACATCGATGTTCTTGAGGTTGTTTTGACGCGCATTGTGAATTTGTAGCTGCCCAAGTGCAGTCCTGGTGCGCAAGGGAAGTGCAATTTGTTTGCGGCCCGTGAGGTATTGTGCAGTGAGCGAAGCGCTGCTTTCTAAGGCTTTGAAGTCGCCCTGGAACACTAAATGACCTCCTTGCGAGCCTGCAAGTGGGCCGATATCTAAAATCTCATCTGCGGCCCGCATGATTTCTTCTTCGTGTTCCACCACCAAAACGGTATTGCCCTGATTTTTCAGGGCAATGAGGACCTCAATTAATTTTTTGGTATCCCTCGGATGTAGGCCAATGGAGGGTTCATCGAGAATGTACAACGAACCTACCAAACTAGAGCCAATAGAATTGGCGAGTTGAATGCGCTGCGCTTCTCCACCGGAAAGGGTGTTAGAGTTTCGGTTGAGGGTGAGGTAACCAAGACCAACTTTTTGTAAATAAGCCAAGCGCTGCTCAATTTCGGGTAAGATATGCTTACACACCTTTTGCTCATGCGCATTAAGTGCTAATGCTTGAAAATAAGCCAAAGCGTCGTCTATGCTCATCAGGACAACATCTTGGATGCTCTTGCCTGCTATTTTGACGTAGCCTGCATCTTTGCGCAAGCGGGTGCCGTTGCAGTCGGGGCAAATTGTCTTGCCTCTGTAGCGAGAGAGTAGTACTCTATATTGTATTTTATAAGTCTGACTTTCAATTTGTTTAAAGAACTCATTTAAACCAATAAAATAACTGTTTCCTGTCCAGAGTAACTGGTATTGAGCAGGGCTGAGTTCCTGAATAGGTCGGTGTATCGGGAAGTCAAACTTGCTCGCTTGATACAACAAGCGTTGGAGGTATTCCTGCATGTTTTCGCCTTTCCAAGGGGCCACGGCTCCTTCGTAAATGCTTTTGGTGCGGTCTGGAAAAACGAGTTCTTCATCAATGCCGAGTGTCATGCCGTAGCCTTCGCATTTTTTGCAAGCGCCGTAAGGGTTGTTGAAAGCAAAGAAGGCAGATGTAGGTTCTTCGAAGCGCAGTCCGTCGGCTTCGAAGCGTCCATTGAAATGCGCCAATTCTTTGCTTTGCGCATTGTACAAGCTGCATTCTCCCTTACCTTCTGCAAAAGCACGTTCGATTCCTTCCGAAAGTCGGCTTTGTTGTGGGAGTTCGCGTGGGCTGTTTTTGAGTCGGTCAATGACCACCCAGATTTGTTCGGGTAATTCGGAAAAGGGTTCGAGCTCGTCGATCAGGACAAACTGACCATTAAAAAATAATCTTGTAAAACCTTCTTTGTTAAGAAGTTGTATATTTTTATTTAAATCTTCAATAGAGTTAAATGAGAGCGCGTATAAAATGGCAAATGGGTCTTCTGTCCAGTGTTGGTCTAGGAATGCGATGACGTCCTTGGTTTGGTGTTTGAGAACGGCGCTTCCGGAAACAGGTGAGTAGGTGGTGCCAATGCGGGCAAATAATAATTTGAGGTAGTCGTAGATTTCGGTGCTGGTGCCTATGGTAGATCTTGGGTTGCCGCTGCTAACCTTTTGTTGAATAGCGATGGCTGGCGACAAACCTTTGATGTCGTCAATTGCAGGCTTGTCTAAGCGTCCTAAGAACTGACGCGCATAGGCTGACATGCTTTCGATGAAACGACGCTGTCCTTCGGCAAAAATGGTATCAAAGGCAAGACTGGATTTCCCAGAGCCCGAAACCCCGGTAATCACGGTGAGTTTGCCGTGTGGGATGCGCACGTCGAGTCCTTTGAGGTTGTGTTCGCGCGCTCCTTTAACCGTGATAAATTTTTCCATATGCAAAAGTAAAATTTCTTTACTTTTAGTGCTTTAAAAATAGTTGAATGTCCCAAAACTCTTTATTCCGTAAAAAAACCGTTGAATCCATTATGGCGCAAGTGCGTGCCAATGAAGTTGCCGGCGACACCCACGGACTCAATAAGCACCTCAAACTTCGAGATTTAATCGCCTTCGGTATTGCCGCCATTATTGGCGCTGGTATATTTTCTACAATAGGACAAGCTTCTGCGCAGGGCGGACCAGCAGTCATTTTTCTGTTTTTATTTACAGCGCTGGCCAGTGGCTTTGCAGCTTTTGCTTATGCTGAGTTTGCATCTATGGTTCCGGTGGCGGGTTCAGCCTATACCTATTCCTATGTTGCATTTGGGGAACTCATCGCCTGGATCATCGGTTGGGCGCTCATTATGGAGTATGCCATCGGAAATATCACCGTAGCAATATCTTGGAGTGATTATTTAACTACAATGCTTGAACAAATTCATATTCAAGCAATTGGATTGAAAGGAATTCACCTTCCGGACTGGATGCAAATGGATTACCTTAGCGCCTCGAAAGGGTACAGCGAAGCGCTGCAATTCTTGAAAAACGGGGGTGATTTAAAGAATTTAGAACCGGTACTCCTGCAAGCGCGCGAGGCTTGGTTAACGGCTCCAAGAATTGGTTCCTTGCATTTAGTTCTTGATATTCCAGCGCTCTTTATTATTGTGCTGATCACTTGGTTGGTTTACCGCGGCATCAAAGAAAGCCGCAATGCATCCAATGCAATGGTGATCATTAAGCTTGCGGTTATTTTATTGGTCATTGCCGTTGGGGTGTTTTATATCGACATGAAAAACTGGACCCCTTTTGCACCTGAAGGCATCAGTGGTGTTCTTAAAGGTGTTTCTGCCGTATTCTTCGCGTACATTGGTTTTGATGCCATTTCTACTACTGCCGAAGAATGCGAAAACCCACAGCGCGACCTCCCTCGCGGCATGATGTGGGCCATTATCATCTGCACCGTTCTCTATATCGTTATTGCCCTCATTCTAACCGGAGTTGTTCCTTACAACCAGCTTGCCGTCGGTGAGCCACTTGCTTTTGTGTTTGAGCAAATCAACTTGCCCAAAATGACGTTTATCATTTCGATATCAGCAGTTGTCGCAATGGCTTCGGTATTACTTGTCTTTCAGATGGGGCAGCCGCGCATTTGGCTGAGCATGAGCCGCGATGGTTTATTGCCTAAACGCTTTTCCAAAATTCACCCCAAGTACAAAACACCATCTTTTGCTACAATAGTGGTGGGTTTTGTGGTCGCTATTCCTGCACTTTTCATGAACCTCACCATGGTAACAGATCTTTGCTCCATCGGAACGCTTTTTGCTTTTGTATTGGTTTGTGGCGGTGTTTTGGTCTTGCAAAATAAGCCAGACGTGCAACGAGGTTCTTTCAAAACACCTTATGTAAATGCGGGTTTTGTGCTCCCTTTCTTATTTTTGTGCGCCCTTATTTATTTCTACACGTCCAATGCGCTCTTCAGTTATTTACAATTTAAAAATTGGTCCGATTTCGGACAAAAAATCCCTTCGCTCATTTTTTGGGCGTTCAGTATTTTCTTAACTATTGTGAGTGTTCCTAAAAAATTATCGCTCATCCCGACCTTAGGTCTGCTTAGTTGCCTTTACATGATGAGTGAAATCCCGCTACAAAACTGGATTTACTTTGGCATTTGGTTGCTTGTGGGCTTGGTCATTTACTTTACTTACAGCAGAAAGCACTCGAAGTTAAACGAGGCTAATGCCTGATTCAATAACCGAAGCTTTGCTCGATGCCGTGGATAAACGAATGGATGACCTTGATATGGATTTCTTGTGCGCGGTCGGCAAAAGGGCTAAATGGCGCTCTGATTTCAAGATCGGCTAGGCCAGCTAATTGACCGCCATCTTTGCCTGTCAAAACAATAGTATGAATACCCTTTGCTTTGGCAGCTTCAACAGCCAACATGACATTTTTTGAATTACCAGAAGTCGAGATGCCGAGTAAGACATCTCCAGTTTGGCCCAAGCCTTCGACGTATCTAGAAAAAACGTGGTCGTAGCCGTAGTCATTGGCGACGCACGAAAGGTGAGATGGGTCTGAAATAGAAACCGCGGCAAGTGCGGGGCGGTTATTGCGGTAGCGCCCAGAGAGCTCTTCTGCAAAATGCATGGCATCGCACATTGAGCCTCCGTTGCCACAACTCATGATTTTATGACCATTTGCCAAGGCCCGATGCATCATGGCAATCCCCTTTTCTATTTTTTCCATGTTCTCAGCGGTGCTGAAGGCTTCTAAAACAGCTTGTGCTTCTTGAAATTCGGCGAGTATGTTGCGGACGGTCATGCGATATTTTTCATCAAAAGTAAGAAAACGCACCCACGCGCCCAACGAATCTTTTATCTTTGAGCAATGAATCACACGTCTTATTTTCAAAATAAAGTCATCTGGATCACAGGTGCTTCTTCTGGTATAGGCGAAGAACTTGCCTTGCAATTGGCAAGAGCAGGTGCCAAACTCATCTTGTCGGCACGAAATGAAGAGAAACTTCGCCACCTTCAGGAAAAATTAGAGAATCATAACCAGCACTGTGTTGTGCCGCTTGATTTAGCAAATCTTTCCAATTTAAGTGAAATAACCTCAGACATCTTGTTAAACTGCGGGCGTATTGATATCCTCATTAATAATGGAGGTGTGTCGCAGCGCGCAAGTGCCAACGATACCTCCATGGAAGTGAATCGACAATTAATGGAGGTGAACTTTTTTGGCAACATTGCCCTCGCAAAAGCGGTGCTTCCTATTTTTCGCACACAAAAAGCAGGACAATTTTTGGTGGTGAGTAGTATTGCAGGCAAATTTGGTTTTCATTTGCGTTCCATTTACAGTGCCTCAAAAGCGGCTTTGGTGGGATACTACGAAAGTTTAGCCATGGAAGAAGCAACAAACGGAATTCGGGTAACCATCGCTTTTCCTGGTAAAATCAATACGCCGATTTCAAAAAGTGCTTTAACCGCTGAAGGCGCGGCTCATGGTCAGATGGATCAAAACCAAGCGAGCGGAATGCCAGTCGAACAATGCGTGAACCAAATGTTGAATGCCTTGGCCAGTGGTAAGAGGGAAGCCCTCATTGGAGGTAAAGAATTGATAGCTGTTCAGCTCAAGCGGTTTTTGCCGCGTTTGTTTTGGAAAATCATTCCCAAACAAAGTGCTACCTAAATCATAGACATAAAAAAAGGGCCGTCTCACCGAGACAGCCCTTTTTTATTTCAGAAGATCTGAATTAGTTTACGTTTTTAGAAAGGTCTGCACCTGCTTTGAAACGAACTGTGTTTTTTGCTGCAATTTGGATAACAGCACCTGTTTTAGGGTTGCGACCATTGCGTGCGTTTCTTTTAGAAATACCAAAAGATCCGAAACCTACTAAAGAGATAGTATCTCCTTTAGATAAAGCGCCAGTAGTTGCGCTTACAAATCCATCTAATGCACGTTTTGCATCAGCTTTAGACAATCCTGCAGACGCTGCGATTGCGTCGATCAATTCAGCCTTGTTCATAATAATTTAGTTTTAATTAGTTAGTAATTAATTATGGAAACAAATATATCGGAATATCAATGCCAACAAAGGTTTCACGCAAAAAAAAGTGCTAAAATGTTGAAAAAATGGTCATTTTGTTGATAAAGCAGGTTAAAATGCCCGTCTGTATTAGGTTTTACGAACATTTTTGACTCAATTTTGTAATATGCAAATGAAGGTAGGAATCATCGGATCAGGTATAGGTGCGCTCGCAAGTGCTATTGAACTCAGGAAATTAGGTTTAGAGGTACACGTATTTGAAGCCAATGAAGTCATCGGTGGCAAAATTGTCGAACAACACCTCACTGACTACCGTTTTGACATGGGACCGTCTGTATTTACGGAGCCAGCCTTACTTCAAGATTTAATGAAAGGGCTAGACCCCAGCGCAACTTTCGCCTTTCGTCAATTAGCGGAGTCTTGTCGCTATTTTTTTAAGGATGGTCAAAACATCGTGGTTCCGGTCGGAAAAGAAAAGGTTGCGCAAGCCGTGGCAACAACCTTTGGTGAAGATTTGCAACAGACCAAAAATTACTTGAATCGAATGGAGGCCAATTACAAGGCAATTTATCCGGTTTTTATTCAGGTTTCTTTGCATCGTTTCAAGCAGTTTTTGAATGTTTCTTTATTCAAAGCACTTGCAAGGTTGTTTAAATACGGCCTGCATCAGACCATGCATCAACAAAACAAGGTGTTTTTCAAAAATCCTAAAACCATTCAGTTATTTGACCGCTTGGCTACTTATAACGGGAGTTCGCCTTATCTCGCTCCAGCGATGCTCAATATCATTTCACAACTCGAATTCAACGAAGGGCCAGCGATGCCTGTGGGCGGAATGGTTCAAATTACGCGTCAAACGCATGCGTTGGCTTTACAGCACGGTGTGGCGTTTCACACCAAAGAACGCGTTACCGCCATTCAAAACCGAAACAATAGAGTAGTTGGTCTTCAAACAGAAAAGGGTTCGTACAACTTCGATATAGTAGTGTCTAACATGGATGTGCACTATACTTATGAAAAACTCCTGCCTTACCTAAAGGCACCGCGCTTTTTACTCCAACAAGAAAAATCGAGTTCAGCGGTGGTCTTCTATTGGGGTATCAATCGTACGTTTGATGAACTGGGCGTCCACAACATTTTCTTTGCTGCAGATTATCAAGCCGAGTTTAAGGCCATTTTTCAAACCAAAACGCTCCACCCAGACCCAACAGTTTATATCCATATTTCTTCCAAAGTGGAAAAAGATGATGCGCCAGAAGGCAAAGAAAACTGGTTTGTCATGGTGAACGCTCCAATAAACGTTGGCCAAGATTGGGACAGCGAAATTCAATTGCTACGCACACGCATCTTAGAGAAGTTGTCCTTGTCTTTGAAGACCGACATCGAACCCCTCATCGAAGTCGAGCAAATCAATGAGCCGCGTTTAATCGACGCGCGCTATAGCGGTAAACAAGGTTCTATCTACGGCAACGCCTCCAACAACGCCTTTGCGGCTTTTCTCAGACACCCGAACTTTTCCAAACAATTAAAAGGCTTGTATTTTGCGGGTGTCACCGTGCATCCGGGCGGCGGCATTCCGCTAGCTATCAATAGCGCAAAAATAGTCGCGCGCTGCGTGCAAGAAGACTACCCTAGTCTTCGAAAATGAGTTGGTAAGTTTCTACTTGAGCTAGTTTTGCGGTTTTGTCTTTGAATGATCCCGTTACAGAAAAGAAAGCGAGGTAAATGGGTTCATTTATGGCTTGTAGGGATCTGGGTTCATTTAAAATAAGATCAAAAAATTGCCGAACGGTTTTGGTTGCTTTTACTTGTGACCCCGAAACATAAACGTTAGCGTCAAAACGGTGCCAGTCATAGTGCTGTGGATCATAAAACCAGTAACTGAACCTATCGTTGTCTTGTAAAAAAAGCTCCTGGTCTACATTGAATTCCGACTCGACACCCGCTTTGTTTCCTACTTGCTGAAAATCAGGGAATCGATTCTTTTGGGCTTTATAAGATACGATAGGACTTTCGCTACAGTGCACAAAGACACCGTCTAGGCTATCCAAAGTTACCTGAATAACGAAGGGCTCTTTTTTGAGTCGAACTACACTGTTCTCAATTTTGACAACTTCACCATTTTGCGTAAATGAAATATGGTATGACTGCCCATAGGCGAGGTGCCCCAAGGTGAGCAACGACAATATAATTTTGAATAACGTCCGTAAAATCATGGAATAAAGTTATAGAAATAATCAGCTACTTTGAGCAAAAAAAAGATGGATCATTTCTCTTGTGATAAAGTATTAAAAGTAATACCTTTACTTCGTAATTTACTTCGTAATTTGCTTCGATATGAAATCAAGTGAATTACATCGCTTAATTCTTCAAAATGGATGGCTTTTTTTAAGAAGTTCCGGAAGCCATTTCATTTATGAGAAAAATACAAAGCGATATCCAGTTCCTTATCATGGATCAAAAGAGGTTGGGAAAGGGATTGAGAAGAAAATAAGAAAGGAAATGAAACTTGAGTCATGAAAAAATCATCCTACAAAGCAATCATTGAACGTAGCAAAGATGCCTATTGGGCATACATTCCGGAACTTGAAGGTGTGAGTGGTGTTGGAGAAACCGTTCAAGAAGCCAAACAATCCATGCTAGAAGGGCTATACCTTCAACAAGAGTTAGGAAATCTGCCTTCTCAACAAATTGCCTTTGACTATCATTTTGACGTGGTTAGTTTGCTGAACTATTTTAAGGGTATACTTACCAATGCAGCATTTGAAAGATTGACGGGGATCAATCAGCTACAGATGAGCCATTATGCAAATGGCTTGAAAAAACCACGAAAGGCCCAAAGACAAAAAATAGAAAAAGCCCTTCATCAGCTCGGCGAAGATTTGCGAAGCATTTATTTATAACTATTCCCTCCCACGCAAAGCAAGAATCGCGGTCTGAACCTCTACCACAATTTCTTCTACAGAAACACCTTTCGCCAAAGTGGCAGCGCCGATTTTGACTTCAGCTTCAAACGGAACTGGTAAAAATGAGCCTTTTGGAAGAATTTTGCCAGTGCCTTCTATCCAGACAGGAATGAAGGGAATGTGAGGAAATGCCTTTAACAAGACGCCAATACCGGATCTGAAGGCTTGCATTTCGCCTGGTTTGCCGCGGGTGCCTTCCGGGAAAAAGACCAATGAATGTCCTTTTTTTAGTTTTTGTTCGAGTAGCTGCAGGGCATTGTCTTTTTGCTTGATGAGTACCGTATTGACAAAAAGATTAGAGATGAATGCTAGCCATTTCTTCTTGCCAAAATAGGTGGCAGTGGCTACGGGGTGGGTTTTGATCAATAAGCGGATGGGCAGACTCGACAACAAGGCCATTGTGTCGACATGACTATTGTGATTGGCCACAACAATAAATTGTTTCTGCCCATGGTATGCGCCTTTATTTCTGATCCTGACACCCACTATTTTCAGCAGGACAGGCATTACCAATTTGTAAATAAAGATCAATAGCACCAACTTCATTGATCAATAGCAAATTAAATAAACGTAATAAAAGAAAAAAGGAGCGCTCAGTGCCAAAGAATCGATGCGGTCTAGGATGCCGCCGTGTCCTTTGATGGCAGTGCCGGTGTCTTTGAGCCCGAAGTCGCGCTTGATAGCCGACACAATGATGTCGCCAACAAAGCCCATGCAAGCGATGAGCAAGCCTGATCCGAGCGCTTGTATTGTTGTAAATGGCGTTAAAAAACGCAGTAAATAAGCCGCCACAATGGTGCTCAACAAGCCACCAATGAAACCTTCCCAAGTTTTGTTTGGGCTTATTTTTTCGATGATTTTGTGTCGACCCAATAGTTTTCCCCAAGTGAACTGGAACACATCGTTCATTTCGGTCAAGAACACTACGAATAGCAGCAGACCCCGCCCACCCGCATTGAAATGAGGTAGCTCGGGCAGGGAGAGCAAATAAGCTAAATGACTGATCGAAAAAACAGTGAGCATAAGGTGGGTTGGAATGACACTCATTGAGCGTGCGATGTCTTGGGTATGACCTTTTAATACCAATAAAAACGGGATGAACGTAAACATCCCGACAGGAATCAAAATCAGAAAGGGGACAAACCAACCCATATAGGCAAAGCCGTATTGAAGTGGAACAGCTAGATAAGCCCAAAAAATAATACTGCGGTCTTCAAGGCGTGCATTTTTACTAATGCTTGCAATTTCTCTGAGCGCAGCAAAGGACAGCAGTCCGAAAGCAATAAATGAAATGGCTGGGTGCACAACTGCTGCAGTGGTAAATATGCCTGCCATTATCCACCACGATTTGGTGCGCGTCATGAGTTCGTCTACCTGCGGCCCGGGCTTCATTTTCTTCCAAATCCAAAAAAGCGTTGTGGCAAAAACAAGCACGCCTAAGATCACCAAGATCATTTGTTGGATTTCCGTCAGGTCTTTAAAGTACTGCATTTTTCAATCTTTTGAAGGTACTCCAAATCAACAAGCCAAAAACAAGTAACCAAATCCAAGTGAGATACGGATTGATAGGCGCTTTGAATAAAAATAAAAAGCTGAGCACACCAACTACCAATGCGCGGTCGGATTTACCCATGGGGCCGTCATAGCGGCGCGCTCCACCCAAGGCTTGACCCAGTAAGCCCGCAAATTCATTGAGTACACTCAAGAGCAAGAAACACATGACCCAGACCTGATCCATTGCAAACAGCACGTAAAGCGGATAGTAGAGCACGATATCAGAGATAACATCGCCCATTTCATTGAGCAGCGCGCCCATTTTGCTTTGCAAATTGTATTGGCGCGCCATCATGCCGTCGAGCGCATTGAGTGCCATGCGCAGCAACAAAACGATTGGCATGAGGATCAGCGCAATTGTGCGGTCGCCATAAAGTGCATAAATGCCCATTGCCAGCGATAACAGAATGCCTAACAAAGTCAAAAGATTTGGCGAGACCCCCCATTTGCGCAAGCGTTGCAAGAGCGGTTGCAAGAGCGCTTGAAATTTGGGTTTGAGCTGGTAGACGGAAATCATGGCTTCGTTTTGATAAATGGATTTTCTACTGGGCTGTAGGTATTCAGGGTGCTTCCAAAATGACCGTATTTGAAAAAATGCAGGAGAGCTGCGCCATAAACTTCCGGATGCGTATACATTTGGTCGTGATTCAATGGAACGTATTTGGCATCTTGATATTGCTGCGCAAAACAGTCGGGTTCAAAACAATAAGGTCCTAATTGCGCAGCGGTTGCTTGATTTTTGCGCACAATTCCGGTCGCATAGCATTCCAATAACAAGCCTTTTTGGATGCTACTGTCGTTCATTGGGAGATACGGCGTTTGATGTAAATCGTACATGATTGGTCCGAAGACAAAATAGTTAGGGATTTTATACTTTGTGATCAAAATATAAGGAGCGCGTTCTTGCAGCGCACTGCGGTCATAAACGATGCTTTTGATATTCGGATGCGCTGTTGTTTGTAGCCAATGATCTTGCAGCCAGGCATTGATGCTCCAAGAACCAATAATGTACGCAAAAACATGCACTTTTTCATAGTTGGCTAGCCCCTTCTTTTTCCAGTAGCTATCTAGGTTGTGTACTGTTTGCTCAAGTGATTTTCTTGAAATGTAATTCGGCACATAAACATCGTAAGCCGTGGTGTCAAAGTACTTCTTCAAATTTTGCAGACTATGGTATTTGGAACCAAAACCAGTTAAAATAAGTATTGCCTCTTTTTGTTTGGGCTTGTTTTTTTTCGCTGCGGGTTTGCCAAACAATGTTTGAGGAACTGCATTCGGTTCTTGTTCTAGGTATTGATTTAAATCCCCTTCCAAAACGGCGTATTCATTCTTGGTAAATTTAGTTTTGGTATAATGGTATAAATCTTCAATGAGTTCATTCGGGGTACTGATCAAAAAAGCAAGCCCCGGATTGATTTTTGTTTCTCTGAGTACTTTCTTGACGGCGTCAGTACAATTATTGGCGAATAGGGTCCATGGTTTGTTGAGGTTGTATTGATCACTAACTTCTTCGAGTTGGTCTATATCACAGGATGCTGATGTGAGTTGAAGTACGAGTTCTGGATTTGTTTTTTGGTGTTGAATGATACTGCGGTCGTAGTTATACGCTTGATCATAGGTTAAATGCTGCGCTTTAAATGCGCCTCCATCTTGTTTGCGGTATTTTGTGTAGTAAGTGAGCTGTGTGCTATCTCTACCAAATGCAAAACTGATATGACCTGCGCCTGATGAGGTTTGGGCGCTTGAAAAAACAAATAGATAGATATAAACAACGCTCGAGAACATAAAGCAAATATCGTTAAGTTGTTGCAAAAAGCGAAACGGAATCTAGAAAGTAGGCGTAGGGCACTTGCGATAAATGCAACTAAAGCAACAAATAGAACTTTAGGGCATAAAAAAAGCCCAGCTGAACTGGGCTTTGAGTAGCGAGACCGAGAGTTGAACTCGGGACCTTAGGGTTATGAATCCTACGCTCTAACCAACTGAGCTATCTCGCCATATGCGGGTGCAAATATAAAGAGAATTTTAAATTTCTTTACAATTTAGCCACAACTAATTCATTTTTTCAGTTGTTCTTGAATAAATGTCGCTAAAGTTTGAAGGCGCTCTGAGGAGAAATCAAATGGCACTCCTGCAGTCTCATAAATGTTGGACATAGAAGTGGTGTAACCCAATGCCAGCGCTTTTTTATAATTGGCAATTGCAGTCGGATAATTTTCGAGGCTGTTTTTCCAGACGCCAAGCGCACCAAGTTGGGCAATTCCGTATTCAATATAATAAAAAGGCACTTCGAATAAATGCAATTGGCGTTGCCAAGCACTTTGAACCAAATCTTCATAACCGGTCCAATCGGTGAGGCCCGTGCCAAAATCGCTTGCTAACTGGGTCCAGTAAGCTGATCTTTCTTCGAGCGTATGCGTTGGGTTTTCGTAAATCCAGTGCTGAAATGCATCGATTTGTGCTATCCAAGGCAAGACTTTTAGCGTACCTTCAATTTGTTCGCGCATGGCACGCGCGTGTGCTTGAGGCTCATAAAATTCAGTCCATTGGGGCATGCTTAAAAGTTCCATCGACATGGAGGCCAATTCGGCAACTTCTGACGGTAGATTTTTAAATGCCGTGAGGCTGAGGTCTCGACTCAAAAACGAGTGAATGGCATGACCGCCTTCGTGCACCATAGTTTCTAAATCGCGTTGGGTACCCACTGCATTCATAAAAATGAAAGGAACCCCAATTTCGTAAAGCGGATAGTTATAACCACCCGGTGCTTTTCCAGGTTTGGAGTCGAGGTCGAGGTGTCCGAGCTGGTCCATGACCCGCAGGCAATCGCCAAAATAAGGATCAATGCGTTCAAACATGGCAATTGTTCCGCTCAACATTTCGGCACCTGTTTGGAAGGGCTTGAGGGCTGGCTTTCCTTCTGGGTCTACGTCGAGGTCCCAGGGTTTGAAACGCTCCTTGCCAAGCTTGCTTAGTTTTTCAGCTTGAAATCCTTTTACTAAAGGCACGATGTGTGTTTTGATGGCCTCGTGAAAAGCAAAGCAATCTGCTTTGGTGTAGTCAAACCGCCCCATAGCTACAAATTTGTAGTCGCGGTAGTTTTCAAAACCAGTGTTTAGCGCTAATTGGTGTCTTTTTTGAATCAATGAGGTGTACAATGCATCTAGTTGCTCGCGGTCTTTTCTGCGCACCGCGGCCATTTTTTCATAAATGGTTTGGCGCAGGCTTTCGTCTTGTTCCTTGAGCAACAAAGCAGCTTGTTGCATGGTCAGGTTTTTGCCGTCGTGTTCAATGGTTTGGGCTGCGCTAATGGCACCATATTGTTGGGCTTCCTCGTTTAAGGCAGCTTCTAATGCGATGTTCTCTTCTCGATACAAATCGAGTGCGGTGCGCACGCTTCTGAAATAAATTTGATGGGCGCTATCCGCTCTTTGGTCTAGATAGGGTAGGGCCATTAGTTTCTGATTGAGTTGGTCCTCGAGCGGTGCTAATTCGGGCTGAATTTGGGTGACAAAATACGTGTAGGCCTCGCGCAGGGCTTCATCTTGGGTAGAGATGCTCATGCGGATGTAGCGCCAGGCCAAATCTTCTTCAAGGACGGCGTCAAGTTCTGAGCGGTCTTTTAACCAGTGATCAAAATCACTTAACGTTTTTATTTCTCGGTCTAATAATTCTTGAAAATAGGGAGCGAGTACCCCAAATTCGGTAATGACCAGGTCTTCGGGTAGAAACTGGCGCGCTGCTTTCTGAATTTGCATGTTATTTTCCTCTTGAAGAGCCGGTCTTCACGGCTGTCGGTTTCTTTGGAGCTGCAGGCTTCGCTGCTTTTGCTGCAGGAGCTGCAGTTGTTGCTTTCTTCTTAGCGGCGTCCGCTTTTGGCGCTTTGACTTCTTTGGTGGCAGTGGTGTCTTCAGTGGCTGCCGCTTCGAAAGCACCAGCTTTGGTCAATAGATTGAACCATTGAAAAAGTTTGCGCACGTCAGAAGGGTAAACGCGGTCTTGGTCCCAGTTGGGTAAAAATGTAGCCAAGGCAGCTTCTAATTCTTTGATGTCTGCTTTGTGTGAAGGCGCTTCAGTAGGGTATAGCTCAAGCATTTTAGCAAAGATGTCGGTGAGTTTGACGTCTTCTTCATAAGTAAAGACACTGATGTCGTCGAGGGTAGAAATGCGTTCTGAGGCATACGCCGGAAAACGTTTTTTATCGATCATAGATTCGACAATAACGCTGTTTTTACTTTGAGCAATGACTTTGAAAAGACCTGGTCTTCCTGAAATGGCAATGATACCGCTGAGTTGCATAGTTTGATTTTCTTTTTTGAATAGTTCTCAAAAATAGAAAAATAACCCTAAATACAGCGCTTGTGGTGAGAAATCATTTTCCTCAAAGATGGATCATTTATTATTTTTTAACACTATCAATCAACTTATTAACAATAATTCCTTATAATATACGTACCTTTGCACCTCATTTTAAAAAGAATACATGACATTTGAAGAACTGGGATTAAGGCGAGAGGTGCTGAAGTCGTTGACAGAATTGGGTTTTGAAGCACCGACCCCCATCCAGGAACAAGCAATTCCCTACTTATTAGGAGAAGATTGCGATTTTGTCGGTCTGGCGCAGACCGGTACAGGTAAAACGGCCGCATTCGGTTTGCCGTTAATTAATAACATTGATAACAAAGCACGCCTGCCACAAGGGGTCATCATTTGCCCAACACGCGAGCTTTGCCTTCAGATCACCAAAGACCTCAACGTCTTTTCTAAGTATCTAGATGGCAATATCACAGCAGTGTACGGCGGGACCGATATCCGTACACAAATCACGAGCGTTAAAAAAGGAACCTCAATCATCGTGGCAACACCAGGTCGTTTGGTCGACCTCATCAACCGCAAAGTAGTTCAACTAGGTGAAATCAAATACGTCATCCTAGACGAAGCCGACGAAATGCTCAATATGGGTTTCAAAGAGGACATCGACATGATCCTCGATCAAACACCTATCGACAAAAATGTATGGTTGTTCTCTGCAACAATGCCAAACGAAGTGGCGCGCATCGCTCGTACTTACATGAACGATCCGCTAGAAGTTTCTATTGGTCACAAAAACCAGAGCAACGAAAACATCGAACACATCTACTACTCAGTTAAAGAACGCGACCGCTACGACGCAGTAAAGCGCCTCATCGACTTTAACCCTACCATTTACGGCCTCATCTTTTGCCGTACCAAAAACGAAACTGCTACGGTTGCGATGAAACTCGCCCGCGACGGCTACAACGCAGAGCCACTTCACGGTGACCTCACCCAAGCCATGCGCGACCGCGTGATGGAGCGTTTCCGTTCGAAAGAACTTCAAATCTTAGTGGCAACAGACGTTGCTGCACGCGGTTTGGACATCAACAATATTACGCACGTCATCAACTACAACCTTCCTGACGACATCGAAAACTACACACACCGTAGTGGCCGTACCGCTCGCGCAGGCAAAACAGGTCAGTCTTTGGTGTTGGTCAACACCCGTGAAAACGTTAAAATCAAAGCAATTGAGCGCCAAATGCGCATGACCTTCACACAAGGTCAAATTCCAAATCCTGCCGAGATTTGCGAAATCCAATTGAAAAAACTCATCGACAACACTATTGCTACAGAAGTAAAAGAAAGCGATATCGCACCTTTTATGGAGCAAATCTTAGCTTCTTTTGCCGACTTAACAAAAGAAGAAGTCATCAAAAGATTCGTTTCTGCTGAGTTCAATCGCTTCATCGACTACTACGAGCGCGCTGGCGACCTCAACGCAGCAGCAAGCAAAGACGATCGCGAGCGTCCAGAACGCAAGACCGATCGTCAGAGCCGTGCCCGCGAAGAAGGTAAAACACGCTTTTTTGTCAACTTGGGCCGCAGAGATGGTCTCAATCCAGGCGCTATGGTTCGCATCATCTGCGATGCCACTGGCCTCAACTCTAAAGCTCTTGGCCGCATCGATATCATGACCTCTTTCTCATTTATTGAGGCCGACGACGAGCACACACAAAAAATCTTGAAGCACGTCGATGGCTATGAATTCGAAGGCCATAAAGTTGCCATTGAAGTTACTGCACCGGGTCAGGGTGGAGGCGATGACCGCGGCGAGCGCAAGTTTTCTAAAGGACCAGGCTCTAAAAGAGGCCCAGGATCTTTCGGAGGCGGCGGTAGAAAACCAGGCTTCGAGAAAAAAGGCGGCTTTGAGAAAAAAGGCGGTTTTGACAAAAAACGTTCAGGTGGTTTTGACCGCGATCGCGGTTTCGGCGCCAAAAAAAATAAATATTAATTCTCCTTACCCATACAATTATCCATATGGAAATCAGAAATATTGCCATTATTGCCCACGTTGACCACGGTAAAACTACCCTTGTTGACAAAATGATCGAAGCGGGCCAAGTTGTCAACGAGCGCGACCGCATGACCGGTGAGCTCATTATGGACAACAACGATCTAGAGCGCGAGCGCGGCATCACCATTGTCTCAAAAAACGTATCGGTTTCTTACAAAGGCACCAAAATCAACATCATCGACACCCCGGGTCACGCCGACTTCGGTGGCGAGGTTGAGCGCGTTCTCAACATGGCCGATGGCGTATGTTTGTTAGTAGATGCCTTCGAAGGTCCAATGCCACAAACGCGTTTTGTACTTGGTAAAGCACTTTCTATGGGGCTCAAGCCTTTGCTTGTGATCAACAAAGTCGACAAAGAAAACTGTACACCAGAAGAAGTTCACGAAAAAGTATTCGACCTCATGTTTGAGCTCGATGCCAACGAAGAACAACTAGACTTCCCTACAATCTATGGCTCTGCCAAAAACGGCTGGATGTCTACAGACTGGAAACAACCTACAGACAGCATTACGCCTTTGCTCGATCAAATTTTGGATTACTTCCCGCCAAAGAAAATCGAAGAAGGTAACACCCAAATGCTCATCACTTCCCTTGACTTTTCTTCTTACGTTGGACGTATCGCTATTGGTCGTCTCACACGTGGTGTGATCAAAGAAAACCAACCCATCATTCTTTCTAAGTCCGATGGCCGTCAAGAAAAACACCGCATCAAAGAAGTCTTTGTTTTTGAAGGTATCGAGCGTGCAAAAGTGACTGAAGTACAACCTGGAGACCTCTGTGCAGTAACAGGCATTGAAGGTTTCGAAATCGGCGACTCTATCTGTGATGCCGAAAATCCAGAGCCACTTCCGACCATCAAAATGGACGAACCAACCATGAGCATGTTGTTTTCTATCAACGACTCTCCGTTCTTCGGCAAAGAAGGTAAGTTTGTGACTTCGCGTCACATTTCTGACCGCCTCACCAAAGAACTCGAGAAAAACCTCGCATTGCGTGTCAGCGACACCGACAAAGCCGACAAATGGATGGTTTTTGGCCGTGGTGTCTTGCACCTTTCTGTACTCATCGAAACGATGCGTCGCGAAGGTTACGAACTTCAAGTCGGACAGCCACAGGTCATCATCAAAGAAATAGATGGCGTTAAATGCGAACCAATCGAAGAACTCACCATTGACCTACCAGAAGAGCACAGCGGAACTGCCGTAGAAGCCGTTACGCGCCGCAAAGGAGAAATGACCAACATGGTGCCAAAAGGCGAACGCATGATTGTCACTTTCCAAATTCCTTCACGTGGTATCATAGGTCTGCGAAACTACCTCTTGACACAAACTGCAGGTGAGGCCATCATGAACCACCGCTTCTTGGAATACCAACCTTACAAAGGAGAAATTCCAGGTCGTCAGAACGGTTCACTTATTTCTCTCGAACAAGGTACTTCAATTCCTTTCTCTTTGAACAACCTTCAGGAGCGCGGTAAATTCTTTATTGCACCCAACGAAGACATCTACGAAGGTCAGGTCATCGGTGAAAACTCTCGCGCTGGTGATTTATGTGTAAATGTGACCAAAACCAAGAAACTCACCAACATGCGTGCTTCAGGTTCTGACGACAAAGTACGTTTGGCTCCACCTAAAGTTTTCAGCCTCGAAGAGTGCTTGGAATACATCCAATCTGATGAATACGTAGAAGTTACCCCAAAAAGTTTGCGCATCAGAAAAATCTTATTGAAAGAAACTGATCGCAAACGTTCAGGTAAGTAATAATAAATTTGCCAATTTTACGTTGTGTTAACGATGAAAAAGGCTTTACTCCTTGTGTTTTTAGTGCTTGCGGTCCAATCGCAAGCACAAAAACGCACTTTTTTATCGCGTTCTGAGTTTGGTGTGAACATCGGCCAAACCTATTACCTCGGAGACCTCAACCCCTACCAACAATTCAAAAATGCCCACCTTGCAGGGGGGCTCATGTACCGTTACAATCTCAATAACCGCCTCACGTTGCGCTTTAATTATTTGTACGGTCAAATTTCTGCTGCCGATTCTACATCGCCTTATCCTTTATTGATCAACAGAAATCTGAGTTTTCAGTCGACGCTACACGAAGTTGCTGCAGGCCTAGAATTTCATTATGTGCCGTTTCAGTTTGGAAGCAGTCGTTACCCAGCCACAGCCTATTTACTCGCGCAAGTAGGTGTCTTTCACATGAATCCGCAAACCTATTACAACAACGCTTGGCAAGACCTCCAGCCGTTGGCAACGGAAGGTCAGGGCACGAGCATCAATTCTCAAAAACCCTACAATCTTTATCAGCTTTGCTTGCCCTTAGGAATGGGGGTAAAGGTGAGCCTCGGAAAAATGGCTACCTTTAATATCGATGTAGCCATCCGCAAAACTTTTACCGATTATCTAGACGACGTAGGTTCAGATGTATACTTTGACCCACAAGTTCTTTCAGACGAAATCTCTGATTTATCTTCTACGCTTTCCAATCAGAGTCTTGACGGCAATCGTTTTGGCAAAC
>Ga0208929_1000013_pt1 | contig 88502 bp, 100 predicted proteins | sample Colrivmet1548A02_FD_187647 | JGI IMG/M metagenome (GOLD analysis project Ga0208929, IMG submission 187647) | Estuarine microbial communities from the Columbia River estuary - metaG 1548A-02 (SPAdes) (version 2) | ecosystem: Environmental > Aquatic > Marine > Intertidal zone > Estuary | place...
CATGGTTGCCCCATCCGTAAGCAGTATCCCAGTTGGAATTGTTGTAGCCAGTAGAGCTAACGTATGTACCCGTGTCTACAGATCCATCAGACTTCAAGAAACCTGTTGTACCGCTTGTTTTAAAGCCCGTAGCGTATATGTATCCGGCTTGGTCAAACTTACCAAGCTCGTTAGTAGACTGTTTAAAGCTGATTACAGCGTCTTCATCACCTTGACCGTGCTGTACGTCAGAACGTAGAGTTAAGGCTGTAGAATCGTTTATTAATGCGTCTCCACCAATGCTTCCTGACACATCAAGCTTGTAAGATGGATTATTAGTCCCAATACCAACGTTGCCTGCGCTTGTGATACGCATTCTTTCTGTAGAACTTGTACCAAAAGCTAAAACACCTGTAGTTGGCGATAAATCTGTAACACCACTTATACATGTTATAGCTAAATCTGCTGTAGCTCCATCTGTTAAAAAAGCAACATTACCGTCACCTCTAAGAACATTAAAACGGTAAGGAGAAGTTGTTACCGTCCCAATTCCAACGTTGCCAGAATTGTCAATTAAAACTCTATCTGAGCCATTGACACCGATAAACAGTCTTCCTGCTCCACCACTAATAATGTCGGTTCTTAGATAAGCTTTTTCAGAGTATGAAGTGCCAACACCAAGCCCAATCTTAACGCCTGCACCAATGCCTCCTCCAGCGTTATAAAGTCTTAATCCTTCTACAGATGTTGTATCACTGGTTGATGTTTTAATTTCAAGCTTAACACTTGGATTTGTAGTACCAATACCTACGTTGCCATTAGTATGCACACGCATACGCTCGGTCGAATTTGACTGAGTGAAAGTAATAGGAGCTGTATCTGTTACAGAAAAACCTAACTGACCTCCAGGAGCTACTTTATGTAAAGCTCTAACGCCATCATTAGCATTGATTCTAAATCCATTTAGGTATGAATATCCTTCTACATATAATGCCCAAGGTTCATTGCCATTCCATCCACCATTCTGTTTCACGTGAAGGATAGCATCTGCGCCAGTTCCAGTTCCGTCTGTAGTTCCAGATATTTCAACAACAGAATCTGGTGTAAGAGTACCAACACCAACGTTACCTTGAAAATAGGTGGTGTCATTAAACAAAACAGGCTCTTGAAAAGCAACAGACCCAACAGTAGAAACCTCTAACACGTTAGTAGTTCCCAAAGCTGTAGACGCAGCGAGAATAAACTTGTCAGAGTCTGAGTTGTCAATACCTATAACGTAAGACTGGGTGCTGATCTTGAACTGCATACTAGCATCGCCAGTATTGCCGTCCTCAATAAGAAGCTTAGGGTCTGTAGTTTGGTAATCAAAGACATGGAGCTTAGCACTAGCCTCTACGCTAGCCTGATATGTTCCTACTCTTACTCTTCCGTTATAGTATGCTGTCGTGGGGTTAGATCCAGAGGTGCTCCAAACTAAAGATACCGATGCTGCATAATCCGTACCTGCAACTGCTGCTACAATATCACCGTTCGAATCTAGCTTTAACAGAGACCCCGTAGTGATATCGGAAAGGTTTAACCCACTTAAAAATTTTATTGCCATGCCTGTACAGTATAGATACTAGCAAAAATACAAAAAAAGAAGGGGCTGATCTCAGACCAACCCCCTCTCTATTAAGCGTCTATTTGGCATTAAGCAGACGCGTTAGCGTTGTCCAAATTGCCAACCAAAGAAGTCATACAGATAAAAGCGCCCTCGGTAACACTCTGACCGAATGCAATCGTTACAGTGTCAACGGTAGGACGAGCAACCTCTACAAACACAGTTTCGTAGTTAGTAGCACCTACAATCTCAACGCGAACCAACTTAGAGTTAAGACCGTGGGTTACGGTATACGTGTTACCAGTTTTCGTTACGTTATCTCTGTTTACAGAATCGAGAAGGATTGAGTGGTTACCAACGCCAATAGCAGCAGCTACATCCGTAAGACGTGCCTTCCGGATACCATCGTTAACGTTACTACCGGGCATCAATACGAAGTTCGTATTTACAGGGGCTGCATTTTGATCAATTGTATCAATAATCAACTCACCACCTACGCGCCATGCGTCATATGTCTCGTCCCAAATGAACGTCTTATCAGCAGCACTACCACGGTTTATGGTAATACCAGCATTCTCGGTGGGAGTGGTAGCTGCGCTAAGGTTGGAGTTAAGCTCAATGATGTTATCAGCAAGAGCAATGGTCTCCGTGTTGATCGTAGTTACCGTACCATTTACGGTAAGGTTCTGATCGATAACAACAGATCCACCAAACGTGATCGTTTCATTTTCAGACTGATCTACGGTTCTTACGATATCTGGTTGCTCAAGCTTATCAGCACCCCACATAAGGAGCGTGTACTGAACAAGGTTGTCGGCGTTATCAAGGGCAAGTTGGTTAGATGCAAAAGCAAGACCGCCACCGCTGTAGAGGTCAATAGCAATAGTGCTACTGCTACCCAAAGATGTTGCGCCAGCAGTGGTGGTAATACCGTCACCCCCAGTAAGAGTAATAGAGGAGTTGGTAAGACTGGCGTTGGGAATAGAAGCAAGCTTCAGGGCTGTGCCATCAATGGTGATACCCGTTGATGTAGTAGGAACTAAGTAAGCAGTAGTAGTTGCGGATGTGTCGTAGAAGAAAATCGAATCGCTCTCTGGTGCGCCAAGGTTTTGAATACCAAGGTGGCTAAGGGCAATCGTAGCATCGCCACCAGAACCGTCAGTTACTGCAATACCAGTGCCCGCACTGATGGAGCGAATATCACCAGTTACGTCGATCCACGTAGTGTTGTCCCATACGTAGAGCTTCTTATTCCCAGCCGTTGTGTTGAAGTAAACCTGACCCTCGACCGGATTTGCAGGGGCAGAACTTGTTGGGTGTAAAGCAGCGTTCTGGAGCTGGTTACCCCCTAGGTTAATACTGCTTTTAAAATCGATAGCCATGTTCTTTCTTTTTTTTAGTTTTAGTTCATATATGCTTTTCCGCTGGTTGCTCCGTTAAAACGGATCTCCAAAGTGTTAATGCTCAGGTATTGGACTTCAGTATAAATGACATTATTACCAGAGTCAATAACCATCACCGATGGGTATTTATTTAAATTATGTTCTACAGTCCACGTTTCAGAGTTTTCGTTCTGTGCGTGCACATAGTGTGCGTCTGATGCTCCGCCAATTACCCCCGTTACGGATACATTGACAGAAGGCTGAGATATAGTAGCTGTTTGGACTTGAGTTTGTACTCCGCCAATCGTGATGCTATCACCTGAATTAACTTCGATATTACTCACTTACGTCCTCATTAACCTTAAACAACCCATACACCCACGTCTTGACAACTCCTACGCTGTTAGACTGTAAATCATATACATAAAGACCTCCGGGGACACCAGACATCGTAGTTGCGCTTGCTGTAATAGTAAGCTTACCTCCTGCTGTCCCAGTGTAGGAAAAGTCAGCATCTCCAATAATGTCACCAGAAGATGTGTCTGTTTCTTTGACATCCATCTTCCAAGTATATCCAGATGACAAATCAATAGCCGCTCCAGCATTATCAGTAAAGGTCAGCTCAAGAGTAAAAGTATCACCGCGTCTGCATGTGATATCTACCCTTGTTGATGCGTCTAAATTTATACTTGTCGCCATATTGCAAATATACTAAATCATTGATTGCCAAGAATTTGCGAGAGAACATCTACGTCCTCAGCCAGTTCTCCACGACTGCCCTGACGTTGTGATATTAACTTGCTTTGCTCCACGGCTTGTTTCTTAACTCTGTCGTCCTTAGCTCGCTCTCGGCTTCCCTCGACTTCGCGTTGAAAACCATACTGCTTTTCTAAATTCATCTCTCTGGATTGACCCTGTAATTTCTCGAGCTCCATCTTCAACTGATATTCTAGTTGTAGCAGTTGGGCTTTTGCCTGTGATTCCAGTTGGATTTTCTGAGCTGCCAGTTGAGCCATTGCTTGTTGCTTTTGCATCTCCAGCTGGGCGGTAACCTGTGCCGTCTGCTGGTTGGCTTGAGCCTGCATCTGAGAGTTCTGTGCAGCAAGATCTTGGCGCTGTTTGATTCTCTTCTTACGGCGAACTATCAGCAGCTGCTCAGCTTGATCCACATCGTGAAGTCTACGGATCGCCATAGCGTCCTCAAGATCCAGCTCTCCCTGAGCTAGAGACTGTTGAATATTTTGCTCCAGATACATCTTGTCCTCTTCGTTCATTCCGGTTACCACGCGAACCCCAAAATTGAAGAGCGGTAGGTTGTTGAATGAAGAAAGAACGGACATGTTGGTCTCACCAACAGCCTTCTCGTAGACGCGATATAATACGCTTTGCTTGGGAAGGATCTGTAAACACTTGACGATGTCATCACACACGCGGCGATAAAGAACCTGCGATGCGTGAGTAATGTCATAAATAGCGTTATTAGACGCTTGGATTGCCTGCTGGCGAACGCCTACCAGAGCCTCGCTCTTGGGTGTTGACCCATCAACCACCTCGTTGAGACCCGTAGTGTCACGGATCATATTTAGGTATTGATTGTACAGACCAATAAGCTCTTGAATGTTTCTGATTTGGTTTCCGATCTCGCGAACTGGGGGATTCTGAAATCCTCCCTCTGGGTTCTTGGATCTGTAATAGAAGACACCCGTCTGTTCGTAGATGTCCTGAATTTCCAGTGGCTGAAGCTCTCCACCTCGTCCAAGCTGTACGTTCTCCAGACCCTCAATGTCAATGATCAATCCATCAGGCTTAGCTTTAGCAATAGACTGCTGAAGCTTGAGGTGAGCCAGTTGCATCATGTCCGCATATTGGGTGATGCTGGAGACCATGCTCTTGGGCATCATTCTGCGGATGTTTGTAGCCACGACCGAGTAGCTCATTCGAGTTCTCGTGATGTCATGGATGTTTCTAGGGAGGTTCTTCTTTAAGCCGTAATCAAAAAGGTATTTTGTTCCGACCACATACTTTCCGCCGTAGACGGTTGCATGTTCCATCTTGCGAGACTTGCGCTCGTAAACAGATCCAGAAGGAGGGGTAAACTCTTCGTGACCTTTGTAGTAGAACCCTGTATTTCCAAATCTGGACTGCTTTTCCTCAAAGTACAGGCAGTCAACAGACATAAACTCAAAGTCTAGAACCTCGACCACATACTCGTCATATCCGAAGACCGTCTTTTGGAGGGTCTTGTCGTAATAGCTGGTATTATACTTAGTGGGGTCGTTGGTGTATCTTGTCTGTACCTGACGAGCCATCTCTTCATATTGCTCTTCCTCGAACTGACCGCGAGTGATACGCTTGAGCTCTTCGATTGTCATGCGCTGGATGTGGCCAGCGTACTTGAGGTCTGACATTGTAGGGTCTTCCGTCTGTGAGTGCACGAAGTATTCTGGGTCAACGTACTTGGTTGCGATGCCATAGTTGGGATCATTATCCCGCTTCACTACAGCCATTCCCAAAGTAACGAGATCCTCTACGGCTCTACGGTAGATCTTATCGTTAAAGTCGTTCCATTCAAGGGTCAGATTTGTTGCAATCTGTGCGGCAATCTCGGACGCTACCTTGATGTTGGTCTCCAAGAAGATCTCTGCCTCCTCGGGGCTTTCGGGTAGCTCTTCAATGGCAATGCCGGGATCAAGCCCAGCACCGCGAAGGGATTCAAAGAATTCTCTGTTCTCTACACCCGCCTTGACGGTAGCTTTTTTCTTCTCTTTCTCTGTTAAGGAAAGGGGGTCTACTGCTTCAAGATTTGGGTATGGTTTTCTAGAGAGGATTTTGTTTACTACGATCTTAACGAACTTAGGAATAATTGGAACTGGAGACCAGTCAATATTCAAAAGAGTTCCATCTCCATTGTTAGGATCGAGTGAGTTAAGTACTTGCTTGTACTTAGAAGTATCTTGTGTTCCGTTGGCATAGTCCCTGTTCGTATTGAATTCCTTCATTCTACGGTTATACAGGGAACTAGATTCATTCGCAGACCCCCATTGTGCCATAATGGACTTAGCGTACTTCAAGCCGTAACCTTTGGACGACTTCTCCATGAAGCTTGCTAACGGATCTGGAAAGTTTCCGTAGTTCTTTGTGCTTGACATACTATTTCTATTCAGGTAAGCCTACTTTTATGCAAATATACTAAATACCTGTGTGCCAAATATTTACCACCCTGTGTGCTTATACCTGCGGAAGAAGACCTTATTAGACAAATCTTGCTTTTTAACTTCCTTCGTTATTTTTTGTGCCGCCAGAAGCGCAAGACCAGAAGAGATGGTCATATCGAACTTTGTTCGATCGTCGATATTATACCCAATCCAGTCTTCTAGCGTTCTGTTAAAATACATCCGACCGAAATTTCCAGTCTTTATATTCATCCCCACGTGCTCGTGAACATATGCCTCAATTGCCTGAGCGTGAGACTGGATGACATCTTTACTGTTCGATGGAATACCCTTTGTCTTTACGTTTGTAGAAGATCCCGGGGGCGTGAGGTGTTCGGGTCTATCCATGACATACCCATCGTATCCTCTTGACTCAAAGTATCTTACGATTCCGTATTTGTTGTTTTCTATTAGCAACGGATACCCATAGAATACTGCTGCCATAAGAATGTCCTCATAGAATATACGCGCCAGTGGGGGACGCTCGGCGTACTCCGCTACAAACATATTCGACGGGAAGTTCATGTTGAATTTATTAAAAAAATGACAAGCCCCTTTTGATCCAGAACCAGTTGTTGTTTTGTCGATATCGTAGCTATCCACGCCGCCTACGCCGTACATTTCGTTGCCCGGATGAACCTTTCCATAGCGTGTTTCCCGCTTGTTTCTAAACTCTTCCGGTGGCATCCATGACACGCGCCACTTCCCATTGGGATCTGGAGACCAGATCACTCTAGAGTCCGCCAATCCACCCTCCCAAACGAAGTTGCCACGAACCACTGGGCTGGGGTATATCTCGTCATTGTGCTGGATTTGCTCATATATCTTGGCGATATTGAAATGAGATGCCTTGGTAGAGTCCCGAAAAGCCTCATCTTCGGAGAACGGGAACTGTCGAATAACTTCATTGAGCTCATAGGGGTCGGCTAGCAGTGCTTTTCTCTCATTTTGGAGGTATGTTTTTGCTCCATAGTGAATTAGCTCTCCCTCGAGACCGTCTACGGCAAACTCGGGGTCTTCAATTACTGGAAGTCCGTGTTTATCGAAAAACCCCTCCAAAGCTTCGTATGCTGGGATGAATATCTTGTATAAACCGCTTTTTGTACGCCCGTTATTGTTCCTTTCTTGTGGATCTGATGAGTAATATAGCTTTTTAAACTCTGCGCCACCCCGGTCTAGGGGGTTGACAGTTGATCCGACTAGGGCTTTTCCGATAACTTTCCGACCAACGATCAAACAAGTGCGGTGAATACGCCAAACGTCCTGAATATCCAGTGGTCTTTCCCATTTTCCAGCCTCGTCAAGGTACAGCATGTGGAGTTTTTCCCCGTCATAGGCGTTGGTAGTGGTGTTTTTCCAGTTAATTAGAGTGTCTAGCGCCTCTCCCTTGTTGGAGGTTTTGTTTTTTTTGGTGATTCGCTTGGATGGCTCTCTAAAAGCGAGCTCCATACGCGGATTTGTCGTACCGTCTTGGATGGGTTTAAAGAAAAACGGGTAAGATTTAAATACCGGGACGACTTTTTTCATGAAGATGTTCTCCTGAGCGTCTTTACCCGTCTTTGACATGATACCCAGAAGCTTGTCTTTCACCTGTGTGCCCTCATCTACCTCAATACAGGCGCTCATGTTGGTATATCCCGAGCGTCTACACTTGGTGTAGATCTGCCCGAGGCATCGGGGATCGGCTTCGCAGGCAGCGAAGTGAATGAAAAGCTTCCTCTGGAAGTCAAGAAATGACGGATATCCAATATCTATCTTGCTCCACTGGAGCATCATATAATGTCGTCCGGTAATATACGTAGGAACACCTTTATTGAAAAACCAAACCCCTTCACGCCGACGTTTAAACTCTTTCTCGATATATGAAACATATTTTTGACGGAATTCTCTAGGGCTTTCTGCCCACTCATCCATTGAGCGAATAGAATCAAGTTCTTTCGGCATAGGTGTTCTTTGCCAGTGTTGATCAGATTCTTCTTTCCCGTTAAATAGTATCTCAGAATCTTCGGGTAATTCGGGTAATTGAATAAATACGCCGGAGATTTCGATGCTCTCACCTTGAGTACCATTGGGGCAAATGTTGACCACTTCCTCTTCATAGTCCTTATGTTTTATAAGTCCTGCCATTATTTGCTATATTTCTCAGCAAACCCCCCAGAGTAATCGGACTGCTCGCTGATTCCGCCACTATCTTTGAGAGATCTAATCATCTCTTCAAGCCTCTGTCTTTCCTGCAACAGCTCTCTAGCGTCGGTAGCAGTCTGTTTTATGGACTGTAGTTCTGCCTTGCGTTGCGAGCCGTTCAGGTCAGCGTCTACAGGCTTCTTGATCTCCTCGATCATGTTGTTGATGGCTATTTCCATAGCCCCCATCAGCCTCATCGCTGCGTCTAATGATGTAAAGTTATTATTTTTTGCCATGATCTACGTATAACAGGTCATCAATACGCATTCTCCACACTTTCTTTCCGTCTACCTCCATTGTGTAGTCTGAGCTTTTGGAGAAGTAGACCACGTCCCCGGCATATGCCCCCGCTTCGTTGATGGGCTTGCTATCGTATATAATCTCTCCGTGGTCTTCTACCTTTTCTTTCTCCAGAAGTATTATTCCTGACGCGGTTTTTTTCTCGTCATCTTCTTCAGGAGGTTTAACGAATACCCAATCAGATAGCATAGCCACCCCGCCAGAAGGAGATTGAAAAGCGTATGCGTGAGATCCATATCCTCCATCAGGGTCGTATTGTACCATGTAGAGGTCGTCTTGGAAGTGGAACTTAGACTCAACGCAAACGTGATGGTGGAAATACAGGATATCACCAACACTTGCGCCAGTGTCGTACTTAGCCGGGACTGAAACGATTTCGCCATAATTGTATCTGTTTTCAAATTCATTGAACTTAGAAGCCAGATACAGCTCCGTGCCGTTTACTTCTACAGTGTCTTTGAATTTCTTAGGTAGGCGAACAATAAAGAATTGGAGTGCTCTCATATTAAAAGTTGAGATCGTACTCCACGATAACGGGCATCCCCTGTATTTCCTTCCACATCATCGTTCCCTCGTTAGGCTGCTCGATGTAGATACAGTATGATATAATTCCGTTCTTGTGGTACGCTCTCTCATTAAATTCAATTACCACTACTTTACCTTCGCCAACGCGCATACCAGTGTAGTATGCCATAGCGTCCTTCGGGTTTTGCCCGATGATGATTTTTCTAATTAGATTCATTTTAGTTTATTGATCCGTTGCCGAATTTCTTCTCCCACCATTCAATTGTCCCCTCGGGCGGTTCTCTATGCTCTTCCTCCATCTCCGCAGCGTCAAGCAGAAAGGTAACCAACTGCTCTACATCTTCGTAGCATGGTGAACTCATAGCAAAGGCGATGTCGTATCTATCGTCTTCGTCCTCGGTAAGGTGAGATACACCGGCAACCATAGCAACCTCGTCCTCGAGCTCGTAGTGATCTATAAGCTTCTTCATTTCTGAAGCCAGCTCAACAAATTCACGCATGAACATTTCGAGTCTTGATGCCATATTTATTAGTATTTTAGTTTCTTCAAATTTAATCATTTAATGAAGTCGAAAAAAACGACTACCCGCAAGATGCGGGAATTTAATAAACTGCGTAAATACGAGTATAGCACTGACCGTAACTACCTGAAGCAGTTAGACTTAGCCATCAAGAAGATGAATGAGGATCATGGTATTCCACAATCGTGGTTGGTTATCATGCTGTACGTATACGACCTAGAATTCTGGACGGCGGCACATGTCGCAAAAGAGATGCACCGCAGTGAACGAGTCCTAAAGGTCAAGTTCATCTACCCATGCATGAAGGAAGATCTGGTCTATAAGCACTTCGACAAGCTCAGTCCCGGAAATATGACCATAGAGCAACAACTGTTCTATGATGAGAACAAGTACAACTACCGAATCCGGTATGCCCTGACGCAACGCGCCCGGCTTTTAGTGCAGCGCTTCTACAGATTAGTAGAGGGCAAGGAGTTTACTTAGTGTGGGAGTACCCCTGCTTCTTGAGCTTCATGTGATCCTCCACGGTTTTAGCCATTACTGACTTACCACCCTTATGCATCATATGCGGTTTGAATTTCTTATTGATCTTCATTTCAACTGCTTTAATACGTTAAGGTTATTCTGGGACATCTGCGCCCACTTCTTCCCATTGGAGAAGTTCGGCTTCTTGTTGCCCGCCTTGTGACTCTGTGCCATTACTTCTTGCTTCTGTTCTTCTTAGCAGTAATAAACTTCCTTTCAGCGTGATCGTAGTCCATACCATCACCATTGCCATACGTCCCCGCATCGCGGTTCTTCTTATTCAAGAATGCACGATACTTCTTGCGCTCCTCGCTCTTGTTGTACTTGCGCTGGTACTTGCGCCGCTTTTCTGCCGCCTCGGGGTTCTCAGCGTAGTATTTGGATGTCTTCCCTACTTTCATAAATACAAAGATAATACACTATACAACAGGGTTTTACAGCTTTGCTTAAACCAACACTTTAACACTTGACTTTCTCATTTTTTTGTTGTAACTTTGCTATAGAAAGGTCGCAACAGACTAGAGCAACCTTATCCCAAAACGAAGCGGGGAGGGGTAACCCAAAACCCCCTCCCCCCAACTTCACACAAAGACCTTGAATTAGCCCTAACTGTATTCAATCCCGAACGGGATTTTATATACTGCTATTATATCTGCTACAGGGATCTACAAGACTTAAAGCTTTACTTTAACTATTTGAGTTTATGTTTTTAGTTTTGAGTTATATAGGTTTGGGGGATTATAGTATAATAACCACGCCCGCTCGCGCGACCCGAACCGAATCTCCAAACCCAACCCCCTGACAATCAGCACTTTAGGTTCAAACATTTTACCTTTTTGTTTAACGCATTCCTGCTATCTTACTGATACACAGCGACTTATCGTGGTTGCGTTCAAGTATACCTCTAACTTACGAGCCGTAACTAACTGAAACACAATGACTTCGATCAAGTTAGTTAAACCTTTAGTTGAGGTGGTATCAAACGACACAATCTGAAGCGATGTCGGAGTCCCTGACGGAACGAAATCAATCCCCCCTCCAGCCCTCCCTACCTCCCACAATCCACCACAACTCACCACTAGACTCACGCACTAGTTGTTTTACTGGAGAGCGCTATTTTCCTTCTTGCTTTAAATGTACCCGCGCGTAAGGGAATGTGTCATATGATACTATGCAAACTTTTTTTGAAATTTTTCTCGTTGATTATCAATGAGTTAGGAAATAAATGCACTTTTTTCTTGCAAATATGTCAACCATAGTTTGCTCATGTGAGAAATGCTTTGTAGTATTGCAGTGTCGTTCGGCTGTTGTTCCGAACACGTTCTTTGAAATGTTGGTCAGCCCCCCCGCGAAACCCCGCTCCCTTGTGCGGTCGGTGAAAGCCCGAGTACCGAGATGAAGTGAGTCATTCTAGCAAGTAGGATGCCGCCCCCGAAGTTGACCAACCCGTGAAATTCTGCCCTCGCCACGAGTTGGTGAGACCATTCAAGGAATGATGAAAGGCAGAGCCACCCCGCAAGGTTAACTGACGATGGATTGAAGCGGAACAAGGTGGTCGTTAAGGGGTAAGTATGAGGACTCCCTACATTAACATATAATCCGAAACCAAAAACCAATCTGCCCCTCTTCGGAGGGGCGGGTGGTCTTAACCACAAAAACCTCCTTGAACATGGAATACTTGATTGACCCCTCTACCTTGAAGTTCATTGCTGAAACCATCAACGGCTACAGCGAAATGGTAGCATCCAAAGAAATAGACTCAAATGAGTTGACTGAACTCGCCACTGAAATTGCTGAAGAGTGGACTCTAGATTGGGATGAGAACCAAGGCTTTGGTTCATCCGATAGCACCTACATGGTGAAAGAGTTTGTTGATTCAGTAATCAACATCCACTTCTACAAGCAGTACGAAACGACCTTCGCTCCCGTGATAACCACAACGAAGCACCATCGACTACGAGTTGTAAAGTGCTAACCAACGACCCCCGAAAGGGGGTTTGGTCTTAACCAAAAACTATAGAGATATGAAAGCAGATGTTGCGCAGAAAGTCAAGATGACTTTGTTGGAAGGGTTAAAGAAAGATGGTTTGAACTGGTTCAAGCCATGGAAGGGTGGTCTAGCCAACAACCCAATCAACAACTCCAATGGTCGTGCCTACCGAGGCATGAATATTTTCATCCTCAACGCCGAGATGCGTTTCAAGGGATACACCTCAAATGAGTGGCTAACCTTCAAGCAGTGCGCCGAGAAGAAAGGCTCGGTCAAGAAGGGTGAGAAGGCTACTGATGTGTTCTTTTGGAACATCGGATTTATAGCAAACGGAAAGTTCTACAAGAGTGAGCAAGATGCCCTCAACGCTGGACACGATAAGAAGGATATCACCAAGACCTTCTCGCTCCGTTTTTACAAGGTGTTCAACATTGATCAATGTGAGAATATCAGCCCTCGCCGAGTGGCGGAGGAGATTGCAGATGTTGACCCGATTGAATCTGCCGAGGCTATCGTGAAGGGCTACAAGACCGCCCCCAAGATTACCAACTCTACCGAGGACTCTGCATACTATGCTCCGATGAAAGACCTCGTCCACATGCCCTTGATTGGGATGTTCAAGTCGGCAGACGACTACTACAAGACCTTGTTCCACGAGTTGGTTCATAGCACGGGTCACGAGAGCCGTTTGAGCCGCAAGGGGGTAATGAACACCAACCTATTCAGCAAGACCAAAGGTGACTATGCCTTTGAAGAGTTGATTGCCGAAAGCGGTGCGATGATGTTGTCGGGGATTGCAAACCTCAATCCATGTGATAGCGACACCAATAGCCAAGCCTACATCAACGGGTGGGTTAAAGCCGTAGAAGACGCAAAAGAGAGCGCGGTGGTTAGCGCTCTAGTTCAGTCCACTAAAGCCGTGGATTACATCTTGGGAGAATAAGCCCGAGAGCCACCCCCCACGGGGGGTAGGTCTTAACCAATAAACTGAAAAAGATGAACAACTACAAAGAACTGACCGACCTACTGGAAGAAAAAGGAATGTGGAACTATGGTTGGGCAAAGCCCGGTCAAATCTTCATCAACCAAGGTCGCCGCTTGGCGGCTATTGTGTGCGATGATTCGACTGGCTACAACGTAGCCTACAAGATGCCTAACGGACGCATATACGCAAAGAATGTTAATGCTCAAAAGGCGATTGAAATCCTACACATCGCAATGTCCTTAAAGTTGGACGGCGATACAGGTGAAGTTGAAGGTGGCTTCGGCTTCTAATTACAACCCCTAAAGAATTATTTGTTGAATAAAAAAAAATTGACATGGCTATTATCGCAACCGGAAACGAATACAAACTTCAGTTAGGTACAATTCAAGAACTCGATGCCGTCATTAAGATGGTCATCAAAGGAATTCCTGACGGATTCTTTGACTTCCAATCGAAAGGAAATCAATTCGCCACACTTGACCTGAGAGCCGACCTATCATGTGACGACCAACCTCCAGTGTTCTTGGATATGTTCTACAACGGGCTAATCACGAACTACTTCCGAAACTACGACATAGAGTTGGTCACGATGCAGTCGGATTACGAGAAGGCAAGTAAGAAGTTGAATGCGGTCAACCCACATGCCTGTTGGGAGGATGTCTTGCTACAGGTATTATCTGACGGAAATCTCGTCTTCGAAGACCACTACCAAGGGATGACGATTGAACTCGACTTAAGTAAGGTGGGAAGCAACTTCCTGAATGCCTTCAACGATGCACCTGATTACTTTATGGAACTTGTACTACTTCACGCCAACGGAGGGTCGGACGGAATCACCTACGACTCTTGGCTTCAAATGGGGACATACGGAGAAGTAATCTACGGATAGGTTAACTGACGAGTCCTAAATGGACGAAACCTGCTTCGGCAGGTCTTAACCAACAAAATAATCACGATGAAAAACATCACAAACGAATCCGTTCAAGCGTTTATGAATGCTGTTCCCTTCAAGAAATCCAATATGCGGGTTGAAGTTTTAGAGAACGTCACGATTCTGCGTCTACACGGAAATGTTATTGCGTACCGCTACAATGACCCTGAACGTACTTTGTCCATCACGAACTGCGGATGGTTCAGCAAAACGACAAAGGAGCGTCTGAATGGAATCCCGAGCGTATCAATCAAGCAGAAAAACTTCAATTGGTACTTGAATGGTACTGAATGGAATGGTGATTTAATTGACATTAAAGGTTAACTGACGAGGATTCAATATCCGAAATGCCGACTACACATCGGCATCTTAACCAACTAAATCAACAATACTATGAAAACAATTGATGACTACAAAAAGATGCCGAAAAGCGCACTTGCGGAGAAATGGTTTTGGCTACATAACATTCCGACCACATTCCTTGGAGAGGTTGTTTGGTTAGATTTTGGGAATTTTGAAATCGAAGTAGCGGAATCGGATGTTGAGTATAGAGCGAATGAATTCCTTCGCCTATTAGAAAATGACTTGATAAAACAGCCATTCAAGGGAATTTTATTGGATTAAATTTAGGCATACTGATGAGGGCTGAATGCCCGAAACACGGACTACACATCCGTGTCTATGTCAAATTTTAACCAACGCAAACAATTACAATGAAAACCACGACTGAAGTTGAATGCATGAATGATTGGTGCGACTTTACCCACGAGAAGGGGTACTGCACTTGTGATAATGAATCTTTAAATGAGAAGACGATGAAGAAATCAAATGAATTTGTGGCTACTTGCCCCGCACTTGTTTGGTCAGCAGAAGATGTTGACCTCAACATTGACCGACTCTATGAGTCAGAGGTTATTGACCATGTGAGTGCAAACAAACTAAAGGAGATATCTAATGAAGACAAACTTCTTTGGTTAGAGCAGATACTTGAGGATTGTCACGATGAGTTTTGTCAGATTATCAATGAGCGAATCGGAGATGCTATCTACGACTACTATCGCAGTACGCCTATGGGTAAGGAAGAAGTTGGTTACATTAAATACAATAAGTAAATGGAAGCGTATCTTAAATTCTTGAACGACCCCAACCCGCCAACACATTTGGCGGAGGATGAGTTGTGGGAGTACTATGGTGGAGATTGCTATGGCGACATCTCTTACTATGCCTTCTTACTATGTAGGTTTGGCGAAGCATCTAATTGGACTACGGCTATGATTATGGCTGACAAGTGGTCGGATTGGGATAGGCAAAACAAAACCCTTACTGAAGGAATGAGTGGTTACGACTCGTTACTGCATTGGTTGAATGTTGAATATGTTGGACTTTATTATAAGTAAGATGACGACCTTATTTAAAAACGAGGAGTAAAACAAAAACTACAATATGATACTCTTTGAATATCACGAATCAGACGATGACGATGCATCTATCTACGGCTTGACCTTCGAGGAGGTCAACGATTGGATACAAGACCACAACGAGTACTACGAAACCAACTACCAAACTATTCAGGAGTTTAATGATGGTGAGGCGTACCGGGAGTTTATTGTAAGTGAAATGGAAAACGCAAATCTAAATTAAAATGGAAATGGAAACATATCTTAAATTCTTGAATGACCCCAACCCTCCAACGCATTTGGCGGAGGATGAGTTGTGGGAGCACTATGGTGGAGATTGCTATGGCGATATCTCTTACTATGCCTTCTTACTATGTAGGTTCGGCGAAGCATCCAATTGGACTACGGCTATGATTATGGCTGACAAGTGGTCGGATTGGGATAGGCAAAACAAAATCCTTACTGAAGGAATGAGTGGTTACGACTCGTTACTGCATTGGTTGAATGTTGAATATGTTGGACTTTATTATAAGTAAGATGAAAGAGCTAGATAGAGCAATAGAAGATTTAGGTGGTGAAATTTTCATCATGTATTCAGGCGAAAGAGACCCTGAAAAGTACATCAATGAGTGGGGCTATGCCGGGATGGAAACCCCTCACCAATCTTATAGTAGTGGATTCCAATGCAAAGGAGTTCAGTTGCGAATTGACCTAGGCGGTAAGAGTCACATGATTGAACTACCGCCCCAACTAGAGAGAGACCTCATGGATGCCGTGGAGTCCATTCTAGATGAAGAATAAAGAAAGGGGGCAACCCCTTTCGGTCTTAACCATAATTTCACAATCATCATGACGAAATCCAATAAGTCAGTAGAGACTATAACCTACAGCATGTTCATCCTCCGCTCTTATGCGGAAACGACCTACAACTCCTTCGTTTTATATCACCTAAAAAAGATGGAGAGTGCAATGGCTAAACTAGAAGTTGAACTCAACACCGAGAGCCATGAGTAAGTACATAACCTTCAATGCCGACACGCTGATGTGGGAGGTTAGAGAAGATAACCAGACAATTGCTTCCTCTGGAGACAAGCGAAGCGTAGAACTTTACTTTCAATATTTACAAGAGAGAGATGGAAAAAGCAGTATTGACATACCTTAATGCACGGGTAGAAGCCCTCCAAAACCAATTGGAACTTCAAAAGCAAATCAACGCGGTGCGGTCTAAAATACCCATTGACCCCAAAAGAGCCCTGTGGATCGTGAGACACCTAAACTCGGAGTACAACATTCCAATGAACCACATTGCTGAACGGCTAGGGGTTACTAGAGAATGGTTGCGACTCAACTTAAAAGAAGAAGCCCTCAATGAATCCATGCAACAGCGCATCCGGGACATGGTTGAGGACATGATATCTGACCTTCAGATGATTCTAGTAGAAGAGTTAAAGTAATACTTTAAGTATATGCGTAGATATTCAGCAAAATCGCACCTCCGAGGGAGTTTGGAAGGTGTTTCTATGATGTGGATATTCCTAGCGGTGATGAAGTATGCGCTGCAAGATTATCACGACATGACCATCCTTTTTATGCTTTTTGTCATTTTCTTTGCCCTCTCTAGGATGGTTAAAGTAGACAAAGTATTCAAGGACAAGTAGTTAGCAAACTTGACTTTTTCAGTTTTTTGTTCTAACTTCACAGACACACAAACGTGTCACTACTGAAAGGCGGGGGCATCCAAAGCCCCCCGACCTTCAGTTCTAATTAAGGGATAAGTATATTCAATTAAATCTAGTTTTATTATGGCGAACTATCAGTTCAGAACCACCAACATCAAAGGAAAAGAGTATGTTGAGGTTCACGAGAGAATCAAGTTCTTTCGTTTAGATGAGCAGTACAAAGGATACTGCTTGGAATCGCAAATCATATCCATCACTGATGATGTAGTATGTATTCAAGCGATCATCCGCAATGCAGAAGACCGAGTGGTCGCAACGGGCATTGCCTACGAGGAGAAAGCCTCCTCTAGAATCAACGCTACATCTTATGTAGAAAACTGCGAGACCTCCGCATGGGGTAGAGCATTAGCAAACCTAGGCATCGGCATTGAGACATCCATTGCGTCAAGCAACGAGGTCATCAACGCTATAGCCAATCAGAACCAAGCGGTAAAGAGTACCGCTACCGCAACGCCCGAGAGCAATGTGTTTCAACAAGCAGTTGAGTACATCAAAAGCGCACAGGGTTCAGCAAAGGAGACAGCTTATAAGCAGGTAATCTCTAAATATGGTGGGGAATTTTCAGAGAAGCAAAAAGATGCCTTGCTGAAGTTCGTACCTAAAGCGAAGTAATATGGACTTCGCTAGTAAACTAATGGAACGGACAGGGAAGGGATACCTTTCCTACTCCGCCATCAAGTACGCTGCTGATGGAGCAGACGAACAAGACATGAAGCTCTTTGAGCTGTACATGAAAGGACTCTTGAAGAAGGAGAGTGATGCGATGACTTTTGGTAGTCTCTATGACACCTTACTGCTAGAGCCTCACACCCTTGATGACAAGTTCTATGTAATCTATGATGAGGAGAAGGTTCAGGAGTTGCAATCTAACTACAAGACCCCGCGCTCAAGCAAAGAGTACAAGGATTGGTTAGCAGAAGAGACCAAGAATGCCGGCTCAAAGCGAATCGTAAACAGCGATTTAGTCAGTAAGGCGGAAGAGATGATCTTGCGACTTGATGAGTCAAATGTAGCGATCCCCGAAACCGGGGAGATTGTTCCCGTTCGCTACTTCATCACGGGTGAAGTTCAAAAAGAGATCTTGAGTTGGATTGGAGACATTCCTGTTCGCGGATTTCTAGATGTCAGAGGAGATGGATTCATTACCGACAGCAAGACCACTCGGTCTATCTCGGGATTCCGCTACGATGTATTCAAGAGATGCTACGACATTCAAGCTTTTATCTATACTCAAACGGAAGGGGTGAGTGAGTTCTATTGGGCGGCTCAAACCACAAACAAACCATATACTGTTGCAGTATACAAGGCTACACCTCAAACGCTAGCGCGTGGAGAGGAGAAGTTTTGGTCAGCAGTAAACAACATTGCAAGGTGGCTAGATGATCCTAGCGTTGATTCAGCTAGCTTTGCAATATATTCAGAAATCTAAATGTTTAATTAAATCCTGAAGCCTTATGTCACAAGACAAAGTATTCATGGGGTATTTCGAGCCCCTAAAGAAGTGGAACGACTCCACTAAAAAGTATGAGGACATCGACCTCAACAACATCAGCCTTTCGGGGCGCTTTAACTTCACCCTCGCAGAACTAGAGGACATGAAGAAATACGCAACCAACCCAAAGGATGCCGACAAGCAACCTCGAGTTTACTTCGAGTTGAAGACATCCAAGAAGGGTACGCTGTACGCTGAAGTCAATGACCCATCCACATGGGAAAAGAAAGCTCCAGCAGCAGTAGCTGCGTCTAGCGATGACTTACCATTCTAAATGGTCTAACGCACTAGCGCTTTACGCAGAATTCAATTGGGGGGTTCGGGTTGAAAAACTCAGCCCCCCTTTTTTTCTTGCGTACAAGAACGACAAGAAGATCGTCTTTCAGGCTCACATAGTCAGCACATACCTTGACAAAATCAAGTTAGATGTCAGGCTAAAGGCTGACTTTCTTGTATTGGTATTCGCAGATAAGCCGGGAGATAATTTAATACTGCTAGCAGTTCCCGATGTTGCACCTATAGTATCAAGACCATTCGATATCCGAGAGATTGTACCGCACATTAAAGCAAAAGATAAATTAGAGTTTAGTCATGGGTAGAGCTATCTATTTTTGCGATGTTGTTATTAGTTATTACAAGGGGAAATCCAAGAAGCCTGTGCGTATGAGAAGCTGGGTAATTGGAGGTGGCGATACGCCCGGAAAGATCAACACCGACCAACACATGATGGGTCAAATTATGTCAAGGGTATACGACGATAAGTACAAGGGGGTGAGAAAATGTATGGTTGTTGAAGTTGTTAGTGTAAAATTTCTTGGTAATTCGTTTTACTATTAGTAAATTCACAATCAAATGTTAACAACATGGCGTATCACGACAACACAGAACACAAAAAAGTTATTGATTGCGTACTCAGGCGTAACGCAATGCTTTTCGCAAATCTCGGATCGGATTCTAGTAAAGAAGACTACGAGAAAGCAAGCGAATTAGAACTCCAAAGACTTAAAAGAATCAGGCATTTAGACCCTGATCGAATCGATACTCTTATAAGGGCAACCGAGTGAAGAGTTATGAGAAAGGAGCAGTTGGAGAAATGCATGTCACGGGTAACTTGATAACTCAAGGATTCCGAGTCCACAAACCATTGGTAGACTCACTAGCCTATGACCTTGTATGTAGTAAGAACGGAGTGTTCTATACAGTACAAGTCAAATACTTGACCATGAAAAATGGTTATGTAGAAACATCACCGAGAAGAGTTAGATCCACAACGGAAAGAGAAAACAATCTAGAGTTCGATATTCTAGCCATATACTGCCCCGACACAGCAGGTTGTTATTATCTACTAGCCGAGGAATTCAAAAGCTCTATACGATTAAGATTTGATAAACCAAAAAACAACATGACTAAAGGCGTTAGATACGCAAAAGACTTTACTGAATTATGGAAGAGACTAGGCAAGTGAAAATCATTGATAAAGCGTCAATAATTCATCTTGTATCAAAGATGTGGGAGCGCGAGATGGAGAACAATAACATCACGCTGAAGTGTAGAGAAAGAAGACAAGTAATGCACCGCTATGCATTCATGGTAGCAGTGCGGGAATGCACCACATTAACACTCTCTGAGATCGGTAGAATAATCAGGAAGGATCATGCTACGGTTTTGCATGCGGGAAAGCAACACGAAACCAACATGAGATTTGATACAGAATACAAGACCATCTACGACCTGTATTATTTAGAGCTGAAAGCCATATCCGAAATGATGATCGAAGATCAGGAGTTGATGTATCCAACTGATACAAACGAAATGCGGATGAGACTTATCAACCTGTCCAAGCGAGTGCGAGGACATATTGTAGAGAAAAAGGAGTTAGAGGTGGAGCTGTTAAAGTCCCGCCGTGAGCGCAGACATCTTAAAGAACACAACAAGGAACTGATTAAGCGCAACGACTTTTTAGATGAGGAAGTTAAACGATTAAAAAGACTGCTATGATTTTAAATGATGAGACAAGAGATCAGTTCATGCGGATTGCTAAAGCCCGGCTGAACAAGTGGTACACCTTCGGTAAACAGCGCAACGCTATTGCGGCAAAGATGTATGTCCGCTGGTATGAGAAAAAGAAGTTAGAAGAAACAGCCAAATCAATCAAGCCATCTGACTTTAAATTTATTTATTGGGATGAGTGAAAATACATTCGATAGAGATTTAGAGTCTGGAGATGTTCTAGAGTACCACATACTCAAGAGCATACAAAAGAAATACCCAAGAGCCATCAAGCGTATTGGATACTTCAAAGGATATGACCTTTATGTTCCGGAGACCAATACCAAGATAGAGGTGAAGCGCGACTATAAGTCTAAACACACCGGAAACTTTGTCGTCGAGATAGAGTTTAACGGGAAGCCGTCCGCCCTCGCCACCACTGAAGCAAACTATTGGGTATTTGCAGACAAAGAACATCTCTATTGGATAGCGGTGGGAGAGTTGCGGAAGCTTGTAAAGGAGCACCCCCAACTCAACCCTGTGTCATTTACGGGGAAGGGTGATGATCGCGCCAAGCGAGCATACCTAGTTCCCGTGTCTCTAATATCGCGATACAGCGATATGGTAACACCCAATGATTCACCCTATAAACCACAATCGCCCTTGTAGCTCAACGGATAGAGCAACGCACTTCTAATGCGTAGGCTGCTGGTTCGAGTCCAGCCAAGGGTACTAAATTTTAATCACTATGCCTCTTTACAAGAACAAAGAAACCGGAGAAACCCGTGTGTATGCAAGAACAAGAACATATGTCTATGATGATGGAAGTAAAAAAGAAGTGGATTTATCCAGCGGTCAAGAGATTACAAAAGATTGGGAGCTGGTTGTCGAGAGTACAGATTACAAAAGTGTCATCGCTAAAAAGTCGCCAACAGATGGATTCGGAAATCGCTAAGAAGTGCATCAAGTGTGAGCAAGAGTTGCCTATGCGTTTCTTTTATATACAAAGAAGAAAGGGTAGAAGCGATTACTACAGAGGGAAGTGCAAGATGTGTTACTCCGTTGATCGAAAGCATAAAGGTTACTGAGATGAAATACCGAGTCAACTACACTTACTTTAATCAAGCCGTAAATGAAAAGGCTAAATGGGAACAGCGAGAGAAAGACTTTGATAAAAGAGAGGACGCAATACTCTTTGCTGACAAGATAGCCCAGCTTGTCTCAGCGCGAAACATAAACATTCAACCCGTCCCCTAACTGCACAAGATGCTTGACCGCCAAATAGCTCAATAGAAGAGCTAATACGGCTCAAAGTGTAAAGTAAATGAGCCACAAAGTGTAAAATAGAAACCTTTAACACCAAAGAGAAATGAAGTGGCTAAAACGATTCTTCACCAAAGCAGAGATTAGAGAGGTATCTTTCCATACTGGAACTGATGGAATGAAGAAGCATAGTGAGTTTATAGATTGGGTAAATGAAAGCGATACGGAGATAATTAATTCATACATTACCTACCACCAGTATGAACATTCACATAAACCACGCTACATAAATTATGTAATTAAAATCAAACGAAAATGACACCATTTCAAATAGCTAACAAGCATTACCCAAATAGTCAATTTGACGAATGTAAAATGAGTTGTATGAGATGTGGCGAAGGAGTCTGCGAATCTCAAGAAGAAGCAATAATAACACTCGCTAAAGATATATTTGAGTGCCTTAAAACCTTTAACACCAAAGAGAAATGAAAATATCTGTTGAATATTGGGACTACACTTGTGGAGATGGGTGTTGTTATGATTGGGGTTATGATGTTTTTGTAGACGGAGAAAAGATTGGACAGATTAACGACACCCCTGAAGAGTTAGCAGATTTATTAAATGAATACTTTAACACCAAAGAGAAATGAAAACACCAATGCAAGAGTTGATTGAGCAACTCAATGAATTAGAAGCAAAGTTAACCTCATTAGAGGATGCAATGTATCGTGGAGGCGTAAGAAACGCTAAACGATTAGCAGAGGAACTACTTAAGAAAGAGAAAGAAATCATCTGCAACGCCTTTAGTGATGCACAACACGGAGCAGTTGAGTCAAGATGGACTGCTGAAGAATACTTTGAAGAAACCTTTAACACCAACGAGAAATGAAAAAAGTGGAAGAGATGTATCCCGAAACGACACAAGCGTTCAAGGACAAGATGGAGGAGATGTACGAAACCTTCTGCAAGAAGATGTGGGACTACGGCAGTAACAACATTGCCCTTGGGCGTGACCTATCGGAAGACCACAACAAGAAGATGTCCTTGATGGGGATATGGTTCCGCAGTAACGACAAGATGTCGCGCATTGAAAACCTCCTTGAGAGGGGCGACTTGTCAAGCACCGCCAACGAACCGCTTGAGGATAGTTACCTTGACTTGGCCAACTATTCTATCATCGCAACGATCGTTCATAAAAATAAATGGGGCAAATAATTTGTTGAAAAGTCCTATCTTTGTAACAACCAATCAAATCAAATCACATGGAAGAGCATACAATGTCGTTTTATGACGACGAATATCAGGAGAGAGAGTATAGAGAGAGAAGCGCGCCCGTTGTCTTTAAGAAGGCCGGCACAATGGATGTGATGCGTGAGTTGTTTAGCCATTTTGGCGAACCATACAAGAGGTAGTACGATGTATACGATAGAGGAGTTATGGGCGCAAGCCGGGAAGGATACCTTGGCCGCCAAAATTATTACGGAGGACGCAGAGTCCTACATTCTACACGGGATAAAGTTTGAGAAGCGAGATGGTGAGTACAAACTGCTCAAGGGATACGCCAACGACTTCTACCCGGAGGTTCCAAGTTTCTACTATAATACCCTAATGCAGAACGGCTACCGAGACGGGCTATGCATATTGGCTATGGAGAGATGCGAGGATCAACTTGAGAAGATTGAGGTTCGTATCCGCGACGAGGCGAATAAGAATACGCCCAACGAGAAGATGCTGAACCTATACAAGGTCAATCGAACCAACACCATGAACAAGTATTCGGACTTCCGAAAGCAATTAAATCAATCAATCAATTCATAATCATGTCAGAAAGCAATTCAACTTTCAAGACCTTGGCCTCAATCAGCGTCAAGGAAAAGACCGAGCGTAAAGGCAACATGGACTACTTGTCATGGGCTAATGCGTGGTCAATGCTCAAGCAGAACTACCCCGACGCGCAGCGGGTAGTTTACGAAGACCCCGCTACCGGGCTGAACTTCTACACGGACGGCCGCACGGCCTATGTCAAGGTTGGTATTATTGTCGGAGGCCTTGAGCATATCGACTACCTACCCGTGATGGACTACAAGAACAACGCGGTGCCCATCGAGAAGGTCACATCGTTCGATGTCAACAAGACCATTCAGCGTTCTACGGCAAAGGCCATTGCCCTTCACGGACTTGGCCTCTCCTTGTGGAGTGGTGAGGACATTGCGGAGACCGCCTCTGCACCTGCCGCAAAGGATGACTCATGGACTACCTACACCCTTGAGATGGGTGACGCCAATTGGGATAAGGTGATTGCGTACATCAGCGCAAACAAAGAACTCGGGCTGCCCTCCATCGTTAAGAACCTTGAGACCAAGTACAAGATTACTTCGTCGGTAAAGAAAGAGTTGGCGAAGCATGTCAAGTGATATATTGGAGAAGTTAAAGGACGACGCTAACTACTATGGTAAGTTCGGGCGTCAGTTCCTCTCCAACTCCGACATCGGAACGCTACTAAATGATCCTCGGCAGTTCGGCAAGAGCCGGCCGGATAGTAAGCCCCTCTTGGAGGGGCGTTACTTCCACACGGCACTGCTCGAGCCACAAAAACTCAAGGACTTTGAGTTGGTGGACTGCTCTACCCGTAACACCAAGGTCTACAAGGACGCATTGGAGGCGTCGGGTCAAGAGATGCTGATGCTTCAGTCCGAGGCCGATGAAATCTTGAGTTTATCGCAGAGCATGAAGCACAACCTTCGGTTCTTTGAGTCCATCTATGCGCCCGGCAACGAGTATGAAGTCCCAGGCATTCAGCAGATTAAAGGTCTGACATGGAAGGGTAAGGCGGACATTATTATGCATAGCGAGAACATGCTCATCGACATCAAGACCAGCGGTAGGCTCGACGAATTCAAGTGGTCGGCTCGACGCTATAACTATGATAGCCAATGCTATATATACCAAATGATATTTGGTAAGCCACTCGTATTCTATGTCATCGAGAAGGGTACTCACAAACTCGGCATCTTCAACGCGTCGGAGGACTTCCTTCGTGGAGGGGAGCAGAAGGTGGAGCAGGCCGTCGAGGTGTACAATCGTTTCTTCAGCGAGAATGCTGACGAGGCAGTACAAAACTATTACATCGAAGAGATTCTTTAAGTCGGACGCGGGGACTGACCAACCCGAGTTCGTTTAATAATGGTCAAATAAACAATCAGATATGGCAGAAGAGAAAGTATTCGCCGATGGGTTCATCTTCAAGCGAAGAGACCAAGCCCCCGAGTGGGTTGTTGGAGGAATGAGTGTAAAGGTTGATGAGGCCATTGCATTCTTAAAGCAACACGAGAAGAACGGATGGGTCAACATTGACATCAAGCGTTCGCAGGGTGGCAAGTACTATGTCGAATTGGATACCTATGTACCCAAGAAGACGGAGGAGTCAAAGCCGTATGGCGATTTAAAAGCCGACGACTTATTCTAATTTATTGGGGGCGAGGGCTGTTCTTCGCCCCCTTTAATTTCTTTAATCCAATCAAGTGCAATGAGCCAAGGCAGCATCACCATATTCAGAAACATCAAGGACACGGATCAGCCATTCTACCGACCCATTGATGTTATCCTTAAGAGAATTAAGGACGGAGCCTCCAAGGACTTGGTCAAAGAGATCCGCCAAGAAAATGATAAGACCCGAATCAACCAACTAAAGCAGGAGTTGCCTGCCGTTTGTTTCTCGGGCACATTTAATAAAAGAAACGACTCTTCAATCCTTGAGCATAGCGGATACATCTGCTTGGACTTCGACGGCTACAAGACGCAGAAGGCCCTGCTCGAGGAGAAGGAGACGATCAGCAAAGACAAGCATGTATACTCCGTGTTCATCAGCCCATCGGGCAATGGACTAAAGGTCATCGTCAAGATACCCAAGGACATTGACAACCATAAGAGTTACTTCAACTCTCTTGAAAACCACTTCAAGTCGGAGCACTTCGACAAGACAAGCAAGAACATCTCTCGCGTATGCTACGAGTCCTATGACCCGTTGATTTATGTCAACGAGAACTCAAGCGTGTGGTCAAGTCTTGAGGAGCAGGCCTATGTGGAGCGCGACAAGTACCGCGACCGCGTCACCATCCCTATCACCGACGAGAATAAGATTATAGATATCCTTATTAAGTGGTGGGAGAAGAAGTACCCCATGGTGGAGGGGCAGCGCAACCATAATATATATGTGCTTGCGGCGGCGTTGAACGACTTCGGCGTGAACAAGTCATTGGCGGAGTATGTCATGGCCAACTATCAGTCCAAGGACTTCCCTGTCGGAGAGATAAAGCGAACCATTGATAGCGCGTATGCGCAGACGCAAAAGTTTGGAAGCCGGTACTACGAGGACGAGGAGAAGTTGTCGCAGATACGCACCAAGTTAAGAGGCGGCGTGCCAAAAAAAGAAATCCGTCACCAATTAGAGGAGGCCAATTTGGATGGCGGTATAATCGATGCGGTGATCAGCCGGGTCGAGGAGGAGCAGGCCGGTCAGAAGTTTTGGACTAAGTCCGACAAGGGCATAGTCAAGATAGTACACATACAATTCAAGCAGTTCCTTGAGGACAATGGGTTCTATAAGTACTGCCCCGAGGGCAGTAAGAACTTTGTGTTCGTTCGTGTGACCAACAACCTCATTGACCATGCAAGCGAGAAGGAGATCAAGGACTTTATCCTTGACTACCTGCTTGACTTAGAGGACACCTTGGTGTATAACTACTTCGCTGACAATACCCGGTTCTTCCGGGAGGAGTTCCTCACCTTGCTGGCCTCTATAGATGTGTACTTCATTGCCGACACAAAGGACGCGGCGTACCTATACTTCCGCAACTGCGCAGTTAAAATCTCACACGAGGCCATCACATCCATTGACTACATTGACCTCGGAGGATATGTGTGGAAGGACCATGTCATTGACCGCAACTTTGAGGTGACGGAGGTCACGAGTTGTGACTTCGAGCAGTTCATCTCCAACATTAGTTTTTCTGATGTTAATCGGATCAAGAGCATGGAGAGTACCCTTGGCTTCTTGATGCATGCCTACAAGGACTTGTCGTACTGCCCCGCCGTCATCCTCAATGATGAGGTTATCAGTGACAATCCCGAGGGGGGCACCGGGAAGGGGCTTCTTATGAATGCCCTGTCGCAATTAAAGAAGTTGGTATTCATTGACGGCAAGTCGTTTAACTTCGAGAGGTCATTCGCATACCAAACCGTGTCCGTAGATACGCAGGTTGTGTGCTTTGACGATGTCAGAAAGCACTTTGACTTCGAGAGATTGTTCTCCGTGGTCACTGAGGGGCTGACCCTTGAGAAGAAGAATAAGGACGCCATCAAGATTCCTTTCAGCAAGTCCCCAAAGATTACCATCACCACCAACTATGCCATCAAGGGTGCGGGCAATTCATTTGAGCGACGCAAGTGGGAGTTGGAACTTCATCAATACTATTCCAAGGAGTTCACGCCATTGGAGGAGTTTGGCAAACTCATGTTCGGCGATTGGGACGATGACGAGTGGCTTCAGTTTGACAATTACATGATCAACTGCCTGCGCTCCTACTTGCGCACCGGTCTCGTTCGCAGTTCGTTTGTCAACCTACGCATCCGTCAGTTGTCGGCAGAGAGTTCGCATGAGTTCATCGAATGGTGCGGCCTTATCAATGGAGCAACGCCCAACGAAAGATTCCAAGACTTGGATGATGGGCGCAAGGTATACAAGCAGGACCTATACTATGACTTCATACAAGACAACCCGGACTTTGCTCCAAAGGCAAAGATGACTATCTCGCGCACCAAGTTCAACAAGTGGCTGATATCATACTGCATGTACAAGACCAATGTCGCGCCGGAAGAGGGTCGCGATGCGCAGGGTAGGTGGATGCGGTTGCGCAACCGCCACGAGTTGGAGAAGAACATGTCAATGGAATTCTGATGATAGAGTATAGACCCTACCAAAAGGAAATCATACAGCGTGGTGCCGACATAGTAAGGAAGCACGGCTTTGTTTACTTGGCGATGGAGGTTCGCACGGGCAAGACCCTTACGAGTCTCGGCATAGCCGATGAATTGGGTGCGCAGAATGTGTTATTCCTCACTAAGAAGAAGGCCATCTCCTCCATCACAAAAGACAGCGACCTGTTATGCCCCCCTTATGTTCTATTTGTAATGAACTACGAGAGCATGCATAAGTTGCCCGACGTGAAGTGGGACCTCATCATTGCAGACGAGGCGCACGGGATGGGCGCATTCCCCAAGCCGAGCAAGAGGGCGAAGGACTTCCGAGCCTTGGTGAGCAAAACAAAGGCGCGGGTCATACTATTGTCAGGAACGCCAACCCCAGAGTCATATAGCCAGATGTACCATCAGGTGTATGCCCTGCCCAGTGGTCCATTTCACAAGTACAAGAACTTCTATGGCTTTGCCAATGATAATGTAGATGTTAAACTCAAGCGCATTGGTGGTCACAGCATTAAGGACTACACCGCCGGTCAGTCTAAAATTCTTGCTGACATGGCCCCTTATACTATATCCTACACGCAGGAGGAGGCCGGCTTTGTGGTGGAAACCACCGAAAAAGTCCTTGAGGTTGAACTTCTGCCCGTCACCTACGAGATAATGCGCAAACTTCGCAAGGACTTAGTCGTTGAAGGCAAGGAAGAGGTCATCCTCGCAGACACGGCGGTGAAGCTGATGATCAAGATGCACCAACTATGCTCTGGCACCATTAAGTTTGAGAGTGGAAACTCCAAGGTTATTGATTACACCAAGGCGCAGTTCATCAAGGAGACATTCAAGGGAAAAAGGATAGGCATCTTCTATAAGTTCAAGCAAGAACTTCACGCCCTGAAGAGCGTGTTCGGTGACGCCCTTACGGAAAGTCTTGATGAATTCAATGCCGGAGGTCAGGTCATAGCATTACAAATTGTCAGCGGACGTGAAGGTATAAGTTTACAAAAAGCAGAAGCCCTTGTCTATTATAACATTGACTTCTCTGCTACAAGTTACTGGCAGTCAAAGGATAGGATGACGACAAAGGACCGGCTCAAGAACGATGTGTACTGGATATTCGCCAAGGGCGGCATAGAGCGCGACATCTACAAGGCCGTCACCAAAAAGAAAGACTACACCCTTAATCACTTCAAGCGTGATTTATTAAATTTGTTTTAATGACAGAGCAGGCCATACAAAGCAAAAGGATCAAGCAACTCGAGGCCGAGGGGTACTATGTTATAAAGTTGGTGAAGACTAATAAGAACGGAATACCCGACCTTGTTGCCATACCCCCGGGGTGTGGAGTATTATTCTCCGAAATAAAGACACCAAGCGGAAAACTGTCTGCCCTTCAAGAGTATAGACTAAAAGAACTTCAGGAACATGGGCTCAACACAGAGGTATACAGAGGATGAGGACTACTATGAGTTGGATGACGAGTTCATCCAAGACGTTAGAAGCTTTGGGGTCAGGAAGGCTATCCGCATTGGGAAGTTCCTTGACAGAACACTTTGGCAGGTTCCTAATGTTTCAGGGCAGGCTCAGATTATGGGTGGTGTCATTGATGACATTGAAGGCAGTGCATTTTTTTTCGCAATAGAACTATACAAAGACGATGAGTCTTGTGTAACATTTTTCGGACTCTCTGAGATAGATGATGACGAGTATTTAGATTTAATCAATTCAAACTCCTACTTAAATGAACGAATGGACATCAACACAGGCATTAGTTGACTCAACTTTTGGCGTGTACATAAAGCATAACGTCCGTCAGCGCCCATACGTTGAGGCGCGTGCTGTTTTTTACAAGATAATGAAGGAACTCTACGGCAAGTCTCTTAGTTCTATAGGGCGTCGGGTTAATAGGACTCACGCAAGCGTTATCAATGGCCTAAGAAACATAGACAATTGGATGGTATATGATGTGGAGCTTAAGCAAAAGTATGACTCCATTATGTTGCAGATCATTGACACTAACAAAGAAATTGAGGAGTACTTATCATACGAGGAAATCCTTGATAAAAATATTTCTTTGAGAAGTGATGTTCAAAACTTATCTTTAACTATTCAATCACTTGAAAAAGAACTTAATAGAAGAGTCGTAAAGGAATATCGATTTGAAATTTTGTTTGACAGAATTGAACACCAGATACCAAGAGGCAAAGAGCACATGGCTAACATGAAGATTAATCAGTTTCTAAATGGACTATCGCTTTGAAGATGTAGAAGAAATTCTAACTAAGAATTGGTGCAACAAGTGTAAAATTAATCACTTGCTTCACATAGACTCCATCCTCTATCAGCAACTTGGGAATACATCCACCAAAGCAGAGAAGGATGCGGTGAAGAAGAAGTCGCGCAAAATTTATATGGCAATTAAAAAAATTGACCCTCAAATTGGTGATCGTTTAGTATCTTCTATGGACTAAACAATACACCATGTCCCTAAAAAAGGATTTAAACAACCCGCGGGTTGTCAGCATCAACTATACGATGTCAGAAATCAATAGTCTGACAGACGATATTTATGAAGGACTCATTGACTATGACATCAAGTCTATCGAAGTGAGTGTTCAAAGACTAATGGAGATTCTTACAGAGCTCCAAGCAAGTGTGAGCGATGGGAACTAAATTTAGAATGCGCCTTACTGACGATGAATACAAACTCATCACGGGACACAGGGCGTTAGAGAAGGAGTGCGAAGAGAAGGGCATCCCACTGGCGGACGTCAATCACTACTGGCACAAGGGTAAACACTTTTCCCTTCACGTAAACAAGCCCGGTGTCAATGTCGCCGACATGCGGGAAGAGATTAAAAAAGACATGGATGCGCACTCTCCAAAGTATCCAAAGATCAAAAGAGAGAAGTCAAAGGACGGGCACTGCCTCGTCATCGACCCGGCAGACATTCACATAGGCAAGCTGGCCACAGCATTTGAAACGGGGGAAGACTACAACTCACAGATAGCAGTTCAGCGCGTGCTTGCCGGCGTCAAGGGGATCCTTGATAGCGCGTCGGGATTCAACATCGAGAAGATTCTATTCATCGGCGGCAACGACATCCTGCACATAGATACGCCACGACGTACCACTACTAATGGAACCCCTCAGGATACGGACGGAATGTGGTATGATAACTTTCTGATTGCCAAGAACTTATACGTTGACTTGCTTGAGATGTTAATTGGAATCGCGGACGTTCACTTCATGTACAACCCATCCAACCACGACTACACGAATGGCTTCTTCTTAGCTGACGTAATTCAGAGTTGGTTTCGCAAGAGCGAGAACATTACGTTCGACTGCTCTATTGCGCACCGCAAGTACTTTAAGTATCACAGCAATCTCATCGGCACAACTCACGGCGATGGCGCGAAGACTCAGGATCTTCCCCTGCTCATGGCTCAGGAGGCATCAGCAAGCTGGTCCGAGACAAAGCACCGGTACGTTTATACGCACCACGTTCACCACAAGAACGCCAAGGATTTTATTGGAGTGACGGTTGAGAGCCTTCGCAGCCCAAGCGCTGCCGACTCTTGGCACCACCGCAATGGGTATCAGCACAACCCCAAGGCGGTGGAAGGATTTATCCACCACCCAGACCACGGACAGATTGCGAGACTAACTCACATCTTCTAAACGATGACTGAGTCAAGGCATAGAATTATATTAAGCATTGTAATAGTATTAAGCTTTCTTCTTACTATACACGGCATTAGTGTGGCTATGCACAACAATCAATCCCTTAGCGCAGACTGGAAAGAGCTATTGCTTTTATTATTGGGCGCCTTAATTGGCAACTTTGGAAAGGTTGTAGACTATTGGTTTAATCAAAATAAAAATAGAAAAGATGAGCGAAAAGGTAAGTGTAGGAAACGATAGCGCGGGCGCATCGGCAGGAGTATCTGCGGGCGCTGAGGTTACGAACACATCAGCAAGCGCCGGCGTAGAAGCGGGGGCAGAGGTACACGCAGGAGTGGAAAACTCAAATCAAGTTGGCGATGTAACCATCTCGCAAGAGGCACACGCTGGAGCTGAGGTTCACGCTGAAGCAACAGCCGAAGCCGGATGGGATGGAAGAAACGCATATGTAGATGCACACACAGAAGTTGGAGCATCAGTAGAAGTTGGAGCGTCTAACTCAGTAGAGTATGGTGGTGTAACTAACACAACAGAAGTCCACGCAGGCGCAGAAGCTAAAGCATATGTTGGAGCCAGCGGTCAGATAGGTGCAGATGGCGCTGAAGGTCACGCAGGCGCAATGGCTGGGGCATCGGTAGGCGTAGGAGCGTCTAATAGCACCTATGATAAGAATGGTAATGGCGCCCAAGCGGGAGCCGGCGTATCTGCCGGCGTGCAAGTAGGCGCTGAGGTTGGCGGTGGCGCCACCATGGACAATGGTGTTGCAACCGTTGGAGTGGATGGTGAGCTTGCGCTTTTAGTTGGAGTGGATGTTGACCTTTCAGTTAGCGTGGACACAAAGCCAGCTCAAGAGGCCGTAGTTGACACAGCAGGCACTGTCGCTAAAGAAACGACAAAAGTGGTGGAGAAGGTGGCGACACCCATAAACAATGCCGGTAACGCCGTTGTAGGCGGAGCCAAGGACGCCGGCAAAGCTGCCGGAAATATGATTGGCGGCATCACTGGAAAGAAAAAGAAGAAATGAAAAAATATCTGAATCTACTATTGGTTATTGGAATTAATATTCTATTTTGGATGGCTCTAATTCAGCTATTTTCAACTGTAATCAAATGAAAGACTTAATCATTGAGTACTACTCCGGACACGAGGACGGGGCGCCACTCTTTGCAGATGGCCTTGATGACGCAATCATAGGCATCTGCCCTGTAAGCTTTCGGGTAATATACTCCCGAAGCAAGTGCATAAACATAATTGCACAAGACATGAGCATAGAGGATGCTATGGACTACCTCGAGTACAACACGTTCAATACCTATGTCGGAGAGTTCACCCCGATATGGGCCGAGGACTTTTATTGGGGGGGCTTCGATGAAGAAGAATAACGACGAGGGGTGGCGGTTCCTGTACTGGGACGACCCGGGAGATAGCCAAGATAGTGTAGACAACCAAAAACCAAAAGAAGATGGAGAATCCGATTGATGAATTGTACCGACGATACCTATCCAATGGGTACATCACTCCCGAAGACGTCGAGGAGCTAAAAAAGGTATATGTAGAGGGGTACAACTGGATCCAGACAACGACATGAAGTACCGAGTCAACTACACCTACTTTGACCAAAGTAAAATGAGAGCTGCCAAATGGGAGCAACGAGAGAAGGACTTCGACACAAAGGAAGAAGCTCGAGACTTTGTTGGAAAGATTGAATGGAACGTGGCGGTAAGGAATGTAAACATTCAGCCCGTATTATAAAAGAAGAAGGGGGGCTAAGCCCCCCTTTATTATTCTAAAGACGCCTCCATTTCCTTGACCATACTCTGAAGCTCTTTCACTTCGGCATTGACGTCCATTTCTTTTTCAAGAGACTTCATCTCTTCATACATTTCAGGGAACATCTCTTTCATCTCTTTGTCGGTCATTGAAGATCTTTTTGTCTTAGACTTGCCCATGCCTTTATACATGTCGTCCATCAGAAGTCTTCGAACATCCTTGTAGAACGGAACAAATCCAGCATGTCCAAGAATTTCTAGCGGCAGTCGCTGGCTGAGGGCCCTCTTCTTGCGAATGATTGCGTCAACCTGCTTCTTCTCGCCGTCGGTTAGCTTGTCGTATGCAAACTTTGCCGTCTTAAATGCTGGGCTGTATGGACCACTCAAGCCTATTACAATGTCAATAAACTCCTGCTTTCGACTCTTGTCTCTGGAGATAAGGCTGAACTGTAAAGAGTCCTCGTACTGATTGTATTCTCCCTTGCGAAGGAAGTCAAAGTACTCTTCGTTTACAACCTCAATGGCATAGTTAATGGGCGCCTTGATAATGTTCCCGAAGTCACGTCCAAGAAGCAAGCCGCTGAACGCCGACATCATTGACTGCATAAGGCTTTGAAGGAAGGTCTTCTCTTCATCCTCGTCGTCTCCAACGATAAGCTTACTAAGCAAACTTCCAAGAATCTGGGACAGCATGGTGTACATAACCATTCGGCTTGTTACCGCGGCCATTAACGCCACTCCCTGCTTGCGCGTGAGCGAGCCCTTTCCGACGGCAGCGTACAGTCCGGTACGAGCTGCTGCAAATTCATAGATAAGGAATCGCTGCATGAAGCCATTAAACTGATTGTATGCGGTCGCCAGCCCGGACTGGTTTGCCTTTCTTGACCCCTTCAAGATTCCCATGAATGCATTGTCAGATGCGCCAGCTTGAATAGAACGATTGTCTGCCAATTCTTTTGACGCCTCGATGGCCTCAGCGTGCTCATTCATGTACGCCTCGTCATTAGCTGCGATCTTGTCGAAGTCGACATCAAGTCCGGTGATTCTCTTGAACTCATTTGCAAATGCACCAAACCAAAGGGGGCGCATTACAATCTTATCGGGGGTTGAAATCAAAGTGTCTGCCCCAAGCTCTACAAGATTCTTATACTTCTTGCCAGTGCGAGACCATCCTTGCTCAAGCAGGTTGATGAGTTTTGCCTTCGGAGCTTGTGTCTTGACGGCGCTTGATTGACCCAGCAATGATGTGTCAACAAATCGCCCATTGATGGTGTCCCCAGAGAACAGACGCGCGGACTGCTTGCTTCCTACATTGTTAAGAACCTCTACTGCGTCTGGAGACGTTATAATGCCGAACAAGGAGGTGCCAGTACTCAAGGCCTTGGGGTCATTGAACAGCGCAAACGAAAGGTTGGAGGTGAATTCGGAAGTTGCACGAGGCACACCCGCAAGCATTGCCCGGTATCCCTGCTTTGCTATCCACTTCATGGCGTCTTCAACAAACGTATTCTCTACGTAGTTATTTACCAATAGATTCGTTACTGCTTCATCAAAGGCGTACTCAATAGCATTTAGAATTTCTTGCTGTTGCTTTGTGATGCCACCCTCTTCGAGGTTCTTTTGCGCTTGAATAAATGTAGAGCGCGCAGTGCGGATGGGAGACGTTAGGTGGTAGTCCGTCAAGACAAACTTGGCGCCTCTCTTTGCTGAAGCAAACGCATCAAAGTTTAATGGAGTAATCTTTCCGGTACGCTCAATTAAAGACTTGGCCTTTGTTGATGGGCGCATCGACGTGTTGTACGCATCGACAAGAGACATACCCTCATTACTGTCGCTCTTGAAGTCATATAAGACATTGTGGTGAACGTAATTGTTCACGGGAGTAATCTTATCGCCTCGGATAATTGCGGCCGTGAAAACTGAAGTTTCAGTAAGTGATGAATTGATGTCCTGAATAGTCTTGATTGCTTTCTTCTCTGCCTCATTAAATGATTGGTCAAGCTTTTCAAGATTGATGTTGCCATCGGCGTCAGCATAAGAGTCGAGTATGCTCTGAAGCATGTCAATGTCCCCCATCTCAGCTGGCGTCTTGCCCTTCTTGATCTCTCTAATCGTAGCAGCCAAGTAATCAGCAGCAGAATGAACCTGCTTATTGTCTGGGTTGCTGTTATATTCAAGCTCCAGCAGGTAGGTCATTATCTTGTACTTAGACATGAGGGTCCTGTTCCCGTCATACTTAAATGACTTAGCAATAGCCTCAGCAGACCGGTCAAGGCGAGACTGAATGTCTCCGAACGCCGACTCAAATGCTGACTGCGCTTCGGCAGCAGCCTTAAGGACCGAATTAAATATGGACTTAGTATTAAAGTCTCCAAACAATTGGTCAATGTAAGCCAAGGGGTTACGTCGAATCATTTCGGCAATGCCTCCGCGCTTGGTCATGAAAGACTTAACGCGCCCAATAGCACTACTAAACGGCAGCGGCTTAGACTTGGCAATAGCACTTGAAAGCAAGGCGCCGTTTTCAACAGCAACCATTGACTCCTTGATGAGTTCGGCGTAATGGGGTAGGTATCCGTTGTTGATGTTGTTGATCACCTTGTAAAGGTTGACAAGCTGTTCGATAGTCAAGCCCTTGACGGCATCACTCTTGGCGAGTCGTGCAATCTCCTTGGCCAATTTTCGCTCGTCGCGAGTGGGAAGTCGCTCAGTATCAACATCAAGCTCATTGATGGCATCAATGGCCTCGTCTCGCTGCTCTTGCTTTTCCTCCTCAGAAAGTCCCTCAGTAATCGGGCGCTCTAAAATCTGAGACTTGTACTTGCGCATGAGGTCAGCCTCTTCTTGAGTGATTGTTTGATCCTCAATCATCTGCTTTATGGTAGCAGCATAGTCAAGCTTCCCATTATCGCCATACACCTTGTACTCGTATGCAATAAATCTATTATTCAACTCCTCAACCTTTGAGTACTCTTCGTCAATAGCGTCAAGTATTTTGGTTGAAAGATCAATAGCGCTAGTGAGTTCGGGCAGTGACAAGACTGCGGCTCGTTGTCCAAAAATCTCAACAAGAGTCAAGTAGCTATCAAACATGGCACTTGGAATCATGTTGGGGTCAATGCTAAACAAACGCATCAGGGCCGGAGCCAGCTGGCTTGAGATGCCAATCTTTTTCTGGACGTTCTTCTTTGCCACCGGCAACATCTTGCGTGCGTCATTCACTCGCTTAGCATAGTCAGCATCAGCAAACACCTTCGCCATGTAGTCAACATAATTGGCTACCGACTTTTCATTGAAAACATTTACAGAGCTAAACTTCTTGATGGCAACGGCTGCTTGAGTTGCGCTTATTTTGCCAGACATCTTTAGCGCATCAATGACATTCGCCAACTCAACGCTTGCTGAGCGCCATGCCCCAATGGCGTCCTTGGCGCCCTTAGCTTGGTCAAGGATTTGCTTCTTTAGCATATCCTTTTCCTTTACCGTAATGCTGACTACGTCCTTGATGGTTGCAAACAATCGAGCGACAGACGGAGCTGACCTCTGCTTCTTGCCGAACATCTTATTTACATCGCGCACTAGCTTCTCTCGCTTGACGTCCGTAGCGCGCTCGTAGACGGCAGACCCCATGACGTAATTCATTACGTTTTCAATGGTCTTTGATCTTGACACTCTGCGGTCGTTAGACTTCTTTATAATGCCATCAACTTCTTTCCATAGGCGTTCTTCGGCATTGTCAATAGTATCAAATGCAGCAGCGATCTGATCATCGCTAAATCCATTACGGGTTAAGAAGTCCCGGATAACCTTGTCGGTAATCTTCGCATCTCTCGACTGCTGGATATAATCTTCGGCAAGTCTTTGCGCACGACCCACTGGTTTTTTTTCTGACAAATCAATACCCTTGAGGTCCTTGCGTAAGAATAAAATAATCTGGTCCTCGGCCGCCACGTCCTCAGTTTCAAAAAGCATGGGGCGTTCTGATACTGGAACTTCAGATAATTTTTTAAGTCTTTCCTGCACGTTCCGAGCCTCAACCTCTCCTGCTGCACGCTTGTAGAATGCAATTGGCTCAAGTGATTCTTCCTTTCTTTTTAATTCATTAATTAAGGGAGTGGCAAAAAACGAAATGTCTGAGTATATAGGTCCGGGGTACTCATCCTTTATGATGCCCTGCTGTTCTTCTTTCCACCATTCGTCAAAAGCCGCTTGTGTCGTCATAGACAAGTCGGCATAAGAACGATACAGCTTATTGGCCAGCACCTTTGCAGATCGATCATCATCTTCTGTGATCTTTTTAAATGTGCCAGAATAAATTGTCTTGATTAAATCATAGATACGCTCAGGCTTATAGAAATCTTTTGGAGATTCATTTAACCCGAATGCGTCAGCAATATGTAACGAGCCCCAATCCTGATTATCTACTACTTTTCTATGGAGGTCATCATACATCTCAGACAACGAACTTGCAAGCGTTGTAAATTCTTGAAGTTTTTTAATCTCAAGCTTTATGGCTCGCTCCTTAACGTCGGCCTTATTTAATTTGGCCAACCTTTCTCCGATCTTTTCATTTGCCCCGAATGCAAAGCCCTCTATATCTTGAATGGCATGCTGAATCTCATGCGTCAAATAACTCAGTAATAAAAAAGACTCAGGGTTTGGGCTAGAGTTAATTGTTATACTGTCTTTCCCCGGAGAATAGTAAGCCCCAGACCCCGACATGGCCGCGGCTGGATCAAAATTAATTGTGAAATCTTTCAGCTTTGGGTATGCCTCATATAATTCCGGAGAATCGTAGAGGTCCTCAAGCCGCTTATATTTAGTAGTCCACTTTGACGGGGAAATCATGAAGCCGGCGTCCGTCTCAACGGTTTTCCCCTCTACAAATTCAAAGCTTGACTTGATCATCTTGCCATCTGGAATCTCATACCGCCACTTGTCGTCGACGCCTTTCTGCCATCCGGTTGCTGCAAATATTTGCTTGCCGCTTTTGCCGGTCGCTGCCATAATAGTTGCCGTCAAGAAATTTTCTCTCGCCTGTTTTGATAGGACGGCGTTTTCGCCAATGATCTGCTTACGGCCCTGCGCGGTAAGCTTCGGCATCTCCTCTCCCTTAACAATTATAACCCCCTTGTTTCCAAAAGAATTATCCTTTTTAACAACAGCCTTTCCCTTGAGTAGCTCGCTTATGTAGTCGACAAGCTCATTGCCGTCAAATCCCTTTTGAAAAACATCAACCGTCTTGCCGTCCTTGGCTCTCTTTATAATGTAGCTTTTTGGCTCTGGTCCGAGTTCAAATTTCTTTGCGCTATCAATGTCGCCTTTGAACCCTCTTGTGCTAATGACGGCAATGCCTCCATCCTTAAGGGAGTTAAAGATGTCAAGAACGATAAAGTCTCGGATATCCTTGGGTACAACATTCAATACATTAAGAGACACAATGCCATCGTACTTCTTGTCGATCTGCTCTGCGCTAGTATAGGTTACGGGACGCTTGCCTTTCCAGCGTTCTGGATTGACTTCAAGAGAGTCTACATCCTTGTTCATAACGCCACTCATGGCGTCGGTGCCTTTGCCAAGCCCGGCCCCGTAGTCGAGGACGTCGCCATAAACGCCAAGGTCCTTTAGGATAGTAGCCGCCTTTACATAGCTGCCCGTGGTGGTTGACACCTGCGTGGTGCCCGATGCCTTTGATAATGCGTCACCAATCTTTTGCTTTCTTGGTGCGGCCTTAATTGAAACCTCCGGCCCCTCTTTTACTTTTGCCGGAACCTTTGCCACGTACTGACCGCCCATAGCAGAGCGTGCAGCCTGAGGCTTCTCTCGCTCGGCGAGAGGGACCTGCGACCCCGTCTTGGGCATGGCGTTAGGATATACATTGCGTATGTCAATAGCATTATTAAACACCATTAACGGAGTGCCCTCAATAACAAAAGGATAGGATGGGTGCACCTTCATGCCCGGCTCCTTGCGAGAGTCGATGACCCTTGAATTCTTATCAAACTGAATTGCTGACACGACATCGCCATATCCAACACTCTTAAGTGAAGGGTCGTTTACGTAGTCAAGAACCCCGGTCTCCATCTTTGCCGTAGCATTTAATGGAGGAATGCCAAATTGGTCATACGACTTAGCCGAGAAGAATACCTTGGTAAAAGCGCCACGCTCTTCATAACTAAACTTACCCTCACCCTCAAAGGGCATAAGTCCCTCAAGGTCTGTGAGGCTTTTAATCTGTAAGGGCTTGCCCTTTTTTTCAAGAGCCTGCTGAACCTTGGTAACTTTTAATTTCTCATTAACATAAGCAACGATGTCAGCTTCATTGACACCTCTGGCAACGGCATTCTTAATCTCTTCGAGCATGTAGTCATAAAATGACATGCTCCCCGTAATCCCGTCGGGAGCTTGAGACATGACAAGGCCAATGCCGTCGCTCTCATTAACTTTCTTAAGTACCTTCTTTGCGTTCGTTTCGTCGGTAAACGCCCAGCCCATACCCGTTCCGTATGGGTAAAGGTAGCCGCCCATAAAATTATACTTTGCGCCTGACGGACTTTCAACCTCGCCGTATGTCGCTTGGTCGGCCGCAAACACAAACGCATTAGCACCAGACAATTCGTTGATGCTTCCTCGCTTAATTTCCTTGGTGTCTATGCCTCCTCTATTCAGTTGCTGCTTGCGCCCCTGCGCCAAGTCAATGCTTGGTCCTTCAGTGTCGTCAATGTCTGCGGGAATCGGCCCATCTCCAACAAGCGTTCCGGGCTCTGCCTCTCGGTCTAGAACAAGAACATCCGCCGCAGTAATGGCCTCGCCAGTGCTTACCTTTCTTGACAGAACATTAAGCAAGTCAACAACATCTTGGTCTGACTTAGTAAACTCTTCTATCTTAAATCCAACGCTGCGAGCAATCTTTTTAATGAATTCTACAATTGAATTCTTGGCTGGGGCAGATAAGGTTCTGTACTCCTCCGACATGATGCCGAGCAATTCAGCTAGACTTTCTTCATTTCTAATGTTGGCATCGTAGTTTTTCGAGAACTCATCAATACGAATAGCCAAATTGCTATTTGATGGCAATGTCTTTCGTACAGACTGCATCATTTTTTTAGCGACAACCTGAGCGACCTCGTCATTATTCTTTACTTTATCAAGTAGAATAGCGTGGAACACTTCGTGAGCAACCGTTGAACCAGTGGCCTCCTCTAGGTTAATATGTATTGTGCCGCCTCCCGATGGATCATAGTAGCCCCTATATGTTTCGCCGACAGCATTCTTAAACTCAGAAGATGTTGCGTGAGCTACAATCTTAACTTCCGGGAGAACACTAGCAATGGCCTTCGAGGCGTACTGAGCAACCTTGATAATTTTATTGCGCTTAGTTAACGCAGTCCCAGATAGCGGAGCAGCGCCCTTCTCATTGATGATTAGGTTGTCGCTAACAACTGTAGACTCTGGAAATAATTTATCAATAGCTGCGCGCTCTTCGGCAGTTACTTCTTCTTCGACACCCGTTTCGGGAGTGACTTGAGGTTCTGCTTCGGGTGCTCCTTCCGCCACTTCTTCGCCAACTGCGGCTTCTGGCTGAACAGGAACTTCACCTGCTGCTTGCTTTTGAACGGCATCTTCTTCTGGTTTTTTGGCCGACTCTTCAATTGATTCAATCTCATCAAGCAATACGTCTCTGCGCTTACGCAGTCCCGCTTTTATGGATTCGTCATCAACGGCTTCGATGGCCTTGTTATTCTTTACGATTTCCTCATTGAGTGCGTTTAACTTCTCCACCTGATCTTCGGGAAGGCTGTTAACAAACTCAACGTAGTCTGTGTATATCTTATTCTTTTCGTTGGTGAGGTTGTCACGCAAAGATTCCAAAACACTTTTTGTGTCTGGGTCTTGCGCTTCTTGGATTGCAACATTCAACTTCTCTAGCTGATTGTTAATCTGAATCTTGCGGTCAATGTCCTTGACCTTAGAGGCGAATGCTACTTCGGTGATACCGCCGGGGATCTCTGCGACGGCCTCCGTCAAGATGGCAGCAACGTCAGTAATCTTTCCCTCGGAGATAAGCTGTGCTCCCGCTTCGCCTGTGGCGCCGGCCGACATTTGTGCAATTACCTCTTTAATGGGACCCTTCAGTTGCCCAGCAACACCAGCGCTAATAGCATCGAGTGCGGCAACAAATGTAGCGGGGGCATCTACCTTTGAATAGATGTCATTCATTAATGCCTCATCTCCAAATGCTGTTCTTAATGCATTGGGATCATAAACATCAACCCCATTTGCCTCCATCTCCGCAAGTATTCTTGACGACATTTCGGCACCAAGAGAATTGATGCCAGCTAAGTAGGCCGAGGTCCCCATCCCTCCGGTAACCGCGCCAAGGGCTAAAGATCGAGTTATGTCTCCAGTGGTAAGTGATCCAGCGCCTCCGGTCATCTGAACGGCTGACGTAACAAGTATCTCCGTGAGGAAGGTAGCTGGATTGCTGGCAAGCATATCAAAGAAATCACCAGCACCAGTGCCAGCCATTTTAGATGACAAGAGCTTTTCGCCCTCCTCATCCGCCGCCTTCTTTAGTTTTGCTACGCGCTCGAAGTCGGGCACGTTATCAGAAAGGTTGTTCTGTATCTGAGCATTCAATGCTCCCACGTTGTATGCCGTAACGGTATTGTCTACGTAATTCTTTACGTCAATAAAAGCCTGGGCATTTGTGCTGTTTGGATTTACAATCTTGTCAACAACAAGGCCAGTTAGGCCAAAGGCGGTTGACAGCCTGTTTTTGGTTTCATCCGATACCATCACGTCAACCTGACCAACTAAATCAGAAATTGTTGGTGCGCTAATCTTTTCATAACCAATTGTACGCGCTTCGGTTGGAAGCTCCTGAGTTACTGGCTGGGCTCGGATTGCTTGAGCCGCTGCCTCATCAACGACAAGAGGCTCAACAGGTGCCTGTTGCTCCAAGCCAATTGACGCTGGCTCCTCGTATGGAATTTCTTTCGTAACTGGCTGAGCCTGAACCGCTTTCGCGGCAGAGGCATCCATTGTCAATGGCTGACCCTCTACATATGAAGGGGCTTGATACTCATCCTTTTTTGAAATAGCCGAAGTAGGCGTCTCCATAGGAGAGGCCAATGGCTCTTGAGGAGAAGAAACCTCTGAGGGTTCTTCTTTTTTTTTTACTTCTTGAGCTGGGTACTTTACGTCGAACTCTTCGCGCGACTTCGTGTATAAACCATCTCTGGTTACGACGCCGAATAATTTATCGCGATATTCAGGCTCTTGATACTTAACTACAAACTCATCAAATGATTTAGTGTAGTACCCCTTAGACGACAATACATCGTATAACTTTTTTAGCTCATCATTCATGAGACAAATTTAATCAATTTATTTCTAGAACTATTAGTCTAGTTCGCCAGTTCCAGAAAGTCCACCGGTCGCATATAGCTGAGCAAGATTCTCTGGAGACGTGTTTGCCGTAATGAAATCAGATATTGCCTTTTGATTTAGAGTGCCGTCCTTTTCGTTGTCAACGCTTATTGTCAGAGTGGCACCAGCCTCCCCGTCCTTTTCAGGAGCCGTGATGACAACCTCATCGTTAAACCATTTTGTGTCAAACGTAAATCCAAGACCAGCGAATGAAGCCTCAAGCAACTGTCTAACTTTACCTTCGTCGTCGCCCTTTAAATCATCAACACTTGGCAGATTGCTTGCGACATATTTTGGCAACTCAGTAAATGCACTGACTCTAGTTCGTGATGCTCCAGTTCCCTGAAGCGCCTCCTGAGCAAACTTTTGATTTGGATTAGATACGCCAGCGGCAGACAGTGCACGATTTACATCATCAACTCCATGGATCTCGTTGCCCATTTCGGCCCACTGCTGTGCGGTTACATCTTCTGCGTTAAACGTGCGAGAGCCAGCTCTCATTGTTCCGCTTCCATCATACTTAAGAGTAATGGTCTTACCCGATGGAATGATCGCAGAAAGCCCAGCTTCTTTTGCGGCTTCTGTTCCTAGTAATTGATTTGCTGCACTTGTCTGAGCTTCTTTAGTCGTACCAAAGGCAAGGTTATGCCATCTTCCAACATTTGTTTGCTGCTCTTTTCTTTCTTGACCAGCAGCATATTGCCACTGTTGTTGTTGTGGCTGGCGTGGCGTCTCAATACTCTTGAGTTGAACACGCAACTGAGCGCGCAATGCTTCGCGCGCAACTTCCTTCTGCTTGTCCGTGAGCTGTGGCTGGAGTAATCCATTGGCATCCTGCTTAAGCAGGATCTTATTAGGGTCCTCCTGCGCCTCGGCCCAGTTTTGAGTAAAGCCATACCCCCCGGCATAATCAGCCAAGACGCTTGCGGCAGCACGACTAGATGCCATCATTGATGAAACAATATCATCCTCTGCTTTCATGTATTCAGGTCGCTGCATAGCGTCAGTGAGACTCGTAACCCCTCCACTCATAATAGAGCGTGTCACGTCGCCGAGCGCCTTTACGCGTTTGTTTGTTTCTCCAACAACATCATAGCGGTTGACCTTATCCTTGCGCCTTGCGGTCATATAACTGATAGGCATAAGCTTGGACGGATCTTTAATGACATTGCCCTGAGCGTCTCGTGTGGCAATGTACATTCGGCCGTCAACGGGATTAACGTATACGGCCTTGTCCTTGGTGATGCCAAATGAGTCAAGTAATTCGTTTTGATAAATCTCTTGCTCTCCTGCTGTGCCGTCCTCAAGTCGCTTTGTCATCTCATCCCAGTCGGTAGCAAATGAAGTAGCAGCCGACTGCATCTGGCCTAGGTCGTCCATGATGTTCTGGCGTTGCTTGAGGTATTCGTTAGGGTTTAGGCGCCCGGCCTTCATCTCTCGGTACGCCAAGCCCAATGCTTCTTTCACATTATTGGCGGCGTCCATGTAAAACTCGGAAGACACCTGAGGCTGACCAGCCGACAATTCATTAATGGCCGTTACCGACTCATTGGTTACGCGATCAATTTCATCCTTCTTGGCTTGACGCTCCTTATTAATTCGAGTCAGGTCGTCAGATACGGTCTTGCCAATAGAGCCCCAATCCACATATGAATTAAGGTCTACGCGCTCTTCGTATTTATAAAATGTCTTAGCCATTAACTGGTGGAATTAACGAAGAGAAATAATCAGATGATCCAAGGTCAAATGTGGGGCGAGTTGGCCTTAACAATTGCTGCTCTCGCGGGTCCATCTGCTTCATAGACTCAAGAAAATCCGCATACTGCTGCTGTTCTGTTTTCAGCGATGAAAGTTGCTCCTTCATTTCCTCTGGAGTCTTTTTTAGATTATAAAGAGCAGACGCCTCAAAGCCCTTGGTAATGGAACGACCAATGCCCTTGGCCATATCGGCGGTAGCCTTGTCCATGGCTAACTGCGCAGCTCCTGCTGCCGCCTGAGCTCCTTCCGCCTCCTGAAGGTCGATGCCAGCGAGTGCGCCAAGACGGCGCGCCTCATCCTGTGCGACCATCACGTCGCGCTTGTATAGGTCTTGAGCCATCGCCTCACGCTCCTGCTGTAGGTATTGAGATCCAACAGCGCCAACGCGACCAACGCCACCAAGAAGGCCCCGCATTCCAGATTCAGCCAATGCCTCTGTAGCCTGCTTCTGTTGAGCTGTGAACTCACGCATTGCTGTTTCGTATGCCTCAAGGGGGACCTGAAGTTCCTCGAGAGGGGCCTGCTCAATCTTACCCTTAGCAGCTTCAATGGCCTTAGCGGCAGAAGCCTCAGCCTCTTTCATTAATCTTTTCTGCTTTGCTCGTTCGGCATAGCTGAATCCGACGCCGATAAGCTCTGGGGCTACAGCCAATAATACTGGAATGGGTATCATGTGTACTTGTTATTAATAACAGAACGAGTTATTGCAAAGGTAACCAAAATCATGGATAGGATTTAAAGATACTAGACATAACGCTAAATAACTCAACGGGCTGCGTATTATTATTAGTAAGAGTGAACTCACAGTAATAACCTCGAACCCCGTGTGATTCTGCTTGTTGATTTTTAGCATAAAGAATAAAGTCCCCCGGAGAGGGGACGGGCCCAGCAGTGGCATCAACAGTGATGACCTTTCTGTTTGTTGAAATAGCAGTGACGTTTCCAACCTGCAAAGGAGTAGAGCCAAAATATACGGTATCTCCGATGCTTATAATGCTATCTATTTTAATTGAAAAGCCAAGTTCGTATATGGTTCCGCCTGTGTTTACAACGGTAAGAACGCTTCCAATGCCATTAACTGAGCGCATTAAAAAGTTAATTGGAGACTCTTCGGATCTAATGAATGAGAAATACGTTCCCTCCTTCAGCTCGAACCAAGCCTCATCAATGTACCCGTTTTGCAAGTCGGTAAGGGCAGTTGCATCCCAAGGCGCATCAGACTCAAGGGCCAGCGTCTTAAACAACTTAACCTCCGTTGGCGCTGCATTGAATACTGACGTTACGGTAGACGGGTAGTTTACGCCATAAAAATTATTGCGCGTGTTGTTTGTGTTGTGTCGGTATAGGTTGCCCCCCTTAAAAGTGTACAGGTAGTTATTCATCCCCATTATGTAATCGGGAATGTATGAATAAAAAGATGGGAATCCTTTTACTGCTTCGCTGTATGTAATGGTTACATCGCTCATGATACGCAGGTCATGTCAAGTTCATATTGCGTGGGCCCACCCACTATAATGGTAACGTATGCCTGAGTGGGATACTCTGCTGCCTTTGGCACGACAAGGCTTCCCGAAGACGTCACAAAGCCACTTGAGTATACGACGCCATTGTACATCACTTGAAAGACCATGGGGTCAGCGATAAGCCCGACAGTCCATATTAATGAGAAGGTTCCCGTTGCGGTGCCAAGCTCGAGCGTGAACTCGCGAGTGTCTGAAGTGTCTGCATCAATGTGGCTTCCGCATGGAATGACAATCTCAGGCATCTCTACTAGTGCATCCTTTATCGACAAGACGTATTCGTCCATGTATGGGTCATACCCCCCGAGCTTCTGCCCATCAAATGATTCAACAAACTTATCTCGGAACCAAGAGCGAAGACCATAGCTTGAGACAACCTCCAGCTGTTCGCCTCCGGCAGACCCTCCAGTAAGTTTGATTACAGCCCCCCGCTTGGCGTCAGTGAAGAATCGATCAAAGCCATGGGCAACAAAGCTCTCTGGGTTCATGCTAATTCCATACTCCTCAACTCGAGCAATTTGCTTGCCGAGAACTTCGGGCACGGAAGTAATGGCGCCTCCACCAGCAGCATCAGACAACAGGTTTTTTCCAGCAAGTACATATGAAATCTTGTCCTCCTGAAGGACAAGGATGTCGGTCTCTCTTGCGTGCATCTTTTGAATGGATCCAAATACGATCTCCATGTCGGCAAAGTTTGCGAGGGCAAGGTTGAACTCATTTAACTTGTTGATGTTTGTAGACCTATTGTATACACCGCTATAGGTTATGCTTGCCTCATTGCGCGTCTGGCGATACGCCTCTTCGGAGATGCCATTAAATCTATTGCCAAGGGTAAGATAGTTCCCAGTGATAGAGTCCATTATTTTGTATCCCTCCGAGCCGTTTCCAAACGTATAGCAGTTAAAGAAGTCTAGATTAATAATGGCCGGATTGACGGCTGATTGATTTAATACATTTCCATAATGATATCGGTTAACGATGGCATAGCTGTCAGCGCTTTCAAAAAACAAATTTTCGACAGCGTCGGCGGGAATAGTTTCAAAAACAAGATACTCAGTAGACCCTCCAGTAATAGAAAAATTATCTGGAGACATCTTAGCATATAATCCGGCTGGCGCTCCAGAAATAAAGCTTGCGGGTTGCGACTGAATGTCAAGGGCCTCAACCTCAACCACGTTATTCATCGGACCAAACGAGTCCGTCTTTACGATCAGGGTATCGCCAACAGAAAACTTTGTTTGGTTCTGGCCTTCGAGCTTGAACCAGTACCCAAGATCCACAGAGTTGTAAATGTCCGTGGCTTTTACGTAAACAGTGTTATACCCAGCAATAGATGGCTTCATTACAAACTTATAACGAGAGGCCCAAGGGGGCGCCAAGCTATTAAATCTAACTTGAGCAAAATTTCTTGACTCTGAAACGCTTATGGGGAAAAACACCGTATTGTTCTCAGACGTTAAGACCGTTGTGTTGCGACCGTATTTATCCATATACACAACCCCAATCTCATAGTCGGCATTGCTGTGAAGACTGCGATTGTAGTTCCTTTTAATGTATCCAACAGAAACATTATCGACCTGAAAATAAAAATACAAGAACTCAAGGGGATCATCACTTCGCTGGTACGCCATTGCGGGCACCTGAATGTTAATGATGTTACTTCCCGGGGACGAGAACGTGCCAAAGGGCGAAGGGATTGCGGTGATGCCGTATCCGTATTTAGCCCAAGAAGCGTCTGGAGCGATGGTCGGATCCGCCGGGGTATTAGCAGAACATGCGAAGTTATCAGTAAGCGTTATGCCCTCACACGCCGTGGCAATTGGCTGAATGTTCCCTGTAGTGCCAATGGCATCTTGAAACACCGAACTATTAAAAAGGTCATATGCCGTGGCATAGCTGGCGTCAAGAACAAATGTTACAGAAGCCGGAAACTTACTTATCTGCTGCCCTCCGTATGGAGATGTAGACTGATTAATATAATACTTTAGCTCTAGGTCTATAGTGACAACATCCCCCTGCTGTAGTGTAACAGCACCAAAGTCTAAATTAATTGCAGAATCTACGTATGGCAAAACCGGCGCTCCTATGCCGGATATGTTATAGCTTGCTGTGCCGTTGACAATTTCAACCTCTAATTGCTCTAGGTATGCGCTTTCGCTGATTGGAATTGCCGTGTAATCAATAAGAATGGGGTCTCCATTTGTCTCAGTGACATCATAACCCTCAACATAGTTTCCGTAAAAGATGCGGTTACCCATCTCCGTTTGAGCCTTGGCCTTTAGTGGCACGTTATCAAACAAACGAAGCAGCTCGCTCTGCGGTAGCGTTGAGTAAATCTTACTGTTGGAAAACTCAATCGTCTGCGTGGTGTTGTCTGCCCACCCCTGTTCCTCCTTGGAGAACTTCTGAATGACGTTGATGACGTTTGAATTTATTTGCTTAAAGCAAAGATCAATTCCGACAACTTCATCTCCGCCCGTGTAGAACGACACATCCACACCGTTGAATAGGTTCGTCATGCCATCGTTAGCAAACGACTGTTCATTGACATTGAACGGAGATGGGCAAAATGCAGCAGAAGAGAACTGAGATAGTGCGCTATACTGCCCGTCTAAGTATTTATATCGGTACGCAAAACAAATAAAGCGAGTATCTAAGTAATTCTCCCGTCCGGCTACAATCTTAAACTGAATGTCTGGAGATTGGATTGGGGGAGTTAGGATAACGCTAATGTCAACCTCAGTAATCTGATCGACCCCAGCAATGGGTGCTGGATACTTGCGAGTGATATTAATCTTTCGCGGAGGGTTGAGGTTGTCCGTCCAGAACAACATGTCATCAATCAAATTAACTCCAGTAATTAAATACTCTGGGTTGAAATTAAGTACAGATGTAGACACCACATGATAAGAAAGGGCATTGATGTTTGTGTTATATGACACAACCATATCTACGCCTGCTACTTGGTCATGAACAAACCAGTACATGGTCTCACGAGTCCCGTCTTCATATGCCCCAATACAGACAGCTGTCGCAGACAGTGGGGATCCATTATACTCGACCGTTGTGAGCTGTGTATTACCCTTGCTATTTTCGATAGCACCAATGGTGGAGTTTTCCGTAGAGCCAAGTCGAATGTTTAAGGCGTCGCGGTATTCACCCATGGGCAAGATGCGCTCATCGACGCTCTTGTTCATGCGACCCTTAATGAAGTTTGTTTGGATATCCATATTACTTAAGCCACTTATCTTGACCACGTAAGCTCATCAATAGGCGTCCGGGGTGGATGTTGCTCATTCTAATTTTAGCATTGCGCAGTAGCGCTGTCTTCTCTTTTCGTGAGCGATTCACGATATACTCCTGAACCCCCAATTTAGCAGACAGGATGGCATAACGAATATATGCGTATACATAATCCTCAAACATCTTGTTGACGCTGATGGCGCTTATGTCTCCACTCTCCATGCCGTCGGACACATACTCTAACAGGCACAATTGATTGTCCATGCCAGAGCTAAAATTAATTACGCCAGCTTTCTTGTCAATGCGGAACGTAGGGTTAGCATTTGCGGTCTCAGTATTAAGGCCGTAGCGCGCTCCAATTCCATACTCGAAGTACCAGCTTCCTTCAAAGTTCCATCCGGCCTGTCCGTCAAACATAGGATTGTTCTCGTTGAGGTAGATGCTCTTCTGTTGTCCGGTGATTCGTGCCCAATCAAGATTAGAGAATTGAGGCTGCAAAATATTCCCCGTCTCGTCAAATAAAATACGTCCGCTTTGATCCTGAAGATATGCCGCTGCGCTATTGAGCTGAATGTTCTCAGTCAGCGGAAAGATGACGCCATCTTTGTACATTGAAATGCGCACCCAGTTGACATAGTCAGAGGGTAAAACAAAACGAAGCTGGCTATCAACACTTAACTCAAGGGCTTTGACCTCCTTGAACGCGTCGTAGTTGAGCTCCTGAATTGCGCGCTTGGCATGAAACAACACTTGGTATCGGTTGATGTTATTAACCAATTCATTATTCCCCGCATAGATCAACATGAAGTTGTTGACGATGTCAGAAAGGCTAGTGTACTGGTATGAACCCCAGTTTGCATCTTCTGGAGATGCGCCTGAGTTTGCATAGTACTGATACTGAGTTAGATATGCCATGTCTTATTTTTCTGCTATATTTTCTTGCTGCTCCTCTGTGTTGCCAAAGTTGACAACATCTGCTTCGCGAATTGACAGCCCAGCATACTGAAGGATTTTAACTACCAGTGACGGCTCGTCCGAAAGAGGGAGCTCAAAGTCTTGATAGTCTACCGCAGTCTGGTTGAAGATAGGCTCTCCATTTGCCAAGGTTTGGAATGTCCACTTGGGATCCTTAGGGTAGCGAATGTAAAACGCGCTAACGTCTGAGGTCCCGGTAATAGTTGTTGGGTAAACATCTACAGAAGATGCTGATGTTGCGCCAAGGATTATTGCTGATGCGCTAACGGCTCGGTACACGTACAATGGGAACGCCGTCGTTGGAGCCATCAGTGTCGATGCCGTTAGGTTGCGAATCTTACTCTCTTCAATGCGCTCAATCTCAACTCCAGTGGGGTTGTATTGCAATACGTTTAAGTAATAGCAGTCACTTGGCACAAAGTAGCTGTTGTCAGATAAGTTTGAAAGCTCAGCGGATGTTGAGAATGAGGAAACAACTTCCTCAAGTTGTTTGGTAACGTCAGCAAGGCCAGTGCCTGACATGCGGGCATTCTCCTTGTTAATCTGATTATTAATCTTATAAAAGTAATCTTCAAAAATGTCAAGCTGCGCCTGTTTCGCAAACAGATTGAAATCTGCTGGCGAGATATATCCGTAATTGTTTTTATTTATTACTGATAGTACAGTATTCCTTACTGAGTTTATCATCTCAAATCGTTTTCACAAAGATACTTAAAAAAAAGAGGCCGCTAAATTGCGGCCCCTCTCTGTGTATAGCAAGTCCTGCGTTACAGGTTGTTTTCCAAAAGCTTCAGAGTCTCAATGCCTTCGTCGCTCTGGAGGTATGACGACACAATGTAATTCATTGACTCGCCGAATGGAACCGTAAGCATCTTGCTCTTGTTGTTTGGCAAGTTGAAGTACACGTCCCGGTTGTTGTTTCGGGTGCGAAGGATGCCAGCATTAAAGAACTTAGCAACCTTACTCTGCAAGTCAAGCGTTGGGTCGCTGAGCATCTCCAAGAAAGCGATAGGGCTCCGCTTGGCGTATACCAATACATCACGTTTAAGTTCAGCTGTAGTCATTGTATCGACCTTGCCTCCAAGCATGATGCGGCAGATGTTTTCAAGCATCTCAACATCTAGTGATCGAGCCGCAATAAGTGCATCTACCTCAGCGTCAAGGCGTTCCACTTCCTCCATGGCGTCACGCTCTGAGTTTACTTCCTCAAAGATGCTGCCATATCCGGGGTGGAGAGACAAGAAATACTGTAGTACTGGGTTAGTTTTAGGAACAAACAAGAAGCCATCCTCAAATACGATAGGCTCCAAGATTGCGTTGCCGTCCTGCTCGTCTTCAAATGGACTGCGCTGGTTGCGGGCGTAACGAAGTGCGCGGTTTGTTTGTCCATCAAAGTACAAAAGGGGTTTACGGCGAGAATTGCGTGACGCAAGCATAAAGGATAGCGGTGCGTTCTTGCGGCGAAGGATATAAGACTTATCCTCGGGGGTGAGCGTTTTTTCCATGATTCAGATATGATTAAAATTAAAAAAGGGGAGAGGGTTTTACGCCCCTCCCCAGATTTTGATTAGTCTTCAAAGATGAAGAAGTTGTTAGCACCCAAGGTACAAACTGCGCGCTCAGAAAGGAAGTGAACCTCCATTGCATCCAAGCTAGAGGTGGAAGCACCACCAGCAGAACCAGTAACCCAAGTCTTATAACGACGATCTTCAGTCTCAGAAGCACGATAGCGAACGTGCAAGAAAGGACGCTTAGCGTTCTTACCGAGGATCTGGTCATAAACCGTAGTAGAACCAGCGGGAACCAACATACCGTTGATCTTGCCTGCATTCAAACCGCCACGCATGGTGGGATCGTTCAAGTATTTCCAATCGGTCTTGTAGAAGTCATAACCACGAGTAAAGCCAGTGAAGCCGAGGTTCAATGCCATGTCCTTGTCGTTATCGAACAAACCGTAAGAAGTACCGCCAACACCGTAGGAGTTTTGAGCAGCCAACATATCGTCGATATCGAAACCGAACTGACGATCCAAGAAGATTACGTTCTCCTGAATAGAACCCTGCTTGTCTAAGCGCTCGATGATAGAATCGAATTCGCCAAGAGTAGATGGGTTACCACCAGACCATACGTTACCGCGTTGGTTAACAACGTAGAATACACCTTCAGAACCTTTGTAGGTAACGCCAGCGCCAGCAGCGGCACCAGAGCCAGCCTCAGCAGGAACTGCCTCGATCATAGCCGTCTCCATGTAGTCTTCAAAGCGCAAGCGAGTCTCGTGCTCAGACTTCAAGTACCACAAGTAACCAGTAGCACCGTTCTCAGTGGTGACCTCAACCCAGCCAATCTGAGCCATGTCGGAACCAGAGACAGCGTACTTGTCCTTGATGATGATGGGGCTGTTCTCGAAGATAACGTCGTCAGCCTCCAAAGAGCCTTCCATTCCGTCAGTTCCCTTCTTGAATTCAGAACCATAGATGAACAAGCTACAAGCAGCAGCAGCAGCAAACGTCTGACCGCCAGCCTCATAATAGGCAACGTCAATCGTAGAAGCAGCCGTGTCAACAGCAGTTACAATAGCCTTGTTGTACAAGGTGGCTGCACCTACGTTGGCAGACACCATGATGGTTTGTCCAACGCGGATAGCGATAGCTCCACTTCCGGGAACAAGCGTATCGTTGATGGTCAATGTAGCGGTGTCAGAGGCAGCGGCGGCAGCGGAAGTAACATTGGTGTACTTCGTGTGCAAGCGACCCTGCTCGGCCCACTTAATAAGGTCGGAGTTAGAGGGCATCTCTGCTCCAACCATGCGCAAGAAAGATGCTACGGTGCGGTTACCGTAACGCTCGAACTCCTTCTCGTATGTATCGGGAAGATACTGATTCAAGAAATCGAAGTTCGTGATGTAGTTGGTAGACAATGCTACCTGTTCAGCACTGGGTTGTAAATCAAACCCGGGTACTGCTTGGACTGTTCCAGCCATTTTTTCTTTGTTTTTTTGTTATTTTTTAGAACGAATTTTGAGTCCTCGACCACTGTCGTTACTCATTGATTTTACGTTGAAGCCACCCTTGTTCAATGATTGAGGCGATTGTCGGACATCCATATTGATGTTTTTAGACTTTCGCGTTACGTCATCAACCGCAGCAGACATGCCTTGCTCATAAAAGAACTTAGCAAATCGTTCTGGATTCATCGCGACGGCCAGTGCCTTGTGGTACCCCTTGGCGTCATTGATTAAGCCATCCTCATTCATGTACTTTTTAACGAAGTTCGTGATGTCGGACTGAGCCTTCTTCATTTCCGCAGCCTCAGCAGGAGAGTAAACTACTGTTCTATCGTTGACAGAGAATTCAAAACCTTTGAACTCGTCACCGAAGACCTCGTTCGTCTTCTGCTCAAACCATTCGTACCGTCTCCGGTTCTCCTCTTGGGCGCTTTGAGCCTGTGCCATATATTCCCTGTAGGCCTTAGAAGCTTCAGCATCTTCTTTAGAAATGACACTCCCACTTGACTCAAGGGGCGCGCGGTATTTCTCCTTCTGATCCTCAAAGAACTTCTTTGCCTTTGCAAGCTCTTTCTTCTTAGCTAGTTTCTTACGCTTGATATCTGACTCATCATCGAGCTCTTCGTCATATGAGAAACGCTCTGAAAGCATAAACTCAATGTCCTCGTTATCGAGGTCAGATTCAGTACTAGCGTAGTACTGGGCTATAAGTTGATCCGGGCTTAACTCATCAAGGTCTTCATTTAACTTCATAAAGTCTTTAATGCCTCGTCCCGTTTCCTTTTTATAATTCAAATAAGCGGCGACATCTTCAGGTAAGTCAACGGATTGTTCGCGCTCAGCGAACAATTGGTCTACTGAATCAATCTGCTTATTGTAGCGATTCTTAATAAATGAAAGAACGTCTTCCTCACTAAGTGAGGGGATTGTTTCTTTCTCCTTTGATACCACCGCTTCTGGGGTGTCATTAGAGACTTGACCTTGATTTAATGACTCTTCGTGTTTAGCCAAGAGTTCATTTTCAATTTGCTGAACTGACTTAGATTCAACCTCGCCAAGTTCTTTTACCTTGATTTCCATAGATTTAATTTAATTAGACAAAGTTATAGTAAAAAATATATTGATTATCGAGGATTGAACTCCGCGAAATCAAAGCCATCCAGAGAGTCTTCATTAGACTCAAAGTCGACGGGGGGTAAATTGTTTTTGCGCTGTTCAATAAGTTTAGATTGCTCACTATTCTGTTGACTAATGCGTTTTGACTTCGCCGTTTCGCGCTCATCTTCTCGCTGCTTTAAGGACGACACCTCAACTCCTTTAAGCTGCATCTGGTAGCCAAACTCCTCAGCCATAAGTGACTTCTTAAATTCTGCCTCATTGCGCATCTTCTCAATTTCAAATGCAATCTCCGCCTGCTTGACCTGCATCTTGCTCTGCGTCTCTGCCTGAATCTGCTGCATGGCAGCCTGTGCCGCAATCTGTTGTGACTGTTGTTGCATCTGAGCTTGAGCCTGCTGCTGCTGCATAGCGGACAACTGGTCCTGCTCATACTTCTGCTTGCGCTTAACCTTCAGAAGTTGGTTTGCCATCTTGAGGTTTTTAACCTCACGAATATCAATGGCATCCTCTAGGTTTATGTCACCCTTAGATAATGCCATCTGAATGTTTGCTTCAAGCTGAGCCTTCTGCTCCTCGTCTGGAGAGACCTCAATAAAGATTCCAAAATCGTACAGGTATAGATCCTTAATCTCCTCAAGGATAGATACGTTATATTTTCCAATCTGCATGATGAACTCTTCCTTCTGGTCTGAGTATTCAAGAATGTCAGACACGCGCATAGCGAGAGCCTCTGCCAGAGTGCGAGTCAGGTACAGACTGCTCTCCAAGATGTGACGAGTTGCTGTGTTTGAGTTCAGGGCGGCAAGCTTCTGCACGCCAACCAATGCGTTGGGGTCCGGAGTAGAGCCATCGCGAGCCTCATTAAGGCCGGTGACCGAACGGATCATGTCCACGTAGTGATTGTAGTTGCCAATAAGCGCAGCCATTTTTTGCTGCCCAGAGTTCCCAGTCAATTGTTGAATGGGCACGCGGGCATTGTTGAATTCACCGTCCTGAGTATAGGAGCGTCCAACGACACTACCTGTCTGGAAGTAAAGGCGCAGTGCGTCTTCTGGATTGTATGACGCCCCATTGCCCAAGTCGACTTCGTTTAGTCCATCAGCGTCAATAAATACGCCATCTGGGACCATACGTGAAATGACCTGTTGCAACTTAAGGTGCGTAATCTGAATCAGGTCAGCAAATGGAATCATTCGACGAACTAAAGATTCGATGTTACCCTTGTACATGCGAGGAGCTACTGCTACATAGTTTGGCATAGCATGCTGAGATGCGGACTTAGGACGAACCATGTTCTCCATCATCTGCCACTTAAGCATGATGTTTGTTCCCATCACCATGACGCCCTCGTACCACACATCGATGGTTTTTTCCATCTTTGTGAAGTTACCCTCCTCCATCATCTCTGCCGGAGGATTGAATGTGTCGTCCTTCTCGATGACACGAGCGTTGCCATCTTCAAGAACTTTCTTTTTATATACGAACTTCTTGGTGGTCTTATAATTAAAGTACAAGAGAGTAGCCGTATCGCGAGCGAATACATCGTTCTCATAGAACTGCGCCACATTGAAGTAGTCATACCAGCTCTGGCTATACTTTGAAATAGTATCTAAGTCCTCGTTCGTTAGAGTCTGATCAATCTTTAGCAGCTCCGTAATGGGCAACGTCTTAATCTCTCCCCAATAGAAGCAGTCTTTGAACTGAGGGTCTTCGGTGTAGCTATACACCACGTTTGCCGGATCGACGTAGCTAATCTTAACGCCATCTCCGGGGAGGAACTCCTGCTTAGACATGCCGACGCCAAGCACGGTAAGGTCATAGTCAACACGTTTGCGGATGTCCTCATAGTGGTTCTCCTGCAAAATAGTATTGACAGCTTCCTCTTCGGCAATCTCAATGGCTGGCTTATAGTTTAGTTGCATGTGTAGAGACAACTCTTGGTCGTCCTCTGGCAACTTCATGGGGTCGTTCTGGAATGGGTTAATGCCGAAAGCCTCAGACATTTTGGTCAAGGCCTCCCGTGCAACCATCTCGTTCTCAATCTCGCGCTGAAACTTGGTGCGCTTATCTAATGATACAGCATCCTGAGCGTGAGCCTTTACCGTAAACAAACGGTCAGACATTCCGTTTACAACGATGTCTACAAATTTTGGTAGAATTGGAACCGGCGTCCAGTCAAGGTTTAGGTAGCTGAGATCTCCATCAATAGCCAACTCGTTTTTATACTTGGCTACAGACTGCTCGCCGCGCGCATATAGCCGCAAACGCATAAAGTCCCGAAGCTGAGCGTAGTAACGAGAGCTATTCCCATCCTTGCGAAACCACTCGTACTGAATAGCCTGTCCAATCTGGAGGCCGAATTCGTCAGTAGCTTTCTCCGCATCGGATACAAACTGACTAGGAAATCCGTTTGGAGATATATTAATAGTTACCTCTTTCATTTACTGTAGTAGTTCGCTTCGTGATCCGCGATTATTATATCTAGCAAAGTTAATGCTTATTTTTGATTGCTTTTGCTCAGGCAGATACATATGCTTTTGATTGGCCATAATGGCAAGACCTGAACTAATGGTTGCGTCAAACTTTGTTCGGTTGTTAATGTCGAAACGAGCCCAATCTTCAAGCGTCCTTGTGAAATACATTTCCCCCATATCGTCAACGGGTCTATATGTTCCCTCCATATCTATGCCAACATGCTTTTCAATATACGACTCGACGGCAGAAGCGTGAGACTGCTTAACGTCTTCAGACGTATTGGGAATCCCACCAAGTTCGCGCTCGGTCTTGGATAGCTTGCTTGCATGCTTATCTGGACGGTTAAGGCTGAAGCCCCTATACCCTCGGTTCTTAAGGTGATAAAGCAATCGAGGCTTGTTGTTCTCCGCAAGCACTGGCATGCCATAGAAAACGCAGGCCATCAGTACATCCTCAAAGAATATTTCTGCGGTTTGAGGCCTTGCTACGTACTCCAAAAAGAAATGATTTGAAGGGGCGTCGTCCATATGAAACTTCGTCATCCCGTGCAGCGCCCCATTAGACCCGCCGCCACCAACAACGCCAGAGATGTCGTAGGAGTCACAACCAAAAGAACCAATGTGCTCATTGCCCGGAAGCTTCATTCCATTTCGCGTGTGGACATTGTTCTGTAAGTTTTTTGGCGGCAGCCAAGAGACCTTAAATCGCCCGTGCTTGTCGGGAGTCCATACCACCTTAGTGTCCTTCTCGCCATTAAGCCAGTGAAACGAGCCGCGTGTAATAAAGTGTTCCGTTATTAAACTGTCGTTGTAGTCAATCTGCTGGTATATTTTGGTAAGGTTGAAGATAGACGCCTTACTTTCGTCACGGAAAGCGTGAGACTCCGTTCGCGGAAACTGACGATAGAATTCATTAAGCGCATCAGAGTCAGACTTAAGGGAGGACACTTCATTGTTCCAGTAGTCAATCGCACCTATCTTAATGGTTCCTCCATCGATACCGCTTATGGGGCGTTCTGGAGCAGTTAGGACAGGCATTCCATATCGGTCAATATACCCCTCAAAGTTCCACTCCATTGGAATAAATAAAGAGTATAGGCCACTTTTGGTCTGGCCGTTAGCTCCTCGCTTTGACATGTCAGAATCGTAGTATAATTTCTTAAAGTTGTCACCGCCTTTATCCAGAGCGTTAGAAGTGGACCCCATCATGCACTTACCAATAATCTTAGAGCCCAATCGAAGACAGGTCTTTGTTACGCGCCAGTTGTTTAGAATGTTGTCCGGTTTCATCCACTTGCCCGACTCGTCATGAATCAGCAACTGTAGCTTCTCGCCGTCATAGCTGTTGTCTGCTGTGTTTTTCCAGTCAATGGTAGTGTCCAGCCCTTCTACGTCATCCGCTTCCGTGTTGGACATATTCTTCTTTGTAATCTTAGAGGCTGGAACACGGTATGCGAGCTCTGTCTTCGGCTTATCCATGCCATCCATAATGGGCTTGAAGAAGAAGGGCAGGTTGCTATTGATGGGCACGACCTTATCCGTAAACATCTTCTTGGCATCCGATCCGGTCTTGGACAGAATGCCAATACGAGAGTCCTTAGCCATGGTGGCTATATTGATAGTCTCAGATGAGCCCATAAAGGAGAATCCAGATCGGCGAATCTTCAGGTAGCACATGCCGAACGAACGAACATCAGCCTTGCAAGCTTCCCAGAATATAAAGAATATTCGGTTAGCCTCACGAAAGTCCGGAAGTCCAATGTCAATCTTGGTCCACTGAAGGTACATGTAATGGGACCCCGTTATATACGTAGGCAATCCATCGTTCATAAACCAAAAGCCATTGTCTCGGCGGTCGAACTCGTCCTCAATATAGTCGACCCATCTATTCTTAAACTCAGAAGACATGTCGTGCCAAGCAAATATGGACTTTATCTTGTTGAGTTCTTTTGGGTATTCGTTAGGCTCCCAGTACTGCTCCGCCTGTTTTTTGCTGCGGGCATATACTTTTTCTGGCTGGCTGGGCAGCGCCACAAGTAAACCACTTATATTGTAGATGTCGCCAATGGTCCCATCCTTAGATATCACGACGATGTCATGCTCCTCATCGTAGCCATAAACCCAGGACTTAGCCTTGTTCTTTGACTTTATCGTAGCGGCAGGAACGACATCATAGATGACATCGTATATCTTATTTTGCTCTTCGTTCTGCAAAGCCTCCTCGTGATTTACCCTCTTCAGCTGGAGACTCTAGCGCTGAGCGCTCGGCCTCTATGCGGGAGAGAATTTCAAATGCATCAAAGATTGCCAGTTTTTTGGTGGCGGCAGCATTCTTAAGCCTATCCGCGGCGAGCTCGTCGTCCGGATTAGGCTTGATAATGTCCTCTTGTGCAACCTTAATTAGCTCACGCACAGCGCGTTCTCCAGCCTTGATAATTTGTAATTTAATTTCAGTGGTGTCCATTATAGCAAGATACAAATGTTTCCGCTATTTACCCTGTAAAGCTTTTCGCCTTCAACATTAAACTCATACTCGCTGTCAGGGGTAAAGGCAATCTCGTCTCCCTCCTTTAAGCCATGGGCAATCAGCTCATCTGTAATGTAGCGGATAGTTCCAACAAGCGGCTCCTCGGATCCGGGCTTAGAGATGTAGTAGTCCTTCGTCTCGACCGGCTTGATAAAGCAGTACTTGCCGGTTGTCTTCCATTCACTGCCATCATTGTATAAGAAAAACTGCCCCTCATCAATAAAGAATGTGTCGTCCTGAAAGAAGTTGTGGCTACTGCGCTCACGGCCACGCATGTCATAGTAAAACTTAAACACGTTGTGATGAACGAGCAGTAGGTCTCCCTTCCCGATTGGGCCGTCATAACCAATGGGCACTTCCTGAACTTCGGCAAACCTATTAGACACCTTGTGGTCCTCTTTTGAGGAGCTGACAATAAAGTCTACGCCGCCGATGTCCTTGATGTTATCATACCGGCGCCCGTTAAATGGCTTAATAATAAATGACCGAGGAGACCTCATGAGCCACAGCCTTCGCAATCTGGGTTGTCAATGCTGCATGCATTGGGCGTTTGTACTTCCTCCAAGTCGCTGATCCAGTTGTCAAAGTTGCTCATGTTGTTTAAAAATTGATGTTATACTCTATAGATATGGGCATGTTGGCATTGAACTCCTTCCAAAGAAGAACCTCGTCGCTACTCTCTACCCAAATTTTTATGTTACCACTTTCCTTATCCATCTGGATCAGGTGTATCTTATACGACCCGCCAAGAACTTCTTGGTCAACAATATAATGCATGGCGCCAGACTTGTAGTCCGCGCCAACGGATACTTTACGAATGTCCATTATTTAATTAAGAATATGCTGGGAACTTATAAGTCGTCCCTTCAATATTTATCTCAACCCAAGCGTCTGGTTGTCCAAGGACGATTGCCGGGTCTCCATTTGTAAACACGCTAGCAACAAGAACGGGAGCCGCTTGAGCAGGTTCTGCGCCAACGGAGCCAACTTGACCTTCAACAATATAATCGGAGGTCCAGTTCTCCCATACGGAAAGCGCGCTATTATAACGAAGGAGCTGACCGTTTGTTGCGGTGGCAATACGAACATTATGAAGCTCGTCAATCTCATAGCCGTTGTCGACCTTGACATAGATAGAGCCGTTATTGGGGTTTGAGTTAACGACAAATCCAACAATAACCGTATGCTGTGGAGCGATTGGCTTCACATTAGTGATGCCACCCATAACAGTTGGTGACAAATACAGCACGTCTCCCTCCATCCAGCTTTCGCCTTGAAGAGCCCCCGTGGTGTTGATGTCACGAACCAGTCCAGAGCTGGTAATATACCCCTGTGAATTATTGCTAATGTTTTCAGTTACAATGCCAAGTGTGTCGGCACTGTTTGCATCTGAGTCTGCCATTGCGCGAGATACGGAGAGACGGTTTCCCTGAGCGCCAAGAATTTTTACTGCCTGATACCCTGCCTGAGTCAGGTTGACTCCAGACTTATTCACTACGCGAGTAACTTGCTCCTGACCAATCTGGAGGGTTACGTTGCCTCCCATTAATATGAGGTCTACCGTTCCGTCTGTTGAGTTCCACGCCATCTGGCCTACATCAGCAACAGCTGGTCCGTCCAAAAAAGAGAGTCTATTGAGCTCCATATCCCCATCTAACGCAATGTCTTGCGTGGCAGAGTTGCCAGCATCCAATACCTCTTGAAGTGTGTTTGGCACCTCCACATAAAGGTCAGCAACGCTTTGTGCGGTAAAGTTCTTAGTGGAGTTGCTGCTCCCCGTATCGCTTCCAACAATAATATCAGAACCCTCTGGGGCGACTACCGGGTATGTGCTAATCTTTGCCATGTGATGTTATCTTAAGAGACAAAGATACTAAATTTTAAAAAGGTTCTTCCTTATAATAGCCACAGCTATTGCAATCAGCAACAGCAAGACAAGTCCCCAAAATGTATATCGCTGAACTCGCTGAAATCGAGTTTCCCCAACAACCAGTTGAGGGACAGCAACGCTAATAGTACGTACAATTGTATCGGCATCACAGCCTCCATCGATTATAAGGGTGTCGTAGCTCCGCATAATCTTGACTCGGAACCTGTCCTTTACTATCTCTACCGTGTCCACCTGTGAGATGGTGACCGTATCCCTGACAGCAATCGGCTCGGTAACAACCGTGTCCGTGACAGTCATCGTCATTGACTTCATTAATTGCGGGTTCTTGCTTACGGCTTTTGATAGATGCCATTCGGCGGAGCATCCAGTTAGTAAAAGGACTGATAAGAAATAAGCTAGGCATTTCATTTAAAATTCACGTAAGCTGTTTTCCCGTTCTTCTTTACGGCACGAAGAATCTGACCACGGTTATTGTCAAGGCGATAGCTTACATGCACCCAGTCTGGCTGCTTGTCGTTACCAAACTCCCAGATAAGTTGATCGAATTCGATGTTGTCCTTAATGTAGTCGAAGGCCTTCTTGTTGTCGGCGATGTCAATGTCTGCCGCCGCACCATTGATAGCGCAGTGCTGGGATGTTGTGCTCCCTCCGATGGCCTTATTTAACGCAGGAACACGCAGGCCGCTGGAGATATTGATAGGTCCAATAGCTTCGCGAAGTGGCTGTAAAACCTTATGACAAAGCTCAACTAGATTTTCCAGCTGCTCCGGGTTTGGAGAGTTGTCAATGCCAAGGCGCGTAGCCGTGGAGCTTTTTGTTAGCTCGGCAAGGGTAAAGTTTTCAGATAGTTTCATCGCCCCTGTCCTTTGTATTGCTTCTTGTAGTTCTTGCTCGCCTTGTTAGCGCTCTCTTGCTTGGAGTGTTTGCCTCGCTTCTTGCTCTTGCTTACATACGAAGAGACTGTTTGATTTTTAGCCATTACTTACGAGCAAACTTATCTAAAGAAGTGAAACCGAAACAGCCAAGGGTCAACACCAGCGCGGCATTGACCAGCGCATCGCTTGGAGCAATCTCTTGAGGGGAAAAGGAATTGGCTACCAAGGTGGCGAAAAGAACAATGGATCCAATCAAAGCGATAAAACGCTTTGAGCTTACGGCATCGCCTTCGCTCAATAAATTTTTAATCCAGTTCATTTCAATTGGTTTTTACGAATTTTAATTTCAAGATATGTCTTGTAGATAAGAAAGGCAGACAAGACAATAGCGAACACCGAAGCTAAGCCCGATAACAGGGGGTTGATATCAATGGTTACCCAACTGATAGCGGTAGACAAAAAGGTTGCTCCTACTGATTCGCTACGTGTCATTACTTATATTTTTTACAAAGATAATACAAATAAAAAAGCTTCTTTCTGGGCTTGGTGTCAATAGTTAAAGGTGTCGTAGAACCACTTATACTGTTCCTTTATATGATTGCATAGCGGCAGTCCAAGCAACTCCTGTGCGCTACTAACCAGCGGAGTGACCTTGCTGCGGATGTTGTGGTCCCCATACACGCCGTATACGGAGTCGTCCTCCTTAGTTATCTGCTCCACATTGTCAAAGTCGTGAGCATACGCATCCAATCCCAAGAACTCATAGAGTCTATTCATCTCTCCGGCGGGGTCGATGCATAGGTTCTCATACTTAATGAAGTGAACCTTTTGACCTACCCCCTCCTTGAACATCTGAAGCAAACGCTCAAACGCCATACCCACAGGTGGTGTCGTTGACCAATACTGAACGCGCTTCTCGGTGGTGGTGTTCTGCCCCTTTGCCCAGTCAATCAATCCGGAGTCAATCTCAGGTGACTTGCGGTAGTTCTTCTCCATTGAGGCGAAGATGTCTCGTGGGTCACGAATCATGCAGACAATCTTTGGGTCGGGGTAGAAGGCGTTAAGGAATCCGTAATGCGCTCCCCAACCACGGCTCTTGTCCATGACATGGGGCTTGTCAGTAACGCCATTAAAGAATCCTTCAAGCCCGCTCTTGCAGAAACTCATGAACCCATCTCGCATAAGCGCTGGGTCTTGAGCCTTAAATTCTGCTCCGTTAGTATAGTATCCTCTCGCCATGTATAGCAACTCCAACACCCCAGACGTGGGGGTCACATAGAACTCGGGGTTTTGCCCCACAATGTTTTGTAGCAGCGTTGAGCCGCTGCGCGGCAGGGAGCTCTGGAAAAATATTTTCATTTGATTTAAATTAAAAAGGGGCGCTGCAAGGCGCCCCTTGTTTATGTATACTATTAGGCAGTATGCGCCATCATCTCGGCAACAAGGGCAGAGAGTTTTGCAGAGTCAAGGTCAGCAAGGTCAAAGCCGTAGGTTCCTACTTTCTTTTGACCGAGGTGAGAAACCTTGCCGTGAGCAAAAATATGGATGACATGGTGGTCTTTCTCCTCTACATCAGCAGGTTTCTTGGATTTAACATCTGCTACTACATCAGCAAGAGTAGTTAGTGATGCTTGGGGAACTTGCTTGTTGAAGCCATTGCCGATGATTTGGGCAAGACTAGTTCCGAAGATGTGGATAGTTGAAAAATCAGACATTTTGTTTAGTGTTTATTTGTTATGCTACGATATTAAGGACACCCGCGTTGCTCCAAACGGCTCCCGTAGGTAGCCCTGCGGCAGATGTTGGGATGCTCATGATAGAAAGTTGTTGGACAAAGACCGCGCTCTCTCGGTTACTATTTGCCCTGAGGCAGACAGCACCTTGGTGAGCCGCCACTCCATCACCAATTACTACTGAATAAGGGGCAGTTGCTGAACAAGACACACCGATAGCAACAGATTGCTCACCTGAAGCCTCACAAGGGCTGATGCCTGATGAAATTGCTACTGCGTAGTATCCCGATGCGGTTGCTCCGTTCATTGCAATAGAAGATTCACCTGATGCGATAGAATAAGGAAAGGCTAGCCCGTACTCGCCTGAAGCAGTAGAGCCGACTCCAATAGCAATTCCGCTATATCCTGAAGCCGTAGCGGGTGAAAAAGCAGAACTGCCAAGAGCCATAGCAAATTGACCAGAAGCATAAGAGTTTGTTCCAATGGCAATCTGACCATCACCATAGGGAGAGCCTCCGTCAGAGTTTCCTGCGCGTGAGGCGTAGCCAATAGCAATAGAAGAGTTACCATAGGCTGAACCTGTGGTGGTGGCAAAAGACCTGCCTCCTGAGGCTTGGCCGCCTGAAAACGCTACCGCGTATTCTCCTGAGGCAGAAGAATAATTACCTTGTGCAAAAGAGTTAGCACCTGATGCATTAGAATTTCTTCCTAAAGCCATAGAATTATATTCTGATGCCGAACCCCCACCAAATGCGAACGAAAACTCTCCACTTGCTGCTCCTTCTGAAAAAGCAACAGCATAAGTCCCCGTGGCTTGAGCACTTTGAGAAGCAAATGAATAGTATGCCGATGATACGGAATACGCTCCTAATGCAACTGAATAAGGCCCCGATGCAGTAGAGTTATCACCAACTGCAAACGAAGCATAATTCCCTGAAGCAGTAGTGTTCCGACCATGTGCGAATGAATAGGTACCCGATGCAGTAGGGCGATAACCCGACGCAGTAGAGAACCCTCCTAATGCCACAGCGTATGCGCCCGATGCCGTGTCGTAAATGTTGGATGCCGTAGAGTAAGCACCTGATGCAGAAGAGTAGAAACTTGAGGCAGTATTATTCTTTCCAACTGCGAATGAGTAGTATCCTGAGGCAGTAGAACTTCCAACTACTGCCTGAATAGATCCTGTGCCTGAGCCTGCTTCAAATACTCCCGCAGGGATGACCACATCTGCCCAATCAGTTCCGGTTCCAGTAGAAGACAAGAACTGGCCGGGCATTCCCAGCTCACCAGTAAAATCTTTTAAACCGCCCGTAATTTGTAAATTATCAGTGCTAAGTGAGATTGCCGAAACATTCCCTAAGCCATCGGTGATTGCTTTTTCAGAAGGAGAAAGTGCGTCATTATCATCGGTCTTTAGAAGGCCTTGATACGTGTTTCTAATTTCCTGACCAGTTAAATTTGCCATGTCTTTTTATTTTATGAATTCCAAACATCGTTAGCCTCTTCCCACTTTTCTGGGTATGTGCTCCATATAATAGCAATGATGCTACCGCCAACGGCAACAATACGCCTATATACTTGTAACCCTAGCCCTAACATCTTAGGCTATATACGCTAGGACGCTACCGCTAACAACAGTAACGTCGGAAAATAAACCATAGATGGCTGTCCCCGCAAGCATGACTTGCCCAGCTAGATTGTCTCCAGACTCGGCGGTTACCGTTACAACAGAATCCTCAAGGGCATATACTACACGGTAGTGCTCTCCGGCAGTGCCGGATCCTCCCGTTACAATGCGGCGGAATCCAAACTGGCCAAACGAGGCAAGCTGATAGTTAGCTGGGTTGTTGATATTCGAATAAGACATAGCCAAAAAAAATGTTTAATGTTCAAAGTGAAATGCTAAGAGACACAAAGATAATACAAAAAATAAAAAACCTCCCCGAAGTGGGGAGGCTTTGTGGTGTGGCTTAGAAACTAAAAGATTATTTTACAATCTCCATCTGAGCCTCTGTTTCCGGAGTAAATTCTCCCGTCTCAAGGTTAAGGCTTCCCGCGCCGTGATCTGCTTCAAGCGTCTCCATTAACGCCTTAATCTCGTCTCCACTTGCGCGAAGCTCAGCGGTCAGGGCCTGTTGGCGAGCAGCTAGATCCAAGGACGACACATACAATGCACCGAGTTCCATTTGGATTTGTTGTTGTTTTGCACGGGTTTCACGAGCAGCATTCAAGTGCTCTTCTTTGACTTGCGCCATGTTGAATTAAATTTAGGTTAGTGAATATTAACAGTCAACTGAATCCTCATATCCTTCTTGAGCCTTGAGATGCTCATATGCCTGTACAAGGATATCAGCGGCCTCTGCATCAATAGATGGAGTGAAGTTGTAGTGTGAACGATAGATGGGTTCAGCGTGAGCATCACGGGTGGCGATAGAAGCGTAGGTCGCTACTTCAAAGTTGCAACGCTGCACTTTAGCCCACACCTCTTCGGGTGCTGTTGCTACGGGAGGAACGGGGTTTCCGTCTTCGTCTACCGTAGGAGTCGCTGGGACGTAGTTATAAGACTTGACGTCAGAAGACTCGTAGTTGAGTCGGTTTACTTTGTGATAAGCTCCGGTAAATTCCATACCGAACTTGTCTACTGTAGCGGTTACTGCCATTGTTTTGTTGTTTAAGAATTACAAATATACAAATTATTCACAAGAATAAATATCATTGATCTTTCCATCTTCTCCAATTTGAATCAGTTTGGTTCCGCTTGGGTAGTAGAACCACTGATTGTTTCCGTTGAATATTTCTGTATTGTTGTCATAGATATAAGAGTTCACTGCTACCGGGTCGGTGCTTGAATAGTAGGATGCTGTTGTTGCGGTTGAACCATCTGAACATCCCTGCTCGGTATCGCCAAATCCAACATTGGACAGAGTTATTGCCGTAAGGGCACTATACCCATAGAACTCGGAGATAGCATCAGGGGTGCTAAATCCTGCAAGCCCAGAGAGGGTCCTCAGGCTATTGCTTGAGGAACCCAACTCTGTTTTGATTGCGCTGATAGATAACGCTCCGCTACTTGGTAAGGCCATTGATTATCTCTTTAAGTTCATCAATCTGCTTCTGTTGCTCTTTGATGGCTTCAATCAGTACAGCGGTGAGGTTTCCGTAGGACACTGAGTACATACCCTCATCGTTCTGCTTGACCACCTCCGGGATGACCTCAAGGATTTCTTGAGCGATGACACCAACCTTTGTTGAGGTGTCTTCGGAGTCTGTCCGGTTGTAGGTTACACCACGAAGTTTAAGGGTCTTGTCAAGAGCGTTCTCAATGGTCTGTACGTTGGTCTTGACACGAGCATCAGAGTAAGCAGTTACATCGCCAGAAACTGTTAGATTACCAGCATTGCTCAATATCATCAACTGTGTAGATGCAGTATTGTTATACCAATCGTATCCACCAGTACCATAGTTTCTTTGCCGAGCAACACCAGCATCTTGGATTAAATTCCAATAGTTGGTTCCATCACCCATATTTAAGCCACTTGACCAAGCAACGCCAGAGGCTCCCCCATTGTCAATCCAAAGTTTACGGAATTTTGATTGGCTATTTGGGTCGCAATAGTAATTGGTATCATTAGAGTCATAGAAGATTGGTGCCCTCATATCGCTATGGGCCTGTATGAATCCATCCACACGAAGGTTTAAGTCACCGCTATCAGAAGACATCCGGAACTCGCCTGCTGCTCCATACATACCAATACCATAGTATCCCCAATCGTTGTATCCAAAACGAAGTTTACCTCCCCAAGATGAACCATTGTAGTAAGGAACCACAAAGTGGTTTTGAACCTCGTCATATGTTATCTCACGGATTCTTGGAGCGTAGAAGTACGTCTTACTGCCTGAAACAGAACCATAACACGTTCCACAACGCATCATTATGTTCCTTGTGTTTTCGTGCATTACGCCATCCGTGCAGCCTGCATCACCCGGAATAGAACTCAACATAGAAGTGGCTGTTGCCCATCTATCAAATTCTGTTGGTCCTTGGGTAGAAACAGTTCTCCAGTTCTTTAGACGAGCCGTTAACTTTACCCAAGTTCCGCCAGTATTTGTTTTAGACGAATGGAAGTAAGGGTTTGAGGTTATGCCATTTCCGTTTGAATCAGATTCGTGCCACCCCATATAGACGTGGTCATCGCCAGTACTTCTAACCCACACACTGTATTCGTAGTCTTTCTCTGGGTCTACGTCAACATATTCTGTGTTAAACCAGTTGTAACATCCGTTTGATGCTCCAGTTCCAGTTGAAACGTGGGCTTGTACAATAGAGCCATCAATGAATTCTACTTCTTCGTAGTTTCCGGAGTTGTTTGTACCAACATCCGTCATACGGTGGTTTAGTGTAGCGCCACCAAGGTTTCTTGGGTACACCGTATAGAGCCTTGATTTTCCGTTGGGGTCAAGGTAATACGTTGCGTCAGCAGAGTCGTATATGATTGGAGTCTTTAATGACACAGAAGCAAGAATATTACCTGCGGTGTCAATCATAAACCGTTCAGTTCCCCAGTTGTCATAAACCCCAGACATATCTGGGCGATAGCCCATATTCTGTACGATTCGGAAGTTGTCATCACTGGAACAGTATCCAATGTTCCATCTAGTGTTGCTGTGTCCGGTGCTAAACTGAATAGACGGTCTATCTGCTCCATTACTTGTTCCTATGTGAAATCTCGCTACCTGACCCCAAGAGTGGTCTCCGTGACTGCTTTCAAAACTAAATGGGATATAGTTTGATGTAGCACTCTGAGTGGACCGGAACAAGGCAACGTGACCGAATGTGCTATTTGCACGGGAAGAAATTACTTCGTGATAATTGTATGTATAGTGATTGGTTACTCCAATCTCTGACATACGAGAGTAACCAGCAAAGTCCCCGTAGTAGCCGGTGTCAGCAGAATCATAGAAGATAGGCGCACGGAATGAACCGGGTTCATATGTATAACTTGGATGTTTTTCTAATGGTGCGTTATCGGTTCCCCCAAACAACCTTGTTATGCCATTCCCAGCGTTATTGTAGCCAATATACATACCATCTGTATATGAGTTATTTCGTATAACTCGCATATTGGCATATACATCATTGGTGGCGGTGTCAAAATTATTCCAAACCTCTAAATGATATAGTCGTGATGTAGCACTAGGGTTTAAATAATATCCGTTATCATCATAGTCATAAATGATTCCAAGATATGTTGCTCCGCTATTAATTATGTTTCCGCTTACACGCAAACCACCTTCAACGTGCAGTTTTTCGCTTGGATTCGTAGTTCCAATACCTACGTTGCCAGCATCGGTAATTCGCATTTTTTCTGAAACAGAACCACCACTTGCCTTGGTGCTAAAAGTCATATGACTATTTCCGCTTCCGGGCATAATTACTCTTAATGCAGCCCAAGTTTCATTATCTGTACCCGAACTTGTCCAAGTCCACGATATACCCGTTCCTACATCAGTATTTCCTTCGCTTGTTGTTAGCCTTCGTATCTGAATGGCATCATCGTTTACAGAAGCAAACGTAAGTTGTTTGTTTGGACTATTAGTGCCAATACCTACGCTGCCGCCAATAGTAACCGTACCTGAAGAATGTGAATTTCCATTCATAAAGAATTCGTGACCATTGCCGTTACTTGGGGCATTGCCAATATAAGTATGACCATAAATCCAGTTATCATTACCCGCAGTTGTGATTCCATTAGGGAAGTATGCAGAATTAGCGGTACCCCAAGGATTGCCAATACTAACATACCCTTGAGGAGCATTAACATCATTTAGTCGGCTTGTACCATTTGGGTTTACATAATAACTGGTATCATCAGAGTCGTAGAAGATAGGGGCTCTTAAACTCCCTTCAAATTGAGAGTATGAACGAGTTATTCTTCCTACAATATCATAATTACCAGTTCCTGCTGTTTTAAAGAACCAGCCTGTAGAGTCATTGCTTTCCGCATATTCAACAAATGTTGTTTGATGTGCGCCAGTAATGGTTGGGCTGGCTGTTGTACCAGATACAGAGCCTCTAATTACTATAAAGTGGTTATTGTTATCATAACCTTTATATTGTGTATATCCTGTTGCGCTATAATTACTTGCAACATAATAAGTTCCCCTAACAGAACCTGCAACATTTAATGATATTCCCGTTGATGCAGGGTCTAAATAAAACGCAGTATCGGCAGAGTCGTAGAAGATTGGGGCACGCATTGACACATTCGCAAACAAGTTATTGTTTACAACTACATCAGTCTGATTTGCTGTACCAACATAACCGCCAATCGTCATCAATAATGTTTCACCAACGTCCCCATTTCCATCATTATTGGCATCTGTTGTTGGTGAATTATTGTAAAAACGAATGCCTGAATAGGACGCTCCTATTCTAACACCAGTATGATATCCTATAATTAAATCCCTATAATGTGGACCGTTCCAACCTCCATCACCAGAGTCTAGACCCATAGAGTAATGATTTGCACCAAAACTATGACCACCACCATATCCAGAAGGGAAGTTAGTTTTTAGGTCACTGAAAACTATTTGAGATGTAGTTGCTGAGTTACCAGCACTGCTTGCATAACTTACAGACTGACTACCGATGTTGCTTGTGGTAATAGCAGTAGAGGCGTTTTGTTTTGCATCAAGAAGTGTAGAGATATTAGCATCTGCCCAAGACATCCAAATGTTTCCATCTGTTGGAATAAAGAATCTGCGACTCCAAGAGTTATCATCAACTGTTGTTCCATAATAGAAACTAATATTATTATCATTATGAATTAGCCATTTTGAGTCGTGAGTCGTACTTCTTAATGCAATGGATGGATATGTTCCACGAATAGTAAGTTGTTCTGCACCATAATTTCCACCGGCCCAATCATATGAAACTTTTGTGTATCCATTTAAATATGCTATACCATTAACGTGAGTAGCACCATAGGTTCTGATTGGCTGATTGGTGTAGTAGTTAAGGTAAATGTCATTACCATTATAAGAGTCAATATGAAGGTTTCCTCCAAGAGCAATTCGGCCATTACCATTGGCTGCCCAAATATTAGTATCTGCTGTAATATCGCCAGCAGACCTAATTCCACCCGTTCCAAAACGAGTTGTGCCACCATTCCAGTTGATGTACATAGCGGTAGCACTGTCGTTATAGTACGCATTAAACTGGTCACCGCCTGTAATACGGATGTTGTAGCCATTGTCAGCAGTGTATGTCCTAAAGATGGCAGCAGTGCTATTGAACTGCGCTCTCTTTATACCACTCGTAGAAATGAAGAAGTTGTTATCTCCATTAACGTACATAACAATATTTGCTGCACTACCGCCAAAAGCCCAGTCCTCAAGTCCTAATCCTCCACGAAATGTTGAACCGTCATAAAAACGAAAGGCACCGCTATTAACTGCTGTGTCGGTATATCCAGACACATATAAATTACCCGATACGTTAGTGCTTAAAAGATTAGCCATATTATTTGTTCTCTAATTTTTGGATTCTATCGGACAACTCCTTAACCGTTTGCAAAAGTAAGACTGATAGTCTCGTGTAGTTTAGTGACTCAGGCTGTCCCTCGTCATTGTAATGTACAACCTCAGGGAATAGTTCTGCTACCTCTTCGGCAATCAAACCAATCTCTTGAGTTTGAGTTCCTATCTTATTATATCGTACAGGACGAAGTGCATAAACCTTATCTGTTACAGGCTCAAGGTCAACGATGTTTTCCTTGTAACGTCTTGCCGATGTCTCTGAGAATGTTCCTTGCACCTCTACATCGTATTGGAAAGTAACGCTTCCTGCTGCGATGATTTGTGGGTCAGGAGAAGATGTGCTCCAGTAGTTTGCGGTTGCGTGATTACCCCAGCCGTAGGCTGTGTCCCAGTTAGAACTATTGTTAGAGAAGTCGCTAGAAGTCCAAACCTTTTCCCATCCGTGCCAACCTGATGACCCTTGACGAGCTCTCCAATACATTCTACCGGGAGTGTCACCAAACCAAAGTTGAGCCTGCCTATCGGCATCATTGGTGAGGTTAACCATAGTAAAGTAATTGGCATACGGAATGTTTGAATTTGTTCCGTATTGGCTGTTACTATGATATACTCCCTGTGTGGTTAAGTCATTTAAGTTGGTATTTGCTAACTGAGATACTTGGTTGTATAGAAATGCTGACGCTTGCAGTCCATCCACTGTATCTGCATCTAATCCTGAACCAGAACCATCGTTTCCTGCGTGCCAAACAGTGTTTGAGTTTACAGTTAAAGAACTAAAGTTTGTTTGAGATGTCGTACCGGAATTTCCAGTGATGCTCGTAGCAAGTCCTTTATATGGAACTTCCTGTATTAATTCGCAATCAGACAGGTCTCTATCTTCCCAAGTCCAACCGGATGTGTATGAATCTAAAGAGTTGGAAGAATAGACACTCTCTACATATAGTTTTGGCCAATAGCTCGGATCGGGTATGTAAATAATTACATATCCATCAGGACTTTTTGCAAGGGTAATTGTTGGTGCCCAAGCGCCATTAGATATAGCGGTTCTATTGTAAAATTGGTCAGCATAATAATGCCATCCAATAGATAGAGAAACCATTTGTGCGCTACCATATCTAAACCCTTTAATGTTTACTGTAAAGTCCGAACCTCCGTAGTTCCAAGGAATAGTAGTCTTTATTCTATATTGAGCAGGGCTTGCGCCTGAATTTAAATCAAGTATGCCTAAAGAGAGCCTTCTGTTTTGCACCGATAAAGTGCCGGAAGATGTGCTTAATCTTGATTTAATACTACTATTCCAATCAACAAAATTTACGTATTCTCCGCTGTTTCTTGGACCATAAGAAGAAGACCATAGTCCACCTGCATATATTTCGTTTGCAAAACGAGCATTGCCGTTTACATCTAACTTATAACTAGGACTAGTCGTCCCAATACCTACATTTCCAGTGCTACCCGCAATGCGAACGCTTTGAAAGAAACTTGTTCCATTGTGACTCCAGAAATCTATTCCTTGGCCAGAGCCACCAGCGCCCGATGCAATACCAAGACCCACACCACTTTGATGGAATATCCCATAGTTAACTGTTGGAGTTGAGCCAGCAGTTCCAACCTTTATAGATTGACCGTGAAAAGCAGTAGCTGAAACGTAATTATTATCTACGCTCAGATATCCATATGGAATATGTATACGTCCAGAATTGTATCCAGAAGCTCCAGTATTTAATTCAATCGTGCCATTGTATCCAGCTACTATTCTTGCGTTTCTACCTGGGAATTCTAATCTGCCAGTATTTCCATCAAAGCCAACATACCCACCCCAAACATTGTCTTGGTCTTTAAACGTTATGTAGCTACCTAATCCGGTAAGATTAACCGCAGCTCCAGCAGCAGTAAAGTTTACGGTAGTAGCTGTAGATGCACCCCTTCCAGTAACAGTAGCTAATGTATCCGACTCTGCGGTAATGAAACCAGCGTCCTCAATGTCAGAGACAGAAGCCATTTGACTTAGGTCTACCGTATTGCCGTTGCTAATGGTAAGCAGTTTCTCTGCTTGGTTCCACTCAAGTTCTTGTGAGTCTGTTTCAGAGGTGAGGTATCTACCATCAAGGTCAACGGTTACTGTTCCTCCGTCTTGTTGAGTAAGAGTTAATACACCGTCTGCAGTGTTAAACGAGGCAGAGTTAATCTTATCGTTGTAGGCTGTGTTCCAGTTAGTAGAATCACCACCTGTTGCGTAGTAAATACCAGCATAGATATTTTGTAGGCTGTCGTCTGCTCCGCCAGTAAGTCTAAATCCAGCATTGTTGTACCGTATCTGGCCCCAGTATCTGCTTCCCTGATGGAATCTTAACGATACGTACTTAGCCGAATCACCAGTGTCTGATGAGTATAACTCAAGGTTATAGTCGTTAGCTCCAGCGCTATGAGCTGCGTATGATATGCTTGACTGCCCAGTTACAGTTGCTGCTGTACTTGCACTTCCGGCAGAAGATGCATAATTTACAGACTGAGACCCAATATTTCCAGAGTGAACAAGAGTCGTCCAAGAAGTCCATACACCAGCAGCACTACGGCTTCTAAATGCCATAGTGCTAGTTGGGTCGGTATCAATATAAATCTGAGCTCCATATACTGATGTAGTTCCAGCCCAAGTCATACCTAAGATATGACCATCGTTTCCGCCAGGTCCTAGAGCAAGTGTGTGAATAAAAGAATGCCCAGCGTCGGGAAGTGCTGAGTCTGCCGCAACAACAGTTGTTCCATTAGGGCTAACGAGCTTTGTTGGTGTTGGAACACTTGTAATATACCCCTGACTAGTAACAAACTCCTCAGTAGCCAATCCATCCAACGTAACAGTATTACCGTTAGAGATAGTTAGGTTCTTACCTCCAGCTTCCCAATCAAGTGTTTGTGAGTCCGTCTCTGAGGTGAGGTAGCCTTGAGCTTGTACCCAAGTTCGAGTTGCTAAGACGTTACCATTCCAAGTTGCGTTACCAGAAGTTGAAAGACGAACTTCAGTTCCACCAGAACCCTGTATGTTTAGAATTGAATCGTTTACGTGAATACCACCAATTTGTACCCCGCTGCGGTATGCAGATAGAGCCCATATACCCTCGGAAGCATTTACAGCAAACTTCTCATTTGATGCCGCCTCTCTTCCGATACCAACACCGTAAGTATTGATGTTTGAACGAACAGCTCCATTTACATAGAAGTCTGTTCTTCCGTGAGTATATGTGGCAGAATTTTTTTGTCCAGTTAACTGCCCAATACTAAGTACACCACTAGCAGCACCTGGAGAGCCAGGAACATAATTAATCTCTATTTGCTGGTCCCAATCCCAAGATGATGAAATTACTAACGATGGATTGTTGTTGCCAATTAGCCAAAGATGTCCATCCCCGTATCCAAGAAGGTCAACGGTGTTGTATCTAACACGCTCATAGCCTTGGCTAAGTCTAGCAACTACAGCATCGGTAGTTCCAAGAAGGTCTAATTTGTAAGAAGGGTTAGTTGTTCCAATACCAAGTCCATTCGGCTTAATAGTCGCAATCTGAGTGCCACCAGTGCTGTGTGTGTCAGCAGTATGTGTCCAGAACTGAATCTCAGTAGCTGGATTTGACTCGTAAATATTACCACCAATTACAACAGCGTTCTGACCATTCTGAGCAAGACCGCCAATAAGAGTAAAACCTTCTGGCTCCGTAGACGAATTAAAATGCTGTGCGGTAATGTATGCCCACTTAGGTGCGCCATCGCTGTATGGACCAAGTTGAAGGTTACCACCAGCAGCATTACCAGCAGTTCTAATTTGAAGCGTAGTATTTGAAATATTACCTCTCGCCGCAACGGTTGCTAACGTATCAGACTCAGCAGTCAAGTAATTACCCTGCGCTTGGAATGGTAAAGTAGAAAGGTCTACTGATTCGTTGTAAGCACCACCTTCACCAGTAAATACAAGGTTTGTGTCTACAACCTTTACATCTGAGATGTAGTTGTTCTCGTATGATGTTAGATACCCTGCTGATGCGTGATTACCCCATCCATAAGCGGTATTCCAGTTGGTAGAATTATTCGTAGTTGTGTACCAAGAGGAGGCTGTATAGATAGGGTCTGTCTCTGTATAGGAAGTTAGGTATCCTGCCTCACTATGGTCTCCCCACCCATAGGCGGTATCCCAAGCAGTGATGTCCTCTGTTCTAACATTATAAGCAGCAGACTGTGTAAATACAGGGTCTGTCTCAGTAAACGAGGTAAGGTACCCTTGCTGACCTACCCAAGTCTCCGTAGCGTAGCCCGTAAGGTCTGTGGTGACCGTCTGCCAAGTGCCATCAGCACGCAAGAACTTTCCAGTATCATCAAAACCCGAAGCAGGAACAAAACCGTTAGAGCCAGCAATAATAACCTCCTCGCCACCAACGACCTCAGAAGTCGCCTGAGTGAATACATTGTGCGTGTGGGAAGTAAGAGAATAGAGACCTGCGTGGTTACCCCACCCGTAAGCCGTGTCCCAGTTGCTTGAGTTGTTAATAGTGGTATACCAAGACGAAGCCGTATAAATAGGGTCAGACTCCGTATAAGAGGTTAAGAAGTTCGGAGACCAGTTAACCCAAGCACTTCCGTTCCAAGACAGCAACTGACCTACAGCCGTTGTGCCGATTGTTACATCACCAAGAGCGCCAATAGACGATGCGCTATTTAAAAACGATGGGGTCTTGTTATACCATACATTAACACCGGGGTCTCCGCCAAGCGGTTGCCCATAAACTAAAATCTGATCAGCGGATGGGTTGCTAACCACAACATCAGTAAGCGAATTTAAATCTCCATAGGAAACGCTGCTTACATAATCGGTTCCAGCAACAGCCTCAACTATTAGGCCGTCGGAATTAACCTTTAGTATCGATCCACTCGCAAGTCCCGCTAGTGTTACACTACTTAAAAATTTTTGAGACATATTCTTTGTGATCTACTGATTGTCAAAAATACGAAAAAAAGAAGGGGCTTGGTTTAAGCCAGCCCCCACTCTTATTGTGATTATAATTTATAGAAATCAAGGCTCCGAAGGACCTAGGCCTTCATACACAAGGCTGTCTCCATTTAGCTTAGCGGCAGACAAGATCGCGATATAGTCACCCTCCCCAACAGTGAGAGAGAATGAAACCTTAACGGTTGATGTTGTTGGGCGAAGCACGTCTACGTGTACAGTCTCAAATGTTGTTGAGTCAACTACCTGAACCATGATACGCTGCGTGTTGTAGTCGTGAGTGATAGTATACACATTACCAACCTTGCTAACAGAGCCCTGTGTTGAGTCAAGCGTGAACCACTTAGGAGCGCCAAGGAGGTTAGCAATCGTGTTTACGTTGGCCTTCTTAATAATACCCGTCTGCCCAATCGCATTCTCATACATATAGAAGAAGTCCGTGCCTGAGGGTGTCATTGTATCTACGACGCCAATATGGAACTTCTGGTCAACAGTAGAGAACTGGTCGTTGGTCTCGTCCCAGATGAAGCTTACGTTTGCATCCGTTCCGCGCTCAACTTCAAAGCCTGCATTTTGAGTAGCGGCTCCTGTCTCATCAGAGTTCAACTTGATGATAGAATCACCGATGTTTACCTCGTTAGAGTTTACACTTGTGGTGGTTCCGTTTACGGTAAGGTTTCCGGCGATAATAACCGCAGCGCCACCAAAAGTAATTGTCTCGTTACTGCTCTGGTCTACCGTGCGCGTGATGTCCGGCTGCTCAAGCTGATTAGCGCCCCACATCAACAACTTGTACTGTGTGAGGTTGCCAGAGTTCTTCAACTCAACATCATTGGCATTTACCGTGATACCCGTACCTGCCCCAACAGCAAACGTGCGAGAGGTAGTGATATCACCACCACCAGTCAAACCAGCACCTGCCGTAAGGTCAATACTATTGTGCGCAACGTTGCGTGTATGAAGCGTATCAAGAGCAACGTCATCGTTGTTTACGACAATACCAGTACCAGCACCAACAGCAAGTGTTACATCACCAGATGTTGCATCACCCGTAAGACCGGCTCCTGCGGTAATTGAACGAATGTCTCCAGAAACATCTAACCAGTCCGTTCCGTTAGAGAAACGCATTACATTGTTTGTGGAGTCGTAGATAATACGACCAACGTGAGAGGCAGCGGCAAGTCCGCCTATCTCAGCAAAAGTTGCAAATTGTGGTTTGGCATTGATTAACTCAAGTCCTCCAAGATCAATCGGCGATAAAAATTTAATAGCAGCCATAGCGATTAGTTAAAGTATGCCTTGCCTGAAAAGGCTCCGGCATCAAAGGTTATTGTTACATTGTTATTGTCGACATAGTTAATACTACCATGTACTACGTTATCTAAGGAGCTCACCACCGTAACGGACGGCTTCTTCCCTAGGTTATGCTGAACCATCCACGTGGCAGCAGGCGTCCCCTGCTCGTAGACAAAGTGTTGGTCTCCGCGACCAGCAACAATGCCGGCTACAGAGATTTTACTTGCTGGCTGAGAAACAACAGAAACCCCAGACACGCTGGCGACATTGATGTCGATGTTTACATCAGCTCCGTCTACTACGGTTATACTACTCATGGGGTGATGTCCTCATTAATTTTAAATATTCCGTAGATCCAAGTCTTCACAAGGTCTTGGCTTGTGTCTTTGCTCTGCAAATCGTATACAAAAACGCCAGACTGTACAGTCTCCATGACGGAGTATGGACACGTCACCGTAAGCTCATTGAGGTTTACGACAACATAATTAAGACTATCGTGTGCTATTACGTCATCAACCGAAGTGCCCGTTTGCTTTACTGACATCTTAAAGGTGTGATCACTAACATCCATGGCCTGTCCGCTGTCGTCCGTAAACGTCAACTGAATCTGAAAAGAATCGCCTTTACGACACGTAATGTCAACCCTTTTAGAGATATCTAGATTTATACTATCTGCCATAATGCAAAGATATGATTTTTAATATTTCCCTTTCTTGCCCTTTGGAGATGCGGCAGTGCTACCCCCGGGTCCAGCCCACAGGTTCTTACATGCCCAGTACTTGGGGGTCAGCTTATTGGTAGCCGTGCTGCATTTGTGACGAGCCTTAAAACTCTTTCGCGCCGCGGCACTATAGTTATGCCCGTATCCCGTGGCACCGAAATGAATGAGCTTCTCCTGCCCATTAGCACAGGCCTTGACCATTTTTTTCTTGCCTTGTCTGTCGGATTTTGTAGGCCTATTGCAGGCCATCTTGCTTTTATTTGCCACCGACACGCTTAGTTACTGGCACGCAGTTAGGTACAGTGCGTCCGCCCTTCTTCTTAGTGCCGACCATCTCGTATCCCTTCCAGCATGCCTTGTTCATTTTCTTAGCCATGGATCTTATCTTTGATACAAAGATAAATCAAATGAAATACCCACTTACGAAGGCCGAGCTCAAGCTCAAGGCCAAGCTAGAGAACAAGAAAAAGGTCAAGGAACGTAAGGTCAACAGGACAATAAAGAAGACACTCACCTACAGGTACCAACGTACCATGCCTGAACACGACTACATGAAGTACTGGCGTGTTATACGCTTCTGGGCGATGACAAAGTACGGCGTCAGACACGTGGACCTTGATATGCTCTTCTTCCTATACTCGGAGCCCTACTTTAATAAGACGCAGTTCGAGGAGTTCAATGAGATATTCTCATGGGACAAGGGGCGGTTCAGCCGCCTTATAGACCTAGGGTGGATACACGTATGGCGCAAGGAGAGCTCCCGCGGCGTCAACCTCTATGAGCTCACCCGCAAGGCGAGGCTGATGGTCGCCGACGTATACAATAAATTAAATGGTGAGGAGATAGACTCCGACATCTTCGGCAAGGACCCCACCTACTCGCAGAAGGTCTACCGCAACTACATTAAAAAGCTCAGCGATGAGCGTAAACAAGAATTACGTCGCGCTCAGCTATCACGTGGTACGTCTCCCCGCCGATGATCATGGCGTGACCGGCATTGCGGTCGTAGTAGATTTCGTCATTGTCGGCGATTACGCTGACGTCCGACCCTACCTTGACGACCGTCGCCCGCTTATAGCGGAATGTGGTGGCGTCATCAGAGAGCAGCAGGCCTGAGTCCGTCTTTATCTGCTCCTCGATGGGTGTTATAATAATATACTTACCAATTGGTTTCATCGTCCCTTTATTTTTTTAATCTTAGACTTCAGCTTACTTATCTTACGCTCGTAGTTCATCTTGTCCTCCATGCGTCGCGCATAGATGGAACGCATGATGGGCACCGACAGCGCGAACCCAAGGGCCAGCACCACCACTAGCAGCGACACGAGTGTTATACTATAGTCACTCACTGTCATAGGATCGTGCCATCGTCACGACGGCGTTAGTACTAAGGATGGTCGTCGCTACACTGACGGCGTTCTTAAGGGCGTTCTTAGTGACCTTAAGGGGGTCGATGATACCCATCTTATACATGTCGCCGTAGCACATCCCCTTGACGTCGTACCCCTTGTTGTCCTTATTGATGTCGAACATTATCTCCTTGGAGGAGAGCCCGGCGTTCTCAAGGATCTGCCCCAAGGGCGCTGCGAGGGCGTATGTCATGATGTCGTGGGCTATAATAGTAGCCGTATTGCTTGAGTGCATCTTATACTCGGCCTTCTGCACGAACAGGTAGTCGGACTGCTGCCATAGCGCGACACCCCCTCCGGGTAGTATGCCCTCCTCAAGGGCAGAGCGCACGGCACATACAGCGTCATCGACGCGGTCGTATGTCTCCTTCTGCTCCACGTCGGAGTTCCCACCGACGTATATGACGCCTATCCCTCCCGTCAGGCTGGCTATACGCTGCTTGATGAAGTCACGGTCGCCCTTCTTCTGTGCGGCGTCGTGTGCACCCCATAGCTCAGCGACGCGCTTGTCGACCTCCACATTCTCACCATCATTACGCATGATGACCGTAGAGTCCTTGCCGACGATCACCTTGGCGGCACGGCCAAGGTCCGACATAGTAATAAGACTGAGGTCATCGCCCATAGCCTCACTAATGAACCGACCGCCGACACTAACGGCAATGTCGCCCATGAGCTCCTGCTGCTTGTACCCAAACTGTGGGGGGACGATAGTACAGAGCTTCAGCCCATTCTTAATGACGTTGGCCGCCAGTGTGTTGTTGACCTGTGCGCTCACAGGCCCTACAATCAGCAAGTGCTTGCCGCCAGATATAATAGGCTTGAGGATACCCTCAATAGACAGCACGTTACTAATCTCGTGGTCCGTCAGCAGGATGAACACGTCCTCGAGCACACACTCGTCCTTCTTATGGTTGTTGACGAACATCTTGTTGGCGTACCCACGGTCAATCTTAATCCCGTCCGTTACCTCATAGTATGTCTGCTCGCCCATACTCTTCTCGACGGTCACAAGCCCGTTGTCACCAACCTCCTTGTATGCCTTGGCGATGATGGACCCAATGACGGGGTCGTTATTAGCAGAGATAGACGCTACGTCATTAAGTCGTCGTGCACTGACCTTACGCGATGAGCGCTCAAGACGCCCAATGACCTCGCCGCTGAGGCGGTTGATCTCACGTATCACCTCCGTAGCGTTGACGTCATCATTAATAAGCTCCAGCCCGCGCGTAGCGATGGCCTCCGTCAGCACAATGGCCGTCGTCGTGCCGTCACCCGCCGTCGTAGAAGTGCGGTCAGCGGCCTCCTTCATCATGCGTACCGCAAGGTTCTCAATAGGGTGCAACAGGTCGATGCTCTTAGCTACTGTCACACCGTCCTTAGTTACAGTGATCCCGTGTGTGTGGTGCTGACTCTCAATGAGCACAGTCTTGCCGCGAGGACCGAGGGTACTCTTGACGGCCTTACTAATTTTTCGGATGCCTTCACTCAAATGATGACGCGCGTCAGCGTCGAAGGTCAGTTGCTTGGGAGTGTAGTCCATAACTTGATTTGATTAGTAGTATGCCAAAGATACAAAGGGCACTACCAATATCAAAGTCCATGACAGAATGTCGATTTTACTTCCTCCCTATACTACTACTACTATTTACTATACTGAAAGAAAAAAAATCTGTGGGAAACTGGGGTAAAAATGAGCATTTCTGTCATTTCCTATTTAACTTACTGATATATAATTAGTTATACTTTCTATTTCTGTCATAAAATGAGCACTAAAATGACAATAATTGTCACTTATTAACAGATTGTTAATTACTATTAGAGAAAAAAGAACCTATAGAAAAGAGAAAAGGGGACCGAAGCCCCCTAATCTAACCAACCAAATATGCGACTAATCACTTTCGCATTCCTTCGCCTTCCATCAGATCCATCATTGCATCCATCCGGGTAGCGCGGGCAGTATTACGCTGTGCACTTAGCTGTGTTGCGTTAGCAGCAGCAGCCATACGAGACACCTTCGTAATCCCCATCTCATTCGTGGGCATGTTGTTGATCAATCGACCATCAACAACCTTCATGTCAATCATCTTTTTCATATTACCAGTACTTAATGTGTAAACTAATTAAACCTAAATAGAGAATCCACTCCCCAACCTCTTCATCCTCGTCGCGTAGGTAAATAGAAAAACCAATTAGCGGTCCAGTTAAAATCCTGTTCTGTATCTCTATCTGCCAAAAGTCGACCATAGGGTAAAGGTACAAAATATATTAGACGTCTGTAGGTATTGGGTTATACCCCCACCACGCGCGCACGACCCGCCACGGAAAACCGATTTATTTTCGGGAGGGGGGGTGCGATTTCACGATTTTTTCCCGGATTTTTTGCCGTTTTCCCGGAAGACATTAGCCCACCATCAGCCGTCCACCCGTGCAATCATTGGGCATTTTACACGCACGCAAACAACAAGCAGTCAGCCCGCAATCGGCCGCGCCACGCCCGCCGCGCACACATAAAAGAAAGCGAACGGCAAGAGAGAGCCGTTAGCCCCCGCGCCCAATCCGTTCTCCTTAAATCTGCGAAGATTCCATTTTGAGCAAGGGAGCCTAATCTTGTATGTTGCTGATAGTCAGCGCATTTGAATCCCATACGAAAAAACTTTTTAATGTGCAAGTTTTTTTTTCCAAAACCTTCGCCATACACTTGCCCTATCAATATAAAAATCAACATGACCATGACTGCAATCAACCCCAAGAATCAGAAGCAAGTGAACAAGGCCATCAAGTACTTGACTGACCACAATGCCTATGACCTAAAGCGCAACGAAGCCGAAGGAAACGACGACATGAAGGCGTACAAGAAGTACGACCGGTTGTGTGAATCCACCTTTGACAAGTACTTGGATGCTATTGAGTTTCTGCCCAAGAATCAGGTAGACGCCATCATGAAGAGCGAACTTTATTAATCAATCAATCAATCAAGAACATGAAAACATTCTATGTTTACTCAATCAACACCAATGGTGAAGTCGTTTCTGCGGAATACGGAATCAAGGCCAAATCTCGCCTTGATGCTATAGAAAAATCAAGTGTAGAGAAGGTTTATTGGGAAGGAAGCCGGCCGTATGGTGTGAAGTACATCGGGAGCAAGTACAAGGTCTATGCTAAACTACAAGGTTAACTGACGAGGATTTAATATCCGAAACGCCGTGAGGCGTATTAACCAAATAAAAAAAACTGACATGGCTATTATCGCAACGGGAAAAGAATACAAACTTCAGTTAGGCACAATTCAAGAACTCGATGCCGTCATTAAGATGGTCATCAAAGGAATTCCTGACGGATTCTTTGACTTCCAATCGAAAGGAAATCAATTCGCCACACTTGACTTGAGGGCCGACCTATCATGTGACGACCAACCACCCGTGTTCTTGGATATGTTCTACAACGGGCTAATCACGAACTACTTCCAAAACTACGACATAGAGTTGGTCACGACGCAGTCGGATTACGAGAAGGCAAGCAAGAAGTTGAATGCGGTCAACCCACGAGCATGTTGGGAGGATGTCTTGCTACAGGTATTATCTGACGGAAATCTCGTCTTCGAAGATCGCTACCAAGGGATGACGATTGAACTCGACTTAAGTAAGGTGGGAAGCAACTTCCTGAATGCCTTCAACGATGCGCCTGATTACTTTATGGAACTTGTACTACTTCACGCCAACGGAGGGTCGGACGGAATCACCTACGACTCTTGGCTTCAAATGGGGACATACGGAGAAGTAATCTACGGATAGGTTAACTGACGAGTCCTAAATGGACGAAACCTGCTTCGGCAGGTCTTAACCAACAAAATAATCACGATGAAAAACATCACAAACGAATCCGTTCAAGCGTTTATGAATGCTGTTCCCTTCAAGAAATCCAATATGCGGGTTGAAGTTTTAGAGAACGTCACGATTCTGCGTCTACACGGAAATGTTATTGCGTACCGCTACAATGACCCTGAACGTACTTTGTCCATCACGAACTGCGGATGGTTCAGCAAAACGACAAAGGAGCGTCTGAATGGAATCCCGAGCGTATCAATCAAGCAGAAAAACTTCAATTGGTACTTGAATGGTACTGAATGGAATGGTGATTTAATTGACATTAAAGGTTAACTGACGAGGATTCAATATCCGAAATGCCGACTACACATCGGCATCTTAACCAACTAAATCAACAATACTATGAAAACAATTGATGACTACAAAAAGATGCCGAAAAGCGCACTTGCGGAGAAATGGTTTTGGCTACATAACATTCCGACCACATTCCTTGGAGAGGTTGTTTGGTTAGATTTTGGGAATTTTGAAATCGAAGTAGCGGAATCGGATGTTGAGTATAGAGCGAATGAATTCCTTCGCCTATTAGAAAATGACTTGATAAAACAGCCATTCAAGGGAATTTTATTGGATTAAATTTAGGCATACTGATGAGGGCTGAATGCCCGAAACACGGACTACACATCCGTGTCTATGTCAAATTTTAACCAACGCAAACAATTACAATGAAAACCACGACTGAAGTTGAATGCATGAATGATTGGTGCGACTTTACCCACGAGAAGGGGTACTGCACTTGTGATAATGAATCTTTAAATGAGAAGACGATGAAGAAATCAAATGAATTTGTGGCTACTTGCCCCGCACTTGTTTGGTCAGCAGAAGATGTTGACCTCAACATTGACCGACTCTATGAGTCAGAGGTTATTGACCATGTGAGTGCAAACAAACTAAAGGAGATATCTAATGAAGACAAACTTCTTTGGTTAGAGCAGATACTTGAGGATTGTCACGATGAGTTTTGTCAGATTATCAATGAGCGAATCGGAGATGCTATCTACGACTACTATCGCAGTACGCCTATGGGTAAGGAAGAAGTTGGTTACATTAAATACAATAAGTAAATGGAAGCGTATCTTAAATTCTTGAACGACCCCAACCCGCCAACACATTTGGCGGAGGATGAGTTGTGGGAGTACTATGGTGGAGATTGCTATGGCGACATCTCTTACTATGCCTTCTTACTATGTAGGTTTGGCGAAGCATCTAATTGGACTACGGCTATGATTATGGCTGACAAGTGGTCGGATTGGGATAGGCAAAACAAAACCCTTACTGAAGGAATGAGTGGTTACGACTCGTTACTGCATTGGTTGAATGTTGAATATGTTGGACTTTATTATAAGTAAGATGACGACCTTATTTAAAAACGAGGAGTAAAACAAAAACTACAATATGATACTCTTTGAATATCACGAATCAGACGATGACGATGCATCTATCTACGGCTTGACCTTCGAGGAGGTCAACGATTGGATACAAGACCACAACGAGTACTACGAAACCAACTACCAAACTATTCAGGAGTTTAATGATGGTGAAATGTACCGGGAGTTTATTGTAAGTGAAATGGAAAACGCAAATCTAAATTAAATATGAAGGCAAGAATGACAACAATCTCCGAGCATGAGTTCATGCCGTGCGATGCGGAGGTATTGTTCACTTGGGTGGACGAGAACGGGAATTCCGGGTGGAATTCTGCATACGGCAAGGCCGGTCAAAGCATCAAGGAAGTCCTTGATGGTCGCATGAAGAGAATGTATTCCAATTGGGATGGTTCTTATGAGATGATGCGGAACATGTCCGTGTCTATTGATGTAAGCGGAAAGTCCGTTAACACACTCTTATCCTTGACTCGTTGAGTCATGGATAAAAAAACAATGATTAATGAAATCATGGCTGACCACGCTTGGATTAATTCCAAGAATGTGAATCCCAAACGAAGAGGAATCCTCCGGGACATTGAGGCCATCGTGGAGGACTTGTGTGAAACACACGACTACTGATTCGGGTAGCCGTACAACAAAAATAGTTACTGACCAAATTTTTTATTCAAAACCTTATTCAAACATTTGCAATATGGAAACAACAAGAGAAGCCCTCCTCGCCATGCGAGTGGGAGAGATGAAGGACATCGTGTTCAGCAACGGCGTCCTCAATAGCACCAAAGAGATGTGCCGAAACTCCGATGTGGAGTGGGAGGTGAATAGTTTCACCGAGGGGTGGATAACCGCCTACATGACCTTGGAAGAGGCCGTGGATTATGTAGAGGGCCGTAAGGGCTTTGATGACTTTGAGTGGGAATAATTTATTGATTATGAGAAACAAAGAGCAACCATGGGAAGTGTTTGATGGGGGTGTCTACGAAGACCTCCTCCTTGACACCCAAATTGAATACAAAGCCGAGCGCATTGTAGCAGAGGACGAGTGGGGTACTGAAATTCAGTACCATGTGTACGATGTGCGGGTGACCTTGCGTCACAACAAGCACCAAGTAGGCGTCCATTTGGACAATCTCTTTAAGTATGAACTTGAGGAAACCATCGGCAGTTACCTCACTAAACTTTACGAACGATGAAAATTAAATTCAATGGTGATAGCATTGCTATCTACACCTCAACCAACGGACACCAAACGAAAGTCCGCATCGACCACATGGTCAGAGACGAGCGTTGTCTTGGAGGACACAAGGTCCACATCAAGACAATCGCCAAAGGGAGACCAAGCAAGAGCCCCTTCCGCTATGCTCCTATTAATAGAATAAAGTTTTTGTCATGAAGAAGATAGCATCGGGACTTGTGTTCTTACTATTCATTTTTATTTCCCTTGCGGGAATCACTCTTGGTGCTATGTTCTACCAAGAGGGTGTCAACGAAGGCATGGGCATAGCCCTTATTTCCGCCACCATTTTTCTGCTTTTATTAATCACACCTAAAGAAAATTAATCATGCCGAATTGGGTATATTCTACAATCAAAACGAAAGCAAAGAATGAAGCGTTCGTTAAGGAAGTCATGGACAAAGGGGGACTCTGCGAGTTCTACTTACCCATGCCGGATGAAATCCGTTTCACCAACTCCCCAAACCGAATCATAAGCAAGGAAGAGTACGCCATCAAGGAGGCCTTGGGGCAGACGAGAGAAGAGGAAAAACACATGGTCGGTTATTATCAGACACAAGAGATGGTTGATCAACTCAAGGCCAAGTACGGAGCAGCGAATTGGTACGAGTGGGCGTACATCTATTGGGGCACGAAGTGGGGCGATGGCCAGATGGAGTATCAAGTTGCGGGGGATGACCTTATTATTAGGTACCAAAGCGCATGGTCACCCGTGAGTTGGGACATCGTTGAGAACTTCATCGGTCACCTTGTTGATGCCGACTACATTTGGGAGGAGGAGCAAGGATTCGGGGCGCAAATCATCTATGAGGATGGGCAGTTCGCGAGCATGGTAGAGTGGGACATCCCGGTCTTCAGCCATTGGGCGTACTTGGATAGCGACACACCATCAAACGACTTGGATGGAAAGCCACGCGAGGGTAAGTTTGTACAGATTGTTTACGCCTATCTTTCGGAGGAATTTGAGAATAATATGGGCGTATACGAGAAGGGGTGGCACTGCTATTCAGAGTGGCATAGCGAGAGCAGTCTCGTCACTGACCCCGAGTTAATTGCTAAACTTGAATCTGTCAAGGAATGAAAAAGAATGATAAGGTCATGGAGCAGTTCATGCGAATTGCAATGGCGAGACTAAAGAGCGACTACCGATTTGCGCCACAACGCAGAGCAATTGCCGCCCGTATGTATACTAAATGGTTAAATAGGAATGATGTTTAAGTTGACCTTTGTACCTACCCTACGCAACAACCTTGCGGTTAAAAGTTGTGTGTTCATGCGCCAAGCCAATTCGGCAGAGGAGTTAGCGAACATGAAGTACGATGTGCCGAACCCTCTTGAATGGATGTTAGAATCTATTGAAGAGATGTGAGATGGAGTACCTTGAAGAGAAGAGGTGCAACTCGTGTCACCAAATGAAGTCCGCTGATCGTTTCACAATACAAAAGAAGAACGGCGTTGACTCCTACTATAAGGGGAGATGCAAGGACTGCTATGTGGAGTACCGCAGAAAGCGCAAGGCATTAGGAAGCAAAGAGGGTGTGCGTGTAGACCCCGGCAAGGATAGTCCTCCGTGGAAGCACATCTCTTGGCTGTGAGTTGGTCTTGGGGGGGTGGTGGATGTAATGGATGATGGAAGCCACCTCTCCCCACTCAGTCAAAGTGTAAAATGAAAACACCACAAAGTGTAAAATACTGCACCTTAACACGGAAAAATTTAGAATTACGCAAGAATTTATACCAATAGTGCAATACTCGGCACAAAAATGAACCAAAAGTGTGACAATATCTCAAATCGCAATACGCAATAAATCAAATGAGATGATGGAAAGCCCCACCATTAAAGGATGTTAAGGCATATAATGATGGGAAAAGAAATCAAATCATACGCAACAACATATAGAAACCTTTAACACCAAAGAGAAATGAAAAACAAAATGGCAAAATTTAAGAAAGGCGACCGAGTTCGCTACATTAGAGAAGTTGGAGATGATGGTGTCGTGTCTGGAAGTTTGGGTACTGTAGATGAAAACGACAGCATTAGCCCCTATG
>Ga0208929_1000023_pt1 | contig 64468 bp, 98 predicted proteins | sample Colrivmet1548A02_FD_187647 | JGI IMG/M metagenome (GOLD analysis project Ga0208929, IMG submission 187647) | Estuarine microbial communities from the Columbia River estuary - metaG 1548A-02 (SPAdes) (version 2) | ecosystem: Environmental > Aquatic > Marine > Intertidal zone > Estuary | place...
ACAATAGCAGAGAAACGGTTGACGAATACGCACTCGACAACCGAATTGGCGTCCTCCGCATTGACACAATTAACGATGTATCGACATGCCACTGGGAGGATTTGTGATGAGTGACCGAGGAATTCCCTCACCCGAGGCTATTGTCAAAGCGGCGCTGGAGACGGCGGCGCAAGCAGTTCATGGACATGCCGATGATTACGATGCGATGGAACATATTCGCACCCTCGCATCCGACCCCGCAGAGGTGGCGGCGATCATCAAGGCCGCAGGGGGAGAAACAGGGTGAGTAAAACGCTGATTGTCACAAATGGGCCTCTGACTAGTCGAGCAATAAACTACATACAGTTCGCACCGTTAGGTCATGTTCTAGTGTGCAGGCCAGTTGAAGAAAAAATTTCAGGTGTAAGCGTGACCTCGTTTATTTTGGATGAACTCGCAGTAAAGGAGGACCGGGGATGAGTGACTACAAACAAACCCGAGACGCAGCAGGTATCATCACCTCTCGCTTCTCTAACATGCTGAAGAACCTACAGGACGACTACGAGGATGAGATTGTTGTCGTATCTCTGATGAAATATTACGAGATGTGCGCTAAGCCAGACAAGATAGACAACACAAGGGATGAATACATCGACCCTGATGAAGACCTGCTCTGGGCTATTGAACGTGTGCTACAGGACTTTATGACCACTGATGAGTTCAATGGTTGGGTAGCTGCAAGGGCTTATCCTAAAAAGTAACCTTCGTACTACACATATCTGGATTACGATTTACGTGTACTACAACCACGAGAAAGGCTGAATGATGGACATTACACTAGACACTGACGAGCTAGGTATCTGGCTCATAGAAGAAACACCTGATGGCCCTAAGCAGATGGGCATGGTGTCGTGGAAACAAATCACACAAGGTGTTCAAACTGCACTGTTACAGGAAAGGTTCCTGATTGCACTAGCTAGAATGGATGAGATGGAGGGCTTACTTGATGAGTAATAACAACCCTGTAGAACAAATTAAAGAACTAGCACCTCAGGCACGAATTGAAATGCTGGAAGCTGAAAATGAAAATCTGCGTAAAGCACTTGATATCTACCAGCGTGAACGTGACCGCTATGCACATGCAACCCCAGAAATGAGTGGTGCATATTTTCTGAGTGGTGGTCATGGCCCAAAGGATGAAAACGGTATGCCATTGTATGTTGAGATTGTTCCTGCATATGGATGCGGTTGGTCAATGGTATATCAATCGTGTGGTCGCACTATTAGCTATGAGGGATCGTGATGTATACTCCTGACAACTGGGTTATCATTAAACTGAAAGGCGATGATCCACACTATCGTGTTCTTGCTGGCTGGTCTGGCGGGTACACTACCGGAGACTCTTGGCGGTTAAATAGTGGCATTACCCACCATGAGTTTGATGGTGACTATTGGTATTTTAAGGGTAGCACTGGAAGTTGCTATAAGTGTTATGTTGATAGTTATGAGCTTAAAATGAACATTGCTCATATCTGGGCAAAACTACAAGAGCTACATGGTGATAAAGTTGAACTACTTGAAGACCAAGAGTGGACAAAAGAAGATTGGGATTGGATCATAAAATGAGTCACTGGCACTATCAACTAATGTATCACAAGTATGATGAACCTGTTCTTGGTGAAGAAGGTTACTATGCTATCCATGAATACTACGAGATGGATGATGGTGGCGGTTGGACAGAGAACCCTGTAGACGTAACTGGTAATAGTATAGAAGACGTGAAGAAGTCACTTATGCTAATGCTACATGACCTAGAGAAGTATGGAATCAAGGAGTATAACTGATGTCTCAATTTAAAGTTCTTTATAAGGCTATTCCTTGGCATTGTGATTGCTGTGGTAGTGGAGAACATGGCTCTTTAACTCTTTACGAGAAAATCTTTGATGATTTTCTTCCTATCTGGTCTGGTTCTTATAATGATCAGTTCGGTGGTGTTCTTCGTGAAGGAGATAAAGAAATCAAGGGAGTTTATGATTCTTTTGATGATTTTGCCTCTGGGTTTAAAACAGCACTAGAGGCTCTTGGTTATACGGTAGAACTTTATGATGATGGAAGACTAGTGAAATGATTCATAATAAACAAGCAAGAGGACGGTTAATTATCGAATTAGATACTGTCCGTAAACAAAGTAATAATAGTGAGTATCGCTATGTTAATCGTGCTAGAGTTCTTAGCCATAACTTAGAAGAAGTAGGGGATGGGCGGATTATTGACAAAGTTGTAACTCAGTTACTGGAGTTGTATCCTGAAGGGGATATGATGCTGTATATTCAGCGAGAAGGTCGTAATTCGTTTAATCCCATGTTTCTTTCTGAGTGGTTTAAGAAAAAAGAACAACCTGAAAACTTCAAAAGGACATAAATAAATGATCACTCAAGAAGATATTGATGCTATGAACGACAAGGCAGACTCTAAAGATATTTCAATTGAAGTAGTAGAAGTAAAAGAACATGAAGATGGTTCTGCTACTTATGTCTTTGATATGAACTCTAAGACCAGCCAAATAGTTGGAGAAATTGGTCTTAAGTTCTTGCTGTATGCAGGGATTATGAGCAAGTATCCTCAGAAGATCTTAGATGAACTTATGGAACAAATGAAACTTTAATTTTACCCCCTCTCGGTATCTCTGCTTACTTATCCTTAATTGGATAGGTAGGTGGGGGTATCGAGAGGGGGTTATTTTTTTTTTTTTCTCATAGAAAGGAGGTGAGAGTATGAATTACTTTTGGGTACTAGTTGCTATTATGATCAGTCCAAGTACAGGAGAACCTTTGTCTGGTACTGTTCAGACATTCCGTACAAAAGACGATTGCTATATTGTTCAGGAGATGATCAAGAAAAAGACTACTGAAGAAGGTACTATGGATAATAAAGCTATTATTTGTGTTCAGTCTAAACTTAACACTTTCTAGTTATTTTTGGTTAGAAAAATTACCTGACCTTTAAGAATAACTTTGCTAGGCTCTGCCCTGAGAAGATATCCTAAAAGGACTTGCTACCGACATCTGAAAGCAATACTCCTCATGACCCCCGATGATGTCACTGCTTAGATTCTCTTTTTCTAGAGACTCTCTTACGGGGGTCTTTAGGATATCTTCTCAGGGTATCTTAGTGTAAGCATTTATAAATGTTTTTGATATACACTAAGATAGTGGAAAATCATATAGCAAAATATTATGGAGAGTATCCTTGCTATAATAAATTATTATGACTAAAAATTGTTATTTTTCTTTAAGATAACCCTTGGTTGATGTAGTTTGATGAAAAGTAAGATTTTTTAAAACAATTGATAGACAACATAAAGGAACACACGATGGATGAAACTCCCCAAAAGAGATCCCGTGGGCGTCCCAGATTACCGCCTAAACCACCTCGTGAGCCTAAGCTAAGGGGAGGGAAGCGTGAAGGTGCTGGTCGTCCGAAGGGTTCAATTAACATTAACTCTATGGCATCAGTAAGACGTCTAGAAGAGCTAGACTTTGATCCTATTGAAATGATGGTAAGACAATATAAAGGCATTCAAAAGCTTCTTGATAGTGGTGAAGTAAAGATTGGTTCAGGTGCTCATGCACAAATGATTGCTACTCAAGGTCAATTGATTAACAACCTCATGGCTTATGGTTATAAGAAAATCCCAGATAAAGTAGAAATTGCTGATCCTGATAAAAAGCCTATTGCTATTAAGCTTACATTTGACTCCACCAATAAAGAAGAAGGATAAACTCCCATGCCTATAAACGAAGAAAGCTGGCACCTGTCTAAATCTGTCCCCCTTACACTCATCTTTGCTATTGTCATGCAAACGGTAGCTCTTGTATGGTATGTATCAAGCCTTGATAGTGCTGTTACATCTAATACTAAGGAAATTCTTAGGAATGATGCTCGTATCGCAAATCTTGAAATGATTGTTCAGTCACAAGCTGTTACTCTTGGTCGTATTGACGAAAATATAAAGTCAATTCGTGATAGTGTAGAAGCGATGATGAAGAGTAGATCAGGTAATTAATAAAGAGATATTATGTCAGAAATTGTATTACACGCAAAACAGTCGGAAGTCATCAAAGACCTATTCGTAGATAAAGTATGTCGTTATAGTGTTGTTACAGCTTCTCGTGGCTTCGGTAAATCATACTTAGCTGCCTCTGCTGCACTAATTGCTGTTCAGGAGTTAATGGAGCTGCCCGAAGATGTTCCTAACAAGAACGTAGCTTTGATTGCGCCTACTTACTCACAGGCTGTAGATATTTACTATCCACTTATTGCTTGGCAGATGGGCATGGAAGATTATGCTGATAAGGCCTCTAAAGCAGCAGGAACATTTTGGTTTCCTAATAACGTACAGCTTAAACTATGGTCTTATGAGGCCTCCCAGCGGATGCGTGGTACAGGTCAATACTTTGTTGTTGCTGACGAGGTTACATCATGGCATGGTGCAGGGATGAACTTAAAAGAGTCTTGGGAGTCTATTATTCAACCCTGTGTAACTACTCGTTGGTCTAGACAGAATGCAAGTAAGTATAATGCTAATGCTGGTAGAGCACTTATTATTAGTACTCCTAGCGGTTATGACTACTTCCATGAAATGTATAACAGACAAGAGTATGATCCTGATTGGAAGTCTTATCACTATACATACAAAGATTCTCCCTTCCTTGATGAAGAAGAAATCGAAAGAGTTAAGAGGACGCTTGACCCTCTGAAATTTGCAAGAGAATATACTGCAAGCTTTGAAGACTCAGGCAACAATGTGTTCTATACATTTAACCGTAAAGAGCATATTGACAGCAACCTTCCTTATTTTGAGCATGGTGAAGATGTTCATGTGGCTATCGACTTCAACGTCGGAATTATGGCTTCTGTTATCTTTGCTATTAGAGGAAATCAAGTACATATCTTGGATGAGATGCAGGGACACCCAGATACGGAGACCCTTGCCAACAAACTTAAAGAAAAGTTTAACGGTCATCGTATCATTTCTTATCCTGACCCTGCTGGTAGAGCAAGAAAAACCTCTGCCGCAGTAGGTGTTACAGACTTTAAGATTCTTGAATCTAAGGGTATTATAACAAGAGCACATAACAAGGCTCCTCCTATTATTGACTCAGTTGCGGCTGTGAATAGGAAGTTTAAAAATGCTAGTGGCGATATAGATATGTACATTCATCCTCGTGCTGTAAACACAGTCAAGTCTATTGAAAGAACTCAATGGACTGAGACAAATCCTGACTCTGCCACAATTGACAAAAAGGAAGGTGTAGAACACTGGTCAGATGCTCTCCGCTATGCAATAGAGTATCTTTACCCCATTAGAGCAGGTACTAAACTCACGGCAAGAGGGTTTGGTTTTTAACTGTAACATAAACTTAAAAGGAATAACAAAATGCCTGAGAATAGATCAAATACAGGTTCTATGAAATCTAAATTTTCTTATGCAAAAGCTTATGCTAAAGCTCGTGTAGGCAAGGCAATGACCTCTGCCCAGAAAGTTGCGCTTAAGAAAGCTCAAGAAGCCTCCGCTCGTGCTCGTTCACTTGCTGCTAAAGCTGCTGGCGGTGAAACTAATCTTCTTCGTATGAAGCGTACTGCTGCTAATACTGCTTCTTCACTAAGAGCTAGAGCAGGTCTTTCTGCTAATCGCCTAAAGCGTAAGGGATCCTCCGCAGCTTCTAATGCCGCTCTTAAAGCGAAGCAAACAGTTAATAAGAATCTACAACGTGCTGGTCTTCAATCTACTGGTGCAGGAAAAGGCTCAAGCGGTAGAGCAAAAGTAATTGGTAGAGCAGGTGCTCCATCAAAGACAGGCCCATCAAAACGTCCAGCTAACATTGGCCCAGCAGGCAATAAGCCTCAATCAACTGGCCCATCAAAACGTCCACGGGGCAATGGTATGGGTATGCAAGTTAAAAAGCAAGCTGATATTATGTCCCGGCGTGGTGCTTTAAGAGCGACTGCTCTTAGAACTGCAAAGAATTACGTCAAAGCAAATCGTAAGAACAAGAAATAATATAGTGAAGGCTAGGAAACTGGCCTTCCTACAATTCAGAAAAGACTAAGCGTTAATAACTCGTTATTGGGGATAATGTAGTTTACCTAATCCTGCTAACTATATTGTTAGCGTTGATGTGCTTGAGCATATCGAACCCGAATTAGTGGATAGTGTATTGCAACACATCCAATCTCTAATGCTGAAAGGTGGATTTCTTTGTATCTGTCTTGTTCCAGCCTTCCTTATTTTACCTGATGGTAGAAATGCTCATCTTACTATTAGATCAGCAGGTTGGTGGCAGAGCAAATGTATATAAAACAAAAGGACACCTAGCAGTATTTGTAAAACCAAAATAAGCCCATCTGAGGATCGGCAAGGAGGTAATTATGGCAAGATCTAGAATCAATTCTGCATCTAAAGATTTAATTAAAGATAATGGTGCAGTGCTTATCTCTGTTGTCGAAGGGGAACAACTACGTATGGGGATTACTCTTAATTGGGTAACTAGCCTTGCTTCTTATACTATTACCGCAAAGATTGTCGAAGCAGATATGACAGGCAGTAAGGATGAAGAAGGCTACCCACTCTCAGTTAAATCTGGGGGTGTTGTAACAACTTTGACAACCATTGATGATGACACATCCGATAATAAATTTGATATTGTAATCCCTGAAACATTAATTAACAGCTGGACCACGCAGCCTACACCTAACTCTCCTACCTATGGCTGGATTGGAGTTGAGGTTCAAGATAGTGGTATTAACCAATATAAACAAATTTGGAAGCCATTTAGAGGCTTAGTAGAAGTGGTATACTCTCCTTCTGAGGAGGTATAAAAATGAGCTACACAATTACAACAAATAATGATAGAATTGTCGTTGATGTAACAAATCCTAAATATGAAGTATCATTAGCCAGAACTGGCGGGCAAGGTTCTAAGGGTGACAGTGTTTCTAATGTTTTTATTAACAGTCAAGGTGAGCTAGTTTTTACTATCTCTACTGTAGCTGGAACAAGTTACGATGTTAACCTTGGGGACGTTGTTACAATCTTTGAAGACTCCATCAGACAAATTCTGGTCTCTGATGTTGTTAACGGTAACAAAACTTTTGTTGATATTACTTACGATACCAATACAAACAAAGTCAACTTTGTTGTTCAAACCGATATAAACGATACTCCTAATACAATTGTAGAAAGAGACTCAACAGGTAAAGTAAGAGCAACAGGCGTTCATTTTCTTGACGGTATCAGTAACGAAGGCCTTATGGAGTGGAATACAACTGATGGTACCCTTGATCTCCATCTAAAAGGTGATAATGTAGTACTTCAGGTTGGTCAAGAGCAAGTTGTTCGTGTATGGAATAATACCGGAGCAACTATCAACAATGGGCAAGTAGTTTATGTAGATGGCGCTCATAATGGTTTGACTTCGGTTAAACTAGCTAATGCGTCTTCTGAGGCAACATCGTCAAAGACTTTTGGTATTGCCACTGAGACAATTCTTGCAGACTCCTACGGCTATGTAACTACTTTTGGCCTTGTTAGAGGTTTAGATACTTCAGGCTATACAGCAGGTCAGAGAATCTATTTAGACATTGTTTCTGGTAGATTTACAACAACGCAAAATACTACTCCTTATCATTTGGTTCATGTTGGTTGGATTTCAACAGTAGACACAACAATTGGTTCTGTATTTGTAAACATTGATAATGGTTACGAATTAAATGAACTTCATGATGTAAAGATCACCAACGTTGCTAATGGGCATGTTCTAAAATATGACGCTGCTCTAGGTTACTGGGTAAATACTAACTTAGATCTTGAATATGCTACCGATGCACAGCTTGTTGCAGGGTTGGCTACAAAATCTGACGTAGGACATACCCATGCAATTAACGATCTTTCTGATGTTAACGTTAGTGTTGCAGCAACAGGTTATGTTATTGGCTACAATTCTGTGTATAATCGCTGGGAATCTAGAAAGCTTAAGGTAAGCGAGCTTAATGACGTAAACTATAGTGGCATCAAGAATAACGACGTTCTTCGTTATGATCTTGCTACTCAAGTTTGGAAACCTCATACGCTTACGACTACTAGCATGACTGACGTTGATAACACAAACAAAGTTAATGGGGCAGTACTTGTGTATAACGGCTCTACTGCTAAGTATACCGCAACAACTACTCTTAACGACCAAATTATTAATGGAGGCTCATTCTAATGGCTACTAAAATTATTTTAAAGAAATCTTCTACAGCGGGTGCAGTTCCTCTAGTTGCTGATCTAGACGCAGCAGAACTCGCTATTAACCTTGCTGATCGTAAAATTTATACTAAGAACAACTCAGGTGCTATTGTAACACTACAAGGTGCTTACGTTGATTCTGTTGCCCCAGGCACCCCTGCAGAGGGTGATCTTTGGTATGATACAACGTCAAACTACTTAAAAGCATACAACGGTTCTTCTTGGGTAAATGCTGGCTTTACTACTCTTGGTGAGTTTGGTATCACAGCAACTGCCGCTGAATTAAACGTACTTGATGGTATTACCGCTACTACTACTGAACTAAACTACGTTGATGGTGTCACTTCAGCTATTCAAACTCAGCTTGACGGTAAGTCTTCTACCTCCCATAACCACACGCTAGACTCACTTAGCAACACTACTATTACAAGTAACTCTGCTGGTGAGATCCTGAAGTGGAATGGCTCTGCTTGGGTTAACAATACTCTTGCTGAGGCAGGTATTTCTGCTGTTGGGCATACTCATACAGCAAGTAATATTACAGACTTCACTGAGGCTGCTCAAGATGCTGTCGGTAGCATTATTTCAGGCTCTGGTATTGTCAGTGTTACCTATAATGATACCGCTAATACTATTGTTGTTAGTGCCTCTGAGTCAGACACCCTTGCTACTGTTACTGGTCGTGGTGCTACTACTGGTACTGCTATTTCAATTACTAACGCTACTGCTTCAACAAGCACTACTACTGGCGCTTTAAAAGTAACTGGTGGTGTAGGTGTAGCTGGCAACCTTAACGTTGGTGGTGACACAGTTATCACTGGCAACCTTACCGTTAATGGCACGACTACTACAGTTAACTCAAACACTGTTAATATTGGTGACAACATCATCGTTCTCAATGCTGATGAAACAGGCACTCCTTCACAAAATGCTGGTTTTGAAGTAGAACGTGGTACTGCTGCTAATGTTGCTTTCATCTGGGATGAGTCAACTGACGCTTGGGACTTTGGTAGCTACCCTGTACAAAACGTTGTACTTGATGGTGGTTCTTACTAAGTTTAATAGCTGACCTTAAAGAAGGGGGCGGCTCCATAGTCGCCTCCATCCTTAAACACATAGGAGAATTCGCCCCATGGCAACGAAAATTATTTTAAAGAAATCAAGTGTAGCTGGTAATCAGCCTACTACTTCAGATATCGATGTTGGTGAAGTTGCTCTTAACTTAGCTGATAAAAAACTCTATTCCAAAGACGGTAATAACAATGTTATAGAGATTGGGTCAACAGACTATCAAACTTTGCCTATCAAGGCTGATGTAGCAATTACAAAAGGCACGCCTCTTTATGCTACAGGTGCTGTTGGTAACTCTGGAGTTATTACTGTCAATAAATTTATCGCCAACAACACAATCGATGAGCTTTATCTTATTGGTGTAGCAGAGAAAGACTTTGCTATTGGTGACGTTGGTAAAGCTGTATCTTTTGGTGAGATTAAGGGGATCAATACTACAGGATCCACTGTAGGTCAAACTTGGACTAATGGTTCTATTCTTTATGCATCACCCTCTGTTGCTGGTGTCTTGACTAACGTAGCTCCTACTGCCCCTAATTTGACTATCCCTGTAGCTATGGTTATTAATGCTCATGCTACTAATGGTATCTTATTTATTCGGCCTAGTAATGGTTTTCATCTTAGTGAATTACATGATGTAGCAATTACCTCTATTGCTTCAGGGGAGCTTCTTAAGTGGGATGGTACTAAGTGGATCAATAACACTCTTGCTGAAGCTGGTATTCAGCCCTCTGGGTCTTATCTGACGAGTAACCAAACTATCACTCTTTCTGGTGATTTGACTGGTTCTGGTACTACTGCTATTAACGCTCAGATTGCTGCCAACGTAGTAGGTGCTAACGAGCTTAATGTTGTTGGTAATGGGACTACCGCACAGTACTTGCGGTCTGATGGTGATGGTACCTTTACTTGGGCTACTCCACCCGACACCAACACGACCTATGCCGTCGGCAATGGTGGTCTGACGGAAATCAACTTTACCTCGGCGCTGAACACTAAACTTGCTGGGATTGAGGCTGGGGCAACCGCAGACCAGACTGCTACGGAAATTCTTACAGCCATTAAGACGGTAGATGGTACAGGCTCTGGCCTAGACGCAGATCTACTTGACGGTCAACATGGCAGCTACTATACAGGCTACGCTGACACCGCTGTAGCTAACCTTGTTGCTTCTGCCCCAAGCACTCTTGATACTCTCAACGAGCTTGCTGCAGCTTTAGGTGATGACCCTAACTTTGCCACTACTGTAACGAATAATATTGCCACTAAGGTTTCTAAGGCTGGTGATACCATGACTGGGGACTTGTCCTTCGGTGACAACGACAAAGCCGTCTTCGGCGCTGGGTCTGACTTGCAGATATATCATAGCGGCAGTAACAGCCACATTACGGAAGGTGGCACGGGCAACCTTATTATCCGTGCGGATGACTTCCGTGTGCAAAGCAACGCTGGCGAAGAATATATTGCAGCAGACGCCAATGGTGCTGTTAGCTTGCGTTACGACAACACAGCCAAACTCTCCACCACCAGCACAGGTGTAGACGTCACTGGGACTATCACCAGCGATGGGCTGACTGTGGCTCGTGCAGGTGGTGCAGCAGGTTCTGGAAATGTTGCATATATTGATGTCACATCTTCATTTGGGGGATTATCCATAAATTCATCTGCGGGAAATAACGCTTTTATTGAGTTTCTGGAAAATGGGGTCAAAACCGCTGGGTTTAACTCTGACGCTACAGCGAATGTTACATCATTGCAGGCAGCTAATGGTCATGCTCTGGCGTTTAACACCGACGGGACCACAGAACGTATGCGTATCACATCGACAGGATCGGTGGGTATTGGCAACAGCAGCCCTGATGGACAGCTTACTGTTGGTGGTACTTCTACTTCTGGTGACATTAGCATCCGCATAAAAGGTGACGCAACCAGCCGTGGGTTCCTTATGTTTGGTGATGCAGGTGGCGCACAGATTGGCGACATTATGTATGACCACAGCGATAACCATATGCGATTCAGGGTCAATAATTCAGAACGTATGCGTATCGACGTATCAGGTAACGTCGGTATTGGTACAACTTCGCCCACGCAAAGACTTGACGTAGCTGGCAATATTGCCCTTACGGGTACTGTAGACGGTCGTGACGTTGCTGCTGATGGCACTAAACTAGATGGTATCGAAGCAGGTGCTACTGCCGGTGGTGGTGCTGTTGGCGGTGGTAATGATAAAGTATTCTGGGAAAACGATCAGGTAATAACCACGAATTACACCATTACTAATGGAAAGAACGCAGGTACTTTTGGACCTATTACAATTAACTCTGGAGTCACTGTAACAGTAGGTGACGGTGAAACATGGACGGTAATATAAATGGCAAAAATTAAAGTACAAGGAAATACATCAGGTACAGGTACAATCACTCTTGTAACTCCTGCTACTAACTCAAACAGAACAGTAACACTCCCTGATGCTGATGGTGCTTTGTTAACGAATGCAGGGGCGCTATCTCTTTTTAACGCATCCGGCTCTGCCCCTGTTTTTGCCTGCAGGGCGTGGGTAAACTTCAACGGTAGCGGGACTGTTTCTGTCCGTGCGAGTGGTAACGTGTCGTCTATTACCGATAACGGGACAGGGCTATACACTATGAATTTCGCATCCTCGTTAGTAGATGCGAACTCTAGTCTTACAGGGGTCTGTAGGGAAGCTAGCAGCGGCTACGGCGACTTCGTATCCTTTCCTCTGGGTGGAACCTACACCTCTAGTGCTATTATGGTACGGACGACTCGAGCATGGAATGATACACAGAACAACAACACTGACTGCGACATTGTAGACTTGCAGGTGGACAGATGACAGAGTACCGCATCATATTTGAAGATCCTACTGATCCAGATGCACCTGCTATGATCCTTGTGCCTTCACCTAACTGGATGGCTGACGCTATGGCTGGCAATCTACCACCAATCAGCGTCTACTGGGCACTGCAGGACGAGGAACAGAAAGCAATCGACGAGGGCCGTCACGAAGGGTTCAAGCACGACCACGATATGTGGATGCAACAGTTTACTGCACCACGTATTGGCCCTCTTACAGAAGAGGAAGCTATTGATTATTTAATTATGAAAGACATCCCCCGCCGAGTGTGGGGGGTGCGCTATAATAGACCTATGTTTAAGGTTGTTACTAAAGATCAAGTACCTTCAGATAGGTTATTCAGAAATGCATGGAGACTAGCTGCATGAAAACTTTTATTAAAATTGGTGTTATCACCGCAGACGCTGATGAATACCAAGTACCAGACGAAAGATTGTTTCGTGAAGCTTGGACATTTGGAGGCAACCCAGAGAGCGGTGTAATTACTGTTGATATGGAAAAAGCAAAAACCATATGGCGAAACAAAATTAGGTTTGCTAGAAAGGATAAGTTAGAAACGTTAGACACAGAATTTATGAAAGCGTTAGAAACAGGTGCCGATACAACGGATATTATTGCTAGTAAACGAGCGTTAAGAGATGCACCTTCAGACCCTGCCATTGAATCTGCTAATACTCCTGATGATCTTAAATCAGTAGCACCATTAGGTTTATCAATCGAAGAGATAAACCCTGATTATAATCCTGTTCTTGAAGCTGCTAGGTTAAAAGCCTTATCACAATCTTTAGCGGAGTAATTTTATGTCTAAAGTAACATTAAATGGAACCAATGGTATTTCTGGTTATGACAGTGATGGTACAACTTTATTTACTACAAAAAGCTTAGCAACATTGAACTCTAATAACTCGACAGTATTCCCATCACCTTCTATATTAAAAATTGAAAGGGGTTTACATGTAGACGCACAGTTAAATCCGCCAGAGTTGCGATATGTTACAGGTGACTCTACTCTATTAGACCCCTTATTAGATTTAATTATTTCTTCTAACACTTTAAATTATTCTGTGTCAGTTGCTGCAGTCAATGCTGGGTGGAGTGCATCAAATCCGATTCCAATTAAAGTTACTATTAATCCGGGTATATACGTTTATGCGTCTTCTTATAACAAACCAGCCATTGATATTACAAGTTCTTTAAATTTAGTTACAATTGTGAATAGCGGCTATATACTTGGGGGAGGTGGTGATGGCGCCACCGCCACCTCAACAGGCGGTCAAAATGGAAGCAATGGTATTAGAAGCGCCTTGGCTGCAAATAAACTATTTGTTATAAATAACGCTGATGCATTTATTTGTGGCGGAGGCGGAGGCGGCGGTTCTTCTGCCGCTGGTGGAGGTGGCGGTGCCGGAGGCGGTCTTGGTGGTAGCGGCTGGAACGGTACGGGTGGCTCAGGGGGTTCCCCCGGTAACGCTGGTAGCGACGGTATTGGCTCTTTCCGAGGCGGAGGCGGCGGTGCTGGTGGCGGCGGTGGTGGACTTTATGACTATGGCGGAGGTAGCTATTATGGTGGCGGCGGAGGCGGCGGCGGGCGTAGACCTACTAATGCTACAGGTGGTGCTGAAGGTGCAGGAGGCTACATAGGCCGTGCAGGTGGTGCAAATGGAAGTGCCTCTGCGCCTAGCAGAACAGCAGAGACTAATGGAGGCGGCGGCGGAGGGGGCGGTTTTGGAGCAAATGGCTCGGCTGGTTATGGAGCCGGGGGCTTTGGTGGTGCTGCTATTAACTCAACAAACGCTTATACTTTAACAAACAATGGTACAATTTGGGGGGCGTCTTAATGGCAAGATTAGGTTTAAACCCTGAATGGCATAATGTTTATACTGTTAGAAACACCCAGACAGGAAATTTAGGTGATGAATACAATACTTATTTAGAAGCCAGAGAGGTCTCTAATCAGATTATTGCCAACCGATACTCGGATAAGATGAAATTCATTAATATTTGGGTGAAAAAGAATAGAAACGGAAATACATTTCAACCTACTAAAATATATGATCTTTCTGAAGCTGACAATACCGAAACTTTTTTTGTGAATAACGCTTTAACAGGCAGAATGTTTAATTGTGAAAGCAAAGAAGAAGTTGAAGCTTATGCAAAAATATTTATGGATCTTGCTATAGAGAATGAAGATTACAATATAGTTTGGAGAATGTATACTACAGAATCATTCAAAGGAATGATTATGTGGGACCCAGTAACAGAATGAAATTGGAGAATTTAAATGTCTAAAGTAATTCTTAATGGTACCAATGGTATTACAGGCTACGAAGCTGATAACGTAACTGTTTCTCTTTCCCAGACTATTTCAGAGCTAAACAGCCTAGATAATACAACGTTTTTATCAAGCTCTGTTTTAAAACTTGATAATTTAAAAGTAGACGCTATACCCGCTCCTCCTCTTTTAAGATTTGCGGATAATAATTTTGAACTAGTACCTATAGTTTTAGCGTTTGTCGAGCAGGCAAGTTCATCAACTGGTACTTTTGTATTAGCGGCTGCGCCACAAGCAGGTGATTTATTATTATTTATAGGTGAAACATGGGCGTATAATTATTATGGTGAATCAAATTTACTAAATGGGTTTATTCAAATAGCATATGCTTCTCATGTGTGGAGTTCTCCGTTTGCATCTTCTGTCAGAATTGGTTATAAAATTGCAACTGGCACAGAGGGGACTTCTATTACGGTAAGAGGGGCTATGCCCTCTCAAGTAGACAGCCTTGCAGTTTATTCCGCAAATGCTTCAACAGTAACATTGCAAGACTCTTATGTAAATAATAGTCCAGTTAATACTTCTTTTTCTTTACAAAGTAGTCAACTACCTGCTATTGCAATTATTGGAGCTGTTGGTTATGGCGGAAGTAATTCTAATATCACTAATGTCACTAATAACTATTTTCTTGATGATACAGGTTATCATTCTTATGCAGGTGCAATAACAGAAAGCAGTAGCACTAGTTTTACATCGTCTGCTTCAAGTATTACTGGGTGTACAGCCGCTGCACTAATTACCGTATCTTAATTACATTTAATAAAAAGGATAATAAATGTCCAAAAGAAAATCTCGCTACGCTCCTAAAACAAATGTTCATCGTATTGGCTTTCATGTTATCCCTAAAAATGAAAAGCAGGATGCTTTAATTAAAGCAATTAAGATGAACCCTATTACTGTTACTATTGGCTGCGCTGGTACGGGCAAGACATATTGTAGTACAGGAACTATTGCCCAGTTACATATGCAAGGTAAATACAGAAAAATTGTTATTACTCGTGCAAATGTTCCTACGGGTAAAACACTAGGTCATTTCCCCGGTAGCATTCAAGAGAAGATGACTCCTTGGCTCTTGCCTATGTTAGAAGTACTAGAAAAAGCGTTTGGTAAAGAAAAATACCAATACATGATGAATAAAGGTGAAATTGAAATTCAGCCCATTGAAACTATTCGAGGGCGTTCTTACGAGAATGCGCTTGTACTTGTTGATGAGGCTCAAAACTTGTCTATCGATGAATTAAAGGCAATTACAACAAGACTTGGAGAAAACTCTAAGTTAGTATTAATGGGCGACCCTGCACAATCTGATGTCAAAGATGGTAAAGACTTACTAAAGTTTTGTACTGTAGTGCGTAAAGCAGGTATCCAGCTACCTATTATTGAATTCTCAGTAGATGATATCGTTAGATCAGATATTGTAGCAGATCTGGTTAGAGTATTTATTAAAGAAAACATCTAATTACAATACCTGACCTTTAAGAAGAAGAAAAACAGAGAAGGGGGCTGAAATGGCTACTTACTATTTCGAGGGGCAACCTATTTTAGCCCCTTTCACTATTGAATCAAAGAGAATTGTTTTAAGTTCTGAAACAGCATCTCAAAAAATTTTTAGAAGAGCTACTGACAGTCAGCGTTGGGATCTATCTTTTAGGATTGCTACAAATAATCCACAAGATCTATTTATCTCTATGCTAGATAATGATACAAAAAATAGCACGATGATTATGCCTCAACTTAAATCAGTTGATGACCTAGTTTCCCCTATTACTGTTTATCCTTATACTATTGGAACTCACGATGTAGGAGAATCTTCTATTTCCGTTTGGATGAACAATCTTGGCACCTTCAACAACAACACTACAGTTATTGCTAAAGGGACTTTTATTAAGTTTGCTAATCACAGTAAAATTTATACTGTCACTGCTAATGTTCAAGAGGGCACTTCAAGAGAAGTTCCTATCTTTCCTCCACTCCAATCTAACGTGGGTAACGCCGTCTTGCTTCACTTGCCTAATACTCCTATTAAACCTGTTCTTACCTATGTTAGATCAGTTGAAAACATTTCTGGTATTACTTACACAGACGGTATTATGACTGACGTTGGGACAATTACAATTCAAGAAAGAGTATAAGGTATGGATAAGTTAGAAGCATTACAGAAAGCGTATAAAGAAGTTAATAGGATTAAAATCGGGAGAGGCTATCAGTACGGTAAATCGGATTGTTGGACGATGTTCACAATGTATGATCGAAATTTATTTCCAGACAATAATCTGTTCGGAAAGATAACTAGCTATAGCACTCATACAGTTTTTCATAGAAAAGTTAGAGAGTTAGGCTACACAGATGTCAAAGAGATGGTAGAGGCGTACGGCTACAAAGTAATAGACTTTTCGAATGTCTCGCTAGGAGATGTGTGTTTCTTTGATTCTAAACTAGTAGACCTTACTGTTGCCATCTATACAGGCAAAGAATGGTTAAATAGTTCCGATGATCCTAGCTATGAGAAGCTTCCTATGAAATATGTAAAACCAAGAGCAAGAATACTATGCAGGAGAGATACAGATGAGAAAGTTTAATAGTTTTGTTTTATCTAAGTTACAAGAAGATCCTGTAAAATTCTTCCCGTTAATTTTTCTTGACTTTAGAAATGGCCCTGTATATCTCTCAGCTGGCCCGCACGAGATTGATTTTAATGGAAAAACTTACACAAAAGACTTAGGGATAATCGATTACGTAGCTCCACTGCAATCAGCACTAGTAGATAGGCAGACTTTTTCAATTAGTTTTGCGGACAACAACGCAATATTCAAGAATAACGTTTCTAGAACAGAAGCGGGAAGAGCAGCAAAAATATATTTTGGTTTTTATAACTCAGATGGAACTCCTAATACAGATCCTGCTAACGTAATTCTCGCATACTCTGGTGTTATTGACGATCATAGCTATAATAACGATTTTGATCAAGCAGTCTTTAGCATTACACTCTCTTCTCCTTTTGCAGATCTTGGACTTGTCAAAACTCTAATCACAAGTCCAAAAGGTATGGACCAAATCAATACTAGTGATACTGCTTTTGATAAGGTGTTAGAAGATAACGAACAAATTATTAAGTGGGGGAAAGTTTAATGTCAGCTACAGTAATTACAATTGGAACCTTATTTTCGTTTACTACTGGTCAACTTTTATTTACAATAGGTTCTATTGCCTACCAACAATCTCAAGCTAAAAAGATGAAGTCTCGCATGAGAGCCGCCGAAGAATCTCGCAAGGGGTTTGAATTCACTCGCAAAAGTGAAGCAATGAACCTACCAGTCATTTATGGCTACAACAAGGTAGGCGGTCTTGTAACAGATTTAAAGGTTCAGTCTTCTTATACATGGGTTGCTCCCAACGGCTATAGCGCAGCACAGTACTTACCTTCTCCTACTACCTATGATTATAACTCTAGCACTTACTTTGTTGAGTCCAAGGTTACTGCAGCTGACGTGTCTGATACTGATAACCCAAAAAATATTAGTTCTCACACCGTCAGAGTGATCTGGGCAGGTGTAGAGCTTTATAATAAGACTTACACCAATAGCGTAGCAGGATTGTTTTTATCAACGGAATATAAGAATATTGAAAACGAACTTTCTAATATTTCTGCAGGTGGTGACCGTTATTACAGAGGTTCAAGGAAGGATAAGATTGTAAGTGGCCTTACTATCACTTATAAGTACGAAATTAGAAAAGTACTTTCTCCTTCTGCTATTGTCTTTGGCTCAGACAGAGGATATCAAGGGTCTAAAAATGAAGTATTGCTTACTCAAAATGCAATCTCTTTTGGGGGTATCAATGCCCTAGTCGATTTGGATATTGACGAAACCACGGCCTCTAACGATAAATTTAAAGATAGTTTTGTACTTAACTTTTACAAAAATGGTGGGGTAGCGGACCCAATGGCAACTGCTAATGGGTTTAGTAGCAGCAATCTATTTACTAGCACCGCTTATGCTACCTGCGCTTTCGTACTTAACAGGGATGACCCTCAATATTCAGGAAATCTACCTTCACTTAGTTTCTATGTAGAAGGCCAAAGAATTTATGATATTATAGAGAGTAACGGTGTTTATAGCCTGAGTGCGGAAAAGACCTTCTCTAACAACTTTGCTAGAGTACTATTAGATTATCTTATTAACGGCATCTATGGCAGAGGTCTTTCTATTAACGAAATTGATCTTGAAAGCTTTTATAGAGCTAAAGTTATTTCAGATACTGTTGTAGATACCAAGCCTTTTGGTGGTAAAGTATATGGCGGGTCTAAACCAACAACGGTCAAACTTTACGAATTTAACGATATCATTGACACTGAGCAGGAAGTCAGAGACAACGTAAATAGAATTCTTCAATGTGCTCATCAGGCTTTTCTTGTGTGGTCTGATGGCAGGTATAAACTTAATGTCGAATATCCTACTGGAAATCCTTCTGTAGCTAACGGTCTTGTCAATACTAATCATGTCTTTACAGACGCAGATATCGTTAGAGACTCTGCAAATGTTACTTGGCCAAAGGCAGAAGACAAGTATAATCAGGTGACTGTTCGCTTTTCTAATGCAATTAAGAATTTTAAATCTGATAGCATCACTTGGCCAGAGACATTTTCACAAGTCTACAATGTATATTTAGGAGAAGACAATGATCAACCACTTAAAACGGAAGTTTCTATTCCGGGGATCATTGATCCTTACCATGCTCAATCAAGAGCAGAGGAGCTTGTAAGGACTAGCCGCAACACCCATAGGCTATCTATCAAGCTAACTCGCAAGGCCATTACTTTAGAAACTGGTGACTTTTTCCTACTTAAATCTGAAGTGATTCCAATCAAGAACTTGGCGAACACCGATGGATACGAAATTTATAGAGTACAAAGTGTAGAGTATGATGGTGAGTTAAATGTAAAAATTGAAGCTCAATCTTTTAACTATCTTAATCTTGCATGGAATATTGGAGATTTCGTAGCGTATCCTGCTTCCACTTTAGTAAACGATGTCATTAAACCTCCTACGAGTGTATTATTTACCAATACTAACAATGGTATTCTTGGAGTTCAATCTGGAAAACTTACTTGGACAAAATCAAGCTCAGTTGAAGTTGATCAGTATCTTGTAGAAGTTTCTGCGGATAACAATGCGACGTGGACGACGCTTGGGCAGACCTACGCCTACCAGTTTGATATAACGGGTCTCTCAACTGGTGTATACTCTTTTGCTGTTAGAGCTATAACACCGCTTGGAAGAAAATCTCCACGGGCGATTGCAGAAGATGCTCAAGGTAACTCTAGTATTACTATTCAGAGAGGAACCCCTGACAAGGTTGCTGTTATCTATGCTAACTCGGCGGATGAATTAACAAATAATCAGTCTTATAGCATCGGTAGTAATGCTTATGTTGCCTACTATGTATATAAAACTGAAGCACTTCCTACATTACCTATTAGAGCTGGAATTTCTTTCGCTCGATTTGTTGGTCTTGCAGGCAGCAATGGATACAATACCGCAATTGTAACTATCTATCAAAAGAACACATCTTCTTCTACACCCCCCGCAGACCCTACAGGCACGTTTACATATACATTCTCTTCTGTTTCTCTAACAGGAGGAACATTAAACGGGTGGACAACCTCTTCTCCAAGCTTAGCTCAAGGCGAATATCTTTGGGTAAAACAGGCTACAGCGTATTCTCAATCCAACACGGATTCAATTGCTGCAACAGAATTCAGTTCAGCGGTTGTTTTAGGTGTTGCCGGGAAAGACGGTTTTAATGGGCTTAACAGTGTTCCAATTTTCTTATACATAAAAAGCACATCAGGAACGACGGCTCCCACATCCTTTACTGGTACAGCAACTTATACTTTCTCCACAAAAACTTTATCAGGTCTCACGTTGAATAGTTGGACGCAGACAGCACCAAGTTTATCTCAAGGAGAATATCTATGGGTCAGACAAGCAATTGCTTCCTCATCTACGAATACAGATACTATTTCAATTGATGAGTGGTCAGCTGCGGCTGTTGTAGGCATAGGTGGCTCAAACGGTGCAAATGGCGCAACTGGCGCAACTGGCGCAAGAGGTCCGGGATTGTGGAGATACGATACCGGAGCCTCAAATCTATCAGAAGTTGACACAACAGCCGAAGTGGACGTATACTGGTACGCAATGCAAAATCCAGACATCCCTCCTGTAAAGGATGATAGATTTATTATTGCTACAACACACTCTAGTGGTACAAAAGCATTCATTTATAGTGGAACAGGGTGGGTATCTCAGGCTGCATTTATTGACGGTAATCTTTTAGTAAATGGGACTGTCACTACTAATGCTATTTATGTAGGGCCATCAGAAGGTCTTAGTAATTTAACTAGTAATGCAGGAACAATCACTGCAGGTGTGTTAAGAAACAATAATAATACGTTTGTTATTGATTTGACAAATGGTACTATTAAAATCTCAGTATAAGAAAGATATAAACATGTATGAGCTATTTGTAGAAAATATTGGTCAACGATTTAATGTTGTTAACGGTGAATTTGTTAAACAAGACGATGGGCCTCTTATAGTATCATTGTCTCCTATTCAAAACAGTATTTATATAAATAAGTTCCAAGAAATGTGGGTGGTTCGATCAGATCAAATGATTGGAACCGCTTACAATTTCGGTAGAAATGACTGTGCAATTTTATGTGCAAGATATCTTGATAAGCATGTTGGCTCGAATATTGAAGAAAAATTGTTAGCATTAACCTTTAGAGAATGGGCTAATTACGCTAGAATAGGTGTAGAGAATATTATTAAAGATGTTGGGGGGTATGAGGTAGATATCTCTGAGTTACAACCTAATGATGTTGTATCTTACCTAATCCCTGATTCAGACGTGACTTCTCACCTAGCAGTTTATTTGGGTAATGAAAAAATTCTTCATCATGTTCCAAAGAAATACTCAAGCATTGATGATTTTGATGAAACACGAGTAACAAAGGTGTTTAGATATGGCAACTAGTACTTTTTATGCAAATGTGAATACTGGGGCTATTATGATATCTAACCCTGCGTCGGATAATACTTTAGCAATAATGCTGGCGTCTCCTAGCAATTATCTAGATCAAATTAGATTTCACTCTAATATGAACTTTTTAACAGTCAAAGGCTCTTTGTTTAAAGACTCTTCTTCTTTTGCAGGGTTTTCTAGGGATTCATATTCAGTAAGTAGCGGTGGCGATTGTTTTAATAGTGGAACTACCTATACAACACTAGGCCCAACAACTAAAGTTCAAAAGGTATCTTTTGGAACCTCGCCTGTTTCTAACCCGACCTTTTGTTTACTAGAGTATAACGGAACAGTTTATGCTGACTTTTATGATGGTCTCTCAACAGCAGATGTTACTCGTAGGGTTTTTGCTGCCTATAATTCATCATCAAATACGTTAGAATTAGTTGCAATTACAACAGCAGCAGGGGATAGCGCAACAACACAAACACTTACTAACGTTTATATTCATGCGGTGGCTTAAATGGTAAATAAGGTCTATATAGATAACACAAAAATTGAAACAAGAGACAACTCAAATAATATAAAGTTTAGTACAGACTACAAGTATTTGAAAACTAACAGTGCAAGTAATACCTTGGTGTCAGGGTTCGCAACATCAACGCTCCCACATGGCAATAGTACCGACGATGATATTAGTGTTGCTCTTAAGACTGTTGGTACTGCTAGTACAATATATTGCACCAACTATGGCACGATTAGTGCTCCAAATGCGTGGGAAATTCAATTTTGGTTTGATGGTAGTCTAGAGTTATACCAAAATTACCTCATCGTACAACCTTTAGGTCTCCCTTACGTCGTAGACAATTATGCGAATGCTGACTATTGCAAAGTTGATTATAAGTCACCCACAGGTTCTACTTGGACAGAAATAGGAAGCTATACTTTAAATGCACAGCATCGGGTAATGCTAATTCAACAACAGGTTGTTGCATCACAAACATTCGTTATCGCATCTGTATCTCATACAGACATGACAAATCATTTAAATACACATGGTACGGGTTACTATAGAATACGTGCTGTGCCGGGCTGGTCTGGTTATCCGAATTGCTTGTGTGTGTTTCCAATTTACTCTCAAGTTAAAGCTGCAACAACTATCAATGCGGAGATAACTCCATGAGCTTATCGATTGACTCTACTAAGATCTATATACAAAATGTAGTTGGTACAACTAAGTTTGATAGTACAAATGGATTATTGTATCGTGTTGGGTATTTGTCAAATACCGTAACGTTATCAAATCATTCAGTAGTTGCCCATGGGATGAATTATGATCCTACAACTGATGTTGCTATAGGTCAATACACCGTAACCGCTTGTAGTGGTAATGTTGGTTCAAGCTTTGTCGGTAATAAGTTTCCTATAGCAGTACCTTTGCTGCTTCATGTAGAAAGCTACGCAGGTTTAAAAATTTATGGACAGTTAACCACTAGACCAACATACTTATCTTTTGCATTAGGAAGCCAATATCTTTTTATGAACAATAAGAGAATACATACTCAAACTGATAACAGCGCTAACTTTAATGAAGTGGGTGCAGCGCATGTTGATCCTGCAGTGTCCGTTTCTTTTACATATGAGTTATCAATTTATAGGAGAACATACTGATGGATATGTCAGATAAAACAATTAGAGTAACAGCTATTAGAGTTAATGATGTTAAACAGACTTCTGATTGTGATGTTTCAGTATTTCAAATACTTTCAGAAAACATCCAACGGAAAATTGGTGAGTTTAGTCTATCTTTAAATTTAAACTACCAAAATTCTAACGACCCTGATTTGCTAATAAAGCTAACAGAAATTTTAGAAGAAATCCCCGAATGACTTCAAAGTTCTTTTCTGAAAACGAAGAATTTTCTTTAACGAAACTAGGAGAGTACAAATGAATAACTTTGGTGAACGTTCCTTAAGAAAACTTGAAGGTGTTCATCCTGATTTGGTAAGGGTTGCTAAAACAGCTCTTGCCAAATCCTCTGTAGACTTCGGTATTACAGAAGGTGTTAGATCTTTAGAAAAACAGAAGATCTTATACAACACAGGCGCATCTAAAACAATGAAGTCAAGACATCTTACAGGTCATGCTGTAGATGTTATTGCTTATGTAAATGGCTATACCTACGAGCCTTTTTCTCTCTATGTAAATATTGCAGAGGCCTTTAGGCTTTCTGCTATCGAACATGATGTAGAAATTTTATGGGGTGCAGCTTGGTTAAAGGCACTTAACTATTATGACTCAGCCGAACTAGCTAAGTCTGCTTACGTTAAAGCTCGTTGGGATCAAGGAAAACGCCCCTTTATTGATGGCCCCCATTTCCAACTTACTTGGAAGGATTACCCACAATGAAGACTTACAAGAGGGAGCTAGCAATTGCGCTATTTATACCACTATTTTTTACAGTCTGGAAAGGTGATGCTTCAATGGCTGAAGTTCTTGTTTGGCCTACGTTTAGCTTTGCCGCTCTTGCTTTTGGTCTCGACTGGCATGGTAAGCAGTTGCAGCAAACTCCCTCTGGGGCTTCTCAGCGGAGGAACCAACGTAGCAGCCAATACGCAAATAGGCAAGACGACGAACCAGAATATCGGGAATACCCAGAATACAGAGCAGAAGATAGTCCGCCCTCAAGCAAGGACCATTAATCAATCCTCTGATACTTCTGAGGTAAAAGCAGATACTGTCGATAGTATTACTGTAAATAATATTCCGCCTTGGTTTATTATATTCTTTATGCTTTGGTCTTTATTTTTATGGGAGTTGCCAAGGCCAAGTGATATCGGCAGAGGTATAGGTAATTTTTTCCAAAAATACCTGACCTTTAAGAATAAAAGTTAAATGGAGACAGGCTTAAACTCTCAAGTTTTCCTGAATGTCTCCCTAGTGAGGGGTGTAGATATTTTGTCTATGACACGGGGTTAGGCTAAAGCCAACCGCTACACCCCTCATTTTATTAGAAAATTATTACCTGACTTTTAAGAAGGAGGAGTCCCCGTGGCTAAAAGCAAAGATCCTCGTTTCGAACGAGCCGGAGTCTCTGGTTACAATCAACCAAAGAGGACTCCAAATCATCCTACTAAATCTCATATTGTTGTTGCTAAAGAGGGCGACACAATTAAAACAATTCGCTTTGGTGCTCAAGGTGTAAGTGGCTCTCCCAAGAAAGAGGGTGAATCAGAATCTTATAGAAAGCGTAGAGAGTCTTTTAAAGCAAGACACGCAAGTAATATTGCTAAAGGAAAACTTTCCGCTGCGTATTGGGCCAATAAAGTAAAATGGTAAAAGAGGACTTCACTCATGTCTCAAATTAAACAACCTATGAAGAATTATAAGAAGAGTGTTGCTGATCCTACTTCAAAGTATCATTCTCTTGTACCACTATGGAAAAAATCAAGAGCCATCTTGCAAGGGCAAGCTAACGCTAAAGCGCATGATGATGTTCTCTTAAGCAACAATACAAATCTTCTGATCCCTTTTTCTCCAAGTATGACTGGAGCACAATACGAGTTTTATAAGTCCGAAGCTGAACTTCCGGGTTTAACTTCTCAATATTGTAAAGTTCTTATTAGTGCGCTGTTGAGAAAAGAATCACAAATGCGGCTACCAAAAGATCTTCCTGACGAGGCTACCAACTGGATTAAGAATGAGTTTACCGCTGAAGGTAAATCCATTTTTAACTTTTTAGACAATGCTCTATGGGAAGAGCTTCAGACTTCTAATGCTTGGGTCTATGTTGATCGTCCTTCTGTTTCTGATGAAGAATACGACATGATGTCTACCGAGGAACGTGATACAATTAAACCCTATCCTGTTCTTATTCAAGCTGAAAATGTTATCAACATTCAAACAGCTATCCATCCTATTACTCGTAAGAAAACACTTACACGTTTCATCACTCGTTATCTTTCAGAAAACTTTAAACCAGATAATCCTTGGCATCCAGACTATGTTGATACTGTCGCCGATCATTATCTCGATGAGTCAGGATATCTTGTAATCGACATCTATCAGAACAAAGATCCAAACTCTGAAGTTAAAGTTCTTAATGGTGAAGCAAGACAAGAGTATCCAGTAGATGTTACAGAAGGTGGATTTGAAAAAGTTAACACTGTAGTCCCAATGTTCTTCGGTGAGAGACTCAATCGTATTCCTGCTTGGCCACTTAACGGTCAGTTTGATTATGTTGAACCCGTTCTTATGCCACTTATCGATAGAGAAGTAGCACTTTACAATAAGGTTTCTCGTCGCAATCACCTGCTGTATGGCGCTGCAACTTATACGCCAGTTGTGCAGTCTGACATGACAGATGAAGAATTTGATACCTTAGTAGGTGCAGGGCTTGGTACATGGCTTCGTGTTCGCAAGGATGAATCTATCACTGTTCTTGAAACACCTACAACTGCTCTTGCTGATATGGATAGAGCAATTACTGCTACTGTGGATGAAATGGCTAAGATGGGTATCCGCATGTTGTCTCCTGAGATGGCTGCTTCAGGTGTTGCGCTAGAAATTCGTAATGCTTCTCAAACCGCACAGCTTGGTACACTCAATGCTAAAATCTCTGGTACTATGCGTTCAATTCTTGCATTCATACTTAATTGGAAGTATAACACAAAGTATACAGCAGATGATATCGAGTTCCAACTATCAAGTGACTTCTCACCCATGGTCGGTGGTGAAGGCGCTATGCGGCTCGTTTCCGAGTGGTATCAGAGTGGAATTATTTCTCGTGATACATTTATCAATATTGCAAAGTACAATGATTTCCTTCCCGCTGATTACGATGATGAAGCGGCAGTAGAACAGATTCAAACAGATCCTCTTGTTAATACTGTTCCAGACAATCAGATTGACTTGCAGCAATAAAAGTTCAGGCTCTGCTCTATAGCATCCTACTTGTCCTGAGTACGACCTTAAACTGCTCTCTAACCTAACTACTCAAGGGAGTACTAGATGGATATTAATGACAAAATTTACAGTCGTATTGTCGAGCACATGCTTGATGTTCGTTTATACGAAGAGGGCGTTCAGTTACAAAACCGCCGTATTATGACTCGTCACAAGGAAAACTTGTTTAAATTATTAAATAAAGATATTCGTGCCGATGTTAAAAAAGAAGCAGTAAGGTTTGCTAGAGAATTAGACTCGCACCTTGTTAGCTCTATCAAAGAATTTTCTACTTCTCAACTTTCATTTCATGCCGATAATTTCTACAAAGATGTAAAAGGCTTTTATAAGGTTGAAAAACCTAAAACAAAGGAACTACTTGAAGAAATTATTGGCCCTACGATGAAGGGTGAGAGAACACTAACTAAGAATGTCGTTAATATCTCCTCTGGAGAGTTAGTTAGAATTCAGACTAAAGTTAAAGCTGGTCTTGCTAATGGCAAGCCACCTAAAGAGATTATTGCTGATGTAATGCGGACAACAAAGCTTACTGAGGCACAGGCATCTACTTTGACTAGAACAGCAATTACTAGTACACAGAGTGCGGCTTTAAATAGAGTTGTTCTTGCAAACAAGCCCCTGATTAAGGGTTATTTGTTTAGTGCTATTTTAGACAGTCGTACAAGTCCTATTTGTTCACATCACAACGGTAAAGTCTATGATGTTGATGATAAGCGGTTTGTTCCTCCTTTACATTGGAATTGCCGTAGTACGCTTATTCCTGTACTAAAATCAAAGACAGAACTAGCAGAAACAGATGCAAAAGAGATAAACAAAAAGGCGCTTGAAAAAGTAAAGCCAGAGTTACTAACAGGGGTTCCACCTAAGAGAGAATCCTTTGGTGAGTGGTTAAAAAGACAGACTTTTGATGTTCAGAAGAGTGTGCTTGGTGGTGAAGATAAGGCAAACATGTTTAGGGAAGGCAAGCTGAAATATGATCAGTTTATCACTCAAACAGGCAAAGCACTTTCTATTCAGGCATTAAGGTCTAAGGCTACACAATTAACTGCCGTGTTCAGACCTAGACAGAAGCTTAGAGAAAAAGATACTATTATTAAGGTTTCTAAACCAAGTGTGTTAATTAGAAGCCCCGAGCATAAAGATGCTCTTAGACAGATGATTCTTATGGACGCAGATGATTATAACAAAACGTTATCACTTTCTGATTATAAAGGCGTCACTCTTGCTGGTAAGCAGGACTCTAGGCGCAGAACAGGTAATGTTTTTGATGAAAGAAACTTTTCAGCAGATCCTCTTACAGGTGAAATTAAAAATAACTTGATCTATGACCCAGACTTTAATTTACTACAAGAACGTATTGACTTTATGAAGGCCTCTAAACTCATCTCTTCGGAAGAAAAAGAGTTTATTGAGAGTGTTATTAGCGGCCTTGATGACAAGATTTCTGTCAATCAACAAACAGTTATGGTTGAGAATTTAAGAGTTGTATTTGAGCGGTATGCTAAGGATAAAACTCCTTGGGAGGACTTTCCGGCTGTTGTTAGGGCTGAAAATAGATTCGCTGTTCAAAACGTGGCTAGATTACTTGATACAAGATCAAGAAAGAAATCTGAGCTTTTTCTAAGCTACATGAACCTTAAAGACGAAGTCCCTAAAGTAAATATCATGGGTAAATATTACTCGTTTGATGAGCTTCAAGAGAATCTGTTAAAAGATCAAAGATTTATTGATAACTGGAGAGCCAAGGATGGCGCCAAGCTAGCAAAGAAACTTTATTTCTCAGGAAGAACTCCGCTTAAAGTATACTTTCAAAGCTATGCTAACAAGTTTCCAACTCAAAAAAAGTTCGTTAAGAACACTATGATGAAGTACCCGAGAATCAGTAGGGCTATCGTTGATCAACAAATCAAAGAGGCTCGCTCGATTAGTGACTTTGAGAAGGTAAAAAAGCTTAATGAGTTCCGAAAGGAGCTTGACAAGGCTACTGGAAATAAGATTATAGATAAAGTATACAATTTTATCTTTGAAGAAAAACCACCAACAGAAGCATTTATTACAAAGCTACTCAGGCTTGCAAGAGAGCAAGAGCGAAGGATTCTTGATCTAGAGTTCTTTTATGCTAAGAGGGCACCAAGTTCTCTTATCATGGATAATAAGTCCTTAGATACGATTACAAATGCTATTAAATTAGTTGCTTCGGGGCAGTCTACAGACTACGATTCCCTGGCAATCAATATTGGTAAGCTGTTTAACGATAACTTTAAAGATCTATTCCCATTTACGTCTCATACCTTAAAAGACCATCACAAGATTGGGTCCGAGGTATTAGACTTTCTTAAACAAAAGGGTGTCATTAAAGTTCAATTTAGAGGTAAAGCTCGCAGAGGTGTAATTGATCTAGATACAGGTAGACCGTCTGGAGGTTGGGCAGAAACTATTTCAAGAGAAGTCATTGTTGTTGATAAACAAATTCTAAAGCTTCAAGAAGCAGAAAGAAGAGTTACAATTGCAAGACGTATTGGAACTGTAGAACCCAGAGATCAGCTTTATGTCAGGCCTAATGAAAAGGTATTCTTTGATGCTCGTGGTAATAAAACAGGTATTCCTATCATCTCAAGAGATAAGTTTCCTGACTATGATAAAGCTCAGATTGACCGTGATATCGCTAATATGTTAAATCATGTTAGTAGCGTAGAGTATGGTGTTGATAACGAATTCTTTGACTTTATGGATGACTTACTCAGATTCAGAGACCCAAGGGGTAACTCTAAGTATTACGATTCTATCAACGAATTTAGACACGAGATTCTTAACCGTGGTGAACAGGGTTACGGCATGATGGCTACAGCAAAATGGCATCGTATTCGGGGTAAAAACTTTAAGACTCAAGTCTTTATGGACTCTCGTGGCCGAGTGTATCACCGAGGTTATCTAACACCTACGGGGGGTGAGCTTGTTCGTCCATTTTTAAACTCAGGAAGAGCTATATCAATGTCTATTGACGCTGTAGATGAGCTTAGAGTTCAATTAGGCGCAATGATTGGTCCGGGGACAGAAGCTTTAACTCAAGCGGGCCGTAGAGAGATCTTTAGAAGAAATGAAAAGGGTCTTTTAGAAATCGGCGAGTTAATGATGGCAACCACTCAAAGAGATCGTAGACTCCGTGAATTTCTTGAGCATCCTCTTGTCAAAGGCTTAGAAGGAGCTGAAGTTGCCAAAATGGCAAGGTTAGCCTTAGAATATACTAGGGTATATAAGCATGTTAATGGAGATTTTGCAAATCCTCGGTTATTAAGCAGTTATAAAACAAAACTTATGATCGAGAATGACGCATCCTCTTCTGGTGCTCAAATTATTGCCTTATCAACTGGTGACAGACAAATTGCACAGGTATCCAATGTTGTTGCTACTACTCAAAAGAACAGGCTATATGACCTTGTTGCGATGGATACAGTAAATGATCCTGAATTCCTTAAAATTCCATCGCTAAGAGATGCTAACCTAACTTGGGAAGATCTTGCAAAAGCTGCTAAAGCACAAAACATGGTCTCATTTTATGGTGCGGGTGCTGCTACTAAGACAGCAAATGTCTCTGCAAAATTGTCAAAAGTCCTAAACGAAAAAGGGTTTATTACTATCACTAAAGATCAGCTTGGTGAGCAACTTCGTATAGTTGACGGGCAAATTAAAGTAGCTGATAAGCTTGGTGCAGATGTTACTAAGTCTTCTCTAGAGGCATTTAGGAAAGAACTTATTGAGCTTGTTAACTCAGGGCAACCTGTTGGAAGAGAAATTTTGAAAGAAGCCTTGGAAATTCACCCTGATACTGCCTTGTTTGTAGAAAAGCTTACTAACGCAAGAACAGGGTTTGTAGGTCCGAAAGACTTTTCAGAGATTAATAGAATTATGTCTAAAAATCTCGCCCAAAGAGCACCTGTAACTGATGAGTTTATCACTTATTGGAAAAGAGTTGCAAAGATATACGTTAATGAAACTCAGAAATCAGATATTCCATGGGTTACATTTGACGGTAAAGTTATGATGCAGAGGTATAGACCTCAAATTCAAGAAAGAATTGAGTTTACCGATCCAGTTACTGGTCGTAAAATTGCGAATATCTATGAAGATAGCGCAAAGGATGGTAGACTTATTGGTAAAAGTTCTCTAAACAGTGCAAGTATTGGTTTAGGAGTTAACGGAAACCATAGTAATGACGCAGTTATTGTTCGTAAGTTTCACTTGTGGGGCTTGAAGAATAATGTGCAAACAGGTACAATCCACGACGCTTTTTTCACGAATATCGGAGAAGCTCGCCGTGCCAAAGACGCCCTAAGAACCATCTACGCAGATGCTCTTGAAGGCGATACAATTCGTAAAACTCTGGCAAAGATGAAAAAAGAAGGTCTTTCTGATAAATCTTACAGAGCATTGCTTGACGAAGCAAAACAATTAGGATTAATTGATCCGCCTAATAAACTTACTAGAGCGGACATATTAGCCGACTTTAAAGAAGGAGAGGATTGGTATGGTATCGGTCCTTGATCTATTTACAGTTATAGTTTATTTGTAATAGCCTATAACTTCTATTTTAACGGGGTCTGTGACTCTAATCATATTAAACTCAGTCTGTGACTGGAAAGGATTATCAATGAGTATTGAAGAATTAAAAGCAAATATCGCTGAAAAAGAACGTAATCTTGCTGCAATGGAGGAGGACGATGAGTCTTATGCTGCTGCAAAGGCTGAAGTTGATGCTCTTAAACAAGAGCTAGCAAAGGCAGAAAAAGGTGACGATACTAATAATACTAGCGATAAGAAAGATGATATCGAAGCTATTGTCGAAGAACGACTAGCTAAGATGAAAGCTAATATGGACCGTATGGCCAAGGAGCGTGATGAAGCCTTCAAACTTAAAGCGGAAATGGAAAAGTCAAAGAAAGACGCCGACATTGCTCGCATGAAAGAAGAAGGGAAGATTCAAGAAGCTCTCGAAATGGAATTAGCGGAGGCGAAAGCTAAGCTATCTCTATATGAACAAGATATCACTTCACTACGCCGTGATAGCGTTGTAAATGATGCTCTTGCTGGTCTTGAGTTCCGTAATGAGAAATCCCGAGAGATGGCTCGCCGAGAAATCGTAGATGACCTAATCCAAAACGATCAGGGTCAATGGGTCCACAAAACAGGTTCTTCAATTAAAGACTTTATTGAGTCCTACGCTAAAAACGAAGATAACTCCTTCCTGTTCCGTATTAAAGCTAATACTGGCGCAGGTACTAACACTTCTGCTGGCGTCCCAAATACAACACCTAAGAAATCAATTCTTGAGATGTCAACAACAGAAGTACTAGATCTGGCTAAGAAAGGTCAGTTAGGTAACTTTAAATATTAACTATAAATAATAGGATTAAATAAAATGGCTATTACAAACACAGATTTTCAGTCAGTAGCACTCGCAATTTCTGCCTATGCAGACGAAGCCTACACCACTGAGCGTAAACTAAACTCAACTGGTATCGTTGGTCAGCGTAGCGATATTACCGCAGATGGTGAATCATTCATTGGTCAATTCCGTTGGTACAAGCCCCTATCAGCTAACATCAACGTTCCTTCACTAAGCAACGCTGCTGCTGGTTCATACACCGACATCACCACTGACATTGCAAACTATGTCAAGACTGTTCGTACCTTTGGTGCGCAGCAAGTAAACCTTCAGGAAGTCGTAACCAAGCAAGATGGTCTTGCTAAGATTGCTCGTGACTTTGCTCAGGTTCGTGGCGAAGATGAAGGCAATGCACTTATGGCCGTCCTAAAGGGTGTTTCTGCTTCTGAAGTTGCTCTCGGCGATGCAGGTGGTTCAGGTAACGGTGGTATCGTTGACTTTGATACTGATGCAGATGCTTCTGCAACTGGTTTCTTCGTAGATGTAAATGCTGCTGGTGCTTTCGGTGCTGCTGCTACTGGTTCTTCCGACGCACGTCGCCTCTTCGACTCTACCGCTATCGGTGCTGCTCGTGGTGAGCGTCTATTCCGGGCTATCGGCATGGGCTTCAAAGACTATGAGCCTGCTTACATGTATCTAGTAACTTCACCCGAAGTTATGGCTGAGATGCGTGCTGCTAACCTCGTTGACCAGACTAAAGTTCAGGATGGTAACCTTGAGTTTGACACCATCTTCGGTGGTAAGTTCCGTCTAGTCATGACCCGTGCAAACCAGATGCTCTCTGGTGCTGCTACTGGCGACCTAAACGCACAATCAACCAAGTGCTCATTCATCATCAAGCCTTCTTCAGTCGCTGCTGCTGGCGTTATGGTTCCAACTCCTGTTGAAGTTGACCGTGACCCTGCTTCCTACACTGGTGGTGGCTCAACCAACATCTGGTATCGTTATGGCTTCATCATGCACCCACAAGGTTATGACTGGGCGGGCGCTACTAACGCTTTCGCAACCAATGCTAACTACGCTGCGGCTGCTTCTTGGACTCGTAAGATGGACTACCTAAACCTAGGTATTCTCCCAGTCTTCCACTCATAATTATTAGGAGGGGCTAATGGCACTAGAACTAAACACAAATAGTTATGTAACAGTAGATAATGCTGATTCATACTTTGAAACTCGTATTGATAGTGCCGCTTGGTTTGACGCTTCAGATGAGGTTAAAGAACAAGCATTAGTTACTGCAACTCAGCTTGTAGATGACAATGCTTGGATTGGCTCTGCTGTTAGCCCTTCTCAGGCTCTGGCTTGGCCTCGTAAATATGCAATCTACTACGATCAAAGATTAGGTCAAGAGATTTCCTTCTCTGTTACCGAAATTCCAGAGAGGCTTAAGACTGCTATTTACGAGCAAGCATTACATCTTGTTAATAATGAAGATCTTTTAGCTGGAACTACTCAGACCTTTGAGTCGATTTCTATTGGCAACATTAGTATTTCAGACTCTAATAATGATGTTACAAGAGTTCCGATGAAGCCATCTATTGTCATGAAGCTTATTAAGCCACTAATCAAGGTTGGTGCTAGTGGGCTTGGTGCAGGCTGGTGGAGGGCCAACTAATGTCATTAAAGCGCAAACTGCAGGCAGCAGTAGATAAGGCGTTTAATGCAGCTGGAGATTTGAAACTTTCCGGAAAACTTCTAGGGGAAAAAGTAACAGGTTACGACTTAACGCTTGGCGAAGTTGTAAGCACTCAAGCAAAGACTTTAAACCTAAAAGTTATCCTAACAGAATCATCAAAACAGGATGACTCTACAACAACCTATTCCGCCATTATTAAATCTGGGGTAGATCTATCAGTTTATAAGTATTTGCTGGTAAACTCACTACAGTATAAAATTAATGGCTTTGACGATAACGGCTTCGTTATCACTATTTCATTGTCACGGGAGGTATAAATGTTTACAACCGCACTTCGTGATATTGAGCTTAGACTAGCAACCTTTTCAACATCAGTTATGTACCCTTCAGACTATCAGGGCAATATTGCTAATGATTCTGAGTTTTGTAGATACACTGTACTTCCTTCTAACGCTGATGTATATAATAATGATAGAAATAAACATATCAGTGGTATCGTAATTATCGATATTTTTGTAGAAGCAGGAAAAGGCCAAAATAGGGCGTTTCAAATTGCAGATGCATTGAATCAAGTTCTTGAAAACAAGATTCTTACAAATAAAACAGAGCTTGGGGTTTCTTACCTCAATTATGATGGGCAAGATCCGGTTAATCGGTCTCTATCAAGATACAAATATATCATACCATTTAAACTATATGGAGAATAACAAATGGCACATATTTCAAGCCTTCAGGCAGGTGTCTATTCCTACCTAGACATTTACACTGGTGCAACTGACACTGCAGCTTTTGACGAGCTAAACGAGTGGGCAACTGTATTTAACGCTGGTTCAACCACTGGTGTTGTACGTATGCCTTCAGTTCGTGAATTCCCTTCAGTTGGTACTCCTGCAAACATCGTAAACGTTCCTGTTTACGGCCAAGCAACTTCTTCACAGATTCAGGGTCAGGCAGATGCGCCTTCACTCGAAATTACTGTGAACTACGTTGCTGCAGACATGCAGGCAATTCACGCTCTCATCGGTAAGCAGGTCGCTTTCCGCTTTATGATGGCAGCTGCTCCACTAACACTAGCACAGTCTTGCGCTGCAACTATTGCTGCTGAAAACACTGAATTCTTCTTCAACGGTAAAGTTGAAGCTATTCTTGTTAACCCACAGCTAACAGATGCAACCACTGCGACCGTTACTCTTTCTGCTCAGTCAGACTTCTTCGGTCCATTCACAACTGCTGCACCCTAATAGCTGACGTTAAAGAAGAGAGGGGGAGAGATCCCCTTCTCTATCCTTAGAAAGTATTACATATGATAGATAAACCATTTAGCAAAGCATTCGTTATGCGAACTACATTCAAGCATATGAAGCGTAGTGTAGATATTAGTATTGGAAAGTCATTTGAACGTTTTCAAGATTTTGATAACGATTCACAAACAGGGAAAGAGATCATGGAAACCCTTTCTGTTCTCCACACTGTACGCAAAATGCTTGATGACTTTCAAGTAAACAACCCAGAGATCTTTGAAGAAAAAGACCGTATTAAATAAGTAAGGAATATATTATGAGCATGAAGAAACTAGTTGGCAAAAGCATCACAAAGTCAGTAGATTTTATGGGTGATTCAGTAGAGATTAAAAAGCTATCTGTTGCTGAAGTGATGGAAATTCAGAACACAGTCAAGAAGTCTGCAAAATCTGAAACAGAAACAGCACAAATGGCACTACTACGTAAAGTAATCCGTATTGCCGTAAAAGATGCAGAAGAACTAACAGACGCAGACTTTGATACTTTTCCTCTAGATGAACTATCTAAGCTCTCGGAAGCAATTATGGAATTCTCTGGCCTTGGTGAAAAGAACGAGGGAAACTAACAAGAGAAGAAGAAACGATATACCAAATTGCTTTCTTTTTAGGCATTCCAGTATACAAGCTATTAGATGAAATGCCATATACCGAGTTTTTAAAGTGGATTACTTTCTTTGAACAACAACCTTATGGTTGGAGAGACGACTACCGAGCAGGTGTTATTGCTCAGTCTATGGGGCTAAAGGAACCACTTGAGAACGTATTTACATCTATCAGATTGCTAAAAGCAGCAGAAGAAAACTCTAAGAAGCCTGATCAAGCATTACCAAAAGGTATTATGTTAGAGAAGATGCTTAAGGCTAAATCTGGTGATTCACTATCAGTATTGGGGTGGCTAAATGGCAGTGAAAGTTAATTTAGATGTCGTTGACTTCGAAAAAGAAATTAAAAGGGTTGAGCGAGAGATTGCTCAACTTGCTAACCTTGAAATTAATGAGCGAATAGAGTATGCAACCGATACTCTTCGTGTGGTTACTCCTGTTGACACGGGGGAAGCAAGAGAAGGTTGGGAAAATATAAAATATAAAGAAAATGACGGTTACTTAGCTGGTGAAATAGTTAACGAAGTTGAGCATATTGTTTACTTGAACAATGGTCATAGTCAACAAGCTCCTCGTTACTTTATCGAACAAGTTCTAGTTACTGTTGGTGTTTTAACACCCGATGAATAGTCTTGGCCCCTTGATGGCATCTCATAATCGAGATACTGTCTTGGGGCTTTTTTATTAAGGAGGTCTAATATGACTGGTATAAAAATTAAAGTACGGTCAGATAGTACACAAGCACGGGCTGATTTAGGAAGACTAGAAAACTCGGTAAAGAATATTGAAGCTTCAGCTAACCGTGTATCTTCTGCATTTAAGGCAATTACAGTAGGTGCTTCTGTTTTATATTCTGTTAACAAGCTCTCAAAAGCATTTATTAATGCAGGAGATTCTGCTAGAGAATTGAGAAGTAGAATTAAGCTTGTTACTGGTGAAGGCGAACAATTAAATATTGCTATGGATCGCCTCTCTAGAATTGCTAGAAATACCCGTGTTCCTATGGACACAACTGCGAATACCTTTAATAGATTTGGTCTTGCTCTAAAAGGAACCAAAGTCCAAGCTCAAGATCTTTACAGAGTAACTGAGCTTGTAAACAAAACTCTAACTATTTCTGGTACTTCTGGTGCTTCTGCACAAGCCGCCCTTGTTCAGTTTGGACAGGGTCTTGCTTCTGGTACATTAAGAGGTGAAGAACTTAATTCTGTTTTAGAACAAGCTCCAAGGCTTGCTCAAGCAATTGCCGATGGGATGGACCTCCCTCTTGGCAAACTTCGTGAAGTAGCCAAAGATGGTAAGATCACTACAGAACAAATTTTACAGGCACTTCTTGGTCAAGGATACTTAATCGATCAAGAGTTTAAGCTTATTGAAAAGACTGTAAAATCAGTATCCTATGCGCTGAATAGTCAGTTTACAAAAGCATTAGGAAAGATTGATGGCACTCTAGGTTTTTCTTCTAGAGTAATCAAAACTATTGAGAATATCACTGACTACTTATCAAGATTTAATGATGAATACTCGTTAACAATTGCAGGTATTAGATTAGAGGCAGTAATTCTCGCAGGTAATCTAGAAAAAGCATTCCTAGGGATTTCTGATATCCTATTATCAGCTTTCAATGTTGATGTATCTCAAGTTGGTAGAATATTAAAATCAAAAATAGAGGAAATCACATCTTTAATAAACATTCCTACAATTGAACTTGACCCTAGTAAACTGCTTTCAAAACTAAACAAAGAGCTAAAAGCTGTAAAAGACTCTGGAGTTCTAGGACCAAACTCAAAGGCACCTGGATTCAGAGATATTGTTGACGATTCTTCATTCGTTTCAGCTATTACAAACTTACAAAGTATCGCAAATAAGATTCAAAGTATTCTTGTAAGCATTGCTGGCTTCTTTGACGATCTATACATGAGCGTTGTTGGTAATACATCTTGGCTTGATACCTTTACTAATGCAGGTAGTGTGGGGGATGAAGCTCATCTTGCTAAGTTTAAAGAAGTAAGAGATAAAATCGAAGGCGTAATCGATACAATTATTACGTTCTTCTCAAAATTAAAGTCAGGTGCAATTGATAAGTGGGAAGCTCTTAAGTCTTCTTTGTCTCAAGCTAAACCTGTAGAAGATCTAAGTAATCTTCTTACCTCCATGAATGACTCAAGTAAAGGTCTTATTACAAACCTTACAGATCTTAGTGAATTAGACTTTAACTTTGTGCCCTCTCTTAAGGGGGTCTCGAAAGAACTCGACAAGTTAAAATCATCAGGATTTCTTAACAACTTTGGTCTTTCTTTTGATGAGGGTGTAGTTAGAAATCTAGGAGATGGAATTAGAAAATTTGTTAGAGATTACTTTGGTTATACTGCACTTATTACAGAGGCACCGGGGCTTCAATACGAAGAATATACTCCGGGGAAAATTCAAATAGCATTCCAAACAGGACTAGTTAAAGCATTCGATAATGCTGTTTTAATTGGGGTGGCTACTTTTATTGGCGCTTTTGCCTATAAGTTTCCTGAAGCCTTTAAAGGTACGCTATCTCTAATCGGCCTAGGTCTTGGCTTAGCTTTTATTCAAGCTATTCCAAAACTACTTCCTATTGGTTTAATTCTCGCAAGCATTACCCTACTACCTAACTTCTTAGATGAACCAGAAGAGCAAGCTAAAGTTAAAGCTGCCGCAAAGAAAATTACAACTTTCCTTAAGGATTCTCTTATTGGAGACGGTGAAGTCGGCGCAGGGCTATTAGAAGTTCTTCTTAAAACTTTTGAGAGTGTTGGTGCAGGTGTTGCAGAAGCATTTGGTTTTAATTTAACTTCTTCTCTTAACGCTGTTGTAGGTGGACTAATTCTTGGTACTGCTGTTAATAGAAAGTTTGTTCCTAATCTAGTTAAAATTCTAATTGGTGACAATGGTGATGCACTAAGCAAAGGCTTACAAAAGGCGTTCAGAAAAGGGCTTGCAGCTGTTGCTCTAAGCTTTACTGGTGAAGCAATTGCGGAAGGATTAGGTTTTGCTGGTGTAGGTGAGAATATTGCTAATGCAATAGGTGATACTCTTGAGTCGGCACTCTTACTAAGTTTTGGTAAACTAGGTAATAAAGCAAAAGGGGGACTCTTTGCTATTGATCTTGCAGGAAATGTTATCGATGCAGCTGGCTACGGTAATGATTTTACTGACGCAATTGGTGACGGTGTTAATGCAGCTATTACTGCTGGATTCTTTACAAAGAACCCTTGGATAGCACTTGGTGCTGGTCTTGCAGTAGCTATTACTTCAGGCCTTTCTAAGATGTTTGGTATTGAGCTGCCAACTACCATTGATGATTTCTTAGCTCTCTGGGATAGATTAAAAGATCCTGCTGTTTGGCAAGGCATTGGAGATGCTATAAATACTGCTATTTCCTCAAGTCTTTCTGCTATTGATTCAGGTGTCAAAGCTGTTGTAGATACTGTATCAAGACTAAAAGAAACAGTAAAACTTGCATTTGGTATTAGCTCTGCTCAAACTTACGATGAGTTAACCACAAAACCCATTGCATTAACTGATCAAGGATTGCTTAATGCAAGAGAGCTTCAGGTTAACAAAGCTTCTGATGTAATTTCTGAGAAAACAAAAGAGCTTGAGGAAGCTAAAGCTAGATATGATAATTTTGCTAGAAAACTAGGTGAAGATAGTAGTGCAACTCAAATTGCAAAGGCAACTTTAAATAATATACAGGCAGAGCTTGATGGTGCTATTGCTGCTAGAGGATTTTTGATACTAGAAACGGCGAGAATAGGTCGGAAAATTACGCAGCAACAAATTCAAGAAGAAAGACAGAAAGAAGAAGGGAAGGCACAAGTTAAAAGGCAGCAAGCCCTCTTAGAAAATACTCGATCTCTTGCTGAAACGTTGTCTGGTAATAATGCTGATTTTGAAGCACTCTTTAATTTACCTGCTGAAATAAAATATGCCCTAGAAGACTCAGATGTTAGAGCAAACAGCGGTCGTCCTCAAGATTTATTAAGGTTTAAAACAGAGGCTGACTACAGTAATGCTGGAGTCACTAATGATCTACTAGATCTGACTCGACAGTATACGCTTATTAATAATGCGTTTGTTGCTGGTAGAATCGATCTAAAGACTTTCAGAGAAGATCTAGAAGGTCTGGGGGATAAGTTGCCTACAGTAAAGATAAATTCTGCAGCAAAAGGCGCAGGAGAGTTATCTGCGGCGCTGCAAACTCTTACAGTGAATCTCATTAAACTAAGAGGTCTTAGTGAAGCACCTATTGAGAACTATGACACTAAAGGCCGTGCTTTTGCATCTGGTGGTTATATTTCTGGTCCCGGTGGTCCTACAGAAGATAAGATCCCTGCTATGCTCTCTAATGGGGAGTATGTTATCAGGGCCGCTTCTGTTAAGAAATTTGGGACTGGCTTCCTAGATAAGCTTAACAGAGGACGTATTGGTGCCTTTGCTAACGGTACTGGTGGCGATCCTTTTGAACCCGTAGGTATGAGTTATTCTGGAACCATTACAAGGCCTAATACTAAACCTAATGTTGAGGCACTAAGAGAGCTTCAAACGGCCAACAAAGCATTAGACGCCCTTGACAAAAGCCTTAATGATAAACTGGCTCGTGCAGCAGAAGCGGGAAAACTTGATACTGCCGCAACACAAAATTACATTAAAGAATGGCAGAGCAGGAAAGCACAAGAAGAAGCTAGAGCAGAATCTGCGTTAAAGTCAGCTCAAACTTCTACAGGATACCTTGGTGAAATCGCTAAAGGCAAAGGTAAAGGTAAAGGCGGAAAAGCTGATCCTTATAAACTTACTAAGGATGAAACTGAGTTTGCAAGAGGGCAGGCAATCGGTTTTGTAGATGATCTAAAAGTAGGTTTTGCAGATGCTCTTAAGTCGGGCGATGTTGAAGAGTTCTTCAAAGGTATTCTTGATAGCTTCACTGGAAGAATCGTTGATACGTTTGCTGAAGGTCTTATTAATAACTTAATGTCAGGCCTCCTTGGGAAAGAGGGGGATGGCCCCCTTGGTAAACTCTTTGAAGGAGTCTTTAGTTTTGGTAAGCGTATTGGTGTAGACACTCAGAAGCAGGTGGCAGACGGATTAAATAGTTCTGCTGGTGAAGGTGCTTCAGGATTTAGCCAAGTTATTTCATCATTGTTTGGTAAAGATGGTCTTTTCTCTGGACTTTTCAAGTCTATCTTTGGTAAAGGAGGTTTCCTTTCCAGTATCTTTAGTCTCTTTGGTGGAGGAGCCTCTGTAGGTGCCTCTCATGCTGGTGGTGTAATCCAGAAGAGAATTTCTGGTGGCTTAATTAATCCTATGATTGGTCAGGCAGGCAAGGATAGTGTCCCTGTAATGCTAACTCCCGGAGAGTACGTATTACCAAGTCAAAGATCCGCTGAGATCTTTAAGAATCAAAAGAATAGTTCACAACAAACTGTTGTTAACCTCAATGTTACTGGTGACATTAGCACTCAGACAAAGAAAGAAATCATGCGGATGATCCCTCAAATTGCGTCTGGTGTTAATACCGTAAACAGAGAGAGAACATAACATGAAGAAGTGGGGAAAGCTATTTGAACTTAAAAACGGTCAATTAGTTTGGAAGGTGTCCCGTGGCAGAACAGCTGCGGGGCAACTTGCTGGTACTAATCATGGTGATGGCTACAAGACTGTCAGAATTGATGGTAAGGCTCGCTATGTACATAGGATCGTTCAGGAAATGAAAACAGGAAAACCTGCTAATGGTTTTGTTGATCATAAAGATCGTAACAGATCTAATAATAAACCTAAGAACCTTCGAGAAACTTCTCGTTCTGAAAACAACAAGAACAGAAAGTCTTGGAAAAAGAAATAACAATTGGTCATCCCTTTGGGGATGGCCTTTTTTATTAAATGAGTCTAGAATTAGACGGGCTTTGTGGCTATAAAAAAGTGAGAAAATTATAGCATCTATAATGATACAATAAAGTATCACAGGCAAAAAGCTTAAAGGAAAATCCAATGAGAGCAAAGCCAAAAAAGAAGAAAGCAAAAAGCAATCTTAACAGCTTTGCTTGGACTTTCTTTTCTGTAACAATGCTAATAGGAGTTATCACTCAGCTTGGGTGATAACCTTAATCACAAAGGGAAATAAAATGGAACTGGAACTCGTAGTTTCAATCGGCCTCGGTATGTTGTTGATTATTGCTATGTTTCAACGTCTGTCTAACTAACTTCCAAGGAGGATAAAATGGAAGTATTTCTCATTGCAGTAGTAGCTGGTTGCCTGATGGGTGTTGTAGTAATGTGGTCTTCGCCTTGCTCAGATGGTTACAAGGTAGGGGCGAGAGCGATCTTGCATCCGAAAATTTTCCTGAACTCTACAGTGCCCGCTATGATTATTTGCTCTACGTTCGCAATCATAATTGGCATTCTAGGCTTCTTGTAATACTAACAGGCTGGCATCCTGTATAAAAACTGCCAAAACAATTAAACGGGCTTTGTCATCTACAGGAGATAACTATGACAAACACTGTGATTGCACGTCTGTTTCGTGGCTGCAAAACTTACCTTGAGGCCCAATCTCTCGGTGAGGGGTATCAACACAAAGCTATTACTTTCTGGACTGATAGCCTTGAGAAAGCAGGCATGTATGGTAACTATGTAATTGAGTTTGAATTTGACGAGTTGCCTCCCCACTTTGACAAGCGGAAAAGTATCGCAGAAGGAAACGAGATTCATGGTAACATTCGTGAATGGAGAATTCCTTCCGAGTACTTTGAGAAGGATGGTGGAATGTACTGTTACGCTGAGTCTGCAAAGATTCATATAAAAGGTGTAGATTTCTAGCATATTCGTAAATAGCCTCTACCTCTTAGGGAGTAGAGGTCAAATCCCTCAGAGGAGACTAGAATGGAAGTTTTGACAATGATACTTGCTGGCTTTGTTGCTAGAGGTTTTCTTATAGCAGTATCAGAAAAGTTACTTGGGGTTAAGCTAATAAAAATACCCCCTCTACTTGGTGTAGTAGCTATTGCACACTATGTCGTATTTGCACCTGCTTATGCTGGGTTTTCTTTCGTAAACATGTTTACTGTATTCGGGTTATTTCTACCTGAAGTAATCCGCTCTCTAAACTTAATCTTCAAGGACAAGGAGACTAGCAATGTCCGTAATAACTCCCACAATTCTTTGTCTAGCGACCGCAGTGTTTTTCGAGGCACGAGCAGAACCTCTTGATGGTCAAATGTTTGTAGCTGAGACTATTATGAATCGAGTAGAAGACTCTCGTTATCCAAATAATGTTTGTGATGTTGTGTACGAGAAAAAAGCCTTCTCCTTCACCCATGATGGTAAGAGTGATAATATGTTTAAATATGATACATATTATGATCAGGAGGCGCAAGCAATTGCTATTTCTATAGCGTATAAGGCTTACTATCGTGGTTCTCCAATTACTACAGCAACACACTACCATGCTGTAGGTGTAAAGCCTTTCTGGCGTAAGTATTACGATAAAGAAGGTCGTATCGGTAATCATGTGTTTTACACTAACAACACTCCTCATAAGTGAGAAGATCATGGAAAAAGTAAACTGGGAAGTAACCCGTAAATCGATGGTGTCAGGAATTACTCGAACAATGACGTTTAAAGTAAATCCTGAAGATGTAAAGAAGTACGCAGACGGAGGTTTGATTCAGAATGCTTTTCCATATCTCTCAGGAGATGATCGAGAATTTATCATGACAGGCATCACTGCTGAGGAATGGGATGAAACTTTTGGAGAAGAAGTATGAGATATCTTGCTGACGTGCAAAAGAATTTATCCTGCAGCTGGATCTTTGATGACACTATCTTCGGAGAAGTGTTAGCAGAGTTTGAAGCAGTTGCAGAAAAGTGTGATTATGGGTACTCTCGTAGTCCGATATGGTGGGAGATAGACGAAGGCTCTATTAGTTTTGTTGGTATGAGTATCTACCACGAAACTTGGGATTATAATGATCTTGTGGATCTATTCGGAAAATCGGTAGCAATTAATATCATTCAAAACATGATTGAACAGCTTCCTAATGATCTTGACTACTGGACTGAAGACGAGTAATTCTGAGAAAAACAACGCATCTATAATGCTACCATGAAAGGACAGCGGATGACTAAAATCAAACTTGAAGATTTGGCTTTCAGCAAACTTGTTCAGGCAATTGACAAGAAGTGGTCACACACTTACATTGATGTGCCTGACCAACCGGAACTAACTGACGAGATGCGAGACGAACTTGATGAGATCGCTCGTGCTGAATGTGACTTCGATCCCCAATACTGAAACGCATAAATAGGAGAACTGACATGCGTAATTCTTACTTCTTCGGCACTATGTTTAACTGTGGCAACTACAACGACAACTTCCGCCGCAAAGTTGCCTTGCTTGCGGTAGAAACCGCTGATATTCCATTTGTTGCCGAAACAATTGGAGTGAGCAAGGGTTCAGTATATCGTTGGCTCAAGGCCTACGACTTGTTTAAACAGTATGCAGCTAAGAAACATAACTTAGCTCAATATCCGCAGGCCTCCTTTATTCGTAAATCGGAGTACGACAATAACTTCCGTCAAACAGTTGTTCAGTACGCCATGCGGACAAATACTATCAAGGCTGCTGACCGTTATGCAGTAAGTGTTGGTTCAGTTGATAACTGGATCAAAGCGTTTCAAGGTAATACAACTTACCTTAATCGTGGCTAATAGCTGACCTTAAAGAACAATTGCCCTTCGGGGCCGCTCCTCATCCCCTTAGGGGGGTGGGGGGCTTTAAAAAAACTTTTTTTTTTTTCTTCAACAACACAGGAGCCTAATTGCTAACTGTAGTGCTAATCTATTTTATATATTACACGGTTAAAGAGCTGCTAAAGGATTAGTGCTGAATTTACTAACAAAGTTTCAAAAGTATAGGGTACTAACTATGTACAATGCCTATAGAAAGTAAAGAAAGTTAAAAATGACAGTACTAGACAAGCTAGTAGAAGACTTGACATACCGTATAAATACTCTTGATAATCGCAATCGGGCAAGTTATATTAAGGCTATGCCAGCCAAAGATATTATTGAGTTTTCGTACACTCATGTACTAAAAGGATTAGAAAGGAAAGCATCACTAGTAGAGGTATCAACAAGTATTGGTCGTCGGTTACGACAGAAAATGAGACTTGAACAAGACAGTATTCTTGAGGCTCAGGGTGGATGGTTCGTTTTAATCTCTTATATCGAAGTAGGTATACTCGGCTATAAGAAGAAACACATGTATAAGAACGGTAAGAAAGACAAACACAGATCTTACAGTTTGTTTGCATCAGACTGGAAAGCTATTAAGGAGCTAATGGATCTTGTTGACAATGAAAAGTGTGACATGTTTCCAGTCAACACTCCACCAAAATCGTGGGACGGATCTGCTTATCATCAAACCACAGGTATTAGTGTAATTAAGAAAGGCCACTCATTAGCCTTAAATTACTTTGAAGCTAATGATATGAGTTATATTCTCAAAGTTCTAAACAAGCTAACTTCAACAGCTTGGCGTATTAACGAGCCTGTGTTTAATGTGTTCAAACAATGTTTACGGTCAAAAGAGAACCCTTTCAAGTTTACGAAGGAAATTGATCCAATTAAACGGGCTTCGTTGATTATTGAAGTTGAAGCAATTGAAAGACTAGCGGAGAAGAATCTCGGGCTACCGTTCTATCACCTCTACAACTTGGATTTCCGTGGTCGAATCTACCCTAACACAGCCTTTTTGCACGAGCAGTCAAGCGACAATGCTAAGGGATTGCTCTTACTCGATGAGCCTGTTAGGCTTGGAGAAACTGGCCTCTACTGGTTATCCGTTCATACTGCAAACTCGTGGGGTAATGACAAGGTTTCTCTTGACGACCGTGCTCAATGGGTTCAAGATAACTTAGACGACATCCTGATTTATGCAAGCGATCCTATGCGTTATACAGGCTGGATGAGTGCGGATAAACCGTTTACTTTCCTTGCCTGTTGTATGGAATTTTCTATGCTCTCTCACTGGCATGGTCAGGGTATGGAAACAGAAGACTTCCCTAGTTGTTTGCCAGTTTACATCGACGGTTCTAACAATGGTGTTCAGCACCTAGTTGCTATGTCTCAAGATGAAGAGGTAGCTCCTCTTGTTAACCTAGTTCCACAAGAACTTCCCGGTGATGTTTACATGTTCATTGCTAACAAAGTCTGGAGAAGACTTCGAAGTATGCAAGACAAGTTACCTAACGGGCTTGTTGAAAGCTTTGACACGGTATTTGACGAGGCTAGACGGCTTCAACGAGAGTATGATGCAGCTTCTGACAAGTCAGAACGCAAGACAATTGCCTTTCGAGAGGCTCAATCTTGGCGTAATGAGAATCGCAATCTTAGAGAGAAACTCTTTCCTGTATACTGGAATCGAATCACTGACAAGAAAATTCGACGAAAGACAGTTAAGCGTAACGTTATGACTCTTGGTTACGGTGGCACGGCTTATGGTATGGGTCAACAAGTTATTGAGGATACACGAGAACTCTCTGAATATCTTCGAGATAAAGAACACTTGTGGGGAGCTATGCTGGGCACTTTAGTATACAAGACTTGTTACGAAGAACTTAAAGGACCAGCTACTTTACTGAGCATGTTCCAAAAGTTAGCTGAACGGGCTAATGACGACAAGCTTCATTTAAAATGGCAATCCCCAATCACTAACTTCCCCGTAGTACAAGCTTACCTAAAGCCAATTACAAAGCGAACAGAGCTTAAATACGGCGATGACATTTTAAAAGTCAATATCCAAGTGTGGGAAGAAGCTGTAATTAATGAGTCTAAACAGCGAACTGGTGCAGCACCTAACATTGTTCATAGCTTAGATGCTGTTCATTTGACAAGTGTTGTTCACGATTCTAATTATCTTGTTACTGTTGTTCACGACTCTTTTGGTTGTCATGCAGGTAACATGGAAGATATGTTTATGCTTGTTCGTGAGAAGTTTGTTGAGCTTTATGAGGCTCAACCGCTTGAGAACATTTTAACACAACTTAACTCAAAAGATCTTATCCTAGAGAAAGGTACACTAGATGTCCGACAAGTCTTATACTCCGATTTTGCATTCGCTTAAAAAGAACGATATTGTAGAAGTTACGGGTGGTTACTTTCCAGATTTCACAGGAGAAGTCGTAGAGGTAGATACAGAAGCCGAACGAGTAGTAGTTTGGTTTGAGCATGTCACTACTACAGAATTCTCAGACTTTCATGTGGAATATTACGGCGAGGGTATCAATTATCTTCATTGTCCTATGTCAACCGTCCGGCCAAAACTGGAAGAAGTATTTAGACTTCTTAACGACGCCGCAGCCATTATGGAAGATACTGGTGGGGTAGAAAGCAACATGTTAGACGAGGTTGCAGATTTAATTATGCAAGCTGCTATAAAACTAAAGGCCTTTGGCAACTAAAATTACCCGACCTTAAAGAACAATACATATACGGAGACAACATGTCAGACCTACGTACAGAGAATTTTCTTGCAATTCTACCCTCACTCCAAACGGGGGATATTCTTATTATTGCAGAAACAGAAGATCTACCTTCATCCGTCTTTCGGATTGATGAAGTAGGTGATGGCTTCATTACGGGTTATGCATCTTTTGATGATAACGAAGATGAAGAAGAGTATGGTGAACTTTATGAAGAAGATTACCATCTTGTTCAGCAGGTTATTATTGACCTGACCGAAGTAAAAGAAGAATAAAACAACCTAACGTAAACAACCTTAATTATATTAATCCAAAAGGAAAACAGCAATGGCTATCGTAAAAAACGTCGAACTATGGTGGGTAAAGTGTGATGCAAAGCGTCCAATCAAGAATCAGGATGCTGGTAAACCAGATTACTGGGAAATTCAGCTTCGCACTACTGACAAAAAGCTCGCTCTAGAATGGGCTAAAGAGAATGTTAAGTTCAAACCACTAAAGCGGACTCTTCGTGACGAAGAAGGTAATCCTATTCTAGATGATATGGGTGAAGAGCAATCAGAACTTGTTCTATCAGATGAAGGTAAACCCTACTTTGCAGTAAAAGTTCGGCGTAAGGTTCGTAAGAACGAAGAAGATAATATTGAACTAGACAACAACGGTGAGCCAAAGATCGTTAAGTTTGTTGGGGGTAATCTTCAGAAGATTGATCCTAATACCGTTGGTAACAAGTCAGTAGGCAATGTTAACCTTTATCAATACCCCTATTCTTTCAAGCAAAACGGTAAGACTGTAGAAGGTATTGCTAACACACTAATGAGCGTACAAGTCACTAAACTTCACAAGTATGAAAGCAAGTCCTCAGAAGGATTTGAAATGACAGACATGGAGGTTATTGACGGTTCTGGTAATGTGTCTCGTGCAACCGAGAGTGCAGACCACGATGACAACGATATCGACGATGATATCCCGTTTTGATTAAAACAAGGAGGGGGAGCTTAACGGCTCTCCCTTTTAATTCTAATTAGTCAGGAAATACTATGTATAATCGTGATGTAAAGCTAATTCAAGATCATGTTCTAAAGACTGGTCCAGAAGGAATTGTAGACGTATTCACCGCAGTTATTGCGACGATTAGGACACCTTTTTACCGCATTGTCCATATAACTAATGACATTAAGAAGAATAAACAAAGCTCGAAACAACTCTGGGGTCATAAAAAAGACAGTTATACTGATGTAGTAAAACGTAAAGAGGAACTATACGAGTTGTTTGAAAGCTCTGCACCAGAAAAACTCTTATATAAAGAAGTGCTAAAGATAAAAGGTCTTGGTCTAGCAAAGGCAGGCTTCGCTTTACAGATGCTAGGTTACAATGTTGCCTGTCTTGACACACACAATCTCAAACGACTGGGATATGGCTCATCTCACTTCAATCGTAAAGATCGCTTAGAAGAATACCTAGAAGTTGTTAAGAAAGAAGGGGCGGAGTACTGGTGGGATACATGGTGTAACTTAATACCACAAACTTCCGGTAAAAATCGTGATTTTAAGGATGCTGATGAGGTATCCTATACCCATACTATCGCAGTAAGAGGATACTGATAAAATGACACATTTTAATATCTATCTTGCAGGCCCAATTGAGAACGCTACTATCGAAGAAATGAGCTGGTGGCGTAAAGGAATTATTGATGAAATGCAGCTATACCCTGTCAACTTTCTAGATCCTACCCGAAGAGAACCTGTTCATCTACAGTCTCGTTATGCTCTTACAGGCAATCAACGGCGTAATCTCTACAATCAAATTATGACACAGGATCTTATGGATATCGATCGATCAGATCTTATCTTTGCTAATATCCGTTCGGTAGATGGACGAGGTATTGGTACCGCTATGGAGATTATGTATGCAAGTCTTCAGAGGAAACCAATTATTGCATGGTCAGGGAAAGATGACCAACATCACCCTTTCTATGAGTCGCTTGTAACAGAAAAGCATCACAATCTTGATGAAGCAATCGAAGCAATGCGGAGCTATGTAAAATGAGACTTTACACTGTAGAGCTACTTGATGCAGACGGTTATTGGGAAGCCACTCCAACTGGTTATACTAGTAAAGAGACTGCGATTAATAAGGCTATGACTATTAAGGAAAAAGAAGAGATGGTCAGAGTAGTAGTTCAAGAAGTTATTTATGAATTTGCAGATGGAGAGGAGTGGTTTGCATGACTATGGATGAAGCATTTGTTAGCCCAGAAGATAAATGGACTGACTGGGAACTTCTGGAAGATATGTATGAAGAACGAGCAGCTATCTTACAATTTGAAGCTAATTACTCTCAATTTGAAGCCGAGAATTTAGCTGCTCAGATGTATGGATTCTATAATAAAGCACATCTAAAATACCATATTCAAGAGCTTAAGGCAAAATGACTAAAGACTACAACCGAGTAGAAATGCGTATTTTAAAAGAAATACATAAGGAAAAGCAGATGAAAGATAAAGCAGAAGATAGACCGTTTCGAGAGGAGATCCCTGAACTTATGGGAAAAATCTTTGATGACACACCGGACTTTCATGGTGACTTTAAAAGTATGAGTGAGGAACAGCAAGATGCAATCATTAACCCTCAACACTATAAACTGATTTCTCGAGAAGCTTATGAAAAGTTCCCGAATGGTCTTGAATATATGAACTTGATGGAATATATTCTTGCTCATCATAAAGGTGTCGAGGCACATTTACTAGGCCAGATTTTTAAGTATGCAATGCGTCTTGGTAAGAAAGATGATGATCTTCAAGATGCCAAGAAAATTCAGTGGTATGCAAACTATCTCGTTAACGTAATCAAGGAACGTTCCTAATGTCTTATGAAGAAGTCATTGCTCGTGTTATGAGAGTAGCAAGCATTGTCGAGCTTGATGCTAAAAACCAAGATAACAAAGAACGTATGAAAGAGATCATTAATCTTGCAAGAATCTTGAAATTTCAAACAAATGAGGTTCAACAAGAACTGAATGATCTAAAAGAATGGGTTGCTCAATACATTGAAATGTCTCAAGATGACTTTGACAAGTACTGGCGACAACAAAGAGTGAATTTTTACAAGTAATTACGATATCTGACCTTAAAGAACAACTAGGAGAAAACTATGACTGATTATCGGTTTGTTCGTAAGATTGCTAAGATGTATCGTGACATGCATCCTGATTACTCAATCCGGAAAGCTGTGTTTAGGGCCTACGAAGCTTATGAGTTCTATCGTGAAACTGAAATCAAAATCATGGATGAACACTATGAAAAGGGGTATCAATGAAACGTTATGTATTCGATATTGAAACAGATAACTTACTGAGGAAACTGACTACATTTCACTGTGCTGGTGTTAAAGACCATGATACAGGTGAAGAGTGGTTCTACAATTCCAATAATCAAGGCGACTTTCAGGCATTTCTTGATAAGCTCGATGAAGCCGATGTCATTGTAGCGCATAATGCGTGGGGATTTGACGTCCCTGCGCTTATGAAACTAGCACCTTACTGGACACCTAAAGCCAAAGTTACTTGTACAAAAGTGCTATCACAAGTTTTAAACTTCGCAAGATTTTCAACTGAGAGTAAGGACTATCGTAGGTATTTAGCTGTCAGACAGAAAAGACTAGAAAAGGGCGACACTTCTGTAAAAAAAGTTATTCAAGGTTCAGGACATAGTCTTGCTCGCTGGGGTATTTATCTTAGTGATTATAAGGGTGAATTTAATGATTTCTCTCAATTCTCTGAAGAGATGTATGAATACTTAAAGCAAGATGTTAGACTAGGTGCTAAGGTGTATGCAACACTCTTAGACGAGCTTAAAGTGCATATCACTAAGAGTAAGAGCCGTAAGATTCTAGATGCTATTGAAGTTGAGCATCAAATGGAAAGGATTATGACTGAGGAAACTCAGAACGGTTGGAAAATGAATTTAAACGGGCTTTCTGATATTAAGCAGAAGCTTGAAGACAAAATTAAAGAATATTCCGATGAGATTAATCCAAAGCTTCTTGTTTATGTTACTAGCCCTGATATGTCAGGCAAAGCTCTAAATGAACTTAGAGAGCAGATTAAAGAATTAAAAAAGAAAGGCGAGCTAGAGGAAAACTGGCCCGAAGCAAAATATGTCAAGACGGTCTTCACCAAGAAAGGTAAACTTACAGCCCACGTATCCAATTATTTTGAGCTTGATCCTGACACCTCAATTGATTCTAGCCCCGTTCTCGGCCCTTACACTCGTGTCTCTCTTACTCGTGGTGATATCGGTAATACAGATCAGGTCAAGGATTACTTATCTACAATCGGGTGGGAGCCAGATGAATGGAACTGGAAGAGAGACGAAAATGGAAAATTCAACAAGACTTCCTCAAAGCTCACAGAGTCTTCACTTGAGCCACTTGGAAGAGTAGGCGAAGTAATTAATGAGTTTTATACGCTACGTTCACGTCTTAGTATTATTAATGGTTGGGATGAACATATTGACGTTAATAACCGTTTACACGGTGACGTCTTTAATATCGGAACACCTACCTTCAGACAGACCCACAATATCATCGCAAACCTTCCCTCCGGAAGCGCCACACTAGGCCCAGAAATCCGTAGTGCATTTATTGCAGATGAGGGAAAAGTTCTAGTATCTGCTGACTCCGCTGCTTGTCAGTTGAGGCTTCTTGCTCACTTTATGGATGATCCAAAGTTTACTAGAGAGTTGCTTGAAGGTGATGTTCATCAACTAAATGCTGATATTATTGAATGCACACGACCACAAGCTAAAAGATTTATCTTTGCTTACCTTTATGGTGCGGGTGCTCCTAAACTTAGTGGGTATATCGATAAATCAGTAGAAGAAACTAAGAAGTCAATTTCTCGTTATAAGAAGAAGCTACCTAAGTTAGCTAAACTTATCGACAATGTTTCTTCTCAAGTTAGACAGAATGGGTACGTTGTTGGTCTCGATACAAGAAAACTATGCCTAGATGCTTCTGAACAGCACAAAGCTCTTAACTACCTTATTCAAGGTGCAGAGGCTGTAATTATGAAAGCTACTGTTGTAATGATTGATCAGAAACTAAAAGAAGCAAATATTGACTTTAAACATCTGCTATTCTATCACGATGAACATACTGTTGAAGTTCGTGAAGATCAGGCTGAAGAAGCTCGTGGTATTATTATGAAATGCTTTGCAGAAGCACCGAAGGCCTATGGTATCAACATTATGACCTGCGGCGATTGCAAAATTGGTAAAGATTATTACGAAGTACACTAATGGGTGAGTATAATAAAGAAATACGTAACAGAATTAAGCTTTCTGTTGCAGCTTATGCTTATGCGTACAAGAATGAATCTATTATGTCTGACGCAAAGTTTGATGAGCCTTCTAGGGTTCTATCACAAGGAAGTATGATTATGGAAACTAATAAACAGCTACTGGCAATTCTTGACAGCGCAGAAAATCTTCGTCTGCGTACTACGATGTCTCGAAATAACAATATTAAGAGGAAATTGATGGATGCAGCAAATGAAGGACTTAATTACACAAGTTTTCCAGAAGAAACTCTCACTAAAGAAGATATTTTCAGCCTTAAAGAATTGGGCTACACAATTTATCACGTTGTTGCTCCGTTCAGTAAAAAGACCACATATGAAGTTTGTTGGTAAATACTTCTTTAGAGTGTTTACTGCCCTGTCTGTATTAGTTAACGTAATGTTAGGTGGGCAACTAGGACAAACTTTTTCAGCTAGAAACTGGCAGTGGAAGAAAGATGGTAAGCTAAATCTAGTATGGTTAATTGATTTCTTATGTCTGCCGTTAGAAACAAATCACTGCTCCCACGCTTGGGTGTGGTGGAAAACAAGGAGGTGGTAATGTTCACTGTAGAGTTTGAATCAGATGCTGCTGTCATTCGTTCTCTCGCAGAAGATGATATGCATGAGGATATTGAAATTATTATTGGTGATGATGGAACCGTATTTATACGGCAATGGCAAGACTGGAAGGATGAATACGACGTTTTACACATCAGCTGGCAGCAGCTAATTGATGTTGTTTCAGCTATTAATTCCCCTGAAGGCGCATTCTATAGGAGATAACTATGCGTACTGAAATCTATAACGAACTTGCTCTTCACTTTGTTGAAAATGAAACTACTGATGAGACTCTTTTCACAGGCTTTTCAAGCGAATCTGGTGAAGTTATGAAAGAACGAATGAAAGAAGTTCGCAAAAAGATGGATCGAACAGATGAAATTATTGACGAATGTTCTGATGTTCTATGGTATATTACCGTTATTGCTCATAAACGAGGTAAGACTTTAAAAGATCTGATGGATCATAACATTTCTAAACTTGAGCTTCGTCTTCTTGGAAACAAGGTGTAACATGAAACCTAAATTTAAACACGACTGCGAGGATCGTTCTTGCTGTCGTTTTATTACACACCGCAAGGGTAAAGACATTTATACCTATAATATTGGTCAAGGAATTCTTGTAAGATTTGGAGACGAACCACAAGATAATTTAACTTATGACCTAGAAGTATTAACAAAAATTGGAGTACTTGATGATTGGATTAGTTGACGGTGATGGATTTATTTATTTTGCTTATTGGAAGAAAGATAATCTCACCGCTGCTGTTGCTCACCTTCACGAGCTAATTGATAACGCAAAAAATGAAAACTTTTGTGATTATTTAGCTATTGCGGTGGGAGGCTCTGATAACTGGCGAAATGATTTTTATTGGGGTTACAAGAAGTCAGTAGGTCGTGAGAATTCTCGTAAAACAATGCCTGAATGGTTGCCTGACCTTAAAGCAGAGCTTGCTAATCGTTCAGATGCAATCCTGACAGACAACATTGAGGCAGACGATGTGATTCGAATGTGGGCTGAACAATGTAAGGCGCATAATAAGGATTACATTGTAATTAGTCATGACAAAGATCTTGACTGTATTGAAGGCTTGCACTTTGATCCTCGTAAATGGAGAAACTATCACGTTTCTGAAGAACAATCAGATGTTTCTTATTGGAAACAATTACTTATGGGGGATGGAATTGATAACATTCCAGGAATTAAGGGAATTGGTCCTAAGAAAGCGGATAAGCTGCTTGAAGGGCTTCAAACGCATGAAGAGAGAAGGAGACTTGTTTGCCAAGAGTATTATAAAGTATACGGTAATGAAGGATATGCTAACCTTCTTGCTAATGGCCGTCTTCTTCATATTATGCGGCATGTTAATGATTACTTTAGCTTAAGTAAGGAAGAATATGAAAAAGCCATTAGCTGTTAACGAGTTAGGGCATTGGCAATTTAAAGGAAAACTAGACCATAGTGACTACTTTGGATTTCTCTATGCTATTGAGAATAAAGAAACTGGTCAGTGGTATATCGGTAAAAAGAACTTTTTTATCCGTGGCAAGAAATCATCAAAACAGTATGGTAAAGAACATAGTTGGAGAACATACACTGGATCGTCAGCAGCACTAAATAAAGACATCTCAAAGTACGGTAAAGACAAATTTAACTTCATAATTATTGATCTTTACAAAACTAAAGGTGGTCTTTATTACGCCGAAGCATATACACAAATGTTGCTTGAAGTAATGACTACTTACTTGACTGACGGTAAAACTCCACGGTTTTACAATAGACAAATTGCTGCCATTCGCTTCGTTCCAAAAGAGGAGGTAAGCCTCAAAACAAAACGATTCATAACAAAATTAAAAGGAAAACTTTATGCCTAGTTTAGCAGTTGCTCTTTACATTTCAAGTCTTATCACGATAGGTGCTCAAATACTATCTATGATGTTAGGTTTTCCTCTTATGAATCCTCTAAGTGCTATAATGATTTTTATGTTCTTTCAAGAACTTTCTAAACTCGTAATCCAATTCTCAGGAAGTGAAGATGGGGAAGATAGTAAGTAAAAACCAACCTTGTATTTATTGCGGAAGTAAGGACAATAGACAGGTATATAATGACGGGTGGTCACATTGTTTTACCCCCGGATGCCCAAAGCCACATGTAAACGAGGACACAATGGAAATTGATGATTTAGAAGCGGAGTTTGCTGCTGTAAACGGTAGCAATCAGAAAGCTTCTGGAAATAAGCTAACTGTTGAAGAGATTTATAACGAGTACCCTTTTGCAGCCGATACAGAACGGCTTATCTCAATCGATGTTATGAAGTATTATGGCTGCAAAGTTGGTTATGATGGTTCTGGCAAGATTAACGAAAAGTTTTATGCCTACAACTTCGATGAAAATAAAGTACCTCAAGCATACAAGTCACGAGTTCTACCCAAGGACTTCGGCAAGCGAGGCTCTATTGGTAAAGTAAAAGGTTTATATGGCTCTCATCTTAATTCTGGGGGTAAGCGCCTTGTTATCACTGAAGGAGAAGAAGATGCTCATGCGATTCAAGCCGCATGGTTCAAGAAGTACAAAACGTTTTATCCTGTAGAGTCTCTTCGTGGTGCTAGTGTAACTAAAGATCTCATCGAAGATCGGGCTCGTATTCGTAACTTTGAAGAAGTTATCCTCTGGCTTGATGGTGATGAAGCGGGTGCAGTAGCCACTAAGGAGGCTGCTCGCATCATTGGTTATGATAAGGTAAAAATTGTAAAGGCTAATGAGAAAGATGCCTCCGATGTATGGGTTAAGTCCAAAGGAGATCCTAATCAGCTATTAAAGTTTATTTACAATGCTCAACCTTACACTCCTGCAGGGATTCTTACAAAAGACCAACTATGGTCTCAGCTAGAAGCCTACAATGAAATCGAATCAGTACCTTATCCTTCTTTTATGACAGGGCTTAACGACAAACTAAAGGGGATGCGTTTCGGTGAGATTACTTTGTGGACTTCTGGTACAGGTTCTGGTAAATCTACCTTGCTTCGAGAGATTGCACTACATCTTGTTGAAACAACAGAAGATAAAATCGGTATCATTTCTCTAGAAGAAAGCCCTGCAGAAACTGCTCGTAAGATGTCGGGAATGAAGATTAATAAGAATCCCGCCAAGGCTGAAATCCCTATTGAAGAACTTAAAATCGGTTTTGATGGGACTTTCGGCACGGATCGTATTATGGTTCTAGATCATCAGGGCAGTATTTCTGATGGCTCGATTATGGACTTTCTTGAGTATATGTGTCTAAGCGGTTGTAAATATTTGTTTATTGACCACATTACAATTCTTGCCTCTGAGGGCACTGAGGGGCTAACAGGTAACGAAGCCGTTGATAAGATTATGAATGATCTTCTTCGTCTTGTAAAGAAGCATAGTGTGTGGATTGGGCTTATCTCCCACCTTCGTAAAGCAGATAACAAGAAGAAGTCGTTTGAAGAGGGCCGACTGCCTTCTATGGATGATATTCGTGGTTCTGGCTCAATTAAACAGATCTCAATGGATATTATTGCGTTCTCCCGCAATGTAAGTTCTGCTATTGAGTCCGAGAGAAATACAATTCTAACTAAGGTTCTTAAGTGCCGATATACAGGTCTAACTGGTCCTTCTGGGGCACTTACTTATGACTTTGATACAGGCAGACTTAAACGAGGTGAAGGTTTTGATAGTATCGATGACGAGTTTGATCTAGAAGGAATTGAGTTGTGAACAAAGAGATAAATATGGCAGCACACGAGTATTTAGTGTTTTACTCCATTATTGCTAATCTATTAAGAGTAATTGAAGAGTACGAAGCAATGCTTCCCATTGAGCAGTCAAAGTTAGAAGCACTACCTGATCGTTTTTATGATTGGGTAGTTGGCTTTATGGAAGAAGCTAACGATATGCCAGATGAAAATTTTAAAATGTTAGTTGACTATTTCGAGAATAGTTTAAATAAGAATACTGATTTCCACAAAAAAGGATTACAATAATGAGTGATGAACTAAACGAACATCTATGGGATTATGCCAACAAGGTAATGTACCCTACAATTAAAACTGAAGATGAATGTGATAAGTTTTTAACAGGTCTTAAGAAGTTTAATGCATCTGAGAAGGAGCTTCTTAAAGACTATTGGACACTAATTACTTTCGGCTCAATTCCATACTACGAAGATGATGTATTTAAAGAAGAAGAATTAGCTGACGTTAAAGAACAAGAAGAAACTGAAGAAGAAGAATAAGGAGAAATAAAATGGACGCCTATAGAAGCTTTATCCACTTGTCTCGCTACTCACGTTTTCTAGATGACAAAGGTCGTCGTGAATCATGGGAAGAGACTGTAGATCGTGTTATTAACTTCTGGAAGAAGCAAGTTGGAAATAAACTTTCTGACACTGATTTTAAAGAAATCGAGCAAGCTATTCTCAACCATGATGTTATGCCTTCTATGCGGTCAATGTGGTCGGCAGGTGAAGCACTAGAGAAGAATCACTTCCGTGGCTATAACTGTGCTTTTACCGCTGTAGATCATCAACGTGTATTCGATGAAATCCTGTATGTACTTATGGCAGGTACAGGTGTTGGCTTCTCAGCAGAAGCTAAATACGTCAATAAACTACCTATTATCAATGACACCTTCACTAAGACTGAGCGTGTTATTCAAGTAGAAGATTCAGCCGAAGGTTGGGCCAAGGCCCTCCGTAAACTTATTGCAGACCTCTATCTAGGAAACGAACATGAATGGGATTATAGCAAGATTAGGCCCGAAGGCGCTCGACTTAAGACTATGGGCGGAAGAGCTTCTGGTCCGAAACCACTTATGGATCTTTTTGACTTTGTAACCAAAACATTTAAAAATGCCGCTGGTCGTAAACTTCGACCCATTGAAGTTCATGACATGGTATGTAAAATCGCAGAAATTGTTGTTGTAGGTGGTGTACGCCGTTCTGCACTACTTTCACTCTCTGACCTTGGTGATCCTGAGATTCGTGATTGCAAATCAGGACAGTGGTGGGTAAATACCCCACATCGTGCTCTTGCTAATAACTCCGGTGCGTATGAACAGAAGCCCTCCATGGCAGTTTTCATGGAAGAGTGGATGTCTCTCATGAAGTCAGGCTCCGGTGAGCGAGGTATTGTGTCTCGTTACGGTCTTCAGGAAATGGCTCCAGAACGCCGTGATGGCGAACAGCTAGTAGGGCTTAACCCTTGTGCGGAGATTGCTCTTCGTTCTGCTCAACTCTGCAACTTATCAGAGGTTGTTGCTCGTGAAAACGATACTAAAGAAGATCTGCTTCGTAAAGTTCGTATTGCAACAATTCTTGGTACTCTTCAAGCTACACTTACTGACTTCAAATATGTTCGTTCAGTATGGCGTAAGAACTGTGAGGAAGAACGACTTCTTGGTGTTTCACTGACTGGTATTCAGGACTGTAAACTACTTCGTAATCCTGATCCACAACTACTAGAGGATATGAAAGCGCATGCAGTGGATATTAATCGTGAGTATGCTGGAATTCTTGGTATTAATTCTGCTGCCGCTATTACTACCGTCAAGCCTTCCGGCACGGTATCTCAACTTGTTGACAGCTCTTCAGGTATTCACGGGCGCTTTGCACCTTATTATATCCGTCGTGTACGCCAAGCGAACCATGACCCACTAACACAAATGCTAAAAGATCAGGGCGTTCCTAATGAACCTGATGCGATGAACCCACTTAAAACAACTATCTTTAGCTTCCCAATCAAGTCTCCAAAAGGTGCTACACTTGCTAACAATCAAACAGCTATTGAACAGCTAGAAAATTGGCTTGTGTTTAAGAAGTATTGGGCAGAGCACTCTGTATCCGTTACTGTTTATGTAAAAGAACACGAGTGGCTTGAAGTTGGTGATTGGGTTTACAAGCATTTCGATATGGTAACTGGCATCAGTTTCCTACCTTACTCTGAACACACTTATCAACAAGCGCCTTACGAGGATATTAACGTGCTAGAGTTTGATAAGCTTGTTGCAGCTATGCCTGTAGTTGACTTCTCTAAGCTCCCAGAGTATGAACTTGAAGACAACACTGAAGGTGCCCAAACTCTAGCTTGCGCCGCTGGTGGTTGCGAAATCTAATACCTGACATTAAAGAACAACACCTAGGCAAGTGTATAAAAGGCTTATTATCACATAGGAGAGTAATATGAAGTATTTAAAAAAAGTGTCAGAGTTCAATGTAGAGTTTATCTCTAATGGTTTTATTGTTTCTTATAATGGTTATAATGAGAACGACGAATGGGAGTCTGAAAAGTTTTATGCTTCAACAATGTTAAAACTTAAACAAATGATCAATATCATTGACACTATGAACAAGGATAAGTAATATGAAAATCGGATTTCTACCTGCACTAGCCCTGATTTTTATCACCCTTAAACTTACAAACTACATTGCATGGTCTTGGTTTTGGGTTGTTAGCCCAATTGTGATTCCTCTAATTATTTCGCTACTTATCATTTTTATTGCTGCAATTATTTCACCTGCTTCAACAAAAGAAGCACTATCACGTTACAAGGGTAAACGCTAATGGCTAAAGTTAATACATCTAAGTCTGTTCATACTCCAATTGTAAAACGTACTTCGATTGGTAAAGGTAAGTTAAAGACCTCTTCAATGAACAAACACAAGCGCCGTAATAAGGGCATGTCTCATAATGGCTGATAAGGTTATCAACTTTTTAGAAATTTCTCAAAAAAAACGTGAAGAGGAAGACTACAACATCAACATCAATAAACATGATAACATCTTAGATGTTCTTGAAGAAGAGTATCCGATGGGTGGTATTATCATTACTATTGATGAAGAAGGTATCGGGGTAGCCGCTACCGTAGAAGATTATGAAACAATGCGTAATGCAATGGTTTCTGCAATGATTAAATTATTAGAGAGTGGGCAAGATGAACTTGAATGATGCTTTTTATTATCTAGAGAATGCTAAAATCGATATCGACAATGCTATTAGTCCTTACGGACGAACGCTTCGTGGGCTTCTTACTGAGATTTATGATCTTGGTTATAGCGATGGCTCAGAACAATCAGTAGAAGAATGCGACTGTGATAACGTATTTGAAGAAGGCTATGATGAAGGTTATAACTCAGGTTATGATACAGGAAGCGATGAAGGCTACGAGCAGGGTTATGATGACGGTTACAATGCCTGCATTGACGAGTATGCCCTATGAATAATGTAATTCTCCAAAGGCTTAAAGAAGTTGCGGAGGACTCTGAACCTGTATCGAAGGTGCGGCTAGCCGCCGCTATATTATACAAGAACAAGATCGTAAGCATTGGTAGGAATCAGTATAAAACTCATCCTATCATGCTTAGATTTTGTAAAAATCCGGAGGCTATTTATCTCCATGCTGAAGTTGATGCCATTAACCGAGCAAAAAAGATTTTAACTGTCTCTGAGCTTTCTAAAGCAACTCTTGTTGTTATTCGTATTAAAAGAGACGGTTCTTACGCTATGGCTAAGCCTTGTGAAGGCTGTCAAGATTGTATCAATCACCACAACATCAAAAAGGTGTTCTACACACAATGATTATTGAGATTCACACAAGTAAAAACCCGCAATCAGATCAACATTTAATGCGAGAACTCTCTATGAATCTAAGCGTTCTATTTAATCTTCAGAACGCTCAAGAGGTTACTATCTCAACTGGCTATGGGGTCATTAAATCTAAGAAGGTAAATCTTCGTTATATAACAAAATTTTACCCTTATGATGATATTGAGGGCGTATTGGAGAAAGAAAATGTACCTGATCATCGGTCGTGATAATTGTACTTTTTGCGATAAAGCAAAAGCCCATATGGAGCGAAATTCCTTAAAGTACATTTATAAAAACATCAGTAAGATGGATGATATTGAATATAAATTTTACGTTGATCTAGTTAAAGAGGATATCGGTATGCGAACGCTCCCTGTTATTTTTAATTTAATCGGCGGATATGATCAATTAATTAATGGAAAAAATAATGAGTGAAAAAATTAGTATTGACGGTAGAACATACTTCGTGGACGAAATGAATGAAGATCAAAAATTAAAGAATTCACCAGAAAATGACTGAACAAAAACCTAAACGAAAAGTAGGTAGGCCACGAGCCGAACCTATTAATAAAGTACCTGACCTTAAAGAACAACGGCAAAACAAGCAAGAGAAGCTAGGTCCGAAACGATCAGCAGAGTTACTCTATAAAGAACTTACTTATGTGACTAGTATTGGTGTTTACGGTATCGATGATTATACTAAAGCTTTAATTGATGAACTTTGGAAAGACCCAGAAAAGACAATCGTTGCTACGGATACAAATCAGTCTAGACTGGATAATATCAACCGAGTGATTTCTCAACGGAGCTTCTCTATGTATCGCTGGGAGGCTGTCCCTTCTTCTGGATTCATTGAAGAACCCGTATGTGATGTGATTATTGCATCTAAAGATTGTTCTAAAGAATTAAAATCTCGACCAAACCCGTACGATACTCCTATTATTGTTATGGAAGATGTAAATTATGCAGATTGAGACCTTTATTTCCTATAATCAAAACTTAGGGTTTATTGATGTAGAATATGTTGGTATGGAGAAATCTCAGACAGAAGGTTTTTCAGATATTCTTGTAGTAAGGCATTCTGGTGTGGAAAGCAAATTACTCTGGGATGACTACAATAATTACTATTCAGGTTATATCGTTAAAAATGGCAAACAAATTGAAGGGTATGTAGTATAATGTCAAACTATCGTGATGTAGAATACTTTGGGATTCTTGCAGATGATTCTAACTTCGAGGTTGTGTGTATGGATGAACGAGATGACTTTATTTGGAAAAGCCGAGACCCAAAGAAAGACAAAACTTGGGAAGATGTAATTGATCGTCTTCTCGATATGTACGGGGAAATTCAAATTATAGAAGTCTCTGCTGTATAAGATAAAGTCCTTAGCACGACAATAAACTGCTTAATGGTTCCTTAGCTCAATTGGATAGAGCAACTGCCTTCTAAGCAGTAGGTTACAGGTTCGAGTCCTGTAGGGACCACCAATCATATTTTAATATTAGGAGTAATAAATGGCGTATTGGGGTTATCATGCAATGTTCGATTGTGCAAATTGTGACATTGAGAAAATTACGAGTAAAGAAAACGTATATAATTTTATTAAGGAACTTGTTCCTGCAATTGACATGATTTCGTTTGGAGAGCCTATGATTGAGCACTTTGCTACTCATGCCCCAGATAAAGCAGGTATTAGTTTTATACAAATGATCGAGACATCAAATATTTCAGGTCATCTTGTAGATTCTAATGGTGATGGCTACTTTGATATTTTCTCATGCAAACCGGTAGATATTGGAATTGCTCAGGAAATGATACAAAAGTATTTTAATCCGAAGAAAGTCCGTGTGAACTTTATTACACGTTCTGCTGGTTAAACAAGCTCCCCCATGTAAAAGTGGGGGCTGCTTAAAATTTGAAATAGGTCAGCTATAGGAAAGATTAACATGAATTGGGTTACTCGTTATTGGAATTACTTGAAGACTTGGCGAGCACATCGTGAAGCTATTAAGCAACTTAATAGCCTTACAGATAATGAGCTAAAAGATATTGGTATTAGCCGATCTGATATCGATCGCCTTATATGGCTAGAAGAAGATAAAACAATGCGTGGGCGTGGTAAAGGAATGAACTAATGACATTTGACCCAACACAAAACCGTAGTCCGGTAAAGCTCCTATCGTCAGAGGAATTTCAAACCCTTAAGGATTGGCCTCACGGGCATCAACTATGGTCTTTCGAAGAGGTATGGGTAGACGTGCCTCTACCAAAGTGGATTACTTCATGTATCTACCGTGGCAAGCCTGCTTCAGCCGTGGTGAGCAAGTGGTTCAATCTTTACCCGTGTGGACCGGGAGATGCCCACAATAGCAGAGAAACGGTTGACGAATACGCACTCGACAACCGAATTGGCGTCCTCCGCATTGACACAATTAACGATGTATCGACATGCCACTGGGAGGATTTGTGATGAGTTCAATGGTTGGGTAGCGGAAAGGACAGAAGGAGAGAAGGAATGACTGACATGATGATCACCCTGCTTGGTGATATGATCCACAAGATGGTTGAGGATAACAAAGCAAATCAAACAGGAGATGTATGATATGCAAGGTAAAGAACATTTCGAGGACTGGTTCTATCAGACACGGAACGAGGAAAGGCCAGTAATTCACTTCGATAAGTTGGTGAGTGAGTATCATTCATCCATTGAACGGTGGCTAAGTTGGGCCTATGTAGCAGGCTACAAAAAGGGATTGGAGAGTAAAGATGAGTGACTACAAACAAACTCGAGACGCAGCAGGTATCATCACCTCTCGCTTCTCTAACATGCTGAAGAACCTACAGGACGACTACGAGGAAGAGATTGTTGTCGTATCTCTGATGGGATATTACGAGATGTGCGCTAAGCCAGACAAGATCGATAATACCGTAGGTGAATACATTGACCCTGATGAAGACCTGCTCTGGGCTATTGAACGAGTACTTCAAGACTACATGTCCTCTAGAGATTTCAACGATTGGTTGATGACAAGATACGGGGGGAAGCGTGATGGAAAGTGATGATCTAATAAAACATTCTCTTCGCAAGCTACAAGAAGCACGCCCTGATGATATGCGACTTTTGTGTGAATCAGTTACGGAAAAGGCGGAATTGACTTTGGAAGATATTAAGCTAGAGACAGATGATATTGGTATCTGGTTACTAGTAGGAGACAAACAAGCTGGGCATGTGAGTTGGTACGAGATTACTAGACGTATCGAACAGAAGCTACTCCAAGAGAAGTTTCTACTAGCCCTTGCTAAATTTGATGAGGAGGATGGATTGCTATGAACGTACAAGAAACACTTATGGATGTACTACAAACTAATGCTGCGGTAGAGATTATGAATGAGCTGGTCTTGGCTACACTAATTAGTTCTCGTGATACTTGTATTGAGGCACGGGATAAGCTACAAAGAATCCAAAATACTCGTAAATTAAAACCACATGAAGAAGAAGACTGGAAATGTCTGATCTTTGACATTCATGCGTTGAATCGTGTAATTGACTATTACGGAGGTTCTTAAATGTATACGCCCTACAATTGGGTAATTATTAAAATTAAAGGTGACGACCCACACTATCGTGTTCTTGCTGGCTGGTCTGGCGGGTACACTACCGGAGACTCTTGGCGGTTAAATAGTGGCATTACTCGACATGAGTTTGATGGTGACTATTGGTATTTTTATGGATCCACTGGTAGTTGCTATAAGTGCTATGTTGATAGTTATTGCTTGCGAATGAATAATGCTCAAGTCTGGGCAAAACTACAAGAGCTACATGGTGATAAAGTTGAACTACTTGAAGACCAAGCGTGGGTCAAAGAAGATTGGGATTGGATCATAAAATGAGTCACTGGCATTACCAACTAATGTATCACAAATGCGATCAA
>Ga0208929_1000038_pt1 | contig 50878 bp, 55 predicted proteins | sample Colrivmet1548A02_FD_187647 | JGI IMG/M metagenome (GOLD analysis project Ga0208929, IMG submission 187647) | Estuarine microbial communities from the Columbia River estuary - metaG 1548A-02 (SPAdes) (version 2) | ecosystem: Environmental > Aquatic > Marine > Intertidal zone > Estuary | place...
GAGGTCAATGCCGTTGTGGATGAGTTGCTGGATACTTTGCTCCACCGCGCGCATGTCTACGCGTCCGCTCAGGTACAAGTATTTATTGAGTAAATCGCCGTGTCGGTTTTCTTCGGCGGTCCAGAGCCTAGACCAACGCACCCAAGGCCTCAAACTCGCTACGTTGCGCTCTTCATTGACGCCTTCCAACAAATTGAAAAAAGTCTGGTAGCTCGGCAGTGCCTCTTCGGTAATCATGTTGCCGATCAAAGAAACCAAAACGGTATCTGGCAAATTGGCCATTCGTTGCTGTAGTGCTTTGATGGTATCAGGAAAGTCTTGCTGCGATAAATCTGGCAAAAAATCAGTGGGTTGCCAAGACTCCGCGGGCAAATTCATTTTGTCGTCAATGAAAGACCCGACTTCGGGCTCAATGGCTTTAAGTACTTCGAGTTGATGTGGTAAAACCATTTTTGCGTCTTACAGTAAAAAAGATACAAAAATACAGCTTAATCAAAGAAGAATTGGAATAATTTTGACTAAAACCTAAATCAATGAAATCAACAATCCTTACCGCTTTAATCGCCTTTAGTTCTTTAACGGTTCTTGGCCAATCCAAAGAAGCCCTCAATGTAGAAATCAGCAACCTCAAAGCACAAGTCCAAACCCTCGACCAAAAAAACCAAGAATTGGTCGTCAAAACCGCCACCCTCCAAAAAGACATCGAATTTCTACAGCGCCAAATCGACGAACTCAAAGCGCAACGAATAGCGAGTCCTTTACCTCCGGCGTCCAACACTCTGGTACCAGCAGGCTACCCAACTGCACCTAGCACCCAACAAGCACCACCGCCGCCACCCGCCGCCGTCAAAACCACTGGGCAATTCGGCCGCTGCCGTGCAACTACGCAGAAGGGCACGCAATGCTCCCGCAACGCCAAATCAAATGGGTATTGTTACCAACATGGTGGGGTGTAGGGAAAAATTCTATCTTACTGATTACCCAACCTCAAAACTAGATTTAGTCAAAACCAACAAGTCAAAAAACATTAAACGTGTTGTTAATGCTTTATCAAGATTCATATCGAAGAATGATTTTTCTTGATCGGCAGTTGAAAATAAAAATTGGAATTGATTTTTGAGGTAATATGAAAGCACAGCATTTTCATTGTAGGCATCAACAATTATAAAACGACAACCAGTTTTATTGTTGTCGTCTATAAACCAGGCTTTGATAAAGTCGAGCAGTTGCCCTCCGATATTTTGCCCCTGAAAATGTTTATGGACTCCGAGTCTTCCTATCAAAACGGCAGGGTAATTTCTCATGTGCTTCAGATGAGGTATATGACGATTAAGTATCTTTTTTCTGCTATTAGGTAGCTCAGAAACTTTAATACTATCATTAGAAATTGTAAAAGCACATACAATTTGAGGTGGGCTTTCTTCTGAAGTAAAACAGTAAGTTTTACCCAAAAGTTGTTTTGAAAAAGCGGAACTATTGGTTTTGAAAAAATCATTCAAATCTACATGGCCGCAATCAAAGTCTTGGTATGTATTTAGTAGGTCATTCGTTAATGGAACGAAGCGAAAAGCGTCAAGAAGGTTCTGCATAGGTAAGATTACTTCATCTTAGCCTTCTCCAGAATTTTGTTTGCGATAGATACTTGTTTTGAAAAGTCGATAGTGCCTTTTTTAGAAAGTGCGGCATCAGCTTTAAGAATAAAATCTCTTGCAGCTTTACCTTTCAATACAGGAACAACTTTTATTGGGATCGCCATTGGTATTTGATATAAATGTCTATTTCAATTAGACCTAACAAAATTAGGTAACTTTTTATTGTCAATCCCACCAATCTGTTAATTTTTCTTGTGGACTAAGTAAATCTTACGACAATTAAAATTTATTTTCCCATCTTTACCTCATGTCCGACATCCAGCAATTAATTGATGCTTTAGTGGCTTTTCGCGATGAGCGCGAGTGGCAGCAGTTCCATGATACCAAGAATTTGGCGGTGGCGCTTTCGATAGAGGCGGCGGAGTTGAATGAATTGTTTTTATGGAAAGATGTAGCTGCTTCTGAGGAGGTGGATAAAGAAAAAATCAAAGAAGAATTGGCCGATGTACTAGCTTATGCGCTGCTGTTGGCAGAGAAGCAGGGCTTGGACGTGAAGCAAATTGTGCTGGATAAAATTGCCAAGAATGCCGAGAAGTATCCGGTAGATAAGGCGAGGGGCCGTGCGCAGAAGTATACGGAGTTATGATCGTTTATCAAGAAAACAAAGAGACGTTCATGGCGCATGTGCGCGAGAGCAAAATTGAGTACATCATTCACGATAATTTCAAGCGCAATTTAGGCAGAGACACCAATAAAAACGAGGTGGCTTCATGGAAAAATTCCATGCAATACATGCGCAATGTGCTAGACGACTCCGCTATTCCTGCCGATGCCAAAATTAGCATTGAGTGCCAGGTGCCCAATACGAGCAAGCGCATCGACTTCATCATTACTGGCCAAACCGAAAACCACCAAGACTGCGCCGTAATTGTAGAACTCAAGCAATGGGAAACCGCTACGGCAACAGACCTAGATGGCGTTGTAAAAACATTTGTTGGCGGAGCCGTTCGGGAGGTGAGCCATCCGAGTTACCAGGCTTGGAGTTATGCAGCACTTTTAGAAGGTTTCAATTCGGCAGTTGAGGATCAAAACATAGATTTAAGAGCCTGCGCATTTTTACATAATTGTGCTGACCCTTCGTCGTTAATGACCGAATTCTATCAACCGCATTTGCAAAAGGCACCGTTGTTTGCCAAAAACGATGTACTTCGCTTATCTGAATTCATCAAGACACACGTGAAGTTTGGCGACGCCCGCAATGTCATGTATCAAATTGAGCACGGTGAAATTCGTCCGTCTAAAGGCTTGGCCGACGCCATTGCCAAAATGATCGAAGGCAACGACGAGTTTGTGATGATAGACGACCAAAAGGTGGTTTACGAGCGCATCTGGAATTTAGTAGAGCAGTCTAGCCCGAGCAGCAAGCATGTCGTGATTGTAAAGGGCGGGCCCGGAACCGGCAAATCTGTGGTGGCCATTCAGCTCACTGCGCGCCTCACTGCCAAGCAAAAACTGGTGCAATACGTCAGTAAAAACAGTGCCCCCCGCGATGTGTACGCCAGCAAACTCAGCGGCATTCGGTCTAAATCTTGGGTCAACAACCTTTTCAAAGGGTCTGGCACCTACATCAATTCAGAACGCAATCAGTACGACGCCTTATTGGTAGACGAAGCCCACCGCCTCAACGAAAAGAGCGGTATGTTCTCCAATCTTGGCGAAAACCAAATCAAAGAAATCATCAACGCAGCGCGCTGTTCGGTATTCTTCCTAGACGAAGACCAACGCGTCACGCTCAAAGACATTGGCTCCGACGCCGAAATCAGCATGTGGGCAGCCCACGCAGGCGCCACCCTCCACCAACTAGAACTCTCAAGTCAGTTCCGCTGTAATGGCAGCGACGGCTACATGGCATTTCTCGACAACATGCTCGGCATCCGAGCAACCGCCAACACCGACCTAACAGACATCGCCTACGACTTTCAGGTCTGCCAAACACCCAATGAGCTTTACGAGCGCATTCTCGACAAAAACCAAGACCGCAACCGCGCCCGCATGGTAGCCGGCTACTGCTGGCCCTGGAACTCCAAAAAAGACAAAAAAGCCAACGACATCATCTTCCCAGAGCACAATTTCGCCAAACAATGGAACCTCACCCAAGACGGCATGCTCTGGATCATCAGCCCGTCATCCGTCGATCAAATCGGCTGCATCCACACCTGCCAAGGCCTCGAGGTAGACTACATCGGCGTCATCATGGGCCCCGACCTCGTGATCCGCAACGGCCAATGGGTGGTCCAACCCAAAGCCCGCGCCTCCAGCGACAAAAGCATCCACGGCCTCAAGTCTCTACTGAAAACCGACCCCACCAAAGGCCACCAAATGGCCGAACTGATCATCAAGAACACGTACAGAACGCTCATGACTAGGGGCATGAAGGGCTGTTATGTATGGAGCAGTGATGAGGAGACGTTGGGGTGGATGAAGTCAATATTGGTAAATTAGTCTAATTCTCTACCGTTCAATTGTTCCATGCCAGCACAATACCCCTGTGTAAGGCTTATTGACTTTGCTACCTCAACTAAAGATTGATTTTGTTTTAGATAATTATAAAAGCGTTCAACTTTTTGAGTCTTTGTGGTAATGTTTGCATAATCCCAAATCGGATGTTCCTTATAGCAAATTATGAATTTTCTATACCTTTCCACTAATGTAGCTACCTTGTTATGAAAAAACACTTCATTTTTATCAACCATTAAAGTGCTAGCTAAGAATAATTTAGTGTAGTCTACAATTAGTGATAATGATGATTGAGATTTTAGTTGACTTATCTTTTCTTTTGATAGAGAAGAAGATTCAACAAATAGTTCCTCGTAAATAACATCTAGAATTGCTCTGATATTTTGACGTTCTGTTGATCTTATTGTATCATCATTATCCAAGTCAGCATTAAGTGGATTCACAGTAAGTAGTTTCTGTAGTAGCTTGGTAAATAAAGTTGTTTCCTTAATTTCAAGAAGTTTATCCTCCGTTCTAGTCAAAGAAAAAATTTTTAATTCAGACTCTCCAATATCTCTAGCCTCGATTAATTGTGATAGTCTTGCCTGTATGAGAGCTTCTTTTCTCCTCTTTCTTTGTTCAGGAGCGGCATCATTAATAAAGCCATTTTCACTTGGAGAGATATTTTGGTCTTGACAACGCTTTTCATAGTCAGTAAAAGCATTTTGCCATTCATTCCCCATTTTTTTAGCAAACTCTGATTTGGTCAAACCTAATTTAATTATTTTTGACTGTATCGAGTTGACTAGGTGTGTAGCCTCCTGTTGGCTTAGGTTTAAATAAAGTTTAAGGTCAATTTGTGTAGTATGATAACTATTAACATCGGCTTCAATTAAAACTTTTGCAACAGCCTTATGTTGGCCATCAAACATTAATATTTTATTTTCTCCTTCAATTTGAACATCCTCAAGTCTAGCACCAACAGGTTCATGAAGTGGATTCATATGCAGATCCTGAAACAAATTAAATACGTGATTTGATTTTATTGGACGAGGTTGAACCACATCATTGAATATCCAAGAGATCGGAAGTTGAACGAAACAATATTCTATGCTTTTATTTCTGCTAGGTACCGGTTCAGAATAAACGGGAATATTTTTAATTTCACTTGTGCCAACTCTGAATGATATTGATTTACTTTGTTTTGTAATTACAACGGCATTTGGATTTATATTAAAGAATTCTTTTCCTACAATATCATAGTTTGCATCAGGATTTATCTCTATAAATTTCTTTAATGGTAAGAATTTTTTGACTTGTACAGAAGGATTTGCTCTTTTAAAGCGATTACATTCTAAGTGCGCTAGATTTAAATTCTGTAGGGAACTTCTACCACCGCTTGAAACAGGAATGTCATGATCAGCCTCTATATCTTGAGTTGAAGAATCCAGCTCACCTTTACATAAAAAACATTTTCCGGCTGCTTTTTGAATCAGAAGTGATTCTATATTAGCTTTTTCATGATCATCTATGATTTCATTCTTGATTTTGTTACTTATTTTAATGCTCATAGTGCTATTGGTGTATTTGACAAATAGAAATTTGAATCGTTTAATTTAACTCTGATTTTTTCGATTGATATCTTGTCGTTAAATATATATAAATCGAAATAATTCAACCTAACTTTTTTGAAAAAGGCAATATCACCTTCGTTAAAGTCACGGTTTTTTAGTAAGATCCGTGCATCTTGATGAAGAACCAATTTTGTTTCTTCATAAAAATTCTCTTTATATCTAATAAAAACTATTTCTTCATCACCGTGTAAATTAAGGCTTTTTTCAAAAAAATGTGAAATAGCATTTTTATTTACAACAAAGGATCTTGAGATGTCTTGTTTAGTGATTAGTTTGTAATAGAATTCCATGTTGTAAATATAGAATATTTCTAATATTCAACAAACCGTCCATTGTACAGCCATCGCCTTTGCCATACCAATAAAAGTCTTACTTCTTAATGTTCTTCTTTCTGCTGGTGATTTAGCTTTCGTCAATGCGTCTGAATACCATTTAGGAAGACTTTTTCCGCTACTAAGAATAACTCTTTCTCCTTTACCAACTATTTTCGTTGGTTCCAATTTTGGCAAGTTCTTAAGCCATAAACATGTAGCTTTTGAAGCCTCGTCACCAAACATCCATGGATGAACAGTTTGGGTTGGTTTTTTATATTTACTACTTACAATACCTACGGGGTTTTCTACTGCAATTTTTTCGATAGGAGCTTCACATAACTTAATGAAAAATTCAAGCGCTTCATCACGGTCATGAGCTCTATTTGGAAATCTAGGATGTGGCCTTCTATTTTTAAAGGGCATGTCTTTATCTTCAGGGTTATAATACCAGCGTGCGCCGCTAACTGCTAAAAAGGTACAAGGTGGGTGGGCAATCATCATTTCCCATTGTAAGTCAGATAAATTTTCTTTCCCATTTTGCAGTACACCTCCGTGGTTCTCAATGATTTTAAATACATCTTCTTGAAAATGCCATTCCGGACGCCCACCACTGCAGGGAAGCAGGTCACAGCTGTATGCATCATGTCCAAGTTTACGTAGCTCCTTAGTGATGGCTTGACTTTCTTCACAAGCAACAAGTATTCTCATTTTTTCTTTTTTCGAGTTAAAACTTCAAAGATTCCGTTAGCAATTCCTTTTGCCATTTTTGGTGGAACGGCATTGCCAATCATTTTGTAACAAGTACCCTGGCTACCAATGAATTCATAATCCTTAGGGAAAGATTGTAATAATGCTGCTTCACGAACGGTAATCGATCTTGCTTGTTCTGCATCGGGATGGATGAACATTAATCCATCTTTGTGTAGATGTGCCACTACGGTTGGAGATGGCTTGCCCCATTCTAGATTTCGGTACTTGCCATGGTTGGATTTTTTACCGGTCAAATCATTGTAGAATTTTATTTTTTCTACAGATTTCATAGAATTCATATTATTAGCTACCCAATACTTGAAAATTGAGACATCGCGATGATTATGAAATCTTGGGCTGTGGAGTTTGTCTGTTGTATCTGTAGAAAGATGGGAGATATTCTTGCCGTTTTCATGCTTTGCTTCACTCAAAGGTGTGATTTTAGGAAGATGTCCAATTGCCTCTTTAACGGTTTCTTTTTTTGTGTTGGCCGTTTGTCTCTTTATATTATCATAAATTGAATTCAAATTAATTTCAGAAGAATGCTTGACTCCAATGATAATGACTCGATTTCTTTTTTGAGGAACTCCAAAATCTGATGCCGTAAAAGTTGCAGACGGAAGATCTTTTGGTTCGAGAATTTTATAGCCGGATTCTTGGAATGCCTTATGAATTCTTTCAGTAACAAGGATGTCTCCAGGACACGCGCTTAGGATTCCTGGTACGTTTTCAAAAACAAAAACATCTGGTAAAAATGCGTCAACCACTTTGATAAAACTTTCAAAAAGATAATTTCTGTAGTCATCCTTCATTGAATTATTATCTTGAGCCCTACCGGCTATAGAATAGGCCTGACAGGGAGGGCCTCCAATTATCAAATTAACTTTCTTCCCATAAGTTAGGGATTTTAAACCTCCTTCAATTATTTGGTTATGATTCGTTTTGCCAAACTTTGAATTTGATTCTATCGACCAATTTCCGTTTATAAGTTCATCGGTTTTTTGAATGTCAAAATGCACCACTGATTTGAAAGAATCGTCAATTGAGTGTTCCCACTTAGCATGAAGTCTATGACGTAATGTTTCTACCATAGGAAGTTCCCATTCAACATGAGCAATCCCTTCGTATAACCCTGATTGCAAGAAGCCTTCGGAAAGGCCACCACATCCTGCAAATAGATCAATAAACGTGAGTTTTTTATTCTTTGACACAGTAATAAAATTGCTAATTCAAAATTAGTAACATGAACGATTAGATAATCAGAACTGCACTTTACTTTTGAACAAAATTGCCTGGAATACTTCGTAAACTACGTATGACCTATTAAAAAAATCTAAGTAATATTTAAAATCTCCACCACCGCCACATCAGCCCCCGCCCAGTCCAATTCTTTTAAGTCTTTCACCTCTAGCCAAACAAACGCCTGGTGCTCGTTCAATTCCATCCCTTCACCAACCGTAGCGCACAACCATGTGTGCAGTTCGATGCTGAAATCGGGGTAGTGGTGCGTGTGGCTCAGTAAATGCTTAATCGGTTGAATCTCCATCGAGAGTTCTTCTCTGATTTCTCTTCTAATGGTTTGTTCCTGACTTTCGCCCGCCTCCATTTTACCGCCTGGGAATTCCCATTTGTTGGTCAAGTAGGGGTATTTGTGGGTGCCGCGCTGTACGCAAAGAATTTTTTGGTCGTTGATGATGACGGCGGCGAGTACCTCGACTTTTTTCATTGAGATAATGATATCGTTTTGGACATTGATATCCTACATGTATGTGGTGCGCTGAATCAAATCTTTCATGCGAATTTTAATTGTTTTCAAGCGCGGCGCTAATTCAGGTAATTGCATAATTTCATTTTCTTTATCTCTTAATTTGGCAAATGCGAGATAAAAGAAAATTCCCAAATCTGGTACAGGATCGTAACGCCTGAGGTGATCAAGTTGGTATTCTTGCTTATCTAGGTCATTTTCGGCTTCGTAAACCAAAGTTACAAGGCTGTCGTAATGTGCTTTCTCAGCGTTTTGTAGAGCCTCTTCTTTTCTTCTTAATCTTTCATTTCTTCGTTCTTGATTGATCAATAGATGTTTTTTGTTTCTCAGTGCTTCAATTTCATTTTTTAGTTCCAAAATAATGCCATCCCTATCCACATCAATTCCGTTATTTTTAGCTTCGTAATAAATAGCATTCACATTTGTAATCAAATCGCTAATTGTGGATGTTTTTTCATCTATGCATTCTGTGGTTTGGCAAACATCTTGTAAAACTAGATTTTTACGGTCATTGAAATCATCAAATTTTTGCTGTAATTCTGCTTGGATAAAATTTTCATTGGCCGCTTCATATTCTTCATGTATCCCCTTCGCAAACAGGACTAGATTAACTATACACAGCGCAAGACAGATCATTTTAATGTTGCGCTTGAGCAATTTAGACTTTACAACGCAAAACAATCCTAATGGAAAAAATAGGATGGAAAGTAAAATGGCATTTCTTGATTTGTCATACCACTTACTTTCTTGAATAGGCTGCTTGGTAGTTTCAATTTGATCATCTGAATTGTCTTTTTGCTTTTTAAGCGTAAAATATGCGAAGGGAATAAATGCGTAAACAAAAAACTCAAGAAAATCATATGCACCTAGAGCGGGCCAATATTCTATTCCATTTTCTGATATGCAAAAAGGGAAAAAGAAATTGGCACTACCATGATAAATATTGATTGATTGAATGAGGAGAATTGCGTGTGCAATTGCCCAGATTTTGAAATAGAGTGGGTATTTTTTCATGGGTGCTGAATTGTTTTTCAGTTGAATGTTTATTGTGTTATTTGAAAATTCAAATCACCTAGGCGTTCAGTTTTACCATCTGTACCTCTTATCGTGATATTGCTAAAATATACCTTGTCGCTAACTTTTGCTTTGTTGATGAGGTCTTTGGCCGATGACAGTAATCTATTTCCAGCAGTTGGTATATCCAAATACTTGTTTCCACTCCTAATACTAAAGCTGTAACTAATAATTTGATACTGAACTCCATTAGAGGGCTCAGTAGTTTTAAGAGTTAACGAGTTCCAAGTTCTAAGCTGACTAAAGGTGATGAAAGGATCTCCATAAGTTTTGGTTCCAAAATAAGGTTGAGGTTTTTGTTTTACTGCTGTTTCTGCAATTGTGGTTGGTGTAAATACGAATTTTCGACCATTGATCATACATGAAAGACTTTTTGATAAATCGTCAAAAATGTATTTCATATCGCTTGATTTAGCACCACACGTTGAATTCACGAAAACCGTTTGTATTTCATTGCCGTTCACATTATAACTGAACACATATTTACAGTTTGAATTGCTGTTCGTTAGCGTTAATGCGCCAAGCCTTCCTGAATATCCTTCTGCAGTTTCAAATTTCAAATAGGTAATCAATCCATTTGAGTTGTTTTTGTAAACCTGACTAATTAGTTTTTCACCAATGGCATTGTTTTTCTGTAATTCAATCAATTCCTTTTCCTTTTGTTCTTCCTCCCTCTGACTTTTCTCTTGTTTTAACCTCTCCTCGTAGTCCCTTTTTTCCTTCTCCTTACTTTCCAAATTAACAGCAGGTTCTTTGATTTTTAGAGTAGCTGTATTTTTTTTATTGTCGTTGCAACTCACTGCAAAGAATAGTATCAAAGTTAAATTGAGTAAGCTTAAAAATTTCATATAATTGTTTTAAATCAAATCTTTAGTTTTTGGGAATAAGTACAAAGACTTCAGGTCATATTCCAACATCATTATCGTAAAAGTCGCAAATATTTGTCACTTTTTTGTCACAAACTAAGCGTAAAAGTACTTTTGCCCCATCAAATACCCCCAACAATTCCTCTTCTTCATCTAGAACATGTTCTATTTCTTTACCTCTCAAGAACATCTTATAAACAATTGATTATCTGTGTTGTTACCTTTGAGTTAAACCTTTAAATCTAAACCTTATGAAACTCAATAAATCTCTTCTTGCGCTACTTTTTGGCTCGATGCAATTAGCTGCTTTTGCACAAACCGATTTCCTGTATGGTTTGCTGCGCAAGCCAAGTGTTGGTACCAATATCAATACAGGGCAAATCTTTTTAACCAAACTAGACCCCAACACCGATGTGTTTACGCAACTGAGCCAGACCTCTTTGGCACCCGCTTTTAACCTAACTGGTGCTGCGCTAGATCCGGTCACTCAGAATTATTTCTTTGAGTCTTTTACGACTTTTCTTTCTGTGAATATGCTCGACGGCTTGCCAACGGCTCAAAATACCATGAGTAACCCAATTGCACCAAGTTATTTTGATAATTTCCGTTTCAATACCAGTGACTCCACTATTTACGGTTTGGCCCGTCGATCTACCTCTACTGGTATCGGCCAATCCAATGGCGAGTTGTATTTAGCCAAAATTAATCCGGCAACGGCGGTCATTACCCAAATTTCACCGCAATCGGTGGGCCAGATCTACGTCGGGATCAGCAATGCGATCAACCCACACGAAATGGTCTATTATTATTCCACTCAAACTTCTATCGTTGGGCTCGATCTATACAATGGTCAAATCTATTCCAACCAAACCATTACCTTTCCACAAGGTGGCTCGTTCATCGACAACTACACTTACAATTGTGCCGATACCACCATTTATGGTTTGGTCCGTATGAATACCGCGCCGCCACTTACGTTCCATCTTGGTAAAATTGATCCGCAAACGGGTGTGGTTTCGATCGTTTCTCAACAGCCGCTTCCGTATCCAATGTATTCGGCCAATGGCAGCTCTACAATAGACCCTATCAACGGTGTGTATTATTTTGCGGCTTCCCTTCCAGGTCCTGTTGTTGCGATTGTTGGTGTTTCGGTCACTACTGGCACTGTAGTTAGTGAAAGCATCGTACCTACCTTGAATGGTTCTGTGCTTTATTATGACATGATGCGTCATTCTGCGGATTGCTTTGAAGCGACTCCAACGCGCGTCAACCCCAACAACAATGGTGCAGGTTTGGCCAACGCCAGCAAGTCTGCGCTCAAAGTAGCTCCTAATCCGTTTGAACAACAATTTACTATCTCTGCTGCTGAGCTTATTGAGGCCATTACGCTGCGCGATGCACAAGGCAAGGTGGTGTTGCAACAACTCGCCAACAGCAACCAACTTGAAGTAGAAACTGCTTCATTGCAAAGTGGCGTATACTTTTTGGAAGTCCTAACGACCAACGGCATCGAGCTTGTGAAGGTGGTGAAGTAGGGGCAGAGGCATGATCCAAATCGCCTACGACCCCATCTACGCGCATCCTTTACCAGAGAACCATCGGTTTCCGATGCTCAAATATGAGCTCATTCCGCAGCAACTCTTGCATGAAGGTACTTGCACAACCTCGCACTTTTTTAGACCAGGAAGTTGCCAACGGGATGTTATATTGGATACGCACGATGAGGAGTATCTCGATAAATTGATCATGCAGCAACTCAGCCCATCTGAGCAGCGCAAAATTGGTTTTCCGCAATCGCCTGAATTGACAGCGCGCGAACTGGTCATTACCCAAGGCACCATAGACATTGCTTTGCATGCGCTCAAACACGGCGTGGGCTTGAACATCGCAGGCGGAACCCATCATGCGTTTGCTGAGCGGGGTGAGGGTTTTTGTTTGCTCAACGACATGGCTATTGCTGCCAATTATTTTTTGAAAAACAAGTTGTGTCGCAAAATCCTGATCATCGATTTAGATGTGCACCAAGGTAACGGCACTGCAAAACTCATGGAAAACACGCCTGAGGTCTTCACTTTCAGCATGCATGGAGGCTCCAATTATCCTTTTCATAAAGAAAAATCTGACCTCGACATCGAACTCGAAAACGGCACAAGCGGTGAAACCTACTTGGCCTTGTTAAATACCCATTTACCTCAGGTCATTGAGTCGTTTCAGCCCGATTTCGCTTTTTACCTCGCAGGCGTCGACATCTTGGATACCGATAAATTTGGAAAACTCCAGGTGAGCCTTGCAGACTGTAAAAAACGAGACGAATTCGTCTTTCAAACCTTGAAACAGCGCGCTATTCCGGTAGCTGTTGCCCTCGGCGGCGGCTATTCGCCTGATATCAAGGTCATTGTGGAAGCGCATTGCAATACGTTTCGCTTGGCGGTGGAGTTGTTTGAGTGAGGGGGGTGAAATTTGCAAAGATTTCGGGCATATTATCGTTATCTTTAAATCATGAATCAAAAGAAGTTGTACGTAATTGCTGGATGTAACGGTGCTGGGAAGACAACTGCTTCTTTTAATATACTTCCTGAGATTCTCGACTGTAAAGAGTTTGTTAATGCAGATGAGATAGCCCGAGGTCTCTCACCATTTAGGCCAGAGCAGGTTGCAATTGCTGCTGGTCGTATGATGTTAGCTCGTATCCAAGATCTATTAAATAGCGGTGATAATTTTTCATTTGAAACAACTTTGTCAACTAGGTCTTTTGTAAAAACGATAGAGCATGCAAAATCTAAAGGTTACTATACTACTATTATCTTTTTCTACCTTGAATCAGTTGATTTAGCTTTGGATCGAGTTTCAATAAGAGTCTCAGAAGGCGGGCATAATATTCAGAAGGATGTTGTTAAGAGGAGGTATTATTTAGGTATTAAAAATCTATTTAATCTTTACGCCGACATAGTGGATTCATTATACATTTATGACAACTCTAATCTGGAGTCAGAACTTATTGCTGAAAAGTCGCTGTATTCTGATTATATTATTTATGAAAGTGATAAATTTGAATTCCTAAAGAATTACAGCAATGACCCCAGATGAAAAGAAACATTTGAATGAGACTGTCAAGAAGGCGATAAAATTATCGTCCCAAATGTTAATTGAAAAAAAACGTGCTTTGGGTCAGTCTGTTGTTATTAGTGAGAATGGAAAAATTAGAAGATTAAAGCTGTAAGCATGATAAAATATCTTTGGAAATAGGTGAAGCTAATACTTCTACCTTTCTACCCCAGCTGGGCTGTTTTTAAAATTTCAAGATAGGCAACACGTTTTTTAGACATATCAATGGTGCCGCGTTTTTTTTGTGCCGCTTCAGCTTCTCTAAGGAAGTTTTCTGCAACTTTTCCTTTTAAAATAGGAGTAGGACGGGTGCTAAAGGCATTCATGTTACAAAACTATGCATTTATTGACAGACATGAAATTTTTTCAAATTTTGTTGTAAGTATTTCTACTTAACTTCTTACTTCTTTTTCACCGCAGCAAATCAATAAGCGCGGGTTATAGCCCCATTTGTCGAGTTGTTCTGGGGTGTAGTAGGGTAGTTTTTCGTACTCGCGAAGCGTGATCTTCAACTGCGGTTCCAGGAAGTTCTCTTCCGGATTTTCGGCGAAGTGTGAGAAGACAAATTTTTCGGGGGCTACATTGAACCACTCCTCGTCGAATTGCTTTACACAAACTAGCTGGCCGCTGTTGCCTTCTTTGCCGTAACCTTCGCCCCAAGTTGCATCGAAGAGGCACCATTTTTCATCGATGCGGATGGCGTTCCAGGCGTGATCGGTGTCTTCAAAATGAGCGCCCTCGTCATAGCCATAGCCTTTGGAATAACCAACTATGGTTTTGATCTCAAGGCCCATGCGCTCGCCCAGTGCGGTATAAAGTTCGGCAAAGCCAGCACAAACTGCTTTTTTGGATTTCAAGACCCCTTCCGGACTTTGGTCGCCGTAAATCTCGGTGTTGTAGGCCTTTGCGTCATAACTAATGTTGGCCGTGAGCCAGACATAAATGCTGCGCGCTTTTTCGAGGTCGGTGCGCGTCGATTTACGCAAGTAGGTCGAGAGCGCATCGAGGTTGGTCTTGGCGTTGGCTGGGCAAGCCCGCGCATAAGCGTCAATGGTAATAAATGGTTGGCTGGCAACGGCGTTGTGGGTAGTCCATAAAAATAGAGCTACAGTTAGGAAAACTTTCATGGCAGTTCGTTTTTGTAGGTAAATACTAAAGCTTCTGGTGGTTTATACCAAAACCCTACAATAGGTAACCAAGAAATTGAAAAAGATTACAGTTTGGGGGTTAAGCAAATAGCTGCGGATAGTATTTTCTTCTCGTCTTTTCGGTCATCAATTCTGGAATCAATGACTGATTTCTTTCCAAATAAATTTTAAACTTTTCGTAATTTGCTTTTTGTCTTTCGCTCAGCGTTAACTCCTTATGTTTGGTTGCCGTTCTAACTAGTTTCATGTTGAAAGGACCAAAAAGGTCATTGGAAGAGATACTGTATTTTGGCAGTTGAAATACAGAACTCACATATGTGTCGTAAATATATGCTCTTTGAGATTCGTCTCTCATTTTAGATGGTCGGTTATCTCTATCATCGGTTTGCCCAACATAACCGATGAAATGGTCAGGGTTTTCATCGAGGTAGTATTTCATCACAACTGAGCAAAATCTTAAGATTTTACGGATTTGAGTGATTTCTAAAGTATAGCCAATTTCTCGGCCTCTGATTTTGAATTTATTGGGGTCATTTTTCTTATGACGAGGAGAAAACTTAATCATAGAAAAGCCATTATAATAATGTACTTCAACGAGATAGTTTCTTTTTTTTATTGTTTCTACTCCGTTTTTATAAAATTTCTGATTGACGGTAGTTGAATATAATTTAATGATATTGACGCCGTCATCGGGCAAAAATAGATTGTCCCAATGAGCGTTATCGGATCGGTTATAGACCCCAATAGGTATAGGCTTTGGCAGTTCCATGAAAAAAATGCAAGGCTTCTGTTGCGGTATTGACTCTAAAAACTAACGACTAGAAAGCAAATTTCTTGTAAGCTCTAATTGCTGTTTTTTTGATTTCAGATTTTGTGGCATCTTTCCAATCAAAGTCAGAGATAGGCTTGTATAGAGGGATATCCTGGGTTTGGACAAAAGAACTATGCTCAGGCTTGCTAGTAGCGGCCTTAGTGTGCGATAATTTCGATTTTGTTTTGAGGAGAATACCCATTTTGTTGTTTATCAGGCTACAAAGTTATGCATTAATCCAATTGCTTCAAATATTTTCTTTCTCCATACCGTAATTCCACCTACTCATTCTTCCCCAATTCATCGAACTTTTGCTTCATGGTGGGGTTGCCGTGTGTGAGTTTCTTGATCGTGATTTCCTCTGCTTTGTCGTTGGCGATGCGCAGGTTGTTTTCGGAGCCGATGAGGTTTTCTTTGACCTTCATGAGCGCGGCAATTGACTTATCGATTTCCTTGATGGCCACATTGAATTTGTCGGAGGCCAAATGGTAGTTTCTGGAGAAACTATCTTTGAATTTGTTGAGGCGGTCTTCGAAATTAGTGACGTCGATACTTTGGGCTTTCACCATGGCGAGCTCGGTGCGGTAGTGCAAAGAATTCAGTGCGGCGTTGCGCAATAGGGTAATGATCGGGATGAACGCTTGGGGGCGAATCACATACATTTTGGGATAGCGATACGACACATCGACGATGCCTGCGTTGTAGAATTCGTTGTCGGGCTCGAGCATCGTGACGAGCACCGCGTATTCGCAGCCTTTTTTGAGGCGGTCATCATTGAGTTTTTTGAAGAATTCTTCGTTCTTTTTCTTGGCGCCGCCGTCTTCTTGTTCGTTTTTCATTTCGAACATGATCGAGATGAATTCTGTGCCGTCGTCGTCGGACTCGCGGTAGATGTAGTCGCCTTTGGTGCCGCCCGAAGCGTCGTTGTCTTTTTCGAAATAGACGTTTTTCTTGAAGGCAGTAGGACGGAGCTTGTTGAATTCGATTTCGCAGTGCTGCTCTAAACTTTCGCCAAGCATTTTGGTGGAGAGCCGCGCCTTGAAATCGCGCAAACTTTTGATGGCTTCTTCCTTGAGGCGTAGCTCGTCGTTTTTGCGCTCGAGCTCTGAGCGGAGCTTTTCATCGAGCGCTGCTTTCATGCTCTGTAGCTCCAGGTCTTTGAGTTTTTTCTCGGACTCGAGGGCAGCGGTAAGTTTGCTTTTGTCTTGCTCTAAGGCTGTAACGGCATCTTTAACTGCCAATGTTTTTTGCAGCTCAAAATTGCTGATTTGCGCCTTGAGCGTGGCCAACTCAGCTGTGGCTTTATTTTGAAATTCCGCAGCCTCCAATTCTTTGGTGCGCAAAGCGGCTTGCAGTTTAGTATTCGCCTCAGCGTCGGCTAGTTTGAGCGCTTCTTCGCGCTGGCGCGCCAACTCTTTCTCGCGTTTTTCAAGCTCCATCTCAAACTCGTGGTTCTTGACTTGCTTTAAGATATCGGCATAGCCGGCGTCGTCGAGGTTAAATGTTTTGGTGCAATGCGGGCATTTGATTTCGTTCATGTTTATTGATATTGAAACCCTAAGTTACAATTTTATTTCCCTTCCACCAGCGTCGCATTAAAGCTCGTCATTACAGTGTTGGTATTTACTGCTGGGTCATAGACCAACTGATGTAAGTCTTTGCCTTCAACGAATTCAAAATGATGCGTCAGGATGTTGTGGCAATACAAGAAATAGAGGTCGTAGCCTTCGCGGCCTCGAACGGCGTGCACGATATACACGTAGCGGTCGTCGGAAGGGTTGACATAATAGCTGGCAAAGAAGAGGTTTTTGCCTTTGTTGAAGAGGAGGTCTTGTGTGGGGAAGCGGTGTGCTTTGAATACAGAGGTGACGGTTTTCTTGACCTCTGCTTCTTTGTCGAGGTGAATAAAGTAATTACCGGCACCGATTTGTAGGAAGTCGTCTTCCATGAGTTGAAATTGATACTGGGCCTTGAGTGGAGCAGATGCAAAAAAGAGCACTGCTACCAAGAGAATGGTGGTTTTCATAACTGTAGTTTTAGAAAGTGAGTTTTAGTCTTTTTTAGCACTGCGCTGTTGATTGGGGCTTACATCGAGCACCGCTGGATCGTGGATCACAGAAATGCGCCCATCGATTTCTTCGATGTCGTAAAAGTAGCGGTAGCGGTTCTCCATGTAGTAGCAAAAGATATGGTAGCCATTGACGTCGTTTTTGCGCCCTTTGAAACTATGTACTATATAGACATATTCGTTGTTGAGCGGGTCATTAAAGGCAGTAGAAAGCAACAGGCTTTTGCTTTTTCGAAAGTCAACTTGATAGGGCAAGCGGTTGTCTTGGAGGGTTTCTTGAATAATGCGCTTGGCGTCGGTTTCACGCGGTACAAACATGTAGAAATTGCCAAGGCCAAATTCGGCATATTTATTCATCACAGCCCATTGGGCATTAGCGGAGCGAGCAGCCAATAAAAAGGCGATCAGAAAGATAATCATGACCACCACTGCACCGTGTGGATTTTCTTGGGCTTTGTGTGCAGCACGATGGCGCGCAGGGAGAGACAAACGTTTCATTTCCATGAGTTTATAGGGTGAGTAAGAAAGTTTGGAGAAGCTTCTATACCCTACAATGCAAGGTGGCGTTTTTGGTTACAATCCTGACATTTATTGTGCTATTTCAGGTGCGGCAGTAGCACGGCTCAAAGAATCCGATAATTTCAGGGCTTCTTCTACCTTCTTTAAGTGTGCTTTGTTTTGCTTTTCGAGTTCTTTCACAGGCGTGAAAGGCACCGAGGTGATCGGGAAGTCTTTGTTCATTTCGCCACTGTAATAGAATTCAAAGCAAAGGCCGCCGAAGGTATATTCTTTGTCGCCCACTTTGAAGGAGGAACCACCCACTTTCGGATTGTTGCTCGGCTTGCTTTTTTCAAAACCTAAGTTAAAGAGCGTGCCCACAATTTCTGGTCGGTAAGACAAATCATAACCTTCACGCTGCCAGTGTGCTTGATACTGACGAATCAAAAACGCAGTATAGAGGTAGGCGTAAAAGTGATCGCCACCTTTGATGAGGCGCTGAACGGTTTTGTGCTGATGCGCTTTGATGCTGTCTACAACCAAACCTGGAGCAGCGTCGGTGGTGTTCAGACATTTATAAAAGTAATCGCCAGGGTAGAATTTACTGGTTTTATCGACGAGTTGACGCTCGATGCGAAGTGCTGTGTGCTCGAGGATACTCGTGACGCCATAACCACGGTTGTTAGGCAAAATAACGCTGTTAAACGGATACACATACTGCTTGAAGCGCTCGCGGTTGGCATTGAACATCCGCACTTGTTCACCCACCAAACACATGACAATCATGCGCGACTCAACACCGGCAATGCGCGCCGCGGAGTCAATAGCCGACTTGTCTTTGCGCACCGCGTTGCAAAACGTTTTCCAGACGGCGTAATTCGAGAACTCATACAAAGATTTGCGGTCTTTCTTGGCTTTGAGCGCTTTTAATTCTCGGTTGAATGCGCGGTTGTCCTTCATTAAAAGTGCGGTGGCATTGAACATGCGCTGCGCAATGAAGAGGTCTTTGGATTGGTGGTAGGCCGCACTGATTTTAAGCGCGTCGATAGGCTTGTATTTAGCCAACAAACCAATTTTCTGAAGAAGCAGGTTTTCTTCGTTGTCGAAATTTTGTTTTTTTGTTTTGAGGTCCTTGCCGTATTGGCTCGCTAACTTCGAAAAGTAACGGTTGTTGATATCGACATTCCCTTTAGTATTGGTCCATTTGAATTTAACCGCTAACGCCGTAACGATCAAAAAAACGGCAAAGGCGGAGAGGAGATGAAGTACAATATAATAGCTGATTTTAAGAATCTTTCGCTTTTTTTTAGGGGGTTGACTGTGCTCCATTAAGTCTGTTTGATTTTCAGAGGCGAAAATTACAACATTTCAGTTGATTTTTATATTTAGCCAAGGTTCTATCTTTAAATGGGCGGCTACCCAGGAATAAATGCTTAGTTTTCCAACCACATCATTCCCAAGCACATCAATTAAATCATTTTCAGTGAGTCAAATGACGACAAACACCTTTTTTAAGGTAGCTACATTTTCAAATAAATGGTGGGCTTTTAGTCAAATGCAACTGGGTAAAAACCATTTAAAAGATGTAGAAGGGCTCACTTTTTTCAAAATTTTGGGCTCCGGAGCTAAAAATGGTTTTAGTGCCATTCCAAATTTTGAAACCTACGTCCTCTTTTGTATCTGGGAAACGCAGCAGCATGCCGAGGCATTCTTTGATTTCGATCCTTTTTTCAAAGCGTATCAAAACCGAAGCAGCGAACACTTTACTGCCTATTTACATTCCGCCGAAGCACATGGCTCATGGGACGGCTTGCAACCTTTTGAGAAGAATGCACAACTCAACCTCAATCAACCGATTGTTGTACTCACACGAGCCCGCATCCGTTTTCGAAAACTATGGTCCTTTTGGAGAAGGGTAGGCTCTGTTAGTCAAAGTTTAGATGGCTACGATGGACTTGTGCTGTCCATTGGTATTGGCGAATGGCCTTTGATTCAGCAGGCAACAATAAGCATCTGGAAAACCCAGAAAGAAATGATGGATTATGCCTATCAAAATCCAAAACACAGAGAAGTGGTCAAGCTGACCCGGCAACTCAACTGGTACAAGGAAGAAATGTTCGCCAGATTTGTACCCTACAAGTTTACAGGAATCTGGGATGGGAAAAGTGCGGGTGAGTTTTTACAGATTTAAAAGTCTATAAAAGCAAAAACCCTAGAACATTGATACATTCTAGGGTTTTCTAATTCCTACAGCCATATAGGACTTGTCTTTAACGAAGCGTTTTGCGGTCTGGACGGTTGATGTTAATAACTAGAAAAATAAGTAGCTTTGGATTAAATCAATTTATTTAAAACGGATGTTACATCTTTTGCACGACCAGAAAAGCTATGAAGCACATCGTTCTGCACTTGATGTATTTCAGCCAATTTATTTAGAAGCTTTTCCGGACGATGATGAACGTGAAGATTGGCTTGATATCGAAGAAAGAATATGCAACCCAGATTCAGTACCCAAGACCTTTCTTTTTTTTGACAAGGTTCAGCAACCGAGTGGTGGAATTATTGCAGATTATTATCCATCAATTGGTGTAGTCCACCTTATTTATATCGCTGTTAGTAGAGAAAATAGAGGAAAAGGAATTGCCAAAAAAATAATTAAAGACCTATTACCTGCTGCGCTTCGTCAATTACAAAGCATGTATGCTTTTGAACTCAAGGCAGTACTTTTTGAATCAAATATTCCTTGGCTTACCCAAAAAGATGCAATTGATCCGACAACTCGGCTTCAAATTTTTGAACATTTCGGTGCAAAAGCCATTCCTATAGCGTATACCCAACCAGCGCTGGTTGCAACTAAAAAACCAGTGGACAATCTCTTTTTATTGGCATTTCCAATTGAAAATCTGAGTTTAAAAACACTTGAAAAACAACTGATTATTGATTTTCTTTCAGCCTTTTACAGAGGTTTGGGTATTGCAGATCCTGAACAAAATGAAGCATTCAAAAGGATGCAAAATGAATTAAATAAGATAGCTAACATGAATAAGGTATCCCTCACGAGTATTGCCCAAATGGAAAGACCGCAAATCAGAATGAAAAAAGTTGCGGTTTGCTTCCAGTTTACACTTCAAGATCGAGTAGCGCAGACAACAAATGAAATTTGTCCATCATTTTATTCTTATGAGACCGATTTATTGTCGAGCCACTTTCAAAAAAGAAGGCCTTTTCAAAGTAATTTCGATGACCAAATTTCGGTTTTGGATGTGCGCATTCATTTCCCTGCAGAGTACAGTTACCTTTCGGAAGGTACGCGTCATTTGCGCCACAGTGAGCGAGAGGTAGTCAATGCCAAGTTACATGTCAACAGGACGCAATCATTAAATGGCCATACATCGACTTGGAGTATTGTCATTTCGAATGGTTCAAATGATTACTTTACAGAGCTCGAATGCATCAAATTACTTAATTTCTTTGGTAGTAAGCAGGAAGATGTCCAGATGATAAAAGAAATTGAATGGAGCACAACAGCTGTAGAAAAGTGTTTGTTTGCTGAATTCATTGCACAACTTATTCAGATTGAACCCTCAAAAGAAATACAAATATTGAGTGGCGTTTTACAAACCGATACAGCACATATTGAATTTGTTGATTCTGAGATTGGTTTTGACTGGTCTGAATTCTATTTAGATTTAAAGCATTACCACGAAGGTCATGAACTCGACGAACAACAATATGAGCGCACCTATTACAATGATCAAGTTTTTCAAGCTGTAAATAACATATTTTGCGGTTTTGCTTTGGGGATTTTTGACTTTGAACGCATGGATTTCGATGAGGTAACCGATACACTTATCCCTAGAAAAGTAAATGAAAACTATTTGTTGCTTTTGAACCGCGGTATTTTACTGTGTGCGTGTCATGACGACGACATGTTTGCTTCGGCATTAGATTCGATTGGTATTAGCCCTTACTTACTCATTCCAAACATGGTGCTTGTCAATAATGAATTTACTTTAAATCGGATCGATGACGCCATAACCAATCTTCATTCAAGCAAAAATAATCGTGGTCAAATTGCACTCAATGAACTAAGAACGGTGAGGGCAGATATCGATCATTGGCTCAATGACAACTACCTACCCAATATTTTTCAGTATCCAAGCGAAAAAGAACTATATGAATTTGGTACCGAACACAGGGGTTTACTTATTTATAAATCTAATTTGGAAAACAATATTCAAACACTAGATGACCTAAAAGAAGAACTCATCGCTAATCGACAAGAAAATAGCGACCTTATGATGACATTATTACTTACTCTTCTTTCTGGAGTTCAGTTTCAAGAAATGTTTCAAAGTTTTGTCAATGGTGATTTTATCCTGTCGTGGGTATGGACTATCTGCTTCAGTTTAACGCTCACTGGAGCAATTTACTATTTTACCAAGTTAAAAATGAAGAAGTAAAAAATATTATTTTTAACGATAAAAATCTTAGTATGGCAATCACTATTCACATCAGCTGCATTCCTTCAGGTTCGGAGGATATGATCGACAACTTTAATCTTCAAATGGACGACTCTTACGGCCCAGCAGACAACATAGTTTGTAAGGCAGAAGACGAAGGCGATGAAGATTCACTTTGGGACTGTTATTATCATTATGCTAATCTTAGCTTTGACGATGTAGATTGGGTTTACCTCGGTCTTATCGGGGAAGAAAATGAAGTTTATTGTTTGGTTTACGACCATGACAATAAGTGTCGCCGTGGTTTCTGGTACGACGAAGACGCGGAGTGGGTAGATCAAGAAACAGGTTCTCTTGAGGAGTATGAGGCCCTTGGCTAATTACCACTTCACCTGAAAACCTACATTTAAATTATAGAAAAACACATCTATTGGTAGGGGCCGATAATAATCGATATTTTGGTCATAATGCAAGACCATTGATAAGTGTTTGCTGACCTCAAAGTTGAGGTTCATATCCAAAAACCATCTGGGTTGTGTGAAATGAGCAAAGGCGTCGTTCATTGGGAACTGCACAAAGGTTATGGCGCTCAAATCGATTCCTTTTTTCAGTTGGATTGCAGTTTTTGCTGAAATGTTCAAACGCGGAATCTGGCGGTTTATAATTGCTGTACCCGTTCCACCAAAAGCATAACTACTGAGGTTTGGGTTCCATTTTTCGTATTCATAAAAGGCACCAATACTCATGAAAAGGTCGTCAGTTTTGTCGTCCCAAAATTTGAAACGGGCATTGCAACCGGCTAGTGCTCGGTTTTGCAGCCCCCAGACACCATTCCATTGGTATTGTACAAAGTAGTCGGGGGCAACACGCTTTTTATCGTTGTCTCTCAAGCGCATTTGGAAGTATCCGTTGTTTTCTAAGATCGCTTTGCCGTTGAAAGAGGCATCGGTATTCATAAGCGCAATCAGGACTTGATCATTTTTAAAAAAGCGATCGTATTCGGCAACATTTGTAAACTCAAGTAAGTTCTTCTTTTGTTTGTCGCTTGCGAAACTCACATTCCATGAGAAAAGTTGTTTGCGTGGAATGGAATCTTGGCCGTTCTCGCGGTCGACGTTAAGAATTTGCCCGAAATAGTTGGGGGCAATAGCCAAGAAAATGAATATAAGAAGTTGTTTCATAGGGTGACAAAAACGTGATTTTTCCAAAATGACATAGCCAATTCCAATTCAGAAGCACTCATCCAGGAACTCGGAAATGCAGGCGCGTAAGCGCCAGGAAAAGCGGTAATCCATGCGCCTTCGTTTGACTTGACTACGACTAATTTATTGGTTAAAGGTAAGTGCTCAAATTGAACGGCTTCGATAAGGTTGCCATGTCGATCTAATTGAAAAATATCTTTTTGATGTATAGTGTTTCTGGCAACAATTTGTTCTGTTCCTAATACTTGGTCAAACTGGTAGACGGAGGCAATTCTACTATTGGATTGGATGATTTGCTCAATGGGTTCCTTTACCCTCACGAGTGGTTCAAGTTGAAAAGGATTTTGACAAAATGTTTGCTGAAACTTGGAGCCAATAAGTGCTAATTGGTCCTTGATTTCTTTTTCTGAATAGCCATGTTTGCGAAATTGATCAAATGATTGTTGGTCAATTTCATTGAAATGTTTGAGTAAATAAAAAGCTTGGTCGTGGGTCATGCCTTGCGTTGTTTCCACTTGCGAACGATTTTTTTCTTTTTCTCCGGGAAAAGGTAGGCAAGTAAAGGAATCGCCAAAATGATAGCAATGATTACCACAAGTGGGTAAAAACTAAAATAACCTAAACCAACTGTTTTTCTACCAATCTCTAGGTATTCAATAACGGGTTGTAAACCTGATATTGAAGTCATGGCACCTACGAATGTCAAAAGCAAATTGGATCGTTTCTGCGCTTTTTCTTGTATCGCCTGTGAAATCCGATTGATGCGTTCTTGAAACTTTTCTAATTCTTCATCAATTTGCAAACCATTACGATGATGATGGAAAATAAGGTTGGGTAAAAAGTTATACGATATATGGCTTAGATTATAGGTGTTGAGAAAACTCTCAAATTCGTCTCGGACCTTTACTGAATCATCACCCATCTCTAAGTTGTATCTAAATAAATTGTATTTAATGAAGATGTTGTAGAGATAAATCCTAAAATAGGTCTGAGTCCAGGTGAGTTTCATTCCTAAAGCCGAATTCGGGTATGGTGAGGTGATAAAACCCTCGCCTACTACGGTAAAAGTGTCAAAAAGAGGTAAAATGGTATAGTTGTTAAACACAGATATTTTGTCTGTCATTAATAATTCAAAATATGTGTTACTTGGTGAATTATAGCTATTTCCACCAGCAGAACCAATCATAGAGACCGTACCAAGATCATAAAGTAGTTTTTCTCGAGTTGCTAGATCAATATGATTTTCTTTTTCTGGAATGTCGATAACAGAAAACAATTTAAACTTACTACCAGAAAATTCATCTACATGAATTCTTTTTTCATTCTTGGAACTAATTTGAATGCCATCTAATAAATGATCTTCTATCCATGAAACCCAGGTTTGATCCACACCTTTATATCGAACGGTTGATTCAAAACTACGTGCGCAAAACATGACATCCGACAAATGAGACAACTCAAGTTGCCTAGGGCTCAGCTGAATACTAAAAAAGTGCAAGCCATTGGGAAACAAAAAAAGTTCTACTTGGCTGAAATCAGTTGCAATTTCAGTTACGTTTTTGAAGGCCTCTTTAATAAATGTAATTCCTTCGGCTGATTGCAATTGAAGTACTTTAACGCTTGACTCTTCTTGACCAAAGAAAAATAAATCTCTGAATTCAGGATAATATTGGTTCTTTAGTTTTGATTTTGTTTCGTCAGTTAAGGTCTCAATTTTATAGTTTTTCTTGAAGAAGCGATTGAGTAAGGCCTTTGAGTATTTCTCTTCAAAAATCCCAACTAATTTGATGATTGCGGCGTTCGCCTGAAGTTGTGCGTGCATGTTTATTTTATAAATTGTTGATTCACCCAACCAGTGTCTGTTTTATCCGTAACAAATATCCAAGTATTTCCTCCAATTACTTCACTTGAATCATTGATTTGCCATATGGAATCATTTTGTATCATGAGTTTGATGATTTCCCCATCTGTGCCTGCTGAGCGTCGCAAATTAAGGCCTTCAGTATTGATGATTTTCCCTGTAATTGATTCATCGGTTGTTTTGTCATCTTCGCCAATAAAACCGAAATAATTGAGTGCACCGTATACGATGGCAAAAAGGATGAGCCAGATAAGAATTTGAACCAAACATCCTGGTTTTTTAGGAGCTGGTTCTAATTCGTTGATCATTCGATCAATTTCTATCTGTTTTCTTGTAATATTACGTCTCTTTTTGTTTAGGCTCGATTCAGAGAAATTGGAACTGCTATTTGAAGTATAACTACTCGAATAACTTTCGGAAAAATCTTCATCATCTTTATCATCAGAATCCTCAGAAAATTCATCAGCTTCAAATGCGTACTCAACTCTAAAGACTTTCAGGTCGGCCTCAAATGCATACTCAACCTTGTAAGCTTTGTAATCTGCTTCAAAATCATAATCAACTATGAATACCTTCTCGTCAGCTTCATAAGAATAGTCAACGAAAAATACCTTTTTATCTGCCTCAAAACTGTATTCAACAAGCTTGATTTTTGCCATTGTAACTTTTTACCAAATTAACAAAATATTGTTTTTATCCACAAGTAGAAGCTTCGTTGAAGTGCTTTTCATATATTTGAGAATGTCCAAACTGCTACTCAACGGAAGCAATTCTGTGAATTATAATTTACACGGTCAAGACCTCGTCTTGAACTTTGAATTTCCAGAGGCACTATTTGTATCTATTTATTACAATGAAATACCAGTTACAGACAAGTTCAAGAGCAGCCCATTTTGGTTTTGGAAACGTCGTTCTTGGCATCGAAATACAGGTGAGTTCAAGGCACATGTCAACGTTTACCATCCATTTGTAAGAATTACCCTTTGGTCAAAATGGATGATGCCCAAAAGAATCATGATTCCGCTGAAAGTCAATCATGTTCAAATACAAGCAACCTTGCCAAGTTGGCAATTCAATTTGCCAAAACAAGTTTTGTTTTCAAAAAGTGCGGTTCCAAATTTTAGGTCCACTATGAAAACTCCAAGACTTCAAATTTTGAATTCCCATATTAAACTACATACACAACCCACATCCATTAAAAGCGAATAACTATGGAACAACCAACATATTTAGCAAAAGTAAGTAGAACCACTAAAATCTTATGGTGGTGCGCAGGGGCGGATGCCTATTTTCTGTCAAAAGCACCAATGCAAGACCGTGTGAAATATGCCGGAATAGGTGGTATTGTTTTGTGTACAGGTTTGCTTGCGGCCTTCTCGGGTGGTTTTGCCTTTTACACCATTTTTGGGCCAAAGAATAATGCCATTAATGACGTCACTAGCATCGGAACAATTTTTGGTTCGGCCATCTTCGGCATTGTATGGGGTTTGATTATTTTAAATCTCGACCGCTTTATTGTTTCCTCGACTGGTAAGGGTGATGGTACAGACAAGGTGACACTCAAAGAATTTGGCCAAGCTTTGCCGCGCATCATTATTGCACTTATTTTGGGTTTTGCTATTTCAGCACCACTAGAAATTAAAATTCTAGAGTCTGAGATTGATTCTGAACTGAGTGCCTATCAAAAAGAATACGCTGAGAAACTGAACGGCCAGACAGATATCTTATTCAAGCAGAAAGTGGCAAAACTTGAAAAAGACAAGGCTGAATACGAGAAGAAGTTAAAGGGTTACGAAGCTGAGCTCAAAACCTACGACGACGAAATTGATGGTTTGGTAGCGGTTCAACAAGCAGAGATGCAAGACAAGCGCGCTTACGGTTTTGGCCCGGTTGCTCGTAAAATGCAAGCCGATATTGACACCAAACGTTTGGAAAAAGACAAGTTCATTAAGTTAAAAGCAGCTGAGGTGGGTGCTTGGCGCAAACAACTTGACTTTGCCGATAACCAAATCAATCAAAATTCAGACGACCTTCGCCAGGCCTATAAGGACAACGAGACGCGTTCGCATGGCTACGACGGTTTGTTGAAGCGCATTCAAATCTCCCATGAAATTGGCGGCTGGATTCCTTGGATTATTCTAGGCGTTTTCTTGTGTATTGAAATGGGTCCGATCTTCTTTAAAATGATGCTCAACAAAGGCCCTTATGACTACATGGTGGAGAACTACAACAAAATGCGCCAGGTAGAAGCAGGTGTCATTTCCGAAAGTTTACTTTATGAAAGTGTCAATGGCATCATGCACATGGAGAAATATACCTACCTCGATTACGAAACAGCGAAAGCTGAACGAGAGGATAAAATGGTCAAACAGAAGGAACTCAATAAACAGATCATTGAAGAATGGAATAAAACCACTTCAAAAGACATCAAAGAAAATCCTACGAAATACTTCCAAAACGATCAAGAGGCTTAAGTCAAAATGCTTGAAAAACTTGCCATCTACTTGCTAGGTCTGGAACCTGAATGCTATCATACAGCATCGCAACAAGAAAAATCCTATATCAATTGGGTGCTTGTCTCGTTTGCGGCTGTATTGCTTTCATGCTTAGCAGCAATGTTTGTGATAGGCTTATTTGTTTCGGGAAACCAAATTGTTGCTCTCTTGATCATGCTGTTAGGCACGTTTGTATTTGTGAGTATTTTTCGTTTTTCGCTGATATTGATCAAGCCCGAATTAACCTTTTTGGTAAAACTCAATCAAACCGTACTGCAAACAACCTGGAAAGAAAAATGGCAGCAAATGATCACTAGCTTGAAATCTTGGCGTGCGTATTTCAAAACCATCCGCTGGAACCCAGATGTGGCCATACCAGGTTTTACACTTGTTTTTAGGCTTTTTTACATGGGCTTGCTTGCATTTGTATTGGTGTTTCCAATTACGACCATTTTTCATTGGCAGCGCACGATGTCTTATAACCAAGAATTGCGAGACAAAGCACTGCAAGTTTATACCAAAGGTCTCGAAGAACAAAGCACCTTAGTTGCTTTTGAAAGTGACATTTCGACTTCTAAAAAGCTGAGTTGGTACGAGGATAAAGTGAGTAATGAATATTTCACGATGCAGCTATTCAAGTATGCCAGTACCTATCCTGAATTCAAGCTCATGCTGTGGTTTGTCGGCATCATTTTGTTTTTGCCGCACTTTTTCTTGTTTCGCATGATGCGCAAAAAAGAGTTCGTGTATCAGGCTGCCGTTCAGGCGCATTTCAAGCAACTTATTGAAGCCAATTACAAGCAACTTGAAAAATCAGCGAAAAAAGTCCTTGCTAAATATGAACTTTTTGAGCCAGAGAGGCATCTAAATTTTTTACAAAAAGGGAATCCTTATCTGTCAAAAGAAGAACCCACAGCGCGTGAAAACATCAGTTTCAAAGATTTACAAAATCAAGTCAATAACTTGAAACCTACGGCATGAAAACGATAGTGACTTATTACAAAGGTGTGATGCGCTGTCAGTTTTCTACGCAGCGTGCCAAGGAATTGGGTAAAGAGCATCGTTCTATTTTCCGCCACATTGCCCTTGAGCCTACCTTTGAATTATTTGCAACGGAAGAAATTACAGAAGAGGCTTATAAAAATGCAGTACTTGCCATCAATGAGACTCCATTTTTGCGCCATGCAGAGCGCGAGGTCATCGATTATTACCACCAAGACTTAGCACCCGATGGTAAGCGCATGTATGCCGATGAAATTTGGATGGGTGTAGAGACCGAAGCTCAAATTATCGATGCAAAGGCTTGGGATTGGAATAGCCTGCGTTTTGATGCCATCCCACCTAAGTACTTGCACGATTGTTTTTTGGCCTACCATCCGAATGCGAATCATGGCAGAATAGGTGGGCCTGTTTACCTTAAAAGAGTCCAGGAGTTAGACGAAAAAGGACAAGAAATTTTTGCGAAAGCAGATTCAGAAGCAACAAGAGCAGTTTTGCTCCAAAGACAAGGCTGTTTTCAGGAATCAAGAGGTTGTACGCGCAAAATCTTTGGCTTCAATCTTGGCCTAAAGAATTGGATCAATTCGATTTTTGGTGGCATTTTTGGTGCAAATTTGATCGGCAATGAACCCAATGGCTGTATGCCAAGTTTATTTCCGAGCGGTTGTTCAGGGGTAGGTTGCCAGCGTTTTGGCTGTGGTATTTTGAGCTTATTGGCTTCCTTGGCATTCTTACTTTGGATGCTGCGCTGCTTGCTTTTTGGTGATTGCGGTAATCAAAACGCAAACCAAGTGAGGGTGGTCGAGAAAATTATCCACGACACCATCTATGTAGAGAAAAATTCTAAAGTCGATACCGTTACCTATATCGATGAAACAACGAATACAACTGTAAAAATGCTCAGCTTGCCCAATGTACAATTTGAGAAAAATAAGGATAAATTGTTGCGTTCGTCTATTCCTCAAATCAATGAACTCGCGGCATATTTGATGGAAAACAAAGAAATAGAAGCTGAAATCATAGGCCATACCGATGCCGATGGCGATGCTGAAGCCAACCGTGTTTTGTCACAGAAAAGAGCCGAGGCCGTGCGCCAGTACCTCATCAGAAATGGCGTAGAAGCGAACCGAGTGAAGGCTACAGGAAAAGGAGAAGCAGAGCCTGTTACAGATAATAGCACTGCTGAAGGCAGAGCCATGAATAGAAGGGTAGAGGTCAAGCTATCTCAGGCGAGTTCTACCAAAACCACCCGAACACAAGAACAACGAAGACAAGAATAGTGGCTAATCCGCATATCAAATATTACAAAGCAACGTTCAGCGGCATATTAATTAGCCGTGAGCAAGCGCATTTGCCCTATTACCAGTTCAATGAGATTGAGTGGGAGCAGTTGAAATTCGAAAATCACGAACTCATAGATTTTTACGAGGCATGGGAAGAGCAAACCAGTAATTCTTGGTACCGAAAAACACTCAAGCCCTACAAAAACATGTTCTTATCTAGGCAATGGGTTTGGCGTTGGCCCAAGCTGATTGCTGCCCGAGACTTCCCCTGGATTCGCGGTGTCAAATGGCAAAGACCTGTTTTTAGAAAAAGACCTCATTTGGTCATTCCAATTAATGAGCAATTCCAATTGCATGAAACGCTACACGAGGTTATCCTGAAGCAAATTGCATTTGTCGAGGATGGAAAAGAATGGTTCGGGGGATATCGCAGAGCAACGGGTACTGCCTTATTTCAGGTTCATTTAGATCCGCCTAAAAAAACAAAACCTGTTGCGCCGCAAACCGTAGATCCAACAGTCAACCAAATCACAGTTGTAGATGGTAATTTAAATCTCAACGACACCAATACAGGGGTAACCAATATCTGGTCCATCAATCAACAGTTACAAGAAGACGCAAGTGTGGTTTCTCCGGTTCAAGCACCATTGCAAATGAGCCCGAAAGGCAACCGCCGTTGGCGTTGGTTTGTTTTGTTGTGGTTGATGTTGTGCTTGTGGAAAGCACCTGCTTTGCTTGTGCCAAGTTTACTGATTATTGGAGCCATTGCATTTTACCGCTACTTTAGAAAAGCTTGCTTGGGTTTGTTAGCCTCCTTGTTCATCTTCGGAATTGTAGGGTATGTATTGATGCAAATTTTACCTGGTCAGGGAGAAAATCAAGAAACGGTCCAAACCGAAGATGGCAACATTAAAATTTTACCTCCTAAACCAACAGACAACAAAGACCTACTTTCCGCAAAAGAAATCACTTGGTGGGATTTTATCCGCAACAAGTTTCATTTAAATTATGCAACAAGTGCCACAAGCTTCTTTGAATCCGAAAGCGCACACGCAGAAAAATTCGAGCAGATTCAAGCGCAAAGTAGTGTTGATTTTTACCGCCAACTCTATGCTTCTATGCAGGCTATGGATGCACCGAAATTAGACAGCATTATAGACAAATTCAGATCAAGAGCGCAGGCTAAAAACCTCAATAGCATCCAAACGGCCGAGATGGTTTGCACCTTTGTTCAAGAAATACCATATTTCTTGGTACACGACTACAGTTGCCAAAAAGCAGTTGCTGAGTCAGGTTCTGGTTTTGTGGCAGAGTACCACAGTGAAAACAAACCATGTTTGCCTGAAATTCCAGGTGGTGTACAATCGCCATATGAGTTCATGCACAATTTAAAAGGTGATTGCGACACCCGAAGTTTATTGGCCTTCACCATTCTGAAAGAATTAGGCATTTCTGCTTCCGTCTGGATAAGCGAAACGTATGGACATTCTGTTTTGGGTGTTGGTTTGCCTGCAGGATCAGGTTTTTACAAAGAAGTGAATGGCCGCAAACATTATGCGATAGAACTCACCGCAAAAGGATTCCGCTTGGGAATGATATCCCCCGAGCAACAAATCGGAAGTAACTGGGATATCGCTTTATTTTATAACCGTTAAGTCATGAGTATCATTATTATTTTTCAATTGCTAATTGCCTTCGTATTGGGCTTCACGGGCTTGTTTATTATCCATCGGGTAGTAACAGGTTTTTTGGTGCGCAACTATCAAATTGACGATGCTGATAACATCTCCTTGAGCGTATTTCAAGTAGGCGTTATTCTGAGTGGTGCGCTGATTTTGTCGGCTATTGTAGACCCAGCCGTAAATGCCATTCGCATCCTCAACCCAGAAGGCACCCTAAGTATGTCCAACATGGGCAGCGCCTTGGGGTATATCGCGCTTTTTGCCATTATCGGAATCGTCTCTACATTTCTTGTCATTACCGGTGGCTTGGTCACCATTTTTCAAATGACGAAAGTCAATGAAATCGAGGAAATGAAAGCCAAGCGTATCAATTCTTCATTGATTGCTGCGGCCTTGATTATCGGCATATCTTACATCGTGAGTGACTACTGTGGCCACTTGTGTGAGGCGATGATTCCATATCCGGAGGTTTTGCAAATTAGATAAAATTTTAAGTTATGAGTTGGAAGTATAAAGCAGCAGAGAAATTAAGTCTTTCATTGGGTATTTATATAATAGTAACAGTACTGTTCTATCATATTTATTGGTTCTTGGGAAATGAAACATATCTAAGTTGTATGAATTTATACCTCTCATCAGGTATCGCCTTGCTGTTGGGGTCTTTTTTTAATATCCCGCCAAGCGAATTTTATCAAGTTGATGGAGAAACCGTTCGTTTTCGAGTGACTGGAATACCGATGATCTTGAAGTTTCTGTACATTATCTTAGGCAGTATTTTGATTGGAGTAGCCATACAATATTCGGAGGATACCTTTTTCTCTAGTGATATTTTTAGCATCATTTTTGAAATTCTTGGTCTTTTGTTGTTTTTATCTGCTATGTACATGCAAATCAACAAGTACTTAAAAAATCGCAATGACTTTATTCAATTTGACGAACAAAAAATAACCTGGAAAGACGACCAAACTGGAATACATGATGTATCATTAGCTGATTTGAAAAGTGCAATGGTGAAGGCTAAAAAGGTTTTGCATTTAGAATTAAATAATGGTGAAAAGCATACTATAAAACTGGACGAACTTTCTTTAACGGCATATGCTGAAGTCATTGGAAAAGAACTCCATAACAGGGGAATTGCCAAACCATAATTGAATGGATTTTATTTTCAAACCCACTTCAGAATCAGAAACAGTTCTTACCGAACTCATGATACCCAGCTACGCTAATTTTGGGGGCAAGGTGCATGGTGGAATTATACTCTCCTTGATGGATAAAGTGGCTTATGTAACGGCGGCCAAGCACTGTAGTGGATATGTTGTAACTGTTTCTGTGGAAGGTGTCGAATTCTTAAGCCCGATTGAAGTTGGAGACCTCGTGAGTTTGAAGGCACGCGTTAATTACGTCGGAACAAGCTCCATGATTGTGGGCATCAGAGTAGAAGCACTCAACCCCAAGACAGGAGAGGTCAGACACACCAATTCTTGTTATTTCACCATGGTAGCCAAGGATGAAGATGGCAAGCCTACACCCGTGCCAGGACTGCTCATTACTGATGAAGAGAGCCTGCGCCGTTTTGCAGAAGGAAAGGCCTTGAAAAATTTGGCAAAGCAGAAAAGGCAGTTACTCAAAGAGGAGTTTCATCAAATGTCACGAGAATCTATTATTAATTCAATTAAAACAGAAAAGTTTCAGTTTTTAAATTCATAATTTGTTCTATATGATAGTTTTAGATGATAAGAAAAAAGATGTATTTATCTATTTTATAGATGATTTTTATTCTGAATTGAAGAGTTTTCTAGACAAGCAAAGCCTATTACAGTTTGATGAAAAACTCATACCTGTTTTACCTCCGGTTGGTAATCTCATTCATTTGATCAAACAAAAAAAATATAAATCAGATTTTATTGAAAATAGTATAAAAGAAAGCATTGAAATTGATTTTTTTGAGTTTAAGGATACAGAAGAGCATACCAAAGATCATTTTGACCGGCATGTTAGAGATAAATGGGATCGTACTTTTTTCAAAATGATAAGATCAAATCAGGACCCTCATGTTGATAATGATTGGAATAAGCATTATCGTTCTTTAAGAATCAAATTTCGTGTAGAAAAAACTATTCAAGAGGAATCAGAAGAGAAGTCTTTTTTATTCTTTAGTAAAAAGATACAAATAGAAAAAAATATAAAAAATGCATTTCATTGTTATCCATTAAGTTCAGAAAGTTATAACCCATGTGATTTTAAGTCCATTGTTACAGATTATGATTGCATTGAACCTTTCAATATTGGCGATAACTTAGGACTCATCGAGTTAAAAAAACAGATTAACCATAAACAGCATTTAACCCTTATCGAAGATTTAGAGTTGTTTGTTGAACAATGGAATATGGCTTATCTCCAAAAAATGATCGAAACAAATAGAAAAGTTTTTGAAGATTATAATATTCTCGATGAACAATTAAAGAAATGCAAATCACTTTCGAATTCTCTAGCCGAATTTCGTTTATATGTGAGCAATAATCAAGATATAATTCAAGAGACCAATATTTCAATTATTAAAAACTTGGTTCAAATTCAAAGTTTTTTAAAGACAAAAATTGAACTGATAAACATTTTAAACGAGAATTTGAAGAAAATTGATTTCAATGAGATGGAATCAAATTCCGACGAATTTTATTCACGTGAAGAAATAATTTTAATGGTTGACCAATTGAAACACGAATATGCAAGTTTTGAGGTATCCTTTTTTAGTGCCTTGGCTATGGTGAAAGCCATAATTAATAAGGATGCATTAACGTATTTCGAAATTTATGATGTTTTTGAAAAAAACAATACGTTCATATCCACATGGGAACTAGGAGTTTCAACTCATTTTGAGGAGTTAAAAGAAACAATTATAGCTGGTTTTTCAAAAATTGAAAATGAAATACAAAATTTAGATAAAAATTTAACTCGAAGTTTGGCGAATCTTAGTTTTATAAATGGGGATTACATTCAGCGGTTTGGTGAAGAAATTGGCACTGAACTCAAAGAAATAAAATCTTCAATACGATTCAATAATTTAATTCAAGTTATTGATTTGTATCGAAGCAATTAGTTTTAAATTTAGTTTGTATACCCAATCAACTTGCGGTACTTCACCTCAACCTCTTTGAATTCCAAAACATCAGCGAGTTCAATGGTCGATTTAAGGGGCTCTGTCCGATCTGTCTTTGGTAATTCAGCCAAACGCAACTTTTGATTTTTAAGCACTTCATTGACAATCTTTCGGATTTCACGGGCATTTCCAAAACCATTTTGACGCTGCTCACTCAAATGAGAAATGTACTGCTCAATGACCGCATGCGCTTCTGTTGAAAGCACTTTTCCTTCTTTTTCAAACTGCTCTGTGCAAACTGTGATCAATTCAGATGTGCCGTGGTCCTCGAAGTTGAAGAGTTTATCAAATCGAGATTTCAAACCAGGGTTGGAGGTCAAGAAATTCATCATTAACTGGTCATAGCCAGCCACAATTACAATAAATTTTCCACGGTGCTCTTCCATCATTTTGAGTAAGGTGTCAACAGCCTCCACCCCAAAATCTTGCTGACCTCGGCCTACCAAATTATACGCTTCGTCAATAAACAAGATACCCCCAAAAGCTTCCTCTATTTTTTCTTTGGTCTGTTTGGCGGTATGCCCGATGTATTGTGCCACTAAACCACCACGATCAACTTCAACTAAATGCCCTTTATCCAGAACGCCTAAACCTTTGTAGATGTCGGCAATGATGCGCGCAACGGTTGTTTTTCCGGTGCCAGGATTACCCAAGAATACCATGTGCAAGGCGGATTTCTGATGATCAAATTGTTGCTCTTCTATATCGTAGCGAATGAGTTTGACCAATTCTTCAACCTCTGCTTTTAAAGTATGAAGCCCCACGAGTTGCTGAAGCCTTTGTAAGGCATCGTTCAGGATGGCTTCGTCATAACCTTGTTTGACAGGTTCTGTGGCAGCTTCAGCCATAGATTTTTCATAAGCCGCATCCGCTCTTTTTTGGTCTTTGTACTCTTTGTATGATTGGTAAAAATAAATCGCAAGAAAGAAAAGTAGGGTAAGGGTGGCAAGAATACCAATGACCCCCATAATTATCCAAAAAAGTGACATCAGAAAAGCAGTTTTTTAATATATTAACGAAAGTTACAAAAAGACATGAAAGCAGACAAACACCCTGAGCGCCTACCAAGAGATAATAGCCGCATGATCTGGGAGCCAAGAAAGGTGATCAAGTCCATAGAAATTCCGCTCAATGAAGGAATCATCTGTACGCTTGGCGCTGCGCAAAGCTGTACCAATACCAAAAAATGTAACCGCAAGAATACCTGTAACGAATCATTGAAACCATTTTTTTAATGAACCAATACCTCGAACCAACCTACCTCCGCTACATCTACGATGGTTTAATTAACGGAAGCATCCATCCGGAGAACGCCGCAGAATTGCCAGACGGCCTCATTGGCATGTACGAAGAAGCTTTTGACGAACGCACTTCAGTTGTAGATCGCCAAAAATTACTGCAACGCTTTGCCATTTGGGCACTATTAAAAAAAGAGGTGAGCGCTGCTTTTGTTGCAGAAATTTTGGGAGAAACTGAAGACGTTATTCAAGAATTCATTTCCACCTACAGTGCCTGGTTCAACAGCCCAGAAAGTGGCAAGTACCAATTGTATCATGAGCGTTTGAAGGTGTATTTGTTGCAAAAGATGAGTGAGGGGGAGGTATATATGCTTCACGAGAAATTAACTAATAGGCTAGAGCAAGCAATCGAAGAAAAACAAACTGATGAGTATGAAAGGTACGCCCTAGAGTTCTTGACTTCACATCTGGCAGTTGCTGCAATGCTCAATGGTGATGGTAAGAAGTTAATCGATCTTGCATATTCCCAAACACATTGGCAACGCCAATTGAAAATCAGCAAAGGTTATTCCTGGACTAAAAATGGTCTAAAAGAAGTGATGAGCTGGGCTTCTAAGTACAATGACGATGAGGTTATTGAATGTGGCTTGCAGATGGTCGATTTGTATCATCAGGAGCAGAATGCGGCAGTAGATATTTTGAATTTCATAGAAGAAGGTGCTTACGAAATAGCTTTAGATCGGTTGTTGTTTTTTGGAGATAAAACACAATTTGGAAAAAAACGAAAGGGAGGCTTGAGTGTTTTGCTGCTACAAATGTTGCTTAATCATAACACGGACGAGGCAAGGTTGCTTATTAATAAAATTCTACAGTATTTAAGTGATATTGAATTATCAAGTGCTGAGTTGACTGCTTTATTTAAACGGTATATAATCGAAAATTTAGTCGCTTCTTTGAAGGACAAATCAATCGAAATACCTGGCTTTTTACAAGTTCCGGATGAAACTGAAAACAATGAAACTCAGGTTGAGGTAAAAGACAACGCGACAATACTGAGCCAGTTGATTTTGACGCTTTCAGAGAAAGAAATTGAGACAACGTTGTTAAATGACCTTAATTCAAATGATAAAAATTTGATGCTTCAAAGGGCCAATCAGTTTTTGGAGCAACTCGCAAAAGACAAACGTTTTCGGATCAATCAATTCAATAAGGTTGTTGGAACAGTTGCTGATGTATTGCTAGAAAATCAGGTTTTAGATTTACACGCGGTAAAAGAAAAATACAAGGTCGGCCTGACCACCAAATCACAGGAGTACAATTCGTTTTTATCCATTTGGATTGCAAGCGCAATAAGGCAAAGTAATTGGACCTTAACAGAAGAAATTATTGATGCTTGCTTTGATATGCAAATAAAGACCAAGGCAATATGTGATGTGGCCTTAGTTTTGCCGGCTGATCAATTTGATGCTTTTACTGACAAGTATTTAGCACATATTCAAATAACCGAGCAAACCATCGATATCCTATTCAATGCCGGTTCACATTATCAAAACGGTTCAGTATATAACAACCCTTTTTATCTCAAAGGATTGAGTCTGGAACTCGAATCCAGCGTAGCCGTAGCGCATGAATCTTTATCAAATACACTTCGTTTTGTAAACAACCAAACTGAGTCCAAACATCTCAGGACGTTGGTTAAACTCACGACTAACCAGATCGCCAACGCTGCAAATAATTTGAATATCCGAGAGTTTGCGCTACTCAAGATGCTCATTAAATCATTAAGTGTTCTGGTCAATAAAAGCGAAGTGCAGATGGCGGTTCGTGAATTGCAACAACTTTACTACGCCATGGGCGAATTAGAAGATTGGCTCGAGTTAGTAACACAAGTCTATCTGTCAAGTGAAGCAGACTCCACAAATAATTCCGCTTTCATCAATGAAATTGGCCCTTACGTTTATGATTTATGCAGCACTGAATTAGACAGTGACCTTTCAGATCGCCAGAAAAAAAGACTCCTACAAGGCAATTACGCTTTATTACAAGCGGTTTTTATAACTCAAAGAAAAGAGATTGAATGGCAAGGTTATTTAGATGCTTTACAACTAGAGAATTATATACCTGAATCTAACAAGACCGATAATCCAGTTTCCCTTCCAGATGCGCAACAACGGGTAAATGATATTAAAAAGAAAATACCATTAGCAGATCTACAAGAAATTGCGGACAGCACCAACGAATTGAAACTCTTTACTCAGTTTCAAATTTATTCACCTAGGAAAGGGTCAAAGCTTTTTCAGATTTAAACTTCTCATGACGCCCCACCTCGAACCCACCTACCTCCGCTACATCTATGATGGCCTAATCAAAGGAAGCATCCATCTTGAGAATGCTGCAGAATTACCAGACGGCCTCATTGGTATGTACGAAGAAGCTTTTGACGAACGCACTTCGGTTGTAGATCGCCAAAAACTACTACAGCGCTTTGCGATTTGGGCCCTATTAAAAAAAGAAGTGAGCGCTGCTTTTGTTGCCGAAATATTGGGCGAAACGGAAGACGACATTCAAGAATTCATTTCCAACTACAGCGCCTGGTTCAACAGCCCAGAAAGTGGCAAGTACCAGTTGTACCACGAGCGCTTAAAAGTGTATTTGTTGCAGAAGTTGAGTGAGGGGGAAATTCATGGTTTGCATGAAAAACTTATTACTCGTTTAGAAAGAGCAATAGAAGCACAGAAAGCGGATGAGTTTGAGTGGTATGGGTTGGAGTTTTTGGGATATCATTATTCTATTGAAAACAAATCAACAAAAGACACAAAAATTGCCAATGATATTTTTAATCTGTTTTATGAATTCCAATCATCAAAGAAGATTCTCAAAAGGCAACAAAAACTTGCCAATTCTTATAAGTGGTCAAAAGTAAACCTTCATCTTTTGAGTGAATTAGGGATTATTATTAAGTCAAATAAAATATTCAACATTGCAGATATAGCTTGTGAAATTCATAAAGAAGAGTATGATATTATTGAAAAATTAGAAAAAATCTTGATTGATGGAAATTATAACTATGCAATTGATTTAGTTTCTGAACTTCAAGCAGATGAGTTAGAATTAATTGAAATAAAGATTTATCATTTATTATTTGTGCTGTTTTCCTGTGAGGATGAAAATGGTATTAAAAACGTTGTTCTTATTCTTGAGGATTTATTATTAAAAAATGCTGGTGAACTTTTTGATTTTGAAGAAGATGTACTTCGTTTTATCGGAGAACCGTCATGTTTAATTTTTTCAATTTGTAAGAAAATAGAACGTTTTGGTCTTTCTTCAGATTTTATAATTCAAAGTTGTAATGATTGGGAATCGAGAGAAATCTTTTCAGATTCTAAAAATAATATAATTGATAATGGAAGAACTATTGATGCAATAAAATCAGCAATAATTGAAAGAAACAGTGACTTTTATTCTTTCAATATTGAAATTGAAAAGTCAGAAAAGTTCATTGTCTATGGCAACAACTTTAAGACATTAGAATTATTGGAGTCTTTACAAAATTTCGATGACGAGGCGGAGGTATTTCATTATTTTCTTTCAAATAAAGGAGAGTTTAATTCTACGAATGCATACTCATTAGTAAAATGCTTTCAATCCTTTAAATCTCAAAATTTAAAGGATATTTTGGTAGATAAATTTTGGGGAGTTTTAATACTAGATTTAGATCTTATTGATTACATCCATGATTTATCAATTAACATAACCTTACAGAGGCTCGCAAATACTAAGTCTGAGGTTTTATATGAAATATCCTCAATTAGTCAATCTCCGAAAATATTGGATTCTTGCAAAGAAATTATTGAAATAAGAAATCAAAATAATAATTTAAATGAATTAGATATTTCTTTTTGTAGCAAATTCGATTCATCATTTGAATTCAAATTTCTGTGTTTACAATCGGTACTAAATCCCGAACAAAAAAAAGAATATTTAAAACTAAAGTATCAATATTTTAAAGAACTATTCGAATCGAATATTGAAACTGATATATTAAATTACAATCTAGAAATTTTTAAAGAATTTGTTGTCTTTTGCACCTTTTGCAAACAAAATTCATGTGATTTTATGCCAGAGCTTATACGATCTTTTTTAAGTAATTTGGAGCATTATGAGAAGTGGAATTTTGATGAAAATCTTTTCTTTTTGATTGACGAATTGAATAAACAAAATCTATCAAATGAAGCATATAAAATCTTGGAAATGATGAAAACACCACTGATTCAAAAAGTGACACTAATGAAGTCATTCGCGAATTGGGCGTACTTTAATAATCTTTCATTATCATTCAAAAGTGAAGATCTTGCTTTCATAAAAAATGAACATCGGCAATATGTTATCCTTGGTTGGTTGAAAGATGGTTATGGTTCTGTGTCATTTGATTTAAATATTGGTAATGAATTACCTTATGTTCCAAATTCGCTTATGAATCAAAGTTTATTTTTGGAAAATCAAATATTTGTTATTGGACGACCAGACATACTCAAAATATTTTCCTTGAAAATAATTAAGGAAGAAAATAATACTCAAAAGTTGAAATCATTTTTCCCCTTTTTATGCAGTGCTCAAGAAAACTCTAATTAAATAATATGCGAACAATTAAACACAAATTTTATGAATACCCATTTCCAACATGGGAGTGCAAGACCCTAATTCTAGGTACATTCAATCCGGAAATTGGTTCTGATGCTGATTACTATTATGGACGAATTCGACCAACAGGCGGTTGGAGCAATCGATTTTGGCCAGCAGTTAATTCTTATCTCGATGTCAATTGTCCGGAAATTCCGCTGGCTGAAAAAGGAGATTTAAATTCAAAAGTCAGAATAATGTCTAAGTTCAAATTTGGATGCGTAGATATTGTTTCTCGTATTGAATGCAAGAATGAGGAAGATATTACAGGAAACGGTTTCGCGGATACAGCAATTTTTCATCCGTATAATAAGGTTTATTTTAATACGGAGTTGATTATTGATTTTATTAATACTCACGGAATAAAAAAGGTTATTTCTAGTTTCGGTAAAGGAACTTCACTTAATCAAAGTGCTTTGTATGAAATAGATAACATTAAAATGGCATGTGCAAATGTTGAATTTCACTTATTTGATTTACCTGCCTTCGGAAGACCAATGAAATCGACCGAACAGTTTGGAAAGGAATTATTTAAATTTATTTCATGACGCTCCCAACCCCACCCAACCTCACACCACGCCTAATTAAAAAAATCGAGGCGCTCGAAGAAGAAAAAGACGACGCTTACGCAGCGGATGAACTCGTTGAATTAGGTGAAGAAATTCTGTCGCAATTGGCTGCGATGGGTATTGCCGTTTATTTGCAGCAAGCGAAGCAGAAAGAGGTGTTTAATGACTTTTTGATTTCGTTGTTTTTGTCGAATGGGCATGCTTATAACGCAGGGCCGTTGTATCGTTGGGCTGCTAATATGCTCAAAGATGCTGATGGGGCAGAAGCGGCGCTTTTGAAACCTTTTTTCTGGGAAGAGAAGGATGGTAAACAAGTATTGAATAAGGCCATTCATCATATGGCGAGTTTGAGAAATGCCGTGATGCACGGATTTTTTGTGTTGCCGCCCGAGCGAAATAGGGAAGAGGCGAAAAAGATGGAAGCTATTCTGGCTCAGATGAATCAAGCAAGTTTATTTGAAAAGCAGTTTGGAGCGTTTCATTTTTTGGATGCGCAAGGATTCAACGGGCATTGGAATATTACAGATGCGCATGCTTGGGGTGCTTTTGATGCGCAATTTGCGTTTGGTCAGTTGGCGGCGAGGGTAGCACACGAGTATGCGCCAAGTTTTAGAACGGAAGAGCAGCAATTTGCATTGGAACAATTTGAAGAAATTACAAAGGTAGCCGATGAAGTTTCTGCTTTGCTTCAAAAGGGTAAGGGCGCATTGGTTGCTTGGTATAAACCAGAAGCTGATCAAGGAGCTTCGGCTTATAAGCAATTGGTCCAGCAACTAGATACGTCATTTTATCATCCCGTTTATTACGCATTACATCCAAACGGTGCTACGTTTACGGCCTCTTTTTTAGAGCAAGAATTAGCCAAGAGTTTGTTCGAATTGACAAGTGATGAAAAGGCGCTCAAAGACCCTTGGAAGTTCTTGAAGGCTCAAAAAGGGAAGCTATCCAAGAAGATTGTGGTTGTGCTTCATGATGTGCATATTGCGCTATTCAGCCCGAATCACCTGACTAACTTGTTCAATGCTTTTTACGATGCCGAGATTCCTGTTTTGGCCACAGCTTGGCATTATCCATACTTGAAACGATTCTTCAATAGTTCAGTTGAATTAGTAGGAACTAATAGTGCGGTTCAGGATGCCGCTATTCAATTTTCTTTGTATAATTACCTGCGCTTCAAAGGCCCAAGTGAGGAGCAAGAGGCAGAGCTTTTGGCTTACACACAACTCAAGGAAATCACTATAAAACTTCAAAATGAAATAGAGGAGAGGCAAAGTGTGGTTGCACGACGTTTTGCCGATGAAAATAAGTATCCGATAGAATTTGTGCACGAAGCATTCGGAATACTCTCTCCTTTTTACAGCCTTGACAAGGAGCCATTCATTCAAGATGAAGTAGATGAGCTTTATGGCTTCCCAAAAACCATCGAAGAAAGCTCCAGAATTTTCCTAACTTTAGGAAGGCGAGATGTAAAATTAGAGTATCAGCATAAGGTGCTTCTTAAAAATATTCAACAATGAACCCAGTCCATCAATACCACAAGCGTTATTTAGAACTCAAGTCTGAGAAAGCAATAAGTACTGACTTAGACAATCTTCAACGATTGGTTGAGGAAGACCCAGCCGGGCTCAATAATTTCTACATGGCGGCCTTGGGTATGAGTACCCTGATGCTCAGGTTGGGTGCAGTAATTCAACTTTGTCAGAAATTTGAACGTCTAGATGATCAAGGAGATGCTTTGTTTATGAAGCAAATCTTAGATAACCTACGTGAATCCCTGCCTTCTGACACAAGTTGGAAGAATTTGTGGGCACTTTCTGCTGAAGATGAACGCTGGATGGCCCCAACAGTGAAACCAAAGAACGGCGAGCCCTTACTCAATCGCTTCATTACCTTCAGAAACCGCTATGTGCATCAATTGATTCGTATTGAAGCCCAATTTTTGCCCCAGTTACAGACATCTATCACTTTATTTGAAGAATTGGCTGCATTGAGCCAACTTTTTGAAGGCGGATCATTGGAGTTAATTGACGGTAAATACCATTGGGTTCAAAATGGACAATCCTTGCTCTTGTATCCCTATGTTCAACCAGGAAAAGCAGGTGAAGACCCATACATTTTTCAAGGTCTCTATCATAACAAATCAAAAGCGCATTTATTGAATTTGCGTTTAGGTGATGAGGTAGATCAACCAGCAATCGATCACCTTGAACCAACCTTTGACCCGATCAAAGATGCCATCAGAGGTGGCGCAGGGCAGGTTTTTGACCACAGTGAACGTATTGCATATTATCAATCTTGTTTTGTAGGCAGAGACCGTGAGAAAGCCGCTGTTCTAGATTTCTGCAATGCTTCAGATGAGCAAAACATCCTTTGCATCAAGTCACCAGCCGGAATGGGTAAAGGCGCGCTACTTGCAGACGTCGTTGAACAGCTCAAAGAAGATAAAATCCAAGTATTGTATCACTTTTGTGGGGCAGGCATGCAAAACAGCCTTCATGCCACCTTGTATCATTACATTTTGCAAGGCCAGCGTGCTCAGTATTGGGATACAACTGATGAACAAATTCAACGCAAATTGGAGCGCTTGCCGTCCAAATACACCGACGTTATCCACGTGTTTCAATCATTGCTAACCGACCAGCTTAAAATCCAAAAGAATAACTCCAGTGGCAATTTGGTCATTTTAATAGACGGGCTTGATGAAGCACAAGTGGCCTATTCACAACTCAAAATTTCAGATTGGTTTTATACCTACAATGACAAAGAAGAGCCAGAGGAAGATTGGAGAAGTCCAAGTCACATCCGCTGGATTTTCACTTACCGCTGCGATGACGACGGCTCAGAATCATTCTATCAATTCCCAAAGATGAAAGAATTAGCAGACGCACCTATTCTTCAACCCCTTACTGGCCTTTCCCCAGCCGCCGTCGATGAAGCCTTTAAGCAGTTTAGTGTATCGAAGGAATTCAAGGAGGCAGTGATTGAGAAGGCGGTGATTGTTTAAATTTTTAATCAGATGGGCTTAATTGAATGTAGAGATTGTGGACATGGCGTTAGTATTTCTGCCGATTGTTGTCCAAACTGCGGTAATAAGTTTTTTGTTGAGCAGGCGAAGGAGGCAAATAAAAGAGATAAAGAAATTAAAGCTCGATTAAAAGCAGAAGCAGAAGCTCGAGATGAAGAGGCTAAAAAGGATGGGTTTAAAAACCATCAAGAAATGCTTAATGTCCAAGAACATGAATGGAAGAAGTTTAGGTCTGACGCATCTAAAATATTGGATAAATTAAAAAAAGACCCAGCATTTGAAAAAATGGTCAAAGCTCTCCCTGAACATTCTACAGAAAATTATAAAATGAGAAGGAAGGTTTTTAGAGATTTTCTCAACAATAAATTGGTTGGTAATGAAAAGAGTTATATCAACTATATCACAAATCAAATTGAATATAGTGGTTGGTTTGATTATGAAAGGTCAGTCAAGAATAAAGCCAAATTAATCAAACCACTAATATTCTCTATTGCAATAATTGTAGTCATTTTAATATTTAATAGAATTAAAAGAGGGTATTAGTAAATGAGCTTTAATTGCTGGACTTAAAAGTAATTCTCGTTTTTTTAATTGATATGCAGTTGTAACTTTCAAATGAAACTAATTTCCTTGCCATTTATGAAATATTATCTTTTCATAGTATTAATTATTTTTTCCTGCCAAACGCAGCAAGAACCTCCTATTCAAAAGAAACCTGCATCAATTGCGTCAGGCCCGGTTCAGAAAATAGAACCTAGTAAAGGCATGGCTAATCCCGTGATGCTATCCGCAGCTGGAGGTTCTGATATTGGCCGCTTGTTCAATGCCTATTACCGCACTGGTCAGCAATCAAAGATGTATACTTTGCTTGATAGCCAAACAAAGAAGAGTATGTCAAAAGCTATGGTATTACAATTACTGAGTAAACTCAATTATGGTTTTGACATCAAATTGAGTGGGGCAACCCATGAAGGGCCGAATTACACATTGACGTATACTTGTCAGGTTGCGCAAACTAAAGTGATCAAGCAACTCAAAGTAGTAGTGGAGAACGATACGGCTAGGGTAGTGCCGAAGGATTTATTGAGGGGTGAAATATTTAATTAGTTTAAAAGGTTGTTATGAAATTTGTAGATACGGTGGTTGCAACAATACCGCTAAACAAAGGAGAAGGATTTATTCCAAAAGATTTGCATAAAATTGGTGTATCCAAGATAAAAAAAATGTTAGCTCTAGAAGTAGATCATAATGGATTAAAAGCTTTGAAGGTTGATTATATTAAAATTGTAAAAAAGGATTTATCGTCAGTAAACTTTGATGATCAAGGAAATATAATTGGATCACCTATTTTAACGGTTAACTTAATTGGAACAAATGATTTTGTCGATTTCAAGAATGCTGATATAGGTAGTTGTTTTTCATTTAAATTTTATGATTCAGCGCTTTGGGGTGAAGAAAAGCCATTTTACTTTGAAGATTACAACGGTAAAACCGATCTATTAAGAAAGTTTTCAAACAAGTCTAGAGAAGCTATTTTAATCGATTTGCAAAAAGAGGTTGAAGCAGGAAAGGTGATTATGTTATAATAAATTAGATATTTCTCAGTTAAAATATTTATTTCAAGAACCATACGCATGGGAAAATTAATCGCATCCTTAGTTCGAATGAGTACTGCTTTTGTTCAAGTACTTGTTGTTTTTATTTTTTTGGCTATTGGTTTTGCATACTATGACAAGTATTCAAAACAAACCATGGCTGTAAAAATATTATCTGTATTCACCTTACCAGTTATTTTATTTCTGTTTTGGAAAATAAGTGATGACATATACGGCTTTAATAAAGATGCCTTTGTTATTTGCGTGGGTGCAATTTTCATTTCTCATATTTGTGGACATACTTGGATGAGGTTTTTAAAGAGAATAGCCACCAAAGACAACAATCAAGAACCGCTTACCTCATTTGATTTAGGTTACCAGCTCACAGGATTGTCCTTTATCTATATGGTAGCTGTGTTAGTCATTATGGGTGTGCTCTATTTTCAAAACCCAGAATTTATGAATTCAGGTAATCTCTTATCTAGCTTCTTTATTTTCCTTTTGGTTCTCCCTGTAGTTGTTGCTTTGAATGGTTTGTTTTCCTCGATATTTTTAGCTGAATCAAAGGAGGCTTAAATATTTTATGAGTCAAAAAGTACATTCTTTTGTCATCAATTTATTTGGAACAGCCATTCAATCTTGGGAGCTAGCAATAACTCCTTCTTTAAAATCAGAAATTGACCGTCTACGCTCAGCCCAGCATTTCACCATACAGGAAATCTTATTTGATTTAGACTTAATCCGCAAGTTGGGTGTCACGCATTGGACAGAGTTAGGTAAACGCATTGGTGGCTTGGAGTTATTACTCAATAATGAAGCCCGAATTGAACTTCGCAAAAATGGTCGTTTAGCAGAACGTATTTTAGTAAAAGACCTTCTAGAACCCATGCAATTATTTGCGAAGTATAACACGACCATTTTGTCTAAAAACACGCTTAAAACCGACTCTTTGATAGTTATAGAGTATTTAAAAGGGCAAACTGCCAAGTATACTTTTGAATCTGCTACATTTCAAATGGACCAACTTGAATTTCAACTTAAGGATGACGCTTTTGTCTCTTGTCTTAGGTTGACTGGAATTTCTTTTCTTCAAAAACCATTGCGGTCAACAAGAGAAGAAGTTTTGTTGATGGGGCAGGAGGTTATTTCAACTTTGATATAACCCCATAAAAGCAAAAACCCTAGGACATTGATGGAAATTCCTTCTCAATCAATTCCTGCAAATCAAGTTTGATTAATTCCCAGTGTTTTTGACGTAAACATTCTGGATTGAAATCATCGTCGGCTGAATCGAATTTGATGAAGCTCTGGATGAGATTTTCTTTAGTATGTCCGTAAGGATACCTTTTTTCATAATGAGAAAGCATGTCATGGATGCTCATTGAATCGAGCAGTTCATGAACGTCCCAAAAGTCTTTTTTTCGCCCACCGCGTCCTATTACCTCAAGTTTCATGGCTGCAATTTCTTCTTTGGTGGCCATTCTTATCTTCTCCATATTGAGTTCTGGATAAATAAAAGTATCTGTGTAGTAAAAGTCTAGTTTGACAAGGTTGTTTTCTTCCGAACCAACATAATATGATTTGCCCATACTTTGATTGCCTTGCTCACTCATTTGTGCAATTTTAAAGCGTTTGGCAATCAGCCGATCTATTTGATCAAAGTCGACAGAACCATAAGTATGGTCGGTAAAGAGGTCAATATCTATAGACATTCGGTGACCGCACTGTAGGCTAAGCGCAGTGCCTCCAACCAATCTAAATGGTTGAAGTTCCTCTTCTGTCATGAGTTGTATTAACGCATTCCAAAGCAGATTAGAGACTGTTTTCTTATACAGCGGCATTCAGGTGATTTTTTAAGAACGCCTGTTTATTCTCATTATATGCCGGCAGAAAGGAATTGTTGTAGTGGGAAAGCACAGTTTGAACGGTTTCTTTGCCATAGAATCGGATGACCTCATTAATTTCTTGGTCATTGCCACGTTCAAATATTCGCTTGATGACGGCCGTTTTTTGCTTTTGCCAATCGATTTGTTCAAAGTTTGTATCCCAAAACAAGACCTTTCTGATGATGGAAAGGTTAGGAGTGAGGGTAGGTTGCTTTGCAATTAAGATTTGCTTGATTTCAAACGACGCTTGCAACTGCATGAAAAAAGCAGGGTCTAGCGCTAATAGTTCGGCAAGTTTGACGGACAATTTAGCATTGATACCGCGCTTTTCATGGAGAATGGCGCTGATGGTCTGTTTGTGTTCCTCAATGGCGCACGCCAATTCGATAGGCTTGATACCACGCTTTTTTAAAATCCATTTAAGGACTGCTCCTGGGTGTAGGCCATTAAATTGTGAAATATCGGTAGTCATCATGTGCTAATTACTTCAAAAGTAGTGCTTTTTATAATTGTAAACAAAAGTGTTTACTTGTGTTGAATTATTCCTATTTCATTCAATTTTCAAAAACTAAGTCAAATTCCCATGAAACATTTTGAAGTTGTTTCCTTAAATCTTCAAGGTTTTCTATTAATTGCTCAAAAGTCGGAGGATCTTTTTCGTAGATCATTTCCTGTAACATTTTGAGGTAATCTTCAGCCCACTGGGTCAAGAGCTCATTTGGAGGTATGGGATTAAGTGTTTTTGGATGATGAGCGTTGTAATCCACGCCACCAATTTTTGAAAACAAATGGCGATGTGAAACAATGGTGTGGTAAAGTGCTTTGTCCTGAAAAGCCTTCTCATTCATACCTGCATTAGATAGTTGGTGGATATCATATAAATGTCGACTCAATCTCTCGTGTCTTCTCTTTTCCTGAGGACGATGAAACTCTTCATGCAACAGGAATAACTTCTCTAGAAAAGTGCGTTCAGGCCGTACAGTGGGCACCATGAAGGTAGGCATAGCAAATTCTTGTCCTGAGAAATGCTCATCTACCAATGAGTTGATTTCTTTTACTTCAAATGGCTCACGCAACGATCGGCAACTGAGCTCAATCTGAATACAAGAATCCATATAGTTGCCATTTGGATTGACAAGATTTGGATAGAATATTTTTAAAACACTTGGGTCTTTATCACTTTCATTGGTTTTAACAATCTCAAACACGAGGTTTTGATAGCCTTGTGCTTTGAATGCTTTTTCAATTTCAGGAAAAAAGTTTTCGGTAGCATAGACCCCAGCTAATTTTCTAAGCGTTGTTTTTTCTTTTTTAGACCAGTTGTTGGTAGGGCTCATGAGAAAATCTTGATCAATGGCAAGGTCTACATCTTCTGAAAATCGATCAATGAGTTTCCAAGCCTTGCTCAGGGAAGTACCTCCCTTGAATACCAAGTGTTTAGCTACATCAAGTTGAAATATAATTTCCAAGCAGCGGCTTACCCACCAATCTTTTTCAATGGCGAAAGGCGACATTCCTGTTTGCTCAGAGATTTGCACTAGCGAATTATATCTCGTAGCATCAGGTAAATTGATCCAGTTAATCATGTTATGGTTTTTTGATGGCCTTGCGCATAATGATTCTAATCCATTCTGGGGCAAGTTTGATATCGTGCTCCAAACGAAAGGGCTCCTCGTTACTAAGTTTGTCCAGGATGAGGTCGATTTCTTGCTCCGTAACCTTTTCTTTACCGATTTCTTTGAGGGCTTGAATAACTAATGTACTTATTTTACCAATCGTTGCTAAATTTTTTGGTGAAGTCTTTTTAAATAAAATAGTCCTTCTACCTAAGTCTATTTTTCTAGCAGATCCATCGGTGTAGAAAACAACATTGATGGGTATTTGTGTGGAGAGCCCAAGCGCGTTCAATGCCAAGCTGCCAGTAGGAATGATTCTTGCCTTGTCTCGTTTTCTTATAGCTTCTGCAATATCTTCGGTGCTTGGTCTGATTTGCCCAAGAATAGGGTCTTTAGCTAAACGAGAATAAATCCCTCTTGCTACTCTGTGGATATCTCCTGAGTGAACCAAGCGTTCTAATGCTTTTGACACTGCTTTGCCGCTTCCAAAATCAAGGAAGTCATCTATAAAAAATAGCGCGCCCCCCTTCGCTTTTTTAATTTTTTTAATTACTTTATCATCAATGCTTTGAATCATAATTAAATTATAATTATGTCGCAAAAATAGGAGATATTTGCGACATGATTGCAATTATTTGCTGATAATTATAAATGTCACAAATAGTTGCTAAATATGTGACAGAAATTCAAGCTTTCTTACTACTGCTCGTTTAGTTTTACAGAGCGATATATACCAAATAATGGTATAAAACGCGCAGAAGAACTAAAATGACCCGAATAAGTCCCCCCTTCCGTCCCCCCCCTTGAAAATTTGAAGTGAAAAGTCCATAAAAGCAAAAACCCTAGAACATTGATACATTCTAGGGTTTTCTAATTCCTACAGCCATATAGGACTTGTCTTTAACGAAGCGTTTTGCGGTCTGGACGGGACTCGAACCCGCGACCCCCTGCGTGACAGGCAGGTATTCTAACCAACTGAACTACCAAACCAATTTCTTTCACTTGC